>Ga0326735_1000066_pt1 | contig 20734 bp, 19 predicted proteins | sample 37_GP2_1092_FD_207945 | JGI IMG/M metagenome (GOLD analysis project Ga0326735, IMG submission 207945) | Glacier ice microbial communities from Ngari, Tibet, China - 37_GP2_109.2 | ecosystem: Environmental > Aquatic > Freshwater > Ice > Glacier | place: China: Ngari, Tibet | collected 2018-07-31
GCTGGAATCGTCCCTTGCACTTCGCTCATGTAAGCATGGCACAGGCGGTCGATTTCGCCGGTGGTCACGCCAGCCTGGACGAACGGGGTGATGTAATCGAGCACTTCCGCACCGAGGCGGCCGGCAACCCGCATGCCGATGATGTCGGCTTCGGTCTTGATATCAATGGAGGGCATAGATGTTTCGCAATCAGCAAAAGGCGGAAAAAACGCATGGCGGCGCAAGCCTGTCATGTGACTATGTCGAAATTATAAACGACCGGCGCCCGATACGCGGTGCGCGGCCCCGCCCGCCCGGGCGGCGGCGCATTCCATGCATCCGGTGCTTGCCATGGGTGGTGCTTTTGATGTACAATTTTGGGCTGCATGAATGTCAATTTGAGCAGAATACAATTATTTAAATATGCGAGTCCGGTCGACAAGGGTGCCTGATAGGTAACTGACCGGATTCCAGACCTAACCCTGGAGTTAATATGTCAGTAACAATGCGTGAAATGCTGGAAGCCGGCGTCCATTTTGGTCACCAAACCCGTTTCTGGAACCCAAAAATGGCGCCGTTCATCTTCGGTCACCGCAACAAGATTCACATCATCAACCTGGAAAAGACGATGACGATGTACCAGGAGGCGATGAAGCACGTGCGCCAACTGGCATCGAACCGCGGCACCATCCTGATGGTCGGCACCAAGCGCCAGGCCCGCGAAATCATCGCCGCTGAAGCAGCGCGCGCCGGCGTTCCTTTCGTCGACCAGCGTTGGTTGGGCGGCATGTTGACCAACTTCAAAACGATCAAGACGTCGATCAAGCGCCTGAAGGAACTGGAAGCGTTGATCGAAGACGGCTCGGTCGAGAACCTGTCGAAAAAAGAAGGTTTGATGTTCCAGCGCGAGATGGTCAAGCTGCAAAAATCGATTGGCGGCATCAAGGACATGGGCGGCATTCCTGACGCAATTTTCGTCGTCGACGTGGGCTACCACAAGGGTGCGATCACCGAAGCGGCAAAACTGGGCATTCCAGTCATCGGCGTCGTCGATACCAACCATTCCCCGGAAGGCGTCACTTACGTCATTCCAGGCAACGATGACTCGTCGAAAGCGATCATGTTGTATGCACGCGGTGTGGCCGACGCCATCATCGAAGGCCGTGCCAGCGCAAACAACCAGATCGTCGAACTGATCCAGGCTGGTGCCGGCGACGATTTCGTTGAAGTGAGCGAGCAAGCCTAAGTCAGGTCAGCCTGCGCTTCATAGCAACACATTTGTAGTGGAACGAAGGGGTGGCAGCAGCGCCCCTTTTTTTTAACCGAATAAAACATGGGCGCCCGACGGGCGCAGGCCTCGAAGACGCGGGCAACCATGCGACACTCAATCAGGAGAATGACATGGCAGCGATCACAGCAGCGATGGTAGGCGAATTGCGCGGCAAGACCGACGCACCAATGATGGAATGCAAGAAGGCACTGACCGAAGCCGACGGCGACATGGTCCGTGCGGAAGAAATTCTGCGCGTCAAACTGGGCGGCAAGGCATCGAAGGCATCGTCGCGCATCACCGCCGAAGGTGTGGTCGCGACTTACATCGCCGACGGCATCGGCGCGCTGATCGAAATCAACAGCGAAACCGACTTCGTCGCGAAGAATGACGATTTCCTCGAGCTGGCCAACGCCGCTGCAAAATTGGTCGCGGAAAACAACCCGGCCGACGTTGCCGCGTTGCTGGCGCTGCCGTACAAGGGCGCAACGCTGGACGACACCCGCACCGCGTTGATCGGCAAGATCGGCGAGAACATGTCGATCCGCCGTTTCGTGCGTTTCGATACCACGGCCAAGCTGGCATCGTATCTGCACGGTACCCGCATCGGCGTGATGGTCGAATTCGACGGTCCTGACGAGCAAGTGGGCAAGGATGTCGCAATGCACATCGCGGCGATGAAGCCGGTATCGCTGTCGAGCGATCAGGTGCCTGCCGAATTGATCGAAAAAGAACGTTCGGTCGCTGCGTTGAAGGCGGCGGAAGATGCCGCCAAGGCGGTAGCCGAAGGCAAGCAGGCGCAATCGCCGGAAATTCTGGCCAAGCGCCTCGAAGGTTCGGTACAGAAGTATTTGAAAGAAGTGTCGTTGCTGAACCAGGCTTTCGTCAAGAACGACAAGCTGTCGGTCGAGCAAATGCTGAAAGCGGCAAATAGCACCGTGAAATCATTCACGATGTATGTCGTTGGTGAAGGAATCGAAAAGAAGCAAGATGACTTTGCGGCAGAAGTGGCGGCGCAAATCGCTGCCTCCAAGGCAGCGTAAATGAAAGCGGGCCGCGAGGCCCGTTTTTTTTCTCTGGTCAACTGTCGCGCAGCACGGCAACGACAGGGTGCCAGATACATTCCGAATAACCCAACACTAGGGAGCACCAGCTCATGTCAACACCAGCCTATAAGCGCGTCCTCCTCAAATTGTCCGGCGAAGCTTTGATGGGAGATGATCCCTACGGCATCAACCGCGCCACGATAGAGCGGATGGTGGCCGATGTGGCCGAGGTGGCGAAGTTGGGCGTGGAACTGGCGATCGTCATCGGCGGCGGCAATATTTTTCGCGGCGTGGCGCCGGGCGCCCAGGGCATGGACCGCGCGACCGCAGATTACATGGGTATGCTGGCCACCGTCATGAATGCGCTGGCGCTGGCCGATGCAATGCGCCATGTCGGCATCGTCGCGCGCGTGATGTCGGCCATTGCAATCGAGCAAGTAGTCGAGCCTTACGTGCGTCCGAAAGCGCTGCAATACCTGGAAGAAGGCAAGGTCGTCGTATTCGCGGCCGGCACCGGCAATCCATTTTTTACCACCGATACGGCCGCTGCGCTGCGCGGCGCCGAAATCAGCGCCGAAATCGTGCTGAAGGCGACCAAGGTCGACGGCGTGTACACGGCAGATCCGAAAAAGGATGCCAACGCCACGCGTTTCGACACGATCACTTTCGATGACGCGATTTCTAAGCATTTGCAGGTGATGGATGCGACCGCATTTGCCTTGTGCCGCGATCAGAAGTTGCCGATCAAGGTATTCTCGATCACCAAACCCGGTGCGTTGATGCGCGTCATTATGGGTGAGGATGAGGGTACACTGGTTCACGTTTAATATTGATTATTTGAAATTTTAAAGATACGGGAGAGCAGCATGTCCTTAGCTGACGTCAAGAAGAATACGCAAGAACGCATGACAAAGTCGATCGAAACCCTGAAAGCTGACCTGGGCAAGGTCCGCACGGGCCGCGCCCATACCGGCATCCTCGATCATGTGCAAGTCGATTACTATGGCGCGCCCACCGCGCTGACCCAGATCGCCAACGTGACGCTGATCGATGCGCGCACGATCGGCGTGCAACCGTGGGAAAAGAAGATGATCACGACGGTCGAAAAAGCGATCCGCGACGCCGACCTGGGCTTGAATCCATCGACCCAGGGCGACATGATCCGCGTGCCGACACCGGCCCTGACCGAAGAGCGGCGCAAGGAAATGGTCAAACTTGTCAAGAGCGAAGCGGAAGACGCGAAGATTGCGGTGCGCAACATCCGGCGCGATGCCAATGAGTCGTTGAAAAAGCTGGTCAAGGAAAAGGCGTGCTCGGAAGACGATGAGCGCCGCTCGTCGGAAGAAGTGCAAAAGCTGACCGACAAATTCATCACCGACATCGACCGCATGGTCATCGACAAGGAAAAGGAAGTCTTGACCGTCTAGATAGGTACTTCAGGCTAGGTACTCAGGCCCGGTCCCGGCTGGCGCGCTGCAGTGCAGGGCTTGCCGCCATGGCATTCCTGCGCAGCCCAACGCACTATTTTTATTGGCATTATTTTGATCCATTCGAGTTCAACGATAGCGGTACCGGAAACGCCCGACGTGCCGCGCCATGTCGCCATCATCATGGATGGCAACGGGCGCTGGGCAACCAAGCGTTTTTTGCCGCGCGTGGCCGGTCACGTCAAGGGCGTCGATGCAGTGCATGGCGTCGTCGAAGCGTGCGCCGAGCGCGGGATCGAGTATTTGACGCTGTTCGCTTTCAGTTCCGAGAACTGGCGCCGCCCGCAAGAAGAAGTGTCCTTGCTGATGCGCCTGTTCATGACGGCGCTGGAGCGTGAAATAGCCAAGATGCACGCCAATGACATCCGGCTCAAGGTGGTCGGCGATTTGACGCGTTTCGACAGCAAGCTGCAAGCGATGATCGCCAATGCCGAGCGCAAGACGGCCGGCAACAAGCGGCTGACGGTCTCCATCTGCGCCAATTACGGCGGGCGCTGGGATGTCATGCAGGCGATAACGAAGATGGTGGCAAGCAACCCCGGCGCGCTTGACTTCAGCGAAGCACAACTGGCGTCCCACATGGCGATGGCGTATGCGCCCGAGCCCGACCTGTTCATCCGCACCGGCGGCGAACAACGCATTTCAAATTTTTTGTTGTGGCAACTCGCTTACACCGAATTGTTTTTTACCGACACTTACTGGCCCGACTTCACCAGCGCCAGCCTGGACCAGGCAATTGCCTCTTACCAGCAACGCGAGCGGCGTTTCGGTCGCACCGGTTCCCAATTGGCCGAAAAGGCAAGCTGATGCTGAAAACTCGGATATTGACCGCGCTGGTCTTGCTGGCGGTCCTGCTGCCGGTGCTCTGGTTCAATCACGCCCCTTCGTTCTCCGTGATCGTCGTGCTGTTCTTTACTGCCGCGATCTGGGAAAGTTTTCGCCTGTTCAAGAACCCGCAAGCGCTGCTGGTCGCGCTGTTCTGGGGCGCCGTCTTCGTGTATACCATCTTTTTCGGCAATGGCCTGGCGCAACCGACCATTTGGTTCGTGCTGTGCGTGGCGCTCTGGCTGCTCCGCTTCGTGCCGGCGCTGGCGACCGGGCTGCCGCCGCCAGTCGGCGCCGGCAGCTTGCTGCTGAGCCTGGTGTACGGGGTAGCCATCGTCGGCTGTTTTATCGCCGTCATGGTGCTGTTTAATCATTCGCCGCTGTTTCTGCTGTCGGTCATGGCGCTGGTCTGGATCGCCGACGTCGGCGCTTATTTTTCCGGCAAGGCTTTCGGCAAGCGCAAGCTGGCGCCCACGATTTCCCCGGGTAAGTCGTGGGAAGGCGCGCTCGGCGGCGCCTTCGCCGTGCTGTTGACGGCGACCTTGTCGATCGCGTGCGCGCCCGCCGCAGCGTGGCTGGCCGATACCTTTGCCGTCCGGTTGCAAGCGAAGATGGGCTGGCCGCTTGCGTTGGCGATGCTGGCCTTGGTCGTCGCCGCCAGCGTGGTGGGCGACTTGTTCGAGTCGCTGCTGAAACGGCGCGCCGGCCTCAAGGACAGCAGCAATTTACTGCCCGGACATGGCGGCGTGCTCGACCGGATCGACTCCCTGATCCCGGTGTTGCCGTTGGCCGCTTTGATCGCGGCCCGGCTCTGAAGGAATACTGCATGCAACGAATTACCTTACTTGGCTCCACCGGTTCAATCGGAGCATCGACGCTGGACGTGCTGGCGCGCCACCCTGAACGTTATTCGGTGTTTGCGCTCAGCGCGCACAGCAGCGTCGAACTGCTTGCCGCGCAGTGCGCGCAATTTCGGCCGCAGCGTGCCGTCGTCGGCAGCGCCCAAGCGGCCGCGCAATTGCGTGCATTGCTGCGCGCGCAAGGGCTGCGCACCGAAGTCGATCACGGCGAACAAGCGTTGTGCGAGATCGCCAGCGCGCCACAGGTCGACATGGTGATGGCGGCCATCGTCGGCGCCGCCGGGCTGGCGCCGACGATGGCCGCCGCCAAATCAGGCAAAAAAGTGCTATTGGCGAACAAGGAAGCATTGGTCATGTCGGGCCAGTTGTTGATCGATGCCGCATCTGATAATGGCGCCGTGTTGCTGCCGGTCGACAGCGAGCACAATGCAATCTTCCAGTGCTTGCCTAGCGGCTACGGGCGCGTGCCGAATGCCTCCGGCGTGACTAAAATATTGCTGACCGCCTCCGGCGGCCCGTTCCTTGAGCGCGCGGTCGACACACTCGATGCGGTCACGCCGGAACAAGCTTGCAAGCATCCGAACTGGGTCATGGGGCGCAAGATTTCGGTCGATTCGGCCACGATGATGAACAAGGGATTGGAAGTGATCGAGGCGCACTGGCTGTTCGGCGCCCCGGCCGAGCAGATCGAGGTCGTGATTCATCCGCAAAGCGTGATCCATTCGATGGTGTCGTATGCGGATGGTTCGGTGCTGGCGCAATTGGGTAATCCTGACATGCGTACGCCGATTGCGCACGCGCTGGCCTATCCGGAGCGCATCACTTCCGGCGTGGCGCCGCTTGACCTGACCCAGATCGCGACGCTGCAGTTCGAACGCCCGGACTTGCTGCGTTTTCCTTGTCTTGCGCTGGCTTACCAGGCGTTGAAGGCGGGCGGAACGGCGCCGGCGCTGTTGAACGCCGCCAACGAGGTGGCGGTGCAAGCCTTCCTCGACCTGAAGATCGGCTTTCGCCAGATCGAGCACGTCGTCGAACACGTGATCGGGCAGATCGCGCACGGCGCCGCTTCCAGCATCGGCGCGGTGATGGAGCAAGATGCGCTGGCGCGCGCTTCGGCCGAGCGCTTCATCGGCACCAGGCTGGCGCGCTGACATGCTGCATACCTTGCAAACCTTGTTGGCGTTTTTCGTCGCGCTGGGCAGCCTGATCGTCATCCACGAGCTGGGCCACTACTTGGTCGCGCGCTGGTGCGGGGTCAAGGTGTTGCGTTTTTCGGTCGGCATGGGCAAGGTGATTTTTTCGCGCCGCTTCGGCCCTGACCAGACCGAGTGGGCCGTATCGATCTTGCCGCTGGGCGGCTATGTGAAGATGCTGGACGCGCGCGAACAGGACCTGGGCAAGTTGCCGCCGCACGATCTGGAGCGCGAATTCACGCGCCAAAGCGTGTGGCGCCGAATCGCGATCGTGGCGGCCGGTCCGCTGGCCAATTTCCTGCTCGCCATCTTGCTGTTTGCCGGCTTGTACATGCACGGCGTCAAAGAGCCGGCCAGCAAGGTCGCTGCTCCGCAACAAGCGACGACGGCGTACAGCGCCGGCTTGCGCGGCGGCGACCTGATCGCCTCCGTCAATGGCGAAGCGACTTTGGTATGGTCGGACTTGCGCTGGCAAATCATTGAGGCGGCGCTGGCCAAGGGCGAGGCGCGCCTGCAAGTGCAGCGCACCGGCCATGGGGCAGTGAGCGTCACCTTGCCCGCCACCAGTCTGGCCAACCTGGATCTGGATGGCGATGTGCTGGGCAAGCTGGGCATCGCGCTGGCGCGCCCGCTACCGGTGCTGGGCAAGATCGTCGACGGCGGCGCGGCCGCGCGCGCCGGTTTGCGCAGCGGCGACCTGATCATTGGCGTCGACGGCAAGGCGGTTCAAGATGGCATCGCCTTCATCGACATCATGCGCGCGTCAGGCGGCAAGACGGTGACGCTCAAGGTCGAGCGCGCCGGCCAGAGTCTGCTGTTACCGGTCACGCCGGAAGTCGAGCCGGGAACTGCGTTCGGCAGAATCAAGGCGGAAGTAGCCCTGATGCCGGAGATGGTGACGCTGGCATCAAAGCCTCCTGTGGCTTTGGTGAAAGGGGTCGTCAAGGTCTGGGATACCAGCGTGCTGACGCTGAAAATGATCGGCAAGATGATCCAGGGCGAGCTGTCGTTGAAAAACGTGACAGGTCCGATCACGATTGCCGACTATGCCGGGCAGACCGCGCGCGTCGGCGTGATCAGCTATTTGAGCTTCATCGCTTTCATCAGCATCAGTTTGGGTGTGATGAATCTGCTACCCATACCGGTGTTGGATGGCGGCCATTTGCTGTATTATGCGGTGGAAGTTTTGACCGGCCGCCCGGTTTCGGAGCGCGTGGTGGCGATGTCCCAGCGCCTCGGTGTGGGACTGCTGGTAGCCCTGATGGCGCTGGCCGTTTTCAACGACCTGACCCGGCTGCTGAGCTGATCGTTTGACTCTGTGGCAGAGTTCGCAGCGCTTTGACCATCTTTCGCCGATGTTTTGCGCATGTTTTTTATTCTAATGATGGATCCATTGATTTAGCCAATGAAATTACACACAGTTCGATTTGCCTTGCCTACCTCCCGTCGCAGCCTGATCGCCTCCGCCGTGCTGGCCTTTTGCACCGGTCACGCGATGGCCGTCGAGCCGTTCACCGTCAAGGACATACGGGTCGAAGGCATACAGCGCACCGAAGCTGGCACCGTGTTCAGCTACCTGCCGGTGCGTGTGGGCGAGACATTCACGGACCAGAAGAGCATCGACGCGATCAAGGCGCTGTATGCCACCGGCTTTTTCAAGGACGTGCGCCTGGAAGTCGACGGCGGCGTGCTGGTCGTGCTGGTCGAGGAGCGTCCTGCGATTGCGCAGGTCGAATTCACCGGCACCAAGGAATTTGAAAAAGATATCCTGCTGAAGGCGCTCAAGGAAATCGGCGTCGGCGAAGCCAAGATTTTCGACAAAGCGTCGGTCGACCGGGCCGAGCAGGAATTGAAGCGGCAGTATCTGTCGCACGGCTTGTATGGCGTCAAGATCGCCACCACCGTCACGCCGATCGAGCGCAACCGCGTCAACGTGGTGTTCGCGGTCGACGAAGGTGAAGTCGCGCGCATCAAGCAGATCAATATCGTCGGCAACAAGGCTTTTTCCGACAAGGCGCTGCGCGAACAGATCGCATTGAATACCGGCGGCTGGTTCAGCTGGTATACCAAAACCGACCAGTACTCGAAGACCAAGCTGTCGGGCGACATCGAATCGCTGAAGTCGTATTATCTGAATCGCGGCTACATCGAGATGCAGGTCGAGTCGACCCAGGTCTCGATCACGCCGGACAAGAAAGACATTTACGTCACGATCAATATCAGCGAAGGCGAGAAGTACACGGTTTCCGGCGTCAAGTTCGAAGGCGAGATGTTCGGCCGCGAGGAAGAATTGAAATCGCTGGTCTTGCTGAAGGCCGGCGACGTCTATTCGGGCGAGCGCCTGACCGAGGGCAACAAGCGCATCTCCGAGCGCATGGGCACCTTCGGCTATGCGTTTGCCAACGTCAACGCCAATCCCGACATCGACCGCGCAAAGAAGGAAGTGGCGTTCACGATCTTCATCGATCCGGGCAAGCGCGCTTACGTGCGCCGCATGAACATCGCCGGCAACACCACCACCCGCGACGAAGTGATCCGGCGCGAGTTCCGTCAGTTCGAAGGCTCCTGGTACGACAGCAACAAGATCAAAATGTCGCGCGACCGGGTCGACCGCCTCGGTTATTTCAAGGAAGTGCAGATCGACACGCCGGAAGTGGCAGGCAGCAGCGACCAGGTCGACGTCAACCTCACGGTCGTCGAAAAACCGACCGGCAACTTCATGATCGGCGGCGCCTTTTCGCAATCGGAAAAATTCACCTTGTCGGCGTCGGTGCAGCAAGCCAACTTTGCCGGCAGCGGCAATACGGTCGGCATCGAGCTCAATACCAGCAAATTCAGCCGCACCATTGCTTTCTCGCAGACCAATCCGTATTTCACCGACGATGGCGTGTCGCGCAGTTTCGAGTTGTACCTGCGCACGACCCGTCCGCCGGCGGTCAATATCGGCAGCTATACGATCAAGCAGACCGGCGGACGGGTCAGTTTCGGCGTGCCATTCTCGGAACTCGACACCGTCTTCTTCGGCATCGGCCTTGAGCGCACGATGGTGGAAACCGACACCACCAGCCCATTGCGCTATCGCAGGTACGTGATTGACGCCGGCGGGCCGCCTAGCGGCATCGGCACCGTCAGCACCAACTCGGTGCCGTTGACGGCGGCCTGGCAGCGCGACAGCCGCGACAGCGCGCTGATCCCGAGCACCGGGCGCTATCAGCGCGCCAACCTGGAAGTCGATTTGATCGGCAATGCCAAGTACTACCGTGCGATCTATGAACAGCAGTACTACCGTCCGGTGATCCGCAATGTGACGCTGGCGCTGAAGGGGGAAATCGACTATGGTCGCGGCCTGGGCGGCAGTACCTATCCGATCTTCAAAAATTTCTACGGCGGCGGCATCGGTTCGGTGCGCGGCTACCAGAGTTCGTCGCTGGGTGTCGTCGACACCAACCTCGATGCGCTGGGCGGGGCTTCGCGTCTGATCGGCAACGTCGAGCTGCAAATGCCGTTCCCCGGTTCGGGCAACGACCGCAGCTTGCGCTGGTTCGGTTTTGTCGATGGCGGCCAGGTGTATCAGGAAGGGGAGAAAATGCGCGCTTCCGAACTGCGCTATTCGACCGGCCTGGGCATCAGCTGGATTTCACCGGTCGGTCCGCTCAAGTTGAGCTTTGCCAAGCCGCTTAATGCGAAGCCGGGTGACCGCCTGGAGCGCTTCCAGTTCCAGATGGGCACCGGTTTCTGAGCATCAAGCATTAAGCATCGACCATCGCTATTTTATAATTTGATCACGGAGAATCACGTTGAAGACTATTTCCGCTACATTACCGAGGTATCTGGCCGTGCTGGCATTGTGCTGGTGTTCGATGGCTGCTGTGCAAGCGCAGGAAACCAAGATTGCCTGGCTTAGCACCGAGCGCATCTACAATGAATCGAAGCTGGCCAAGCTGGCGAGCGAGAAGCTGGCCGAGGAATTCAAGAACCGGGAAAGGGCAGTCCAGGATCTGGGCAACCGTTTCAAGCTGTCCAGCGACAAGCTGGAAAAGGAATCGCCGAAATTGTCCGAGAGCGAACGCGCAAGGCGCCAGCGCGAGCTGTTTGATCTGGACAAGGAATTGCAGCGCAGGCAGCGCGAATTTCGCGAAGATCTGAGCCAGCGCACCAACGAAGAGCGCGCCGGAATCTCGGACAAGGCGACCAAGATCATCAAGCAAATGGCGCAGGTCGAAGGCTTCGACATCGTGCTGCAAGATGCCGTCTGGGCCAATCCGCGCATCGACATTACCGATAAAGTATTGAAAGCACTCGATAAATAACAGTGAAAAGGACGCCATGGGCACGCCACTGGGAGCATTGGTCGAACGCCTTGGAGGACAATTGGTGGGTGACCCGAATCTGCACGTGTGCGGCATCGCGCCGCTCAGTGACGCCGGCGTTGCCCACATCAGCTTTCTGAGCAATAGCAAGTTTCGCGCGCAGGCGGCGCAAAGCCGCGCTGCGGCGCTGATTTTGTCCGCCGCCGATGACGCCATCGTTGCATCATCGTATGCGGGCGCGCGCATCGTCACCCCCAATCCCTATGTATATTTTGCCCGCGCCTCGCAATTCTTTGCCAGCCTGCACCAAATAACGCCAGCGCCCGGCATCGATGCTTCGGCCATCGTGGCAAGCACGGCGATGGTGGACGCCAGCGCCCATATCGGCGCGCACGTAGTCATCGAAGCCGATGCCGTGATCGAAGCCGGGGTCGTCATCGATGCCGGTTGCGTGATCGGGCGCGGCGCCGTGATCGGCTTTGATAGCCACCTGTTTGCCAATGTGACGTTCCATGCGCGCTGCCGGATCGGACCGCGCGCAATCATCCATTCGGGCGCCGTGATCGGCAGCGACGGCTTCGGCTTCGCCAACGAGGGCGGGGTTTACATCAAGATTGCGCAAACCGGCCGCGTGTTGATCGGCGCCGATGTCGACATCGGCGCCAACACGACGATCGATCGCGGTGCGCTGGCCGACACCATCATCGAGGATGGGGTAAAGCTCGATAACCAGATCCAGATCGGCCACAACTGCCATATCGGCGCGCACACGGCAATGGCCGGCTGCGTCGGCGTGGCCGGCAGCGCCATCATCGGAAAATATTGCACCTTCGGCGGCGCCGCGATGGTGCTCGGCCACCTGACGATCGCGGACCATGTCCACGTGTCGTCGGGCAGCATGGTATCGCGCTCGATCCATGAGCCGGGCCAGTACACCGGTTTTTACCCGCTGGCCAAGAATGCAAGCTGGGAAAAAAGTGCCGTCATCGTGCGCAATCTGTCGACGTTGCGCGAGCGGATACGCACGCTGGAAAAAGCCATCAAGACTCTGACGAATCAACAATAGAATCAACAATAAAAATGACCAATCCAGAAAAGAAGTGCCTCGACATCCATCAGATCAAGCAATACCTGCCGCATCGCTATCCGATGCTGCTGGTTGATCGTGTGCTTGACTGGGAGTCGGGCAAGCGCATTACCGCGATCAAGAACGTCACGATCAATGAAGAATTTTTCAATGGCCACTTCCCGCACAAGCCGGTGATGCCGGGCGTTCTGATGATCGAAGCGATGGCGCAAACCGCCGCCATCCTGTCGTTCCTGACGATGGACATCAAGCCGGACGAGAATTCGGTCGTGTATTTCGTTGGCATCGACAAGGCCCGCTTCAAGCGGCCGGTCGAGCCGGGCGACCAGTTGAAGATGGAGGTTGAGATCTTGCGCATTGCGCGCGGTATCTGGAAATACAGCGCCGTCGGCAGCGTCGATGGCAAGGTCGCGGTGGAAGCGGAATTGATGTGCACGATCCGCAGCGCGCAGGATGCGAGCCAGCCCGTGCTGTCCTCCGTGAGCCCGCCTGCGGGGCCTTGATGGCGTCCGTCATCGGGTCCATCCATCCCACCGCCCTGGTTGACAGCCGCGCCCGGCTCGACAGCTCGGTCAAGGTCGGCGCTTATTCGATCATCGGCGCCAACGTCAGCATAGGCGCCGGCACCAGGGTTGGCCCGCATGTGGTGATCGAAGGCCACACCACGATCGGCTGCGACAACACTTTTTTCCAGTTTTCGTCGATAGGCGCCGCGCCGCAGGACAAGAAATGGGATGACGAGCCAACCCGTCTCGAAATCGGCGATCGCAACACGATACGCGAATTTTGCACTTTCAACACCGGCACGATGCAAGATGCCGGCGTCACGCGCCTCGGCCACGATAACTGGATTTCGGCCTACGTCCATCTGGCGCACGATTGCCAGGTCGGCAATAACACGATTTTTTCAAACAATGCACAACTGGCCGGCCACGTCCACATCGGCGATTGGGTGATCCTGTCCGGCTTCGCCAACGTGCATCAGTTTTGTCATATTGGAGAACACGCCTTCGTCGGCATGAGCACCAGCCTGACGCAGGACGTGCCGCCCTATGTGCTGTTGTCGGGCAATCCGGCGGCCGCGCACGGCGTCAATCTCGAAGGCTTGAAACGGCGCGGTTTCACGCGCCCCCAGATCGATGGCATACGTGCCGCCTACAAGCTCATTTACCGCTCCAACCTGACGCTGGAGGAAGCCAAGGCCGCGCTGTTGGTGGAAGAAACGGCATCGCCGCAGGCCGCCGACCAGATCCGCGCGATGCGCGAATTCCTCAGCAGCGCGACCCGTGGCATCGTGCGCTGACGCAGTGCCGGGCGCCGGCATGACGGTGGCGCTGGTGGCGGGAGAAGTATCGGGCGACTTGCTGGCGGCGCGCCTGCTGTCGGGCTTGATGCCGCATCTGCCCGGCGCGCGCTTTCACGGCATCGGCGGCGAGCAAATGATGGCCCAAGGCTTCGTGTCGGATTGGCCGATGGAGCGCCTGACGGTGCGCGGCCTGTTTGAAGTGATTCCCCGTTACCGCGACATCAAGGGCATCCAGAACGCGTTGCGCGACCAGTTGTTGCAAGATCCTCCGGCGCTGTTCATCGGGGCCGATTATCCGGGCTTCAACCTGGGCCTGGAGCTGCAACTGAAGGCAGCCGGAATTCCTACCGTGCATTACATCGGGCCGCAGATCTGGGCCTGGCGCGCAGGAAGAATCAAGAAGATCGCCAAGGCGGTCTCGCACATGCTGGTGATTTTCCCGTTCGAGCAAGCCATTTACGAGCGCGCCGGCGTTCCGGTGACTTACGTCGGCCATCCGCTGGCCGAAGTGATCCCGCTGCAGCCCGACCTGGCCGGGGCGCGCCGCGCACTCGGCTTAGCGCAAGGCGCCAGCGTGGTGACTCTGATGCCGGGCAGCCGCATGTCCGAGTTGAAGTACAATGCGCCGGCTTTCATCGACGCCGCCAGGCTGTTGCAACTGCGCGACAAATCGCTGCGCTTCGTGGTGCCGATGGCGGGCGCCCGGCAGCGCCAGTATTTCCTGGAACTGCTGGGAGAAACTAGCCTGGACGAACTGGGCATCACGTTGCTGGACGGCCAGTCGCATCGGGCGATCGAAGCGGCCGACGCGGTGCTGGTCGCGTCCGGCACCGCGTCGCTGGAAGTGGCGCTGTTCAAGAAGCCGATGGTGATCGCCTACAAGATGATGGCCGCCTCGTGGCACATCATGCGCCACATGGGTTACCAGCCCTGGATCGGCTTGCCCAACATCCTGGCGCGCCAATTTTTGGTGCCCGAATTGTTGCAGGATGCGGCCAGCCCGCAAGCGCTGGCGGACGCGGTGTGGCGGCAACTGAGCGATGCGCCCGGCCGCCTGCATCTGGTGCAGCGCTTCACCGACATGCATCACAGCCTGTTGCGCAACAGCGCGCAAGAGAGCGCAGCGGCGGTCATGCAGGTGATCGCCTCCTCCCGCCGTGGTTGAACGGCAAGTACAAGGACTATGTGAAAAAAATAATGGAAGACTGGGCCGACGGCCTGGTGATCGCGTGTGATGACATCATCTGCGGCGTCGACGAAGCCGGCCGCGGGCCGCTGGCCGGTCCGGTGTTCGCCGGCGCCGTGATCCTCGATCCCGCGCGCCCCATCGCTGGCCTGCGTGATTCGAAAAAGCTGTCGGAAGTGCAGCGCGATGCGCTGGCGATTGCGATCAAACGCGATGCGCTGGCCTGGGCCGTGGCCGAGTGTTCGGAAGCCGAGATCGACCAGATGAATATCTTGCAAGCGTCGATGCTGGCGATGCGGCGCGCGATCGATGGATTGACGATTGCGCCCACGCTGGCGCTGATCGACGGCAACCGCTGTCCCGACATGGCGTTGCGCGCGATCGCGATCGTCAAGGGCGACGACAAGGTCGATGCGATTTCGGCGGCGTCGATCCTAGCCAAGACCGCGCGCGATGCGGCGATGGTGGCGTTGCATCAGGTACATCCACAGTACGCATTTGACCAGCACAAGGGCTATCCGACCAGGCTGCATCTGACGCTGCTGCGCGAGCACGGCGTCTCCAGCGTGCACCGCCGCAGCTACGCGCCGGTGCGCAAATTGCTGGAAATTGATGACGTACGACGGGAGCCTGGCCTGTGAAGACGATATCGTCGCGCGACAATGCGCTGTACAAGGAATTGAAGCAATTGGCCGGCAGTTCGCAGGCGCGGCGCAAGGCTGGCCGCACGCTGTTGGATGGCGTGCACTTGTGCCAGACGTATGTGCAACTGCGCGGTGCGCCGCCGCTGTGCATCGTCAGCAACAGCGCACTGAGCCATCCCGAGGCGGCCGAACTGGTGGCGCGCTGCGAGGCGCAGCATGCCGAATGCATTGTCTTGCCGGACAATCTGTATGCGCCGCTGAGCCAGGTCGAACACGGCGTGGGCATCTTGTTCGTCATCGAGACGCCGCAGCGCGCGGTGCCGGACACGCTGCTGGCATCGGCCGTGCTGCTCGATCAAGTGCAGGACCCGGGCAATGTCGGCTCGATCCTGCGCAGCGCGGCGGCGTCCGGCATCACCGAAGTGTATTGCAGCCCCGGCACCGCATTTTGCTGGTCGCCGAAAGTGTTGCGTGCTGCCATGGGCGCCCATTTCGTGCTCGACATTGTCGAGAACGTCGATCTGAGCGCGCTGGTCGAGGCGTCCGGCATCGCGGTGCTGGCCACCAGCGGTTACGCCGAGCAGCGCCTGTACGACATAAACTTGCGCCGTCCTGTGGCTTGGTTGCTCGGTCATGAGGGCCAGGGCGTGAGCGCAGAGTTGCTGGCCCTGGCGACGCACCGGGTGGCGATTCCGCATCGGGGCCAGGTCGAGTCGCTCAACGTGGCCGCCTGCGCGGCAGTATGCTTTTTCGAGCATTTAAGGCAAAATCAAGGTTAAGCAAGCTCAAGAGTGAGCCTCAGCATTTGTCACAAAAAACGGATTGGAGCAGTGATGGATGTCGGGCAATTGCACTTTTTGGTGGCCGATGGCGATCCGGTCCAGCGTCAGTCGCTGGCGGCCATGCTCGTGCGGTTGGGCGTGGGCTCCATCAGCGAGGCGGCCAGCGGGCATGCGGCATTGCGCAGTTTTGACGGCGCCATCGCGCCAGCGCCGGCTGCCATCGATCTGGGCCTGATCGATCTGGCGCTGCCGGGCATGGATGGTCTCGAATTGATCCGGCACCTGGCCCGCGCCAAGTGCCGCGCCGGCATCATCATCGTCGGCGCGCAGGGGCGCGACGTGCTGTTTTCGGCCGAGTCGATCGCGCGCGCACACGGCGTCGATGTGCTGGGCGCAATTGCCACGCCGGTCGCGCAACAGAGCCTGGCGGCGCTGATCGCGCTCCATCTGGCACGCCAGGAAGGACTGGCCGAAGTGGCGGCGCGCACCGCCCGTCCGGAATTGACTTTCGAAGAGATCGGGCAAGGATTGCAGGCGGGCCAGTTCGAGCCGTTTTTCCAGCCGATGATCGAGCTTGAAACCGGCCACGTGAAAGTGCTGGAGACTTTTGCGCGCTGGCACCATCCGCAGCATGGGATGCTTGATCCGGTTGATTTTATGGCGCCGCTACGGCAGCGCGGCCGGGTCGATTTTCTGGACTGGAGCATGATCGAGGCGTCGGTCGCGGGCTGTCGCGCGCTGCATGACCAGGACATACCGATTTCGATTTCAATCAATTTGGCGCCTCACACGCTGGTACAGGCATCGTTCATCACGCAGATGCGCGCCTGCCTGGCGCAGCACCGGATACGGCCCGATTACATCACCTTTGAATTGCCGGAGTCGGCCGTGCTATCGACCGACCTGCTGTTCCTGGAACGCTTGCTGCGCTTGCGGATGCAGGGTTTCGGCCTGGCAATCGATGATTACGGCACCGGTTGCACTAACTTGCAGGCGCTGGCGCGGATCCCGTTTTCCGAACTGAAGATCGACCGCAGCTTTGTCGATGGCGCCTCGAAGTCGCCCGCGCTGGCCACGGTGCTGCGCGGCTGCTTGGGGCTGGCGCGCAGCCTGGATCGCCGCTCGGTTGCGGTCGGCGTCGAAACCGAGGCCGACTGGGACTTCCTGCAAGGCATGGGCTGCACCTACGCCCAGGGCTATTACATTGCCAAGCCGATGGCGCTGCTTGATTTTCCGGCCTGGCTGAAGGATTGGCGTCAGTTTTTTTGAGCGGCCGACCGGTCAGCGGTCAGCGGTCAATATTCGCGCCGGTTCGGCTTGATTTCCTGCAAGATCGTGGTGGCGATTTCCTCGATCGACTTGGTGGTCGAGGACAGCCAGCGTATCCCTTCGCGCTTCATCATGCGCTCGGCCTCGTTGACTTCATAACGGCAATTTTCCAGTGATGCGTACTTGCTGCCGGCGCGCCGCTCGTGGCGGATTTCCGACAGACGTTCCGGCGTGATGGTCAAGCCGAACATCTTGGCCTTCAGTTCCGGCAATGCCGTGGGCATCTTGCCGCGCTCGAAATCGTCCGGGATCAACGGGTAATTGGCGGCCTTGATGCCGTATTGCATCGCCAGATACAGACTGGTTGGCGTCTTGCCCGAGCGCGACACGCCGACCAGGATCACATCGGCTGCCGCCAGGTTCTTGTGCGACTGGCCGTCGTCGTGCGCCAGCGAAAAATTGATCGCCTCGATCCGGTTCTTGTATTCTTCGCTGTCGACGATGTTGTGCGAGCGGCCGATGGTGTGGGTCGACTTGACGCCCAGTTCCTGCTCCAGCGGCGCCACGAAGGTCTGGATCAAGTCCATGTGCATGCCGCTGGAGCGCCGGATCAGGTCCGACAGGTCGCTCTTCACCAGCGTGGAGAAAATGATCGGGCGCTGGCCGTCGGAAACGAAGGCTTCATTAATCTTGCGCGCCGCATCGTAAGCCTTGTCCAGCGTATCGATGAAAGGCAGGCGGATTTGTCGAAAACGCAGATCAAACTGGCTTAATACTGAGTGGCCAAAGGTTTCGGCGGTGATGCCGGTGCCGTCGGAAACGAAAAAAACAGTGCGGCTGGCAGAGGGCGGGGCGGGGCGGTTTTCTTGGGTCATAAATCTTCGCGTAGGTATTGTGCACTGTCAATTTGCGTCACAGGCTGTAAAATGGGCGAAACTATATGATTGTGCTGCAGGACGCCAAGAATAACAAGAAAACAGTCTGCACGCCTCGCTCCAGAATTTCCATCATCAGTAAGGGCTTTACCATGACAAGCTTGTCCAACGCAGCATTACAGCAGCAGGAAGCGGTGTACGTCGCTTCGTTTGAAAATTTGCGCATGACCGATGTCGAATCGGTTGGCGGCAAGAACGCATCGCTGGGAGAGATGATCAGCCAGCTCGCCGGCGCCGGCGTGCGCGTGCCGGGCGGCTTTGCGACGACGGCCCAGGCCTTCCGCGATTTTCTGACTTTCAGCGACAACGGCGGCAAGCCGCTGGACCAGCGCATCGCCGAGCGCCTGATCGGCCTCGATATCGACGACGTGCGCTCGCTGGCCCAAGCCGGCGCCGAGATCCGCAAGTGGATCGTCGAAACCCCGTTCCAGCCTCGTCTGTCGCTTGAAATCGAGCGCTTTTACCAGCAACTGGTGGCCGATTCGGCGACCGAAATGTCGTTCGCGGTGCGCTCGTCGGCGACCGCCGAAGACTTGCCTGATGCGTCTTTCGCCGGCCAGCAGGAAACCTTCCTGAACGTGGTCGGTTTCGACAATATTTTGGACGCGATGAAGCAAGTGTTCGCGTCGCTGTACAACGATCGCGCGATCTCGTATCGCGTGCACAAGGGTTTCACGCACGCCGAAGTGGCGTTGTCGGCGGGCGTACAGCGCATGGTGCGCTCGGACCTGGGCGCGGCCGGTGTGATGTTTACGATCGATACCGAGTCCGGCTTCAAGGATGTGGTGTTCGTCACTTCCAGCTATGGCCTGGGCGAGACGGTGGTGCAAGGCGCGGTCAACCCTGATGAATTCTACGTCCACAAGCCGATGCTGGAGCTGGGCAAGTCGCCTGTGATCCGTCGCAACATCGGCTCCAAGCTGCTGAAGATGGAATTCACCAACGAAGCCAAGGCCGGTCGTTCGGTCAAGACCGTCGATGTGCCCTTCGAGATGCGCAACCGCTATTCGCTGGACGACGCCGAAGTGGTCGAACTGGCCAAATATGCCGTCATCATCGAGCAGCACTATGGCCGGCCGATGGACATCGAGTGGGGCAAGGATGGCCGCGACGGCAAGTTATACATCCTGCAAGCGCGTCCTGAAACGGTCAAGTCGCAACAGAAGTCGACCGATGCGCAATTGCGCTTCAAGCTCAAGAGCACCGGCACCGTGTTGGCTCAAGGCCGCGCGATCGGTCAAAAGATCGGCGCCGGTCCGGTCCGCGTGATCCACGATGTAGCCGACATGGAACGCGTGCAGCCGGGCGACGTGCTGGTCACCGACATGACCGACCCGAACTGGGAGCCGGTCATGAAGCGCGCCGCCGCCATCGTCACGAACCGCGGCGGGCGCACTTGCCACGCGGCGATCATCGCGCGCGAACTGGGCGTGCCGGCCGTCGTCGGCTGCGGAAATGCGACCGATGTACTGAAAGAGGGCACGTTTGTGACCGTATCGTGCGCCGAGGGCGACGAGGGCAAGATCTACGACGGCTTGCTGGAAACGGAAGTATCGGAAGTGGAGCGCGGTGCATTGCCGGTGCTGCCGACCAAGATCATGCTCAATATCGGCAATCCGCAACTGGCCTTCGATTTCCAGTCGGTCCCGAATGCAGGGGTCGGCCTGGCGCGCCTGGAATTCATCATCAACAACAATATCGGCGTGCATCCGAAGGCGATTCTCGATTATCCGAACATCGATGCCGACTTGAAGAAAGCGGTCGAATCGGTCGCGCGCGGCCATGCATCGCCGAAAGCGTTCTACATCGACAAGCTGGCCGAGGGCATCGCCACGATTGGCGCCGCATTCTGGCCCAAGCCGGTCATCGTGCGCCTGTCGGATTTCAAGTCGAACGAATACAAGAAGCTGATCGGCGGTTCGCGCTACGAGCCGGACGAGGAAAACCCGATGCTGGGCTTCCGCGGCGCGGTGCGTTATCTGTCGCCCGATTTTGCCGAGTCGTTCGAAATGGAATGCACCGCGATGAAGCGGGTGCGCAATGACATGGGCTTGACTAACGTCGAGATCATGGTGCCGTTCGTGCGCACGCTGGGTCAAGCCGAGAAAGTCGTCAATCTGCTGGCCAAGAATGGCTTGAAGCGCGGCGAAAATGGCTTGCGTCTGATCATGATGTGCGAAGTGCCGTCGAATGCCATCCTGGCCGACCAGTTCCTCGAACATTTCGACGGCTTTTCGATCGGTTCGAACGACCTGACCCAGCTCACGCTGGGCCTGGACCGCGATTCCGGCATGGAATTGCTGGCCGCCGACTTCGACGAGCGCGATCCTGCCGTGCGCGCACTGTTGTCGATGGCGATCAAGGCTTGCCTGGCACAGGGCAAGTACATCGGCATCTGCGGCCAGGGTCCCTCGGATCACCCTGACTTCGCGGCCTGGCTGATGAAGGAAGGCATCGAATCGATGTCGCTGAATCCTGACTCGGTCATCGATACGTGGAAGAAACTTGCTGCATCGGAGTAAAGTACGCTTCAAACAATGAAGTGGAAGGTAGTT
>Ga0326735_1000067_pt1 | contig 20536 bp, 19 predicted proteins | sample 37_GP2_1092_FD_207945 | JGI IMG/M metagenome (GOLD analysis project Ga0326735, IMG submission 207945) | Glacier ice microbial communities from Ngari, Tibet, China - 37_GP2_109.2 | ecosystem: Environmental > Aquatic > Freshwater > Ice > Glacier | place: China: Ngari, Tibet | collected 2018-07-31
CACCGAGCAAGGCTTGCAGTCTTTGATCAGCAAGCCGACCACCGGTCCGGCCGCCAACGGCTGGAAGAGCGGCGGCTACCTTGACAAGTTGCCCAAGGATCCGTGGGGCAGCCCGTACCAATACCTGTCGCCCGGCATCAAGGGCGAGATCGACGTCTTTTCGCTGGGCGCCGACGGCCAGCCGGGCGGCAGCGGCGACGACGCCGATATCGGTTCGTGGGATATATAGCCGGCATTGAGCCTGCCATGAGGCCAGCATTCCGTGCATCGCGCCAGCGTGGCTTCACGCTGATCGAGCTGCTGGTCGTGCTGGTCATCATCGGCGTCACGCTGGGGCTGGTGTCGCTGAACGCGATGCCGAGCCAGCAGCAGTCGCTTGAAAAAGAGGCGCAGCGCATCGCGTTGCTGTTGCAGCTGGCGCGCGACGAAGCGATCGTGCGCAACCGCCAGATCGCCTTTGAAGCCGACCTTGAACGCTACCGATTTCTTGTGCGCAATGAACAGCAATGGCAACTGGTGACACAGGATGATTTGCTGCGCGAGCGCTCTTTCAAGCTGGCGCCGGTGTTGCTGACGCTGGATCCGCCATCGGGCGCGCTCGCCTACGGCGGCGCTTTGCGCATCATTTTCGGGCGCGAACCGGTCGACAAGCCGTTTGTGCTGACGCTATCTAGCGGCGCGACCAGCGTCGCGATCCGGGCCGACGGCATCGGTCATTTTACGGTCGAATGAGCATGCGGATTCCTTTTTCAATGAACCGAAATCGCCTGCGCACGCATTCGTTGCCTTTGCCGCGTCGAACGGGCACGCACATTTTCCCCTCTTGCGCCGGCAACAGCGCCGGCTTCACGCTGCTCGAAGTGCTGGTCGCGCTGGTCATCGTCGGTACCGCGCTGGGCGCATCGCTGCGCGCGGTCGGCAGCCTGACCCAGAACAGCGATGCCTTGCGCGGCGCGATGATGGCCACCTGGTCGGCCGAAAACCAGCTGGTGCAGGTGCGCCTGAACCAGCAATTTCCCGCCATCGGCAAGCGTTCCTTCGATTGTCCGCAAGGCGACCTGCGCCTGGTTTGCGAAGAAAACGTGATCGTCAGTCCGAACCCGCGCCTGCGGCGGGTCGAGGTCAGCGTGTTCGATGCCGCGCAACCGGAGCGCCGCATCATCAAGCTGGTCCAGCTGGTGTTGAACGAATGAGGCGCCCAAGCACGGGCGGCAACAGGCGCGCAGCCGGCTTCACGCTGATCGAGCTGCTGGTGGCGATCGGCATCCTGGCCATCGTCGCCGTGCTGGGTTGGCGCGGCCTGGACGGCATCGTGCGTGCGCGCATCGCGCTGACCCAGCAAATGGAGCAAACCCGCGGCATGCAATTGGCGTTCGCGCAGATGCAAAGCGATGCCGAGCATCTGGCCGACGCCAGGCTGCTGCACCAGCGCCAGAATCTGCAAGTCGACAATGGCCAACTGACGCTGGTGCGCACCGTGTTTGCCGAAAATGAAGCGACGCGCGTGCAAGTAGTGGCGTATCGGGTGCAAGATGGCGTGTTGACGCGGCGCGAATCGAACGCCACGCGCGACCTGATCGCGCTCGATGCGCTGTGGCAGGCGGCCTTGAACGGCACCGATGCCGGCACGGACGTGGTGCTGCAGACCGGCGTGGCCGGCATGGGGCTGCGCTTGTGGCAAGGGCGCGAGTGGAGCCTTGCTGCCGGAGCGACAGCGTCGGCCATTGCGCAGGCGGCGGCGCAGGCTGCCGGGTTGCCTGCGGTGGCGCCGACCGGGCTGGAAGTGGCGCTGCAACTGCAGGGCCAGCAAACCACGATGATCAAGGTTTTCCTGTTGGGCGCGCTATGAGGCGCCAACTCAGTCGACAACTTACGCATCAGCGCGGCGTGGCCGTCATCACCGCGCTGCTGTTGACCACGCTGGCAGTGACGATCGTGGCCAGCCTGTTCTGGCAGCAGCAAGTCCAGGTGCGCTCGATGGAAAATCAGCGCCTGCACCTGCAGACCAAGTGGATCTTGCGCGGCGCGCTGGACTGGACGCGCCTGATCCTCGGCCAGGCCGGCATCGAGCGCGGCAACGTGACTACGCCGGATGGCGTCTGGGCCACGCCGCTGGCCGAAACCCGGCTTGACGATTATGTCGAACGCGAACGGATCGAAGGAGAGCAATTCGACGCCACGCTGTCCGGTCAGGTCAGCGATGCGCAGGCGCGCTACAATCTGGCCGGCCTGGCCGTCAACCAGTCCATCAAGCCGGCCCAGGTGCTCGCCTTCGGCCGCTTGCTGAGCAATGTGCAGCTCGACCCGGGCCTGGCGCAGGCGGCGGCCCAGGCGATGGCCAGGACCCAGCAGGCGCCGGGGGCGGGCTTGAATCCTCCGGCCGGCCAGGCTGCCGCAGCGTCGGTGGCGAGCGGCGAGACGCTGGAATTCGTGCAGATCGAGGATTTGCTGTCGGTGCCCGGTTTTACGCCGCAAGCGCTGCAGCGGCTGCGCGAGTTCATCATCGTGCTGCCGGAGGCGACTGCGCTCAACGTGAACACCGCGTCGGCCGAAGTGCTGGCCGCCGTGGTGGAGAATTTCTCGGTGTCGGAAGCGGCCGCATTGATTTATAGCCGCAAGCAGGCTTATTTCAAGGATGCCGGCGATTTCACCAATCGTCTGAACGGCAAGAAGCTGATCGGGGATATTGCGATCGATGTCAAAAGCAGCTACTTTCTGGTCGCCAGCCGGATCCGGCTCGATCGCGCCGCGCTCGACGCCGAGGCGTTGATCAGGCGTAACAACAATGGCACGACCCTGGTGTCGATCCGGGAAAACTAGAACATGAACCATGAAAGCGTGATCCAGTGACGACTCTTTACCTACGCCATCCCGCCAAGGCCAGCGTCGATGGTGCGCCCGCCGACAGCGCGCCGCTGTGCCAGTTTGCGCTGATCGGCGACGGTGGCGCGCTGTTGCAGCAAGGCGCGGCGGCGCTCGGCAGCCTGACCGACCTGATCGCTGGCGCCCGCCGCGTGGTGCTGCTGCTGGCCGCTTCCGACGTGACCTTGCTGCGCGTCAAAATTCCGCCATTGTCCAGCGCGCGCCTGAAACAGGCGTTGCCCGCCCTGGTGGAAGACCAGATCCTGGGCGATCCGCTCGACTGCGTGCTCGTGGCTACCCCGTCCTCCGGGCCGGATGGGACGCGCATGGTCGCGGTGTTGCAGCGGACCTGGCTGGAAGTGCTGGTCAAGGCGCTGCTGGCGCAGGGCGCGCGCAGCATCCAGGCCTTGCCGGCGCAATTGTGCGTGCCTTTGGCGCCGGGCTGCGTGGCGGCGACGATCAGCGGCGACGAGAACAGCCTGGAGCTGACGCTGCGTCAGTCGCAATACGAAGGCTATGGCTTGACGGTAGCGCCGCAGCCGGCGCAGGCGCTGCAAACGCTGTGCGCACTGGCGCAGGGCGCGCCTGTCACGCTCTACCTGCCGGCCAGCGAACTGGCGCGTTACCAGGAGCTGATCGACGGCTCAAGCGAAACCTGTGCAGGCATCAAGCTCGAAGCCGAGCATTGGGCGCACGTGGTGGCGGCCTCGAAAGCGCTGGCGCTGGACTTGATTCCGGCGCTCGGCGCGGCCGGCGCGCAGGCGCGCAACTGGCGGCGCTGGCGCTGGCCATTGCGCCTGGCGCTGTTGACGGCGCTGGTCAATCTGGCCGGCATCAATGTCGAGTGGCTGCAGTTGAAGCGCGATGCGGCAGCGGTGCGGCTAAGCATGTTGCAAACCTTCAAGGCAGCTTATCCGAAAGAAACCGTGATTCTCGATCCGGAAGCGCAGATGCGCAAGAATATCGCGCAAGCCAAACTATCGAGCGGCCAGCCTGCGTTGGATGAATTCACCGCCATCAGCGCCGCATTGGGCGAGGCGATGGGCGGCGCCAATGCCGCTTCCGGCATGATCGCAACCATCGAATACCGCGAGCGCAGCCTGTTCGTCAAGTTCAAGCCCGATGGCGCCGATCGCAAGGCTGATCTGAAGGCGCAGATCGGACAAGCGCTGGCGGCGCACCATCTGCAACTGCTTGAACCGACGCCAGGCACCTGGCAAATCCGCAGCATCGATACCGGAGCAAAATCATGAGCCATCCCATCGTGCAGCGTCCCGTGCAGGCATGGTTTGCCGCCAAGGCGGGCGCGCTCGTGTTCTGGGAGGCGCGCAGCGAGCAGGAGCGCAAGGTGTTGTCGCTGGGCGGCTTGGTGGTGGCGCTGGCGCTGGTCTGGGCGACGTTGATCGCACCGGCCATCGAAGGGCGCGCGCAATTACAAAAAAGCTTGCCGCAACTGCGCCAGCAGGCGGCCCGATTGCAGGCGCTGGCCGCGGAAGCGGCGACCTTGTCGGGTCAGGCCTCGCCTCAGGTCAGCGCGATGAGCAGCGCCAGCTTGACCAGTTCGCTGGCCGCGCGCAGCTTGACGGCGCAGTCGGTCGGCATGACAGGCGAATACGCGAAGCTGCAGTTGCGCGGCGTGCCGTTTGGCGCGCTGCTGCAATGGCTGGCGCAATTGCAGCAAGAAAGCCGGATTTCGGTCGAGGACGCCAGCATCGTCGCGCAGGCGACGCCCGGACTGGTCGATGCGACGCTGACGCTGCATCAAAGCGCGGGTGCGGTCAAATGATGGTGCGGCTGATCGAAAAGGAGGGCAGGTGAAGCGCGCCGTGCTATGGTTGCTCGCCATTATCGTCAGCGTGGCGGCGACGCTGCTGCTGTTCTTTCCGGCGACGTGGCTGGGCGCGTTGGTTGAGCGCCAGAGCGGCGGCCGTTTGACGCTCGGTGACGCGCAAGGTACGCTGTGGCGCGGTTCGGCCTTCATCGGCGGCGCCGCCAGCGCCAACGGCGCCGTGACGCCGCTGTTGCCGGGACGTTTCGCGTGGCGTTTGTCGAGGCTGGTGCTGCTCGGTGAAGTCGATGTGCAACTGGAGAACCCGGCGGCGCTGTCGCAACCTTTGAGCCTGCGCGGCGGCTGGAAACAATGGCAACTGAGCCCGGCCGCGCTATTGTTGCCGGCCGCCGGATTGGCCGGGCTGGGCGCGCCGCTGAACACGATCGCCCCCAGCGGCACGCTGCGGCTGTCGTGGAGCACGCTGGCGCTGGCGCTCGACGGGCAACATATCGCGATCAACGGCAAGACTACGCTGACGATGATGGACATGGCGTCGCGCTTGTCAAACATCCGGCCGCTGGGCAGTTATGCGATGGTGCTGGACTGGCAAGGCCAGCGCGCGCAATTGACATTGAGCACGCTGAAGGGACCGCTGGTGCTGGACGGCAGCGGCGCATTGAACGCCGGCCGGCTGCAGTTTTCCGGCCAGGCGCAAGCGGCACAAGGATCTGAAGAGAAGCTGGCCAATTTGCTTAATTTGCTGGGCCAGCGCCGAACGAATGGCGACAAGAACATCATCGCATTAGAGTTTAAATAAATGAAAAAACAGTCAATCGGCAAGCTCAATATCCACCTCGCGGCGGCGCTGCTGTGCTGCGCCTCCTTCGTGGCGGCGCCGCTGTACGCGGCCGGCGGCGACGAAGCGGCCCTCAATTTCGTCGGCGCCGACATCGAGTCGGTCATTAAAGCGGTCGGGCATTACACCAACATCACCTTCGTCATCGATCCGCGCGTCAAGGGCACGCTGACGCTGGTGTCGGAAAAATCGATCAGCAAGACCCAGGCTTTCGCGTTGCTGACTTCGGCGCTGCGGTTGCAGGGTTTCGCCGTTGTCAGCGGCGACGGTTTTGCGAAGGTGGTGCCGGAAGCGGAAGCGAAGCTGCAATCGGGGCCGACGCTGCTCGGCGGGGGCACGCCTTTGCGCGGCGACCAGATCGCGACCCAGGTGTTTCATCTCAATTATGAAGCGGCCGTGAACCTGCTGGCGGTGCTGCGGCCATTGATCTCGCCCAACAACACGATCAACGCCAATCCCGGCAACAATTCACTGGTGATTACCGATTACGCCGATAATCTGCGGCGCCTGGGCAAGATCATCGCCGCGCTCGACGCGCCGGCGGCGGCCAATCTCGACGTTATCATGGTGCGCTATGCGATCGCGTCCGACCTGGCGATGATGGTCAACAAATTGATGGAGCCAAGCAGCGGCGGCGCCGATGGCGGCAAGACCACGGTGCTGGCCGATCCGCGCACCAATTCGGTGGTGCTGCGCGCGCCCTCGACGGCGCGCGCCAACCTGGCCAAGTCCTTGATCGCGAAGCTGGACCAGCCAACCACGCAGCTGGGCAATATCCATGTGGTGTATCTGAAGAACGCCGACGCGACCAAGCTGGCGCAGACGCTGCGCGCCGTGGTGTCGTCGGACGGCTCGGCCACGACGGCGCAGGGCAGCACCACGGCCACGAACCCGCTGGGCGGCGCCACCGGCGCCGTCGGCGCCACGGGCATGGGCAACACCGGCAGCAACAGCTCCAGTTCGGGCATGAGCGGCAGCGGCGGCGCGTCATTGTCCAACGCGCCAACCCAGCTCGCCAGCGGCGGCGCGGCCGGCTTCATCCAGGCCGATGCGTCGACCAATACCTTGATCATCACCGCTACCGACGCCGTCTACCGCAACCTGCGCGGCGTGATCGACCAGCTCGACGTGCGCCGCGCCCAGGTCTACATCGAGTCCCTGATCGTCGAAGTGACGTCAACCAGGGCGTCCGAATTCGGGGTCCAGTGGCTGGGCTTGTCGGGCGACAGCGGCAGCAGTTACCGGGTCGGCGGTTTGCAATCGTTCGCCGCCGGCGCCAACAACATCGGCACCATCGCCGCCGGCGCCACCGCAGCGGTGCCGTCACTGCCCGGGGCCGGCCTGTCGATCGGAATTTTCAAGCAAATCAACGGTGCGCTGGGGCTGGGCGCGCTGGCCCATGCGCTGGAAACCGATGGCAATGCGAACATCCTGTCGACGCCGAACATGATCACGCTCGACAATGAGCTGGCCACGATCCAGGTCGGCCAGAACGTGCCGATCATTACCGGCCAGTTCACCAGCTCGTCCGGCGCCAACGCCAATCCCTTCCAGACCATCGACCGCAAGGAAGTCGGCTTGACGCTGAAGGTGCGCCCGCAAATTTCGGAGGGCGGCACCATCAAGATGGCGATCTATCACGAGACATCGAGCGTCGACAAGTCGACGCTGACGGCGCCGGCCGGCATCACGTTGAACAAGCGCGTGATCGAAAACAATGTCATCGCCGACGATGGCCAGATCATCGTGCTGGGCGGCTTGATCGAAGATACCACTGGCGACAGTGCCGAAAAAGTGCGCGGCCTGGGCGATATCCCTATCCTCGGCAATTTGTTCAAGTACCAGAGCCGCGAACGCAAGAAAACCAACCTGATGGTGTTTCTGCGCCCGGTCGTGGTGCGCAGCAAGGAACAGAGCAGCAGCCTGGCGGCCGACCGCTACGATTACATGCGCGCCGCTGAAATCGAGGCCCAGCCGCCAACCGGCAACGTGCTGATCAGGGACCTGGGCGCGCCGTTGCTGCCGAAGCTGGAAAACGGCCAGCCGGTCGGTGGCAACATGGTGGTGCGGCCGGTGCCGACTGCGCCGATTCCGGCCACGCCCGCGCCTGCCACGCAATTGCCTGTCACGCCATTGCCTTCGAACCGATGAGCAACCTGCTGCCCTATGCTTTTGCGCGTGATTTCGCGCTGCTGGCCAAGCCCGCCGACCCGGCCGTCGGCGGGGCGGCGGTCGAGGTCTGGATCTCGGGTTCGACCGCGCCGGGGGCGATCGCTGAGGTGTCGCGCCGTTTCGGCCGCGTCAATTTGGTGACGATGGCGCGCCAGGATCTCGACGCCGCGATCCTGGCCGCCTATGCCGGCGGCGGCGGCGACGCCTCGCAGGTGGCCGATGAATTCGATCTCGACCTGGATTTGACCAAATTGCTGCAGGATGTGCCGGCGATCGAGGACTTGCTCGAATCGTCCGACGATGCGCCGGTGATCCGCATGATCAATGCGCTGCTGACGCAAGCGCTGCGCGAGGGCGCCTCCGATATCCATATCGAGCCGTTCGAGCAAACCTCGGTGGTGCGCTTTCGCATCGACGGCAGCTTGCGCGACGTGGTGCGCCCGCGCAAGGCGATCCACGGCTCGCTGATCTCGCGCATCAAGATCATGGCCCAGCTCGACATCGCCGAAAAACGCTTGCCGCAAGATGGCCGCATCACGCTGCGGGTCGGCGGCAAACCGGTCGATGTGCGCGTCTCGACGCTGCCGACCGGTCACGGCGAACGCGCCGTGCTGCGCCTGCTGGACAAGGAGGCGGGCCGGCTCGATTTGCAGCACCTGGGCATGAGCTGCGAAATGCAGCCGCAGTTCGACCAATTGCTGAAGCAGCCGCACGGCATCGTGCTGGTGACCGGCCCGACCGGTTCCGGCAAGACCACCACGCTGTACGCGGCGCTGTCGCTGCTGAACGCGAGCAGCACCAATATCCTGACCGTCGAAGACCCGATCGAATACGATTTGATCGGTGTCGGCCAGACCCAGGTCAATGCGCGCATCGACATGACGTTTGCGAAGGCGCTGCGCGCGATCCTGCGCCAGGACCCGGACGTGATCATGATCGGCGAAATCCGCGATCTGGAAACGGCGCAGATCGCGGTCCAGGCGTCCCTGACCGGCCACCTGGTGCTGGCCACCTTGCATACCAACGATGCCGCCGCCGCCGTGACGCGCTTGCTCGACATGGGCATCGAACCGTTCCTGTTGTCGTCGTCGTTGCTGGGCGTGCTGGCGCAGCGGCTGGTGCGCAAGTTGTGCCCGGCCTGCAAGCATCATGACGGTCAATATTGGCAAGCGGTCGGTTGCGCCGAATGCGGCCAGACCGGCTACCAGGGCCGGGTCGGGGTCTATGAATTGCTGCAAACGACGGAGCAGATCCGGGCCCAGATCCACAACCGCGCATCCGAAGCCCAGGTGCGCAGCGCCGCGCATGCCAGCGGCATGAAAACCATGCGCGAGGATGGCGAGCGCTGGCTGCAAGACGGCACCACGGCGCAGGCCGAATTGCTGCGCGTGACCAAGGACTGAGGACCAGATGCCGGCATTTCGCTACGAAGCCGTGGACGCCGTGGGCGCCACCAGGAAAGGCGTGCTGAACGCCGACAATGCGCGCTCGGCGCGCGCCGATCTGCGCGCCCAGGGTTTGCTGCCGCTCGCCGTCGAGGCGATCGCAGCCCAGGTCGACGCCAGCGGCAAAACCCGCCGCAGCAGCTTCGGCGAGCGCCTGTCGACGACCGAGCTGGCCTTGTTCACGCGCCAGCTGGCCAGCCTGCTGGAAGCGGGCTTGCCGCTGGAGCAAGCCTTTTCGGCGCTGCTGGAGCAAGCCGAGCGGCCCTATGTGCGCGACCTGATCGCGTCGATCCGTTCCGAAGTGATCGGCGGCGCGGCGTTCTCAAGCGCATTGGCGCGCCATCCGCGCGATTTCGCCGAAATCTACCGCGCACTGGTCGCCTCGGGCGAGCAGATCGGCCATCTGGCGCGCGTGCTGTCGCGCCTGGCCGACTATATCGAGCGCCGCAATGCGCTGGTGCAAAAGGTCAAGCTGGCCTTCACCTACCCGGCGATCGTCACCGTAGTCGCATTTTCGATCGTGATCTTCCTGCTGACCTATGTGGTGCCGCAGATCGTGTCGGTGTTCGCCAATACCAAGCAAAAACTGCCGCTGCTGACCGTCATCATGCTGGCGGTGTCGGATTTCGTGCGCGCTTATGGCCTGGTCGTGCTGGTGCTCTTGATCGGCGCCTGGTTCAGCTGGCGCCGTGCGCTGCAAAACCCGGCGCTGAAGCGGCGCTGGCATACCTGGCTGCTGACCGCGCCGCTGTATGGTAAATTTGAGCGCAGCCTGAACACGGCGCGTTTCGCCAGCACACTGGCGATCACCACCGGTTCCGGCGTGCCGATATTGCGCGCGCTGGAAACGAGCCGCGAAACGCTGTCAAACGTGGCGATGCAGGAATTGGTCGAGCAAGCCAGCGACAATGTGCGCGAGGGCGTCAGCCTGGCGCGCGCGCTGTCGACCAAGCAGCACTTCCCGCCGATGCTGATCCACATGATACGGGCCGGAGAAATCACCGGCGAATTGCCGGCCATGCTGGAGCGCGCAGCCAGCGCGCAGGAGCAGGATCTGGAGCGGCGCACGTTGACCATTGCCGGTTTGCTGGAGCCGGCGTTGATCCTGGCGATGGGCGTCGTCGTGTTGCTGATCGTGCTCGCGGTGCTGATGCCGATCATCGAAATCAATCAGCTGGTGCATTGACCCTATTCAAGGAATCCGAAGTATGAAGCGTTTGCCCGTGTTTCTCAGTTTGATCGCCGTTCTGGCGCTGTCCGCATCGCTGGCTTACTGGGCCATGCAATTGCTGAAGCCGCTAGCGCGCCCGATCGCCCCCGCGCCCGTGCAGAGCGCGCCGACCGCCAGCCTGCAGGCGGCGGCGACGCTGTTCGGCGGCCAGTCGGTCGCCATCGCGGCCAGCAATTATCAATTGACCGGGGTGGTCGCGGCCGGCAACGGACGCCGCAGCGCCGCGATCATGGTGATCGACGGCAAGGCGCCACAGGCGGTGCCGGTGGGGCGCGCCATCGCCTCCGGCATACTGCTTGCGGAAGTGCATCCGAAATACGTGCTGCTGTCCGAAGGCGGCATCATCAAGCGGGTCGAACTCGATGCCAATCCGAAGGGCGCCGGCGCAGGAATGGCTGCAGGCACGGGCTTGCTGATACAGGCGCCGGTCAATTTGCCGCCAGCTTTGACGCCGCCGGACCAAATGCCGTCAGCCCAAATGCCGTCAGCCTTGACGCCGCCAGCCCAGATGCCGCCAGCCCAGATGACCAGCCAGCCTGGCGCCGTCGTGGTGCAACCGCAGGCCGGCGCCGACCAATAATCTACAGCACGTAACGCGACAAGTCTTCGTTGACGGCCAGCGCATCGAGCCTGTCGTTGACATAGGCGGCGTCGATCGTGACGATCTTGCCGCTGGTTTCGCTGGCGTTGAACGATACTTCTTCCAGCAGCTTTTCCATCACCGTGTAGAGCCGGCGCGCGCCGATGTTTTCGGTACGTTCGTTGACCGAGAACGCGATCTCGGCCAGCCGCGTGACGCCTTCCGGCACGAATTCGACCTTGACGTTTTCGGTCGCCAGCAAGGCTTCATATTGCCTGGTCAGGCACGCGTCGGTGCTGGTCAGGATGCGCTCGAAGTCGGATATCGACAACGATTCGAGTTCGACCCGGATCGGAAAGCGGCCCTGCAGTTCGGGAATCAGGTCCGACGGCTTGGCCAGGTGGAAGGCGCCCGATGCGATGAACAGGATATGGTCGGTGCGTATCGTGCCGTACTTGGTGTTGACGGTGGTGCCTTCGACCAGCGGCAGCAGATCGCGCTGCACGCCGGCGCGCGATACATCGGCGCCGCCCACTTCCGAGCGCGACGCGATTTTGTCGATCTCGTCGAGGAACACGATGCCGTTCTGCTCGACATTCTGGATCGCCTTCTGCTTCAGTTCGTCGTCGTTGACCAGCTTGGCGGCTTCCTCGTCGACCAGGAGCTTCATCGCTTCGCTGATCTTGATCTTGCGCGCCTTCTTGCGCCCGGCGCCCACGCCCGAGAACATCGACTTGATCTGCTCGGTCATTTCCTCCATGCCGGGCGGGGCCATGATTTCCATCTGCGGGCCGGTGTCGACCAGCTCGATTTCGATTTCCTTGTCGTCCATTTCACCCTGGCGCAAACGCTTGCGGAAAGTCTGGCGCGTGCTGTCGCCGGCGGCTGGCGCCGCGCTTTTGCCCGCGCCCGATGCATTGCCATCTTGCGCGACATTGAAGCCGAAGTCGCGCGCTGGCGGCACCAGGATGTCGATGATGCGGTCTTCGGCCGCGTCTTCGGCGCGCATGCGCACCTTTTTCATTTCGGTGGAGCGGGTTTGCTTGATGCCGATTTCGATCAGGTCGCGGATGATGGTATCAACGTCGCGCCCGACGTAGCCGACTTCGGTGAACTTGGTTGCTTCGATCTTGATGAAAGGCGCATCGGCCAGTTTGGCCAGGCGGCGCGCGATCTCGGTTTTGCCGACGCCGGTGGGGCCGATCATCAGGATATTCTTTGGCGTGATTTCGTGGCGCAGCGGTTCGCCCACTTGCTGCCGGCGCCAGCGGTTGCGCAGCGCGATCGCGACGGCGCGCTTCGCATTGGCTTGGCCAACGACGTGTTTGTCGAGTTCTGCGACGATTTCCAGCGGAGTCATGTTCATGATGGGGGCCTGTCTCATTCCAGCGTTTCTATGATGTGCGACATGTTGGTGTAGATGCACAGTTCGGCCGCGATGGTCAGCGATTTCTTGATGATCTCGGCCGGCGTCAACTCGGTGTTTTGCTGCAGCGCCTTGGCAGCCGACTGCGCAAAGGTGCCGCCGGAGCCGATCGCGCCTATGCCATCTTCCGGCTCCAGCACGTCGCCATTGCCGGTGATGACCAGCGTGGTTTCGCTGTCGGCCACCAGCAGCATCGCTTCCAGGCGGCGCAGCACGCGGTCGGTGCGCCAATCCTTGGCCAGTTCGACCGAGGCGCGCAGCAAATTGCCCTGGTGTTTTTCAAGCTTGCCTTCGAAGCGGTCCAGCAGCGTGAATGCATCGGCGGTGCCGCCGGCGAAACCGACCAGCACCTTGCCCTGATACAGCTTGCGCACCTTGCGGGCCGTGCCCTTCATGACGGTATTGCCCAGGGTGACCTGGCCATCGCCGCCCAAGGCGACTTGCTTGCCGCGCCGCACGCACAGGATCGTGGTGCCGTGAAATTGTTCCATGTTGACCTCGGTGTGATGAATTGCGTCTTATTCTGTTTGATCTCAATGTGGTGGTGCGAGTCTGTCCCTTCCACAAAGAATGGGGATGGAATGGGCAATTGCAAGTGATGGGGAGGGGTAGAGCGGTTCGATTACACGGCAGGCCAGGTTCGATCGGGGGGCGACAGGTGACCGGCGCCAGACTGGCTGGCCGCCCCGGGATGGCAGGGCCGGTCGGCCCGTCTCGTCAGGGTCACATGGTGACCCTGACGTTCAATCGCCGTACAGTTTTTGCTTCAGCTCGCGCCGTTGCTGCGCTTCCAGCGACAGGGTTGCCGTCGGCCGGGCGATCAGGCGCGGGATGCCGATAGGCTCGCCCGTTTCTTCGCACCAGCCGTAGTCGCCGGCGTCGATCGAAGCGATCGATTGCTGCACTTTTTTCAACAGTTTGCGTTCGCGATCGCGGGTACGCAGTTCCAGTGCGTGCTCTTCCTCGATGGTGGCGCGGTCGGCCGGGTCCGGCACCAGCACGGTTTCGCGCAAGTGTTCGGTGGTTTCCCCTGCATTTTTCAACAAATCTTTTTCGAGCTGCTGCAACCTGGCCTTGAAAAACGCCAGTTGCGCCGGATTCATGTAATCCTTCTCAGCCATCTGACGAATTTCGTCTTCGGTGATGACGCGGTCTGCGTTGGCGGCGGGGGGGGCTTTATTAGTTTTAGTCATCACTTCTCGCTTACCTATCGTTACGACAGAGATTTCAAATTGATCAGTTGACCCGGCGCTGCGCCGAGGACTGGGCCGGTTATCCGCGCTTGTTCAGCTTGCCGTCAGGATCCGGTGAGCTTGCCGATTTTGTCATGCCTTGATAAAAGCAGGGTAGGTTATACCAGACATTGTTCGAGTCCGCGAATAAAAATGTCTTTCGGCAGATTTTTGCCAATAAAAACCATTTTGCTGCCGCGTATTTCGGTTTCTCCCCACTTCGCGCCCAGGTCGCTGCCCATCAATTGATGGACGCCCTGGAACACGACCTTGCGCTCGCCGCCGTCCATCGCCAATATGCCTTTGTAGCGCAGCATGCGCGGACCATATACATTCACTAGGCCGCCGAGGAATTCGTCGAGTTTCGCGCTGTCGAACGGGCGGCTGCTTTTGAACACGAAGGCGGCGATCTGGTCGTCGTGGTGGCCGTGGTGGTGGTTGTGGGAAGGATGATCGCAATCGGGGCCATGCTCGTGATCGTGATCGTGATCGTGATCGTGCTCGTGCTCGTGCTTTGCTCCATCTTCATGCACCAGATCGGTTTGCGCAGCCAGGAAATCCGGGTCCAGCTCCAGTTTTTCGTTCAGGTTGAAGCCGTGGATGTTGAGCACGTCCGATATCAAAGTGCGGCCGAAATCGGCGATGCTGATCGGTGCGCGCGGATTGATGCGCGTCAAACGTTGTTTCAACGCGGCCAGTTCCTTGCTTGATACCAGGTCGGTCTTCGACAGCAGCATCCGGTCGGCAAAACCGACCTGGCGCTGGGCTTCCTCGTGCTGGTCCAGCTGCTGCATCGCATGGTGCGCATCAACGACGGTGATGACGGCGTCCAGCCTGTAATGCATGCTGACTTCTTCATCGATGAAAAAGGTTTGCGCGACCGGCCCCGGATTGGCCAAACCGGTTGTTTCGATGACGATATGGTCGAATTGCAGCAGGCCGGCGTCGCGTTTTTGCGCCAGTGCGCTCAAAGCGACGATCAGGTCGCCGCGCACCGTGCAGCAGATGCAGCCATTATTCATTTCGACGATGTGCTCGTTGCTATCTTGAACCAGAATGTCGTTGTCGATGTTTTCCTGGCCGAATTCATTTTCGATGACGGCGATGCGCAGCCCGTGTTCTTCCTGCAGGATGCGGTTCAGCAGCGTGGTTTTGCCGGCGCCGAGAAAGCCGGTCAGGATGGTGGTCGGAATCAGTGCCATGTTGGGTCAGCCGTGGTGGAGTTGGAGGTGGAATGGTTCGGATTACTTGATCTTCGCGCGCGGATGGGTCTGGTCGTAGACCAGCGCCAGATGCTGGAAGTCGAGCGCAGTATAGACCTGGGTCGAGCTGATGCTGGAATGCCCCAGCATCTCTTGCACCGCGCGCAAGTCGCCCGACGATTGTAATACATGGGTGGCGAACGAATGGCGCAGCACGTGCGGATGGACGTTGACGGGGATGCCGGCCGCCTGTGCGTGCGCCTTCAAGCGCAATTGCACCACGCGCGGCGACATGCGGCTGCCGCGGCTGCTCAAAAATAGCGCCGCGCTGCCGTCAAGGGGAGCCGGGCGCCAAGCGAGCCAGGCTTGCAGCGCCGCGATCGCGGGCTGGCCCACCGGCACCTTGCGCATCTTGTTGCCCTTGCCGGTGACGATCACTTCGTTGCTGTCGAAGTCGACCCAGCCCAGCGCTCCCTTGCCGTAAGCAAGGTCCAGGCTGGTCAGTTCGGAAACCCGCAAGCCGCTCGAATACAGCAATTCGAACATCGCGCGGTTGCACGCATCCGCCGCTGGCGACTGGCCATGCGGGGCCGCAGCCATCAGTTGCACCGCGCTATCGACCGACAGCGCCTTGGGCAGCGCAGCGGCGCGCCTGGGCGCGCGTATGGCCGCTACCGGGTTGGCCGCCAGCGCGGTGTGATCGGCGAGCCAGTCGAAAAAGCCGCGCCAGGCGGACAATTTGCGCGCGATCGAGCGTGCAGACAGGCCGCCCGCATGCAATTTGGACGTGTGGCGGCGTATTTCCTGGTGGCTGACGGCGCTCCATGCCTGCGCGCCGCACAGGCTGGCCAACTGGCGCAAGTCGCTTTGGTAAGCGTCGACCGTGTGCTTTGATAGCTTGCGCCGGGTCGCCAACTGGTGCAGATAAGCGTCCAGAGTAGCGTCCGGAGAATCGTCTTGCACCGGTTCGTGCGCTTTGGGTGTCACGCTTGCAGCGCAGCCAGCGCGCTGCTCGCTGTGGCGCCGACGTGCACCAGTAAATCGGTCGCCATGCTGTTGGTAAAGCGCTCCGCATCGGGTGAGCCGAGGATCAGCAAGCCGAAGGCGGGCGCCTTGAGCGCCGTCATCGCAGGCAGACGCAGCGGCAAAATCGCCGTCGATGCGGTTGTGGTGGCGAGCCAGCGCACGGCCTCGAAATCATGATTCGGGCCGCAGTAAGGCTGGGCCAGGCCATTGGCGAATATCTTCGCGTCGTCCGACACATCTTGCGCAAACCATGCATCCCGGTGCTGTGGCGTCACATTCCACAGGCGCAGCGTAGCGTGCGGCAAGTCGAATGCGCGGATCAATGCAGCGATCAGGTCGCGCGGCAAGTCACCCAAGGCGCGCTGTTGCAGCAAAGCCTGGGTCCAGCCGTGGAATTTTTCGGCCAGCGCGGCGTTGTCTTGCGCGGTGCGCGTCAAGTTCGACAGGCGCAATTCGAGCACCTTGTATTTTTCGCGCATCACTTCCATCTGCCGCTCCTGCAGCGAGATCGCGCGTCCGGTCACCGGGCTGGCCAGCTTGAGTTCGCCCAGCAGGGCCGGATGTTGGTCGAAAAACTGCGGGTGATCGCTCAGGTACTGAGCCACTTTGGCGTCGTCGGGTAGGGTGCTCATGGATGCTCGCGTAGAGAGGGTGAATGGCTGGCTGACCCTGATTCTAACCGACAGCGCATCAAAAGACGCCCCGCCTTTTGATGCGAACCGGTCAATGGCAGACCATCAGAAGCGGTGACGCATGCCGATTTGCACGCCCTTGCTCGATTCGCCGGCGCGCGAAGTGAAGCCGCCGGTAGCGCTGGCGGCGCCCAGCGCATACTGGCCATCGTTCTGGTTCTTGATGTAGGCGACGACCGCGTAAATGTCGGTGCGCTTGGACAGATCGTAGTCGTAGCCGAGGCCGTATTGGGTGGCGTCGCTGTTGGAGGCGGTCTTGTCATCCTGGCGCACAACGGATGCCATGATGCGGCCCGCGCCGATCCTGTAGTGCATGCCGATCTGGTAGCTGGCGGCGTCGAGGTAGAAGTTGCGCACCAGCGCCGTGTTCAACTGTCCCGCCAGCGAAGCGCCCAGCGCCGGGCCGAATTGGGCAAAGGTTGGCACCAATTGTTGGTTGGCCAATTTGATGATGACCGAGTTTTCATTCTTTTGCTTGTGGTAGCCGGCGAAGAACTTCATGTTGTCGAGCGCATACGAGCCGCCCAGCGTCGTCGTGATCAAGCCGCGCTCGCCATCCTGGTCGGTGCCGTAATTGTGGCCGAGGCCGACATCCCAGCCATTGGCCTTGTAACGCACGTTGGCGCCGTAGGAGCGCTTGTCGAGTCCGATGTAACCGGATTTGTCAAAGCCGTACATCAGCGATGCCATCAGGCCGCTGGGCAATTGGATGCGGTACTGCAGCGCCTTGTCGGAGCGGATCGCGATCCCTGCAGTGACCAGGCCGCCGGTGCCGCCGACGATGCCGCCCCAGCCTGCGGCGGTGCCCGATTCAAACACGTCGGCCGCGTTGAAGACTTCATAGCCGGGCGTGTACATGCGGCCCAGCAAGACTGCGCCCACCGGCGTGATCAAACCGACCATCGCGGTACGGTCGAACAGCGCATTGGCGATGTTGACATTGTAGGTCGGCTGCAGTCCCCCAGGACCTTGGACCGCTGCCCTCAATGCCGCCGCAGTGGCCGCGCCGCCGGCCGCAGCCGGCACGCTGAACGCCAGGCCCTTGGTCAGCGCGAAACCCTGATTCGAGCTCAAATTGCCGGATTGCTGGCGACCGGTGTCGAGCTCGACCCGCGCTTCCAGGTTGAAGATCGCCTTGTAGCCGCCGCCCATGTCTTCGGTGCCCTTGACGCCCAGGCGCGAGCCGTCGGCGATGCCGCTGACGAGCTTGACGCGGCTGTCATTGCCGCCATTGTCGACATACATCACGCCAGCATCGGCGATGCCGTAGAGCACGACGCTCGACTGCGCCATTGCCGGTGTGGCGAAGCAGCTTGCGATGACTGCGGCAAGAAATTTTGCTTTCATGCTGTCTCCAGGTTGTGATGTTTTTATAAAAAAGAACGTTCGTACTAATCTACCGACCTCTCAATATGACATTCTTCTCCGGCGCTGTACAGGAAGGGCCGGCTTTGTTCGCGGGGCGGTTGTGCAAAAGATACAGACAGTGCGAAGGTCAAGAAAAAGCGCTGCCGGCGAACCAGGCCCGGCAACAAAAAAGAGCGGCCATGGTTGCCCATGTCCGCTCTTTTTTATTGCCAATCAGTTGGTTGAATCCTCAAGAGAGTTCAACCAGGTTGATTAGAAATTGTGGTGTACGCCGACGCCATACGACGTGACTGATTCACGCGGTGCAGCAACATTGGTCAAGAAGTTGATAGCTTGCTTCTTGTTCGATGCATCTACGTAGACGTAGGTACGCTTCGACAGGCTGTACTCGTAACCCAGCGATACTTGCTTGGTTTTTGGTTGGCCGTCTGGATCCTTCTGGCCGTAACCAGCCAGGAACTTGCCCGGGCCCATCGTGTAGTTCGCGCCCAAGACCCATGCTTTGGTCTTGTCGTTGCCGCCGATGACCGTCTCGCCTTGATCTTGCTGCTGGTACGAAGCCATCAGTTTCAATGCATCCATCATCTTGAACGAACCGGCGACCGACCACAGTTTGGTTTCTACGGCATTGCGCTCGTAGGCAGCCATTGCAGCGATCGGGCCATTGTCGTAGGTAGCCGACAGCGAGTAAGGAACGGCGCTTGCTTCAGAATTTGCGGCAAATTGTGGAGCAAATGTCGTACCGGTGCCAACCAGAGCATTGCCGCCGTTTGCTTCTTTGGTGCCGACGGTAGCGTTAGCTTGGAAACCGGCGAACACTGGTGTGTTGTAGAACAGGGCGTTCGAGAAACGGTTGCGCGAATTGACCGAAGGGTTGCCGCTCAAAGGATCGCTGGTGTAGCCTGCGACCATCAGATCGGATTGGAAGCCGGCCTTGCTAGGAATGCCGCTCCATGGCTCAAAGCGGGTGCTCGTCTCTTGCAGCGCTGTCAGGCCACGACCCAGACGGACGGTACCGAACGCGCCTTGCAGGCCCACGCGGCTTTGACCTTGGAACAATGGACGGGTGTTGCCGCCTTCCAGCAGGCCGGTGTCTGGAGCGTAGCGCATTTCCAGTTGGAACAAGGCTTTCAAGCCATTGCCCAGATCTTCGGTGCCCATGAAACCCAATTTGTTGTTGTCGCGAGCGCCGATTTCAGTGGTCCTGCCGGTCGACTTCGACACGCCTGCATCCAGGGTACCGTAGATGACGACAGCCGATTGAGCTTGAGCTTGAGCGGCGAAGGCGCCGAACAGGGCGACGGCTACTAATGATTTTTTCATTTGAATTCCTTAAAAAGTGAAATCGGACAAAGATCCGTGAAGCAATGAAGTGCGGTGCATTCAACACTCGGATGAATTGAACCTTAATTGCTAGTTGCGCCAACATCGCCGGATTGGTTGATTATGGGGGTTAGTATTGGTCGAAAGCGAAAAAAACATGGTTGGCTGTTGTATTTATGAAACGCAGCGCACCATGCAGTGCGCCATTTCCGAGCGTTTATCGCTGTCTGATACAAGCCCCTTGTGCATGCGCAATGTGTTGCAAAGAGTAATTAATTGCGCCATATCAATGACTTAGCATGTCGTGCGGCAATTTATTCAAACCTGGCGCTACACTGACAGGTCGCAAGCTGCGCACTTTAATCGGGCATTCATTGAAATCAGTGGATGGAGCCCAATCTAAGTCGTGCAATAACTTGGTTGAATCAACATCAATAGTGGATCGATGGCAAATCGTGAGGAATTAGGCATTATCAGGGGGGCGCGCGCCGGCAATGTCGTGGCGCAACTGGCGCTCGGCAAGCTGTATCTGTTCGGCAGCGCCAGTTTGCCCAAAAGCACGCCGACCGCGCTGCACTGGTTGCAGCGGGCGGCGCAGCAAGATTGCGGCGAAGCTTGCTTGCTGATCGGCAGCGAAATCCCGTTTGAAACCGCGCGGCACTATGCGCAAGCGGTGCTGCCGTGGTATGAGCAAGCCTTTGACGGCGGCGTCGTGCAAGCGGGGCTGGTGCTGGCGCAATTGGTGCAATTGGTGCCGGCGTCAAGCGACACCGGTTTGCGCGCGAAGGCGCGCCGCGCGCTGGAGCAAGCCGCGCTGGCCGGCTTGCCCGATGCGCTGTGGCTGCTGGCGCGGCACGATGTCGCTGTCGCGCCAGCACCTGGCCTGGTTGCGCCCGCCAGCGGCGAATGGTTGACCAGAGCGGCCGACAATGGCGTTGCCGAGGCTCAATACAGGTTGCTGGAGCGGGCCTGGGACGATGGCGATCGCGATGGATTTCTGCTGCGTGCGCTGCCGCTGGCGCGCCGGCTGCTGCACGGCCCGGCGCCATTGATTGCGCAAGATGTGCTGTTGCTGTCGCGCTGTGCCCAGGCCTTGAGTGCCGGCGCGGGTGCCAGTGTGGCCGATGCCGACTTAATTGAAATCGGGCGCTTCTGGGATCTGGCGGCGCACGGCGGCGACCGCAGCGCGCAACTCGCGCTCGGATTATGGTTTTCGCGGATGGATGTGCACGGCGCCCGCATCAAGGATGGCATCGCGTCGGTGAACTTCAAGCGCGCGATCCGCTGGCTGATCCAGGCCGGCGAGCAGGGACTGGCGGAAGCTTGGTTCGTGCTGTCGCGCATTTACAT
>Ga0326735_1000068_pt1 | contig 20524 bp, 23 predicted proteins | sample 37_GP2_1092_FD_207945 | JGI IMG/M metagenome (GOLD analysis project Ga0326735, IMG submission 207945) | Glacier ice microbial communities from Ngari, Tibet, China - 37_GP2_109.2 | ecosystem: Environmental > Aquatic > Freshwater > Ice > Glacier | place: China: Ngari, Tibet | collected 2018-07-31
ACAGCCTGGCGTTCGGCAACGACCCGATCCTGGCCGAGTCGCTCGACGCCGGCGGCGAGTACGCCTTCCGCGTGCGTGGCGAAGAGCACATGTGGACGCCGGACGCGATCGCCAAGCTGCAGCACGCGGCGCGCGCCAACAATTTTTCCAGCTACAAGGAATACGCCCAACTGATCAACGACCAGAGCCGCCGCCACCTGACCTTGCGCGGCCTGTTCGAATTCAGGCTTGACCCGACCCGCGCGATCCCGATCGACGAAGTCGAGCCGGCCAAGGACATCGTCAAGCGCTTCGCCACCGGCGCCATGTCGCTCGGCTCGATCTCGACCGAAGCGCACGCGACATTAGCGATCGCCATGAACCGCATCGGCGGCAAGTCGAACACCGGCGAAGGCGGCGAAGATCCGGCGCGCTACACCCAGGAACTGAAGGGCATCCCGATCCGCCAGGGCCAGACCATGGCGTCGGTGATCGGCGCCTCCAACGTCGTCGTCGACATCCCGCTGCAGGACGGCGACTCGCTGCGTTCGCGCATCAAGCAGGTGGCGTCGGGACGCTTCGGCGTTACCGCCGACTATCTGAACTCGGCCGACCAGATCCAGATCAAGATGGCGCAGGGCGCCAAGCCCGGCGAAGGCGGCCAGTTGCCAGGCCATAAAGTGTCGGAATACATCGCCAGCCTGCGCTTTTCGGTGCCCGGCGTCGGCCTGATTTCGCCGCCGCCGCACCATGACATCTACTCGATCGAGGACTTGGCCCAGCTGATCCACGATTTAAAAAATGCCAATCCGCGCGCCTCGATTTCCGTCAAGCTCGTATCCGAAGTGGGCATTGGCACGGTTGCCGCCGGCGTCACCAAGGCGAAAGCCGATCACGTGGTCGTCGCCGGCACCGACGGCGGCACCGGCGCCTCGCCGCTGTCGTCGGTCAAGCACGCCGGCACGCCGTGGGAGCTGGGTCTGGCCGAAACCCAGCAAACCCTGGTGCTCAACGGCCTGCGCAGCCGCATCCGGGTGCAGGCCGACGGCCAGATGAAGACCGGCCGCGACGTCGTCATTGCCGCCATGCTGGGCGCCGACGAGATCGGTTTCGCCACCGCGCCGCTGGTGGTCGAAGGTTGCATCATGATGCGCAAGTGCCACCTGAACACCTGCCCGGTCGGCGTCGCGACGCAAGATCCGTTGCTGCGCGCAAAATTCGCCGGCAAGCCTGAGCACGTGGTCAACTATTTCTTCTTCGTTGCCGAAGAAGCGCGCCAATTGATGGCGCAACTGGGCATCCGCACCTACGACGAACTGATCGGCCGCGCCGACCTGCTCGACAAGTCGAAAGCGATTACCCACTGGAAGGCTAGCGGGCTCGATTTCTCGGCCATTTTCTATCAGCCGAAGTCGCCGGGCGGCACGCCGATTCACCATACCGAAACGCAAGACCACGGTCTCGAAAAAGCGTTGGACCACAAGCTGATCGCGCAGGCGCGGGCGGCGCTGGAAAAAGGCGAGCGCGTCTCGTTTATTTCGCCGGTGCGCAACGTCAACCGCACCGTCGGCACCATGCTGTCGGGCGAAGTGGCCAAGCGCTACGGCCACGCCGGCTTGCCGGACGATACCATCCACATCCAGCTGCAAGGTACGGCGGGCCAGTCGGCCGCGGCGTTCCTGGCGGCCGGCATCACGATCGACCTGGTGGGAGAGGGCAACGATTACGTCGGCAAGGGTTTGTCGGGCGGGCGCATCATCGTGCGGCCGAATACCGAGTTCCGCGGCTGGGCGGTGGACAACATCATCGTCGGCAACACCGTGCTGTACGGTGCGATTTCCGGCGAAGCCTTTTTTAACGGCGTCGCCGGCGAGCGTTTCGCGGTGCGTAATTCGGGCGCGACGGCAGTGGTCGAAGGCTGCGGCGACCATGGCTGCGAATACATGACCGGCGGCACCGTTGTCGTGCTCGGCGAGACGGGGCGCAACTTCGCCGCCGGCATGTCGGGCGGCGTGGCGTACGTGTACGACCCGGCCGGCGACTTCGAAAAGCGCTGCAACACGACGATGGTCAATCTCGAGCGCGTGCACAGTGCCAATGAGCAGGACGACGTATCCGGCTGGCACAGCCAGAGCCGCGAAAGCGCGCGCGAGGCGGACGAGACCATCCTCAAGCGGCTCATCGAGCGCCACTTCAAGCACACCGGCAGCACCCGAGCCCGCTTTCTGCTCGACAACTGGACCGAAGGCCGTGGCAAGTTCGTCAAGGTGTTCCCGACCGACTACAAGCGCGCGCTGGAAGAAATGCACAACAGCAGCATGGAAGAAGCCGCCGAGCAGATCGCTGCCTGAGACTACTGCAGCTAATGCACACTAATAAGAGGATGTATCGTGGGTAAAATCACCGGTTTTATGGATTTCAAGCGCCAGGACGAGGAATATCTGCCGGCGCCGGCGCGCGTAAAAAACTACCAGGAGTTCGTCCTGCACCTGTCCGATCCCCAGGCCAAGGTGCAGGCGGCGCGCTGCATGGATTGCGGCATCCCGTTCTGCAACACGGGCTGCCCGGTCAACAACATCATTCCGGACTGGAACGACCTGGTGTATCACAACCAGTACCGTGCGGCGCTCGATAACCTGCATTCGACCAACAACTTCCCTGAGTTTACCGGCCGCGTCTGCCCGGCGCCGTGCGAGTCGGCCTGTACCCTCGGCATCAACAACGACCCGGTCGGTATCAAGTCGATCGAGCACAAGATCATCGACACCGGCTGGGAGCACGGCTGGGTGGTGCCGCAGCCGCCTGAAAAACTCACCGGCAAGAAGGTCGCGGTGGTCGGTTCCGGCCCCGCCGGCCTGGCGGCGGCGCAGCAGCTGGCGCGCGTCGGCCACGCCGTCACCGTGTTCGAAAAAAGCGACCGTCTCGGCGGCTTGCTGCGCTACGGCATCCCCGACTTCAAAATGGAAAAATCGCACATCGACCTGCGGATAAAGCAGATGGAAGCGGAAGGCGTGGTGTTTCGCACCAGCGTGCTGGTCGGCAAAGACTTCCCGGCCTCGGTCAACAACTGGGCCAAGGAAACGATTTTTCCCGAGGACCTGGAAAAGGATTTCGATGCCGTCATCATCGCCGGCGGCGCCGAACAGCCGCGCGACTTGCCAGTGCCCGGGCGTGAACTGAAGGGCGTGCATTACGCGATGGATTTCCTGCCGCTGCAAAACAAGGTCAACGCCGGCGACAAGCTCAAGGACCAGATCAAGGCCAGCGGCAAGCACGTCGTCGTCATCGGCGGCGGCGACACCGGTTCCGACTGCGTCGGCACCTCGAACCGCCACGGCGCCGCGTCGGTGGCACAATTCGAACTGATGCCACAGCCGCCGGAGCAGGAAGACAAGCCGCTGGTGTGGCCGTACTGGCCAACCAAGCTGCGCACTTCGTCGTCGCACGAAGAAGGCTGCGAGCGCGACTGGGCGGTGGCCACCAAGCGCTTCGAGGGAAAAGGCGGCAAGGTCGACAAGCTGATCGCCTGCAGGGTTGAATGGAAAGACGGCAAGATGGTCGAGGTGCCGGACTCCGAATTCGAGATGAAGGCCGACCTGGTGCTGCTGGCGATGGGTTTCGTGTCGCCGGTGCAGCAGGTGCTCGATGCCTTCGGCGTCGAGAAAGACGCCCGCGGCAACGCCCGCGCCGCTACCGATGGCGAAGGCTGCTACGCGACGTCCGTGCCAAAAGTGTTCGCCGCCGGCGACATGCGGCGCGGCCAGTCGCTCGTCGTATGGGCCATCCGCGAAGGTCGCCAGTGCGCCCGCGCGGTCGACGAGTTTTTGATGGGGTCGTCGGTGCTGCCGCGGTAAGCATCAAGCATTCAGGCATGGCTGAAGATGTAGAGCAGAGACAGGCCGGCGCGAAAGCGAACAGCACCGTGGAAAATATGCGTGATGCCTTTGAGGCGAACGGTGCTGCCTAGCAGATGTGCCAGGTCGGTGAGTCGAACAAAGTTGTCGAGTAAATGCGTACCTTCATTTCCTGTTCGAAGAAGGGGGGGCTTGGTGACCCAAGCCCTGAATGTATGGATGAATCGGGAACGCGTCGGCCGCTGGAGCGCTGACCGCGCGGCGCGAAATGCGCCTCGCCGACTCACATTGCGGACCGGATCCTTGCTATTTACATACATACGTGTACTTTTAATTGGTGAAAGCTTTTTTCACGCCGGCGTGTTTCAAACCCAGTAAAAACAACAGCTTACGGCTGGAAATATCTGACCCGCCGTTCATTAGTGTTGTATTCTTGGCGCGCACGCCTGCGCCAAAAGGGCCCCGCGCCAGCAGGGATTGCCCTTTCTGCACTACAATACGCAATCCCAAATACCGAATAGCCCCGTGTCCAACCTTGTCGAAATCCGCGATTTGCAATTTGCATACGGAGAGCGCGTCATCCTGTCGAATCTTTCCATGGACTTCCCGCGTGGTAAGGTCGTGGCCGTCATGGGCGGCTCCGGTTGCGGCAAGACGACCGTGCTGCGCCTGGTCGGCGGCCAGATCCGCCCACAGAAAGGCGAAGTCAAGGTCGGCGGCGAAGTCGTACACCAGCTCGACACCGACGGCCTCTACCGCTTGCGCCGCAAAATGGGCATGCTGTTCCAGTTCGGCGCGCTGTTTACGGACTTGTCGGTGTTCGACAACGTCGCCTTCCCGCTGCGCGAACACACCGACTTGCCGGAAGAGTTGATCCGCGACCTGGTGCTGCTCAAATTGAACGCGGTCGGCCTGCGCAATGCACATAAACTCAAGCCGGCCGAGATTTCGGGCGGCATGGCGCGTCGCGTCGCGGTGGCGCGCGCCATCGCGCTCGACCCGGAACTAATTATGTACGACGAGCCGTTCGCCGGGCTCGACCCGATCTCGATGGGCGTCACCGCCAACCTGATCCGCAAACTGAACGACGCGCTCGGCTCGACCTCGATCCTCGTCTCGCATGACGTGCATGAGTGTTTCTCGATCGCCGATTATATCTATTTCATGTCTGCCGGCAAAATCGTCGCGCAGGGCACGCCAGCCGAACTGCGGGTGTCGCTTGATCCCTACGTCAAGCAGTTCGTCAACGCCGAAGCGGACGGCCCGGTGCCGTTCGACTATCCGGGCAAGACACTGGCCGACGATCTCGGTCTGGGAGCGCGGGCATGATCGGCAATCCTATCGCCGCCCTCGGCCGCACTGTGCTCGATATCCTGTCCAGCGTGGGCTTCGCCACCCGCTCGTTCTTCGGCCTGCTGCAGGTGTCGCCCGGCGCGATGCGCCGGCCAAGCCTGATCTCCGAACAGATCCACTTCATCGGCAATTACTCGCTGGTGATCATCATCGTCTCGGGCCTGTTTGTCGGCATGGTGCTTGGCCTGCAGGGTTACATCACGCTCACGCCCTACGGCGCGGAACAAAAGCTTGGCCAGGTTGTCGCACTGGCGTTGGTGCGTGAACTGGGGCCGGTCGTGACGGCGCTGCTGTTCGCCGGCCGCGCTGGCACTTCGCTGACCGCCCAGATCGGCCTGATGAAGGCCGGCGAGCAATTGTCGGCAATGGAAATGATGGCGATTAACCCGATCCAGCGCGTGCTGGCGCCGCGTTTCTGGGCCGGCGTGATCGCGATGCCGTTGCTGGCAACCATCTTCAGCGCCGTCGGCGTGCTCGGCGGCTACCTGGTCGGCGTGCAGCTGATCGGCGTCGACGAAGGCGCTTTCTGGTCGCAGATGCAGGCCAACGTCGACGTGCGCGCCGATGTCCTCAACGGCGTCCTGAAAAGCCTGGTGTTTGGCGTCGCGGTCACTTTCACGGCGCTGTTCCAGGGCTATCACGCCGAGCCGACGCCGGAAGACGTCTCGCGCGCCACTACCCGGACCGTGGTGATCGCCTCACTGATGATATGGGGCCTCGACTTTGTGATGACCGCCCTGATGTTCAACAAATAAGTTCAAAAAATAAAAGTAAGCTGAATCCGGCACCGTCGCCCGAGCCAATAACAAGTATTAGGAAATAATTATGCACCGTAAAATGATCGACGTATGGGTCGGCCTGTTTGTCCTGTTGGGACTGGCGGCGCTGCTGTTCCTGGCGCTCAAGGCCGGCAACATGAGCACGCTGTCGTTTGGCAAGACCTACGCCATCACTGGCAAGTTCGACAATATCGGCGGCCTCAAGCCGCAGGCGCCCGTGAAAAGCGCCGGCGTGGTGGTCGGCCGGGTCGGCGACATCCGTTTCGACGACAAAAATTTTCAGGCGATCGTGACGCTCGAGATGGACACGGGCTACAAGTTTCCAAAAGATAGCTCGCTGAAAATCCTGACCGCCGGCTTGTTGGGCGAACAGTACATCGGCATGTCGCCGGGCGGCGACATCGTTAACCTGGCCGCCGGCGACCGGATTACCCAAACGTCTTCGGCAACGGTGCTGGAAGACTTGATTAATCAATTTATCTACAGCAAGGCTGCAGACGGAAAGGACGCCTCCAAATGAGCACACGATCGAATTCCCGGCTGACTTCCTGGCGCGGCATTGTGTTGGCGCTGGCCGCGGCTTCGACCCTGGCTGGCTGCGCCACCGGCCCCAACCCGCGCGACCCGTACGAAAAATTCAACCGCAAGATGTTCGCCTTTAACGATGCGGTCGACCGGGCCGCCCTCAAGCCGGCCGCGTCCGCCTACAAGCAGGTGCTGCCGACCTTCGTGCAGACCGGCGTGTCGAATTTTTTCGGTAACCTGTCGGACCTGTGGACCGGCGTTAACAACCTGATGCAGGGCAAGGGCGCCGATGGCCTGTCGGACCTGACCCGCTTTTCGCTCAATTCGACGTTCGGCCTTGCCGGCCTGCTCGATATCGGCTCGGAAGCTGGTTTGCCCAAGCATAACGAAGATTTCGGCCAGACCTTGGGCGCTTGGGGCGTCGCTCCCGGCCCCTACCTGATGCTGCCGCTGCTGGGGCCGTCGACAGTGCGCGACGCGCTCGTCGTCCCGGTCGACATCGCCGCCGATCCGTGGGCCTACAAGCATCCGGTCGGCTGGCGCAACTTCGGCACCGCCGTGCGCGCGGTCGATCAGCGCGCCGCCGTGCTCGATGCGTCGAACCTGATGGAAGAAGCCGCGCTCGACCGCTACGAATTTATCCGCGACGGCTTCCTGCAACGCCGCCTGAGCCGCATCACCGACAACGGTGAGCAGAAGATCAAGTTCAGGAAGAACATCAAGAAGGACGACGCGCCGGCCGGTGCAAAAAGCATCAAGGCGGCTTATCCGGACGATCCGGGCGCGACCGTCCCGGCCGGGGCTGCACCTGCATCCACACCGTCATCCGCACCCGCACCCGCTGCCGCGGTACCATCCGATGCACAGAATATCCGCGCCGCTTATACTGACGATCCAGGTCCGACCGACACCGCGTCGGAGGTCAGACAGTGGGCCGCGGCGCCGGCTATGTCATCCAAACCGGCGTCGAAGTAGTTAACCCGACACTGTCACCGCCATCCGAGAGCGGTTTGCAGCTTGTGTCACCCGCAAACATGAAAGAGGGCTTATGAAACTGATCAAACACCTTATCGCGATGAGCGCCATCGCATTCACCGCCTTCGCGGTTGCCGCGCCGGCGCCGGCCCCTGTCGGCAACGAAGCGCCCGATGTACTGGTCAAGCGCATCAGCAACGACGTGATCGAAACGGCCAAGGCCGACAAGGACATCCAGGCCGGCGACGTCAACAAGGTCACCGCACTGGTCGACGCCAAGATCCTGCCGTACATCGACTTCCAGCGCATGACCGCGCTGGCCGCCGGCCGCTTCTGGCGCGATGCCACGCCGGCGCAGAAAACCGCGTTGTCGAACGAGTTCCGCACCCTGCTGGTCCACACCTATTCCGGTGCGCTGTCGCAGATCAAGAATGAAACCGTCGAGTTCAAGCCGATGCGCGCCGACCCGGCCGACACCACCGTTGAAGTGCGGTCCCAGGTCAACGTCCAGCGCGGCGAGCCGATCCAGCTGAACTACCGCCTAGCCAAGGGGCCGTCGGGCTGGAAGATTTTCGACATCAACGTGCTCGGCGCGTGGCTTGTGGAAACCTATAAAGGCACTTTCGCGTCCGAGATCGGCAAGGGCGGCATCGACGGCCTGATCAAGAAGCTGGCCGAGCGCAACCAGCAGCTGGCCAACAAGCCGGTCAAAGCGGCCAGGTAAGCCGGCCGCATTGAGATGATTGCAACCACTTCGAAGCCGCCGCTGGAACTGCTGACGTTCCAGACGGCGCGCGGCGCGCTCGAGCGCGGCCTGGCTGCGCTGCGCGCCGGCCAGACCGTGTTCGACTTGGCTTCGGTCAAGCTGGCCGACTCGTCCGGCGTGGCGGTGCTGCTGGAGCTGCAGCGCCAGGCCCGCACGGCCGGCTTGAGCGTATCGTTCATTAACCTGCCGGTCAGCCTCCAGAGCCTGGCCACGCTGTACGGCGTCGAGTCACTGCTGGCCGAAGCAGCCACCAGTGCGCCGCACCACTGAGGCATTGAATCGCCTTTAAAAAGGGGGCGCAGCGCGCCCCCTTTCCAATTTCTCTTTTCGTATTTCGCCCCTTTCGCCGGCCCCTTGCTGCTCATCCGGCAATTTCCCCTATAATTGTCAGTCCCCCTGCGAAAATTGATCCGCCTGATTAACCATGTACAACCAACGACAAGAATGACAGCAGCGATTCAGATTACCAACGTCGAGAAGAGCTACAAGTCCCTGAAGGCCCTGGGTGGCGTTTCGCTGACAATTGCAGAAGGCGAGTTTTTCGGGTTGCTCGGGCCCAACGGCGCAGGCAAGACCACCCTCATTTCCACCATTGCCGGGTTGATCCGCCCAGACAGCGGCAGCGTTGCCATCCACGGCCACGACGTCGTCACGGATTTTCGCGCGGCGCGCAAGATGCTTGGCGTCGTGCCGCAGGAACTGGTGTTCGATCCTTTTTTCACGGTGCGCGAAACGCTGCGCCTGCAGTCCGGCTATTTCGGCCTGAAAAACAACGACAAGTGGATCGACGAGGTGATGGAAAACCTCGATTTGACTGGCAAGGCCGACGTCAACATGCGCGCCCTGTCGGGCGGCATGAAGCGGCGCGTACTGGTGGCGCAGGCGCTGGTGCACAAGCCGCCCGTGATCGTGCTCGACGAACCGACCGCCGGCGTCGACGTCGAACTGCGCCAGGGCTTGTGGAAGTTCATTTCGCGCCTGAACCGCGAAGGCCATACCGTGGTGCTAACTACCCACTACCTCGAGGAAGCGCAAGCCATGTGCCAGCGCGTGGCGATGCTGCGCGCAGGTAAAGTGGTCGCGCTCGACACCATGAGCGCGCTGATCCGCCGCATCTCCGGCTCGCAGCTGATCGTGCACCTGGCCAGCGGCACTCTACCGGCAAGCCTGCGCCATTTGGTCGCGCACGATGCGCTGGAGGACCACGAGTACAACGGCAAGCCGGAAAGCCACACGTACAGTTTGCGTGTCAACGACTACGCCGAAGTCGAGCAGATCCTGGCAAAGCTGCGCGAATCGGGCGCCGTCATTGGCGAAATGCAATTGCAACAAGCTGACCTGGAAGACATCTTCTTGCAGATCATGGACGGAGGTTCGCTGTGAGCTCAGGCACAAAATTCGTCTCTGTCGGTTTCCAGACCCTGCTCTACAAGGAGACGCTACGCTTCTGGAAGGTGGCCACTCAAACCGTCGCCGCGCCGATTCTCACCGCCATGCTGTACCTGCTCATCTTCGGCCATGTGCTCGAAGGGCGGGTCGAAGTCTATCCGGGGGTGTCGTACACCGCCTTCCTGATCCCGGGTCTGGTGATGATGAGCGTGCTGCAAAACGCCTTCGCCAACTCGTCCTCGTCGCTGATCCAATCAAAAATCACCGGCAACCTGGTGTTCATCCTGCTGCCGCCGCTGTCGCATTGGGAAATCATTTCGGCTTACGTGCTGGCGTCGGTGGTGCGCGGCCTTACGGTCGGCGCCGGCGTATTCGTCACCACCGCCTGGTTTGCCGACCTCAGCTTCGTGGCGCCGCTGTGGATCGCGGTGTTTGCCCTGTTGGGGGCCGCCATCCTCGGCACCATGGGCGTGATCGCCGGCATCTGGGCCGAGAAATTCGACCAGCTGGCGGCGTTCCAGAATTTCTTGATCATGCCGGCCACGTTCCTGTCGGGTGTGTTCTATTCGATCCATTCCCTGCCCCCTTTCTGGCAGGCGGTCTCGCATTTCAATCCATTCTTTTATATGATCGACGGATTCCGCCACGGCTTCTTCGGCCAGTCCGACATGTCGCCGTGGACCAGCCTTGCCGTCGTCAGCGCGTTTTTTGCGATCCTGGCGACGATTGCCGTCAACCTGTTAAAGCGCGGCTACAACCTGCGTCACTAATTTTATTTTGGAGCTTATCTTGGCTACTACACCAGAACTGATCCACAGCTACATCAGCGCCGGGCTCGAATGCACCCATCTCGAGGTGGACGGCGACGGCCAGCACTTCAACGCCATCATCGTGTCAAACGCGTTTGCCGGCAAGCGCCCGATCCAGCGCCACCAGATCGTCTACGCCGCGCTGGGCGACCGGATGCGCGAGGAAATCCACGCGCTGTCGATGAAAACGCTCACCCCAGAAGAATATCAAGGATAACCATGGACAAGCTCCAGATTGTCGGCGGCAAGCGCCTTGATGGCGACATCACCATTTCAGGCGCCAAGAACGCCGCCTTGCCAATCCTGTGCGCCGCCCTGTTGACCGCGGACGACCTTGAACTGTCGAACGTGCCGCACCTGCACGACGTCAAGACCATGCTCAAACTGCTGGCCCAGACCGGGCTGACGGTGCAACAGGATGGCGAGACGGTAATCCTCAATGGCGGCGCCATCGATACCCTCGAGGCGCCTTATGAACTGGTGAAAACCATGCGTGCCTCCATTTTGGTACTGGGGCCGTTGCTGGCGCGCTTCGGCCAGGCCAAGGTATCGCTGCCGGGCGGCTGCGCCATCGGCTCGCGCCCGGTCGACCAGCACATCAAAGGCCTGGAAGCACTCGGCGCCGAGATCACCATCGAAGCCGGCTACATCTACGCCAAATGCGCCAAGCTGAAAGGCGCGCGCATCCGCACTGAAATGATTACCGTCACCGGCACCGAGAACCTGCTGATGGCGGCCACCCTGGCCGACGGCGAAACCGTGCTGGAGAACGCCGCCCAGGAACCGGAAGTCACCGATCTGGCCAATCTGCTGGTGAAGATGGGCGCAAAAATCGACGGTATCGGCACCGGGCGCCTGGTGATCCAGGGCGTGCCGTCGCTGCATGGCGCCAGCCACGCGGTCATTTCCGACCGCATCGAGGCGGCCACGTTCCTGTGCGCGGTGGCGGCCACCGGCGGCGACATCCTGCTCAGGAACACCCGTACCGACATCATGGACGCGGGCCTCGACAAACTGCGCGAAATCGGCCTTGTGATGGACATCAAGGCCGATTCGATCCGCGCCACCATGGCAGGCCGTCCGCGTCCGGTGACGTTGTCGACCACCGAGTATCCGGGCTTTCCGACCGACATGCAGGCCCAGTTCATGGCCGTCAACAGCATCGCCGACGGCGCCAGCCGCGTCACCGAGACGATTTTCGAGAACCGCTTCATGCACGTGCAGGAGATGAACCGCCTCGGCGCACACATCAGGATCGACGGCCACACCGCCAGCATCACCGGCGTGGCGCGGCTCGTCGGCGCGCCCGTGATGGCGACCGACCTGCGCGCGTCCGCCTCGCTGGTGATCGCCGCCATGGCCGCCGAAGGCACCACCGTCATCGAGCGTATCTACCATCTCGACCGTGGCTACGACCGGATGGAAGTAAAATTATCGAACGTCGGCGCCGACATCGTGCGGATCAAATGAGCGCATCTTCTCCATTTGCCATCCCGGCCAGCGGCCAACTGATCCTGGCGCTGTCGAAAGGGCGCATTTTCGACGACACCTTGCCGCTGCTGGCGGCGGCTGGCATTGTCGTCACCGAAGACCCGGAGACGTCGCGTAAGCTGATCCTCGCCACCAACGACCCGAACGTGCGCGTCATCATCGTGCGCGCCTCCGACGTGCCGACGTACGTGCAGTACGGCGCCGCCGACTTCGGCGTGGCCGGCAAGGACGTGCTGATGGAGCATGGCGGCGAAGGGCTGTACCAGCCGATCGACCTGAAAATTGCCGCCTGCCGCATGTCGGTGGCGGTGAACGCCGGCTTCGACTACGACAGCGCGGTGCGCCAGGGCGCGCGCTTGCGCGTGGCCACCAAGTTCGTGCAAACGGCGCGCGAGCACTTTGCCGCCAAAGGCGTGCACGTCGACCTGATCAAGTTGTACGGCTCGATGGAGCTGGCGCCCCTGGTCGGCCTGTCCGACGCCATTGTCGACGTTGTCTCGACCGGCAATACGCTGCGCGCCAACAACCTGGTCGAAGTCGAAACCATCATGCAGATTTCGTCGCGCCTGATCGTCAACCAGGCTGCGTTAAAACTCAAGCGCGAACGGCTCCAACCCATCCTTGACGCGTTCGAACGCGCGTCCTCGGCGATCCCCTCCACACTGTAAGGCTGATTCCACCATGTCGCTACTGATCCGCAAGCTCGATTCCACGCAAGACGGTTTCCGCCAGAAGCTCGATGCGCTGCTGGCCTTCGAGGCGTCGACCGACGACGCCATCGAAGCGGCGGTGACGACGATCCTGCACGACGTCAAACAGCGCGGCGACGCCGCCGTGCTGGAATACACCAACAAGTTTGATCGTATTCCCGGCGGCGGCGCAGCCGGCATGGCCCAATTCGACATTGGCCAGGCCGAACTCGATGCCGCGCTTGCCGGCCTGCCGGAAGCGCAACGCGCCGCGCTGCAGACGGCCGCCGAACGGATCCGCGTCTTCCACGAACGTCAAAAGCAGGAGCTGCAAGGCTTCAGCTACACCGAGCCGGACGGCACCGTGCTGGGGCAGCGCATCACGCCGCTCGACCGGGTCGGCATCTACGTCCCCGGCGGCAAGGCGGCTTATCCCTCGTCGGTGCTGATGAACGCGATTCCCGCCAAGGTCGCCGGCGTGGCCGAAATCATCATGGTGGTACCGACCCCGGACGGCGTCAAGAACCAGATGGTGCTGGCCGCCGCCGCAATTGCCGGCGTCACGCGGGTGATCACCATCGGCGGCGCGCAAGCCGTCGGCGCGCTGGCCTACGGTACTGCGACAATTGGCGCGGTCGACAAGATCGTCGGCCCCGGCAACGCGTATGTTGCCGCCGCCAAGCGCCGCGTGTTCGGTACTGTCGGCATCGACATGATCGCCGGTCCGTCCGAAATCCTGGTGCTGTGCGATGGCACCACCGACCCGGACTGGGTGGCGATGGACTTGTTTTCGCAGGCCGAGCACGACGAACTGGCGCAAGCCATCATGCTGTGCCCGGACGCCGATTACATTGCGCAGGTGGAGGCGAGCATCGACAAGCTGCTGCCGACGATGCCGCGCCAAAGCGTCATCCGCACGTCGCTGCTTGAGCGCGGCGCGCTGATCAAGGTGCGCGACATGATGGAAGCCTGCGAGATCGCCAATGCGATTGCCGCCGAACACCTCGAAATTTCGGCCGAGAACCCGCAGCAGTGGGCCGACCTGATCCGCCACGCCGGCGCCATGTTCCTTGGCCGCTTCTCGTCCGAGTCGCTGGGCGATTACTGCTGCGGTCCGAACCACGTGCTGCCGACCTCGCGCACGGCGCGCTTCTCGTCGCCGCTGGGCGTGTACGATTTTCAGAAGCGCTCGTCGATCCTGTACGTGTCCGAAGCCGGTGCCCAGACGCTCGGCCTAATCGCGGCCGAACTGGCGTATGGTGAAGGCTTGCAGGCGCATGCCCGCAGTGCCGAGTTGCGGCTTCAACCGGTACGTTTCAAGCAACCGTCATGAGCGACTGGCGCAACCGGGTCTTCTGCGAAGATGCGCTGGACGGCCTGGCGCGCGTTCCGGACGGCTCGGTCGACCTGATCCTGACCGACCCGCCCTACAACCTGGGCAAGGACTACGGCAACGACTCGGACCAGCAAAGCGTGGCCGATTTTCTGGCCTGGACCGAACAGTGGGTCGACAAGGCGCTGCCGAAGTTAAAGGCCAACGGCAGCCTGTACATTTTTTCGACCTGGCGCTTTTCGCCGGAGATTTTCGTCATGCTCAAGCAGCGCATGACGATGATGAACGAAATCATCTGGGACCGCCGGGTGCCGTCGATGGGCGGCAGCGTGCGCAGCTTCACGTCGGTGCACGACACCGTCGGTTTTTTTGTCAATCGCAAGGATTATTACTTCGATCTCGATGCGGTGCGCATCGCCTACGACGCCGAAACGAAAAAAGCGCGCTCGCGTTCGATTTTCATCGGCGCCAAGTGGTTGGAGATCGGCTACAACCCGAAGGATTTATGGAGCGTGTCGCGCCTGCACCGCGAACATCCCGAGCGCGCCGACCACCCGACCCAAAAACCCCTCGAGATCATCGAACGGATGGTCAAGGCGTCGTGCCCGCCAGGCGGGGTCGTGCTCGACCCGTTCATGGGCAGCGGCACCACGGCGCTGGCGGCCCAGCGCTGCGGCCGCGATTTCGTCGGCTTCGAGCTCAATCCGGCGTACTGCGACATCATCGAAGCCCGGCTCGTGGCGCCTGTGCTCAAGGCCGGCGGTAAGCGTAAAAGCGTCAAGAAAATCAAGCCTGAAGAAGTTATTAGCTGAGAAAGCCACCATGTCATTCATCGACCAACTGATCAGCAACACCATCCGCGCCGACGTGCGCGCCGCCAGCAGCTACAAGGTGGCCGACAGGCCCGGTTTCCTCAAGCTCGACGCGATGGAAAACCCGTACCAGCTGCCGGCGCCGCTGCGCGCCGAACTGGCGACGCGGCTGGCCAAGGCCGAGCTGAACCGCTACCCGGCGTCGTACGAGGCCCTCAAACAGGCAGTCTGCGCCAAGCTGGGCGTGCCGCCGGACTACGGCGTCATCCTCGGCAACGGCTCGGACGAACTGATTTCGCTGATCGCCACCGCCACAGCACGCCAAGACCGCCGCGCTGTCATCCTGGCGCCGACGCCGGCTTTTGTCATGTACCAGCGCTCGGCCCAGTTCGCCGGCATGGATTTTATCGGCGTGCCCTTGAACAGCGACTTCACGCTCGACATGCCGGCCATGCTGGCGGCCATCGCGCTGCATAAACCGTCGGTGCTGTTTCTGGCCTATCCGAACAACCCAACTGGCAACCTGTACGATGCCGCCGACATGGCCGAGCTGATCGATGCGCTGGGCGACACCGGCATCGCCGTCGTTGACGAAGCCTACGAGCCGTTCGCCCGCACCAGCTTCATGGCCCACCTGCCGGAGTTCGACAACCTGGTGGTGATGCGCACCCTGTCCAAGCTGGGCCTGGCCGGCATCCGGCTCGGCTACATGTCGGCCGCGCCCGCGCTGCTGGCCGAGTTCGAGAAAGTGCGCCCGCCCTACAACATCAACGTGCTGACGATGATTGCGGCCGAATTCGCGCTCGAGCATCTGGACGTGCTCGAAGCCCAGGCGGTCAAGATCAATGCCGCCCGCACGGAACTGGCGGCGGAACTGGCGCTGTTGCCCGGTGTCGAAGTGTTTCCATCGGCGGCAAATTTCCTGCTGTTCCGGGTGAAAAACGCCGACGATACGTGCGAGAAACTATTAGCTGCCAAGGTGCTGGTCAAGAATTTGGGTAAAATGGGGCCGCTGGCACATTGTATTCGCGTCACCGTCAGCACGCCTGAAGAGAATTCCGCATTTTTGACTGCCCTCCGGGCAGCGCTGAAACCATAGAGCACCGTCCATGACCCGCACCGCAGAAATTACCCGCAACACCAACGAGACGCAAATCCGCGTCGCGATCAACCTCGACGGCACCGGCCAGCAAAAGCTGAACACCGGCGTGCCCTTCCTCGACCACATGCTCGACCAGATCGCCCGCCACGGCTTGATCGACCTCGACATCGAATGCGTCGGCGACCTGCACATCGACGCCCACCACACCGTCGAAGACACCGGCATCACGCTCGGCATGGCGTTCGCCAAGGCGATCGGCGACAAGAAAGGCATCCGCCGCTACGGGCATGCGTATGTACCGCTCGACGAAGCACTGTCGCGCGTGGTGATCGACTTTTCCGGCCGCCCGGGCCTGGAAATGCACGTGCCGTGGAAGCGCTCGATGATCGGCAGTTTCGACGTCGACCTGGCGCACGAATTTTTCCAGGGCTTCGTCAATCACGCACTGGTGTCGCTGCACATCGATAACCTGCGCGGCGAAAACGCCCACCACCAGTGCGAAACCGTGTTCAAGGCGTTCGGCCGCGCGCTGCGCATGGCCACCGAACTCGATGCGCGTTCGGCCGGCACCATTCCATCGACCAAAGGCAGCCTGTGAGAATGACCTGCGCGACGTCGCCATCATGAATAAAATTGTCGTCGTCGATTACGGCATGGGCAACCTGCGTTCGGTAGCGCAGGCCTTGCGCGCGGTCGCACCGGAAGCGGAGGTGCTCATCTCCGGCACCCCACAAGACATCGACAGCGCCGACCGCCTGGTACTGCCGGGCCAGGGCGCGATGCGCGACTGCATGCTCAGCCTGCGCGAATCGGGCGTGCTCGACGCGCTGTTGCGCGCTTCCAGGACGCGCCCGATGATGGGCGTGTGCGTCGGCGAGCAGATGCTGTTCGAGCGCAGCGAGGAAGCCGACACTGCCGGCCTGGGGCTACTGCCAGGCCGCGTGGTGCGCTTCCAGCTCGACGGCCAGCTGCAGGCCGACGGCTCGCGCTTCAAGGTGCCGCAGATGGGCTGGAACCGGGTCAGGCAGCTGCGCAGCCACCCGGTGTGGGAAGGCATCGACGACGACGCCTACTTCTATTTCGTGCACAGCTACTATGTCGACCCGGTCGACCCGGCCGACGCGATCGGCGAAACCGATTACGGCGCGCCGTTTTGCAGCGCGGTGGCACGCGATAACATCGTCGCCACCCAGTTCCACCCTGAAAAAAGCGCGGCCGCAGGCCTGCGCCTGTATAAAAATTTCGTTCACTGGAAGCCGTAGCTTTTCGCTCCCGCGCTTCCATACAACTGACCCACCTAACCGCCACTTAACCGATAACCGACACGACCATGCTGCTCATTCCTGCCATCGACCTGAAAGACGGTCACTGCGTTCGCCTCAAACAGGGCGATATGGAACTTGCCACCGTCTTCTCCGAAGACCCCGCCGAGATGGCCCTGCACTGGCTCAAAAAGGGCGCGCGGCGGCTGCACCTGGTCGACCTGAACGGCGCTTTTGCCGGCAAGCCGAAGAACGAAGCGGCCGTCAAATCGATCCTGCAAGTGGTGCAAGAGTTCGCCCTCGATAACGATATCGACGAGATCCCGGTGCAGCTGGGCGGCGGCATCCGCGACCTCGACACCATCGAGCGCTACCTCGACGACGGCATCACCTACATCATCGTCGGCACCGCCGCGGTGAAAAACCCCGGCTTTTTGCACGACGCCTGCGGCGCCTTCCCGGGCCACATCATCGTCGGCCTCGACGCGCGCGACGGCAAGGTCGCAACCGACGGCTGGAGCAAGATGAGCGGCCACGACGTGACGGACCTGGCAAAAAAATTCGAAGGCTACGGCATCGAGTCGATCATCTACACCGACATCGGCCGCGACGGCATGATGGGCGGCGTCAACATCGAAGCGACCGTCAAGCTGGCGCAATCGGTGCGCATCCCGGTCATCGCCTCGGGCGGGGTGCATAACCTGAAAGACGTCGAAGACCTGTGCGCGGTGCAGGAAGAGGGCATCGAAGGCGTCATCTGCGGGCGCTCGATCTACGAAGGCACGCTCGACCTGGCGCAAGCCCAGCTGCGCGCCGACGAGCTTTCCGGCGACGCCGGAGCCGGGGTTGGGGTATAAAGCGCATGCTCGCCAAACGCATCATTCCTTGCCTCGACGTCACTGACGGGCGCGTCGTCAAAGGCGTCAATTTCACCGAGCTGCGCGACGCCGGCGACCCGGTCGAAATCGCCCGCCGCTACGACGGCCAGGGCGCCGACGAGATCACTTTTCTCGACATCACGGCATCCAGCGACGACCGCGACCTGATATTGCACATCATCGAAGCGGTGGCCAATACCGTATTCATCCCGCTCACCGTCGGCGGCGGCGTGCGCCGGGTCGAGGACGTGCGCCGGCTTTTGAATGCCGGCGCCGACAAGGTCAGCATGAACACCTCGGCGGTAACCAATCCCGAACTGGTGTTCGAAGCGTCGCAAAAATACGGCTCGCAGTGCATCGTGGTGGCGATCGACGCCAAAGAGGTCGCGCCCGGCAAATGGGAAGTATTTACGCATGGCGGGCGCCGTGCCACCGGCCTGGACGCCATCAAATGGGCGCAGAACATGGAGCGGCTCGGCGCCGGCGAAATCCTGCTTACCAGCATGGACCGCGACGGCACCAAGATCGGCTTCGACCTGGGTCTCACGCGCGGCGTGTCGGACGCGGTCGGCATTCCGGTGATCGCCTCGGGTGGCGTCGGCGGCCTGCAGGACCTGGCCGATGGCATCAAGCTCGGGCACGCCGACGCGGTGCTGGCCGCCAGCATTTTCCACTACGCTCACCACACGGTGCAGGAAGCGAAGCGCTTCATGGCCGCGCAGGGCATCCCGATGCGCCTCGACTAAAGGAACCCCGCATGACAACCATAGCCATCACCGCCAACAACGCCAAGTGGCTCAAGAAAGTGCGCTGGGACGAACACGGCCTGGTGCCGGTGATCGCGCAGGAAGCGGCGACGGGCGACGTCTTGATGTTCGCCTGGATGAACCGCGACGCGTTGTACAAAACCGTCGAACTGGGCGAGGCCGTGTACTGGAGCCGCTCGCGCAAAAAGCTGTGGCACAAGGGAGAAGAGTCCGGCCACGTGCAGAAGGTGCTCGAGATCCGGCTCGACTGCGACGAAGACGTGGTGCTGCTGAAAATCGACCAGGCCGGCGCCATCGCCTGCCATACGGGCCGTCATTCGTGCTTTTACCAAAAATTCGACGGCGAAGCGCTAGGGGGCGACTGGCAGGCCGTCGATCCGGTATTGAAAAATCCGGAGTCCATTTATACTCAACCGAAGACCAAGAAATAAGCGTGACCCTATGAGCGTGACCCTGAACCGCCTGGCTGCCGTGATCGAATCGCGCAAGATCGAAAACGGCGGCGATCCCGACAAATCGTACGTCTCGCGCCTGTTCGCCAAGGGCGACGACGCGATCCTGAAAAAAATCGGCGAGGAAGCCACCGAAACGGTGATGGCGGCAAAAGACGCGCGGGTCGACGGCGACACGTCGAAAGTGCTTTACGAGTGCGCCGACCTGTGGTTCCACTCGCTGGTGATGCTGGCCCAGTTCAACCTGACGCCGCAGCAGGTGCTCGACGAACTGGCGCGCCGTGAAGGCATTTCCGGCATCGAAGAAAAAGCCGCCCGCAAGGACGAACTGCGCGACGCGCTTGACACCGACAAGCATTAAATTAAACAATCAATTGGTCCGGAGCCTGACGTGGAAAACTGCCTGTTTTGCAAGATCGCTTCAAAACAAATCCCGTCGTCGGTGGTGTACGAGGACGACGACCTGATGGCGTTCAAGGACATCCATCCGGCCGCGCCGGTGCACTTGCTGGTGATCCCGAAAATCCACCTGGCAACGCTGTCCGAATGCGACGCCAGCCATGCCGGCCTGCTGGGCAAGATGCTGGCGCTGGTGCCGCGGCTGGCCGCAGAGAATGGCTGCGCCGTTACTTATGATGCCGACGGCACGCCGGGCGGCGGCTTCAAGACGATGATCAATAGCGGCCCTGACGGCGGACAAGAGGTGTACCATCTTCACCTGCACCTGTACGGCGGGGCCCGCCCTTGGCGGGGCCAGCGCTGATACGGGGCACGAACGCCGCGCTTCGTCTATACTGGTGCGGACAATTCCACGAATTCAAGGCGCGCTGCGCCGGGCAAGGAGAATAGCATGGGTTCAATGAGTATTTGGCACTGGGTGATCGTACTGGTGGTGGTGATGCTGGTGTTCGGCACCAAAAAAATCAGCAACATGGGTTCCGACATCGGCAAGGCCGTCAAGGGCTTCAAAGACGGCGTCAAGGGCAGTGAAGAAGAGAAATCAGGCGTCGTCGTGCCACCTTCCCAGGTTGCCGACAAGACCACCATCGACGTCGAGACGAAAGAGAAAACCAAGTTCTGACGCGCCGCGCCTTAGCTCTGCGGGCGCACGTTGATTAACTTTGCCCATCCATGATCGACCTTGGACTTTCCAAACTCGCCATCATTGGCGTCGTCGCGCTAATTGTCATCGGACCCGAGAAGCTGCCCAAGGTGGCGCGGATGGTCGGGTCGCTGTACGGCCGTGCCCAGCGCTACCTGCACGAAATCAAATCCGAAGTAAGCCGCGAAATCGAACTCGACGAACTGC
>Ga0326735_1000069_pt1 | contig 20498 bp, 41 predicted proteins | sample 37_GP2_1092_FD_207945 | JGI IMG/M metagenome (GOLD analysis project Ga0326735, IMG submission 207945) | Glacier ice microbial communities from Ngari, Tibet, China - 37_GP2_109.2 | ecosystem: Environmental > Aquatic > Freshwater > Ice > Glacier | place: China: Ngari, Tibet | collected 2018-07-31
CTGCTGCTGATACCGTGGGGCGGTGCCGTAGGGCGGGCCGGCGTTGGCAAGTTGGCCGTAGCGCGCAGCAAACAGCACTTTCTTTTCTTCGGCCCTGGTGAGTTCGCCCTCTGGCCGCGTCTCTTCAAAGTTGTCGAGCTGGTCCTCCAGCACTTCGCACCAGACGACGCCGGGCGCGTCGACCTTCTCGAACTGGTGCCAGTAGCCGTTGCCGCTCCAGTTGAACCCCAGGTAGATCAGGCGCTCGGGCTGGTTCTTCCAGTTGTACTTGCCGCCAATTACAAGTTTGAGTCGGGTCATGCTTGCGCTCCTTTCAGTGGGTCGCGCAGCACCGCGCGGTGCATACGATTGATGCCCGAGTCCGGGTCGATGGCGGCGATCAGGATCTTGCCGAACATAGCTTCGCTGGACTTGATCGACTTCATCGTGCTTTCCATGTGATCTTCGTGCATCGCTTGGTAGTGCATCGCTTGCTGGCACCAGTAGTTGCGCTCTTCTTCCAGGTCGAGGATTTGGCGGGCAAAGTCAACGATGTTCATCGGTCAGCTCCTATCAAGTCGGCCACGCCCAGCTCGCGGCTGTCGTCGCCATTGCATTCGTGGGTGGTGATTGCCGTCGCCAGCTTTGAAGCTCGCGCTCTCAGCTCGTCCTCCGCTGCCCATGGTGCGTTGTGGGATCGCGTCTTGAAGCGTTGCGAGCAGCGCCGGCACTTGTAGTGAAGGGTGACGACGCTCATCGCTTGCTCCGCTTCTTCTGCTCAAGTGCTTCGTTCCAGGCTTGGCGCTCAGCGGCCGTCTTTTCAGCAGCCAGGCGCGCCTGGCGCTGCTCGGGATACTCTTTGCGGGTTGGTCCGTTGGGCATGTTGGCGAGGGCGGCTTGCATCATGGCGCCGACCGCGCTGCCGAAGTGCAGCGAGGCGGTGTTGGTGAATTTAGGCTTCATGGTGTTTCCTTTGATGGTTGGTGGGGGATGGCAGCAAGCATGAAATCGTAGTCGTCACGAGCGCGGTCGAATCCCACGTAGGTCTTGATCTCCCATGTGGACTCGTACATCTCCCGAGTTAAATCCTTCGGCACCGGCACCCAGCCTTCCGGCACAGCTACCGCTTGCGGTACAGTAGAGCTCGTTTTGCCTTCTCGCGCGCGCTCTTCGCCCAGTTCGTAGCCGATTTCATACGCTTTGCCACATTCAGGATTGCCAAAGATCGCGCCTGACTTGTGCCCATCCAGTTGCAGGCCGTGGCCGATACCAGACTCATACGCATCACAGATGGCGAACACATCGCGGCGCTTTGCTTCGGCGCTCGCAGCTTGCGGCACACCTGGGAGCGATGCGAGGCGAGCCGCTTGCTCCTTGGCTGCGACAAAGCCTTTACGGTAAATGTGCTTGAGTCCTTCGTCATGGTAGTGTGCCGTCGGTTCCAGCGCCATAATCGCCGCGCTCAGGTCAGTCGGGGCAGCGGTGGCTTGCGCTGGGGTGGCGCGAGCAGCCTTCCACAAGGCCCACGCCGATTCTGTCGTGACGCTAAGATAGGTGCGCGGTGGGTTGGCACTGACCTCAATCAACGTCCCATGCCCGAACCGGCTCAAGGTGTATTCCTTGTACGTCGATTGTTTAAGCGCCGCTTCAAACGCCGCGCGCTCGGCTTCTATGTGTGCATCAGACATTGCTATCCCCTTGTTGTTGGTCAGGCTGGGAGCGAAGGGCGCGGATAGCGGCGGCTGCATGCGCAAGATCACATTCGTCGCGGGTGAAACGCTCGGTATGCTGCTCACAAACTTGCGCCGCTTCTTCCAGCCCTTTCAAGCGACCACGCATCCACGCCTCGTTCTTGATGAGCGCCAAGTCTTCCGCATCCCTCACCTCGGCTGCTGGTGTTCCCTGCGGGAGTGGGGAGGCTGCTTGCTCGGTGCCATCTAAATACCCCATGCCGTACCAACGTGCGGCTTCCGGGTGATCTTCCTCAAGAATAATCGGCTCGGCAGGCGCATCAGCAACCTTAGCGGCAGGGCGCGCCAATGCTTCAAATATTTCGTTTCGGCAGCAGTCGTCCAAATAGGAGCAATCTTTGGTGGATAACTGAATTCCATGAATCTGCGCTTCCGTCAGCAGCGGCGCAGGTGCCCCGCCAGTGTTCAGCAGGTGCTCGATGCGCTTTGCCGTAGCGTGTGCGTCGGGGGCAGGCGCTGTACGGGTGGCGAGGGCTGCGCGTAGTTCGGTTATTTCGTCGTCCACGTCCTTGATGCCCACGGTAGTGTTTGGGCCATAGCCTTTGCGCTCCTGCCAAGTTTTGATGTTATCCATTTGTTTGTCCTTGCGTGACTGGTTGATCAGCAGATTTTTCTAGCTCGGCGAGTTTGTCCATCGCTTCCTGCGCAAGCTTGTCGAACTCGGCGCTGTTTGCGACTGGCATAGGGACAAAGCCGATGCCCATCTTGGTGAACAGATTAGCCACCTCAAGCGCCTTGCGAAGCTGGACAGGCGATGCGCGCTCTATCATTTCGTTTGTCCTTTCAGGGCGGCGAGGGCGTAGGCTTTCATCTGGTCGGCGGTGTAGAGTGACGCCCATGTCGCGCCGAAGTCGCTTTCGCTGCTGGTTTGGTGACTGTGTTGCGCCCTTGGCAATTCCGGCAACTCACTCGGCAAGGCAGCGGGGCGGCGCGCGTCGGCCCAGGCGCGCTTGATAATGCCGACAACGTTCACGGTTCCATCAATGCAGCGCCCGGTGAAGTCAGGGTCTGCCACCAATTCGTCTGCGAGGCGACATGCTGCTTCATGCTCGCTCTCCCCGCCAGGCGCAGGGATCGCGCACGCCTTGCAAAAGCGCCTGCGCTTGTGCCCCATGAACAACAGGCCGCAAGTCCCGCAGCAGTTTGCGCACTGGCCGTTCTCGTGCTCGAAGTCCTCAGTCCAGTTGCAGATCTGGGCCAGGGTCTCGCGAACGAGGTCAGCATACTTCTTAGCTTCTCCTGGGTGCAGGAAGGCGAGGGCGCCTATGCCTCCCATCAGGAGGGTGAAGATAGGGTCGCCGTGGACTGGCCGGAAGGTGGTCATTTCGACTCCCGCACCATAGCGTGGGAAAACTCTACTGCGCCGGCGATGTGAAACTCAGGCCCCAGCTTATGGCGCAGGATGCCCTCGGCTTCACGCTTGGCTGCCTCGTGCATCTGTGCCAGGGTTTCACCTGATTCGCTGCAGCGGACCGGGATTTCGATTGTGACTTTCATCACAGCGTGTACGATTGGCTTGCTCATTTCCGCTCCTGCATTAACTTTGTTTGAAAGGCGTCGAGCAGCTGGTCGGCAAGTCCTCCTGGTGGCTTGTCCGCCTTCTGCTTGTCCAGCGCCTCGCGCAGCAGCTCGCTGATCTCCCGGTCCATCTGCTCAAGTTTCTCGCGCAGTGGCGCGAGCGAGGCGCCGTCGACCAGTTCCTGGGCCTTGCGCAGGATCTGGTTGTCCAGATGCTTGCTAGAGCGGCGCCACAGGTCGAGCATCGTGGCCTCGAAAGGCAGATCGACACCGTTGACGCGGAACTCTACCCGCGCCTCGCCCATCAGGCGCTCGTCGGTCAGCACGCCCTTGCTATACAGGGTGATGGCGGCGATGAGGAACGCGTAGGGCGGGTGGCTCCAGTTGCTGTTACTGTTACTGAGTATTTCGTGTGTCATTTCGTCTCCATGTAGTTGAGGACAGCGCGGGCGATGGCGATTTCGTAGTCTGTCATCCGCATGCAGCCAGATAGCTCTATTGGTCTGCATACTTCGGTGATCTCGCTGTCGGTGATGCCAAGGCCTAGCTTGCTCAGCGGCTTGAGCAGGTCCAGCGGGATGACGCACAGCGGCTGGCCTTTCTCGTCGCAGGCGGCGTAGCGAGCCAGCGCCGGCATCTTCATGACCTGGACCAGCGAGTAGGCGATCGGGATGTCGAACGACGCTGGCTCTTCGGTGCAGAGCGTGCGGAACTCAAACTCTTTGGCAAGTTTTTGGCCAAGTACTCTCTCCGTGTTGGGCTCGCACTCGGTCCACTCCAGACTGCCGCGCTGGCGGAATTGGTGGATTTTCATGCCATCACTCCCAGGCCGCAAAGGCCCAGGAACAGCGCAGCTTCGGCATCTTCCAGGCCCATGGAAATGCTTTGCGCAAGGTCTTCCAGTGCGCTTGCGCGGCCTTCCAGCTCACAAGCTTCGTCGTGGAAGGGCTCGCCAGCGATCTGGCGCAGCGCTGCGCTGTGCTGAATCTGGATGAAGGCGGCGAGGGTTTCGAGGTGGATCATTTGACGTCCTCCAGGTTGCACATCTGCAAGAAGCGCTCGCCTTGGATCGGCGCCATCTCCTGGGCCAGCCCGCGCGCCAGTTTTTCGATGGCGGCTGCCTCGGCGCAGGGGATGCCGGGCGGCCAAACAGCGTCGGCGTGCATCTGCATGTGCTTGGCGAACATACCGGCCAGGACGTTGATGGATATGGTGTTGGAGATCACGCTGTCTCCTTACTGTCAGGGTGAACGGCGGCGCAGGCGCCGATGTGAGTGCCGACGTCGTAGGCCCATTGGCTGTGGAGGTCGTCGTAGCTCATGCCCACCGTGAGGTGGAAGCCTTGCTCTTTACCGTCGAGATAGCCAGCGATGAAGGCGGCGCTGTTAGTGATGCCCAGGGCCGCGGCCACCGTGTAGAGATTGAAGTTCATGTCAGGTCTTTCAGGTGAGATAACTGTTTGCTGAGGTGGGCAAGGTCATCGGCCAGCCACTTGGCGCGCTTCTGGTAGCCTTGGACCTGATTGAAGTCGAGTGGCTTGTCCATCTCGGAGTCGATGGTGACGGCCAGTTCTTTGGCCTGCCGCGTCATGCGCAGCAGGGTACGGACGGCCTCGCGGCGGAAGGTGTCCACTACCACTGAGCCTCGATTAAGTCGGCGATCTGAGCGAAGCTCAAGCCGCTGTCGTCGTTCAGTGACGTGATCGGCCGCGCTTTGCCGTTCGGCATTATCAGCGTCAGAGCGCTAGTGAAGGTGGGGCTGGGCAGGCCGAGCCACGCCAGTACATCACCTTCAGGGTAGCAGGGACTGGCGTCGCGGTTAGGCAGCTGGTGCTCAAAGCCGCCCATGGCGTCGTCGGCGGCCCAGCTCGACAAGCCCGCCTTGACATGCAGGTCGCAGGCCACGCCGAGACAGCAGAAACCTTGGTCAGTGCGCAGTTGGCCAACGTCCTGCGGGTAGGTGCCAGAGCGCAGCGCGGCAAGCCATTCGGCTTTACGTTCGGGGTTCATTTTCATACGTCCTCCAGTCGGTGCGCAGCCGCCACCTGGGCCAGCTCGTCGGGCCAGAAGCTGGCCGGGCTCTTGTCATGCACGGCTTGCAAGTCGCTCAGCAGGTGCAGCGCTCCTGGCTCGTCGAGCAAGCCGGCTGCGCGCAGCGCTGGTTGCAGCGCAGCGCTGGTGGCGACCCTGCTTTCGAGGCTAGGTGAGTACAGCGCGTCAGGGATCAAACAGCCCACGGCGCACATCAGGCCGTCGGGGCCGCGGTAGCAGCAGTTGCTGCCGCTGTCAACCGACTGAGTGTTCTGTGTCAGCAGGTGGGCTTTCACCTTGGTGAAGATTTCTTGCAGAGTCATACATCCTCCAGGTCGAAGTTGCGGGCAGTAAGGGCCAGCCCGACTGGCCATTCGTCGGGCCAATGCTCGTCGTGCACTAATTGCAGGTCGCGCAGCAGGCGGAGCGCCGGGCTGCTCTCCGTCTGGCGGAAAGTGTCGGACAGCACGCCAGAGGCGATCAGTGCCGCCTGGACCGGATGCCTCGTCACGCTGTGGCCTTCCAGCTCAGGGCAGTAGACCCCGTCCTTGATGAGGCAGCCTACGGCGCACTTCGTGCCACCGTCACCGCGATAGGCGCACCGGCCGCCGCCGCCGCCGTCGACCGACTTAACGTCCTGTGCCAGCAGGTGGGCTTTCACCTTGGTGAAGATTTCTTGCAGGGTCATCGCGGAATCTCCTTGTGGAAGTCGCCTTCCGTGTAGGTTTCGTTGATGAGGGTGTCGGCAAGCTCGTCGCTGATTGGCGTGGCAGCGCCGTAGGCCCAGTCGACGATGACGTCATCGGTCAGCAGCGCGTTGATTTTTGGGATAGTGTCGCGCGGGTCGACTGCATCGACCAGGATGTGCAGGGTGATGATGTGTGCCATTACAGGGTTACTCCTTCGAGGTTATGGGGCCAGGTTTTGGCGTTGTCAATCAGTTCGCCGACGTTGCGCAAGGTGGACATGACGGGGAAGCGATAGCTGTCGGCGCTCGTGTACTTCCACCAGGCCTGACCGTGGATGCGCAGCTCGCCATGCTTGATGGTCAGCTTGTGCCGCGACAGATTGTGCTGGGCCAGGGCTTCGCGGATCAGTGCGAGGTGTGCACAGGCTGCGCTACGGGTCGCCTTGTCGATCTCAGTTTCGAGGTAGGTGTCAATATCTTCGTGGGTCACGAGTGGTACTCCACTTCAGCTTTAGGCGAGCGACGCAGGCAGCCGATGACGATGCTGGAGCCACTGATGTAGATCACGCGCATGGTGTACAGGTCGTGACCGTCGCGGTGGCGCTCGTTGCAGGTCAGCTCGACCTTGCTGGCGGTGTCGTGATAGTTCAGGGCGATGCGCTGCAAGATCTCGGCCAGCATGCGGGGATCGGCCAGCTGCACGCTGACGATTTCGATGTTGAGGCGGGATGCGAGTTTGTCGTAGTTCATTTTGTCAGGCTCCAGTAGTCGCTGGTGGTGGGTGGGCGGATCAAGCCTCGCGCGGCAAGGCTGGTGATGGTGGCGCGGCTAACCGGGAGGATGCCGAGTTCTTCGAAGTAGCGAGGCGGGCTGAGGTAGCCCTTGTAGTGCAGGTGCCAGCCATCAGCCATCCTGTTGAGGCAGGTTTGCTGGAGCGCTGTCAGCGGCCGGGGTTTCGAGTGGGCCATCACACGACCAGATGGTAGGTGGTGCAGGTATCTGCCGCGTCCTGCGCCGCTTCGAGCAGATCATGCCCGATCAGGACTTCGACGAATTCAGGGGCGTTGCCTTGGTCGTCCGAGTAGACCCAGGCCAGATCCTCATCGAAATGCACTTGCGTGACTTCAGGGTGGTAGCTCTTCACGAGCTGCAGGGCTTGCTGAATGATGTCCATTTTGCGTCCAGAAAAGTTCGTGCTTCAGTCGGTGGATCTCGTTCTGGGCTTGGCTGAGCTGGTGGGCTTTAGCGGCAAGCTCTTTCGCGAGTTCCTCTTTGGTCTTGAGCATCAGCCAGTTATACAAGCTCATCGAGGGCGTGCAGCTCTTCGAGGGTGCTGCGGGTGGCTTGGTGCGTGACGAGCATGGCTTGAATCAGGTCGTCGTCAAGGCTCGGGCTGTAGTACTCGAAGCCCTCATTACCGTAGCGCATGCCGAAGACCCAAGCGCGGCCTTGATTGAGTAGGTAGGGCTCGGTGTCTACTATGTCGGCAGGTGTGGCGAGCTCTTGGCCACGGCGCAGGCGCTGGAGGTTGAGCACGGCGAGGACGACGGCAGGGTTGGGGCGCAGCATTTTGTTGGTGTCGTGGCCGGGGGTGAAGCGCCATCGCCTGTTGAATTTGTCAGTGTGCATGGGTTTGCCTTTTGTGTGGGTTGATTTTAACTATGGGTGGGTGGCCAGGGCGGATCGGGTTTAGGTCAGATCTGGTCAGGGATCAGTCGCTCAAGCTCGTGGGTCAACTGCGCTTCCCGGGTCTGGTACATCGTGAGGTTGGCCTTGGCTCTCTCGAACTCGGCTTGCGCGTCCAGGCGCCTGACTTGAGCGATTTGGAGCCGAGCGCGGACAATATCGGCGAATGCGGGGCCTTGCGAGATAAGACGTTTGAACATAAAAGAACTCCAAAAATTACTAACTGAAGAAAAGCCCGAGGAATTGGCCGTTAAGAGACCCTGGAATAATTTATATTTGACGAGGTCAAAAATGTTTTCTGTGCAACGAATAAATGAATCAAGTGGCTGTTAAAATAAGTGACAGAAAATAGTCCGATAATCCAGTAACGCTACTTCGGGCTGTAATAAAAGAAAAGTTCACACATTTAACAATTGAGTCGGGTGACTATAAATGAACCTTACTACTAACTAGCCTGAGAATTACAAAGGTAGGCGGGGTTTTGAAATACTATATAAAAGAGAGCCTGCGAGACGAAAAAGGGAAAAAAAAGAGGGAAGAGAAGCCAAATTACAGGTCATAACTGAAAACGAAAAAACACGTTTGCAAAAGTGCCCCTAGCAAATGAAAAAGTGATTTTTTTATGAACAAGTATAATTACCTTTTTTAGGGCTTGCACTATGAGAGCTTGCGAGAGTAAAATAAATTCTCTACGCTATTTTACTAGGACTCGCCATGATCCAAGACATACAAATGCCTGCTGAGCAGGTGCCAAACTTCTTCTTCAACGGTCGCGGAGGCTTGCACCGCAAACTTGCGGATGGCACGTTTAAGCCTATTCGCTCGATGAATGGAGGCCGACTGGTCACGATGCACAAAGGCGAGCGCCTGTATGGGATAGATATTGCTTGGTGCTTGCGATACGGCAACTGGCCCATGTTCCCCCTGACCTGTGTGAGCGGCGATCCTTACGATCTCACTGAGGACAACGTATTCCCTGTGCGGCTGCGATTTCTTCGCTACCGGGAGACCGAGCGGGCAGGCGACTTCTTTCACCCGCTGTCGGAGGCGCCCTACCGTGACCCAATCGCCTGCAAGGCGTCTTGGGTGATGTGCGCTACTGATGAGTATCGCAAGGACCTGGCGTATGTGGAGCACCTCGAACAGAAGGCGCGCGAGCTGCGTCGCGCCAGCCTGCCTAAACCTGAGACCAAGCGCTTGCCCGTGTCTGCCAAGCCGGATGCAGCCAGCAACCTGCTGCCGAAGCGCCCTGCCCGGGTCCCGGGGCGTGTCTGGCACTACTACCGCAAGGCGTGGTTGTCCGTGCCTGAGCCGGTGCATGTGTCTGACGATTATAGGGTCAGGTGCTTAGCCACTCTGTGCGGCGCTGAGAAATTCGCCTATGATCCGGACTACCAGCAGACGCTGGCATACATGCCTGACGGGTCGATGTGGCAGCAGCCAGAGGGCGAGCGTGCTTAGTCCAGCAGGACTAGCATCGTTGCCGGGAAAGGGAATTTGGACCCACTAGGTCCTTTTGCGAGGCAAGGCTGAACCTTGGTCCAGCGCTCGCCTTCGTAGATGAAGTGCGAGCCGACGATCAACAGGCCGAAGGCGCGCTTCATGCTGGCACCACGTAGTCGGACTGCTGGAACTGGTACACGCCCAGGAGCACATCGCAGATGGCCTGGAAGCTCGAATACTTGGTCCAGCAGTAGTTGTTGAAGTGGAACTTGGTGCCTTCTGGGATTTCGGCGAACTGGACCATCATGCCACCTCGATGCAGGCGTTCTGCAGGGCCGTGCGGACGTCGCGCGGCAAGATGTGCGTGCTGCTGACCAGGACGTGTCCAGCGAGCCAGAACTGCCCTTGCAGGCCTTCTATGGTGGCGTGCTCAAAGAAGCCCACGCCCTGGGCTTGGTCGATTGCCACGCTGTACTGGCCGTAGGGCAGCTGCGTGTCCAGCTTGAACTGCGTCTTCTTGATCTCGAACTCGGTCAAGGGAGGCAACGGGTTGCTGCCGGTGGGTAACGGTGCGAACTCACGACGACGGATTGCATACATGATTGCCTCCAAGAATTTTTTCATTTTATTCTGATTTCCATGTGAAAAGAGCACCCGGCAGGCGCTCTTTTCGCTGTTGTAAATATGCGACTACTGGTCGACGCTGAATACGACGCCGTTCCACTCGAACAGGTCGCCGTAGGCGATCTCATCGCTGCACTCGCGCTCGTCATACAGGGCGTGCTTGAGGTTAGTCATGTCCGGGTTGCTGGCGTCAATCGAGTCACAGTCGCCTTCAGGATAGCGCACCAGCAGCAGGTCGCCATACAGGCACAGCATGCCGTTCTCGGCGGTCAATTGATGGGTTTTCATGCTCTGCCTCCTAGCAGACGGTGGGAACTTCGGTGATCTGGCAATACCAGACGTTGAACCTGCTGTCAGCCATGCCGGAATAGTCCTCGGCAAGGTCTGGCTTCCACTCAGCTTTCGGCACATAGCCGTAGCACTCGGCATACATGAGCTTGGCCAGCTGCTGTTTGTCGAAGCCGAAGGCCTCCCACTGGATCGTGGTAGTGCCAAGGCGCTTGCTCCAGTGCTTGATCTGGGCTTTATAGATGCGTGACATGTCTGCTCCTAGCAGGTGAGTGTGATTTCACGGAATTCGGCTTCGTAGCCAGTCTGGCCGATGGTGATGCGCTCGCATTCGACGATGCTGCCGGGCTCGCCCTCGGGGAACACGTAGTCCCAGAGGGCGAAGTGGGCGATCTTCGCGCACAGCGCGTCCAGGCGAGCGACCAAGGCTTTACGGTCGGCGCCGTGCTCGTTGAACAGGACGGATTCGTGCTCGCTGTTGACGCAAACAGCTGTCAGCTTGGCGTGGTAGATGATGGTCATGCTTGCTCCTTAGACTCGACGCGACAAACAGCACGGTATTCTTCGCCCATCAAGAAGCCGGTACCTTCGCCGGCCTCATCGAAGATGTAATTCCAGACGCCTCCCGGGTAGAACTGCTCTTTGGCGGCTTCCAACAAGGCCTCAGCCAGGCCGAGGTTGTCTGTGCTGTACTCGAACAGCGTGACGGCGCCAGCGGGCAGCTGGCTGGTCAGGTAGGCGCGGTAGATGGTTTTCATACAATTCCTCCGATTGCAGCGATGATGTAGACGCAGGCAGCCAGGATCAGGCTGGCTTTCAGGTAGTTGAGGCGCTCCGCGGCCTGCTGGTGCTGCTTGCAGCGGCTGACGCGGCGCTTCACGCTGCCACCATCTCACGCACAGGGTTGGCCAGGACGCAGGCCAGCAAGGCGTCCTGACCGTTGTTCTTTTCGGCCAGCAGGGAGGCTTGCGCCCAGCTCAAACCCAACACCTTGGCGCCGCTGCTGTGCTCGACAGCGAATCCACACAGAGCGCCGGCGGCGTCACGCTTGATCAGATCAGCGGTGGTTTTGAACTCAAATTTCATCATTTTGCGTGCGGCGTAGGTCATATCGTGCTTTCTTTAAGTGAATTTTCGTGGGTTCGTTTTTAAAAACGAAACCAACTTCGTAATTTCTATATTACTTTTGAATCTAAAGGACGGCTTCCTTATATGCTTTCACAGCCATTTCCTCTCGAAACACGGCGATCCAGTCACGTTTCGAGCGATTTCGGCGTCCAGCGCGCTCCATCGCCGCTGACCATGCCAGATCCTTCGGCGTCTCGCCCATAAAGGCGGCGTCCTCGTTCTCGAACCGCTGGCGCTCGACCAATTGAACCTTGTAATAGGCGTAGTCGGCGTCGATTTTCTCTTGCTCGGTCATATCGGCGTAGTTCATTGGAAGGGCTCCAGACGTGACGAGGCCCGGACGGAGTTGTCCAGGCCGATTGATGGAATAGGGAAGTTGCGAGGGTACTGCTGACTTATCGCAGCGGGGAGCGCCTAGCGCGCACTCCCCGCTGAGTAAATCGACTGTGCTATCTAAGCGCCGCCAGTCAGGAGCGCATAACCATTTGCCAAAATGGTTCAGCTCATCGCCGCCCGGTTTATTTCAGCCGGGATTTGTACTGCCAGTCTCTGCACAATTTGTCGTGCTCCTACCGGCTTTTGGCTACGTGACCGAATCTCTCATTATGTCGTCCCTGCCAAGAGGCAAGGCGCTCACCCGGACAGCATTCCGCTAACAGTGTCTATGGGGCTGTTACCTTGGGCGAATCTATGGGGCGGCTTATCTGGCAATTACGGTGCGGGCGATAGTTATTCGTCCAGTCCTGCATTGCTGACATTGTTGGCTGTGATACACGTTTATTTACGTTGAGTATGAATTTTCCATACCACAGCTTCATCCGGTCACGTTCAAGGGCGAAATACGCTAACCCTGATACGCTTGTGTCTAATATTCACGGTATGCAAAATCCTCTCTCAACTACAGCCTATTCGGTTTTCGCCGTGCGGAACCGGGTCTATCGCGCTAAGCGCAATTTGCAGGGACCGCGCAGGGGAGCCGCGCAGGGGGAGAGTCAGACAATGCTATATCGCTACTGGATTGTTAAGGAGCTGGTCCGCTCATTCTGCCAATCGGGTCAGCGGGTTAGGCTGATTCAGACGGGTCAGATGGGGCGCGCCGGTACTGCGTGATCCTGCGTTATGAGGAGTTCACCCGGCGAATGTTGCTATGCTATTGATTAGCCCTGCGCGCAGGGCTAATCAATAGCATGGGCCTAGGCCCATGCAGCTTGATGGTCAGATGATCTGGTCAAGCGAGAGTAACAGGTCCTTCTTGGCGCGTGCTTTCTTGGCTTTTGGTGCCGGTCCCATGCTGGCGGTGATCAATGCGGCAGTTTCTGCCGTACGGCAAGCTTCGGTCAGTTCTTCAAGTTGCGCCAGCGTCAGCGAGTTGGTGCGTACCATGTTAATCATGGTCATTACAGCCGTATCAACTACCACGGCCGCGTCATGCTGGCGTGACTCTGCCGATTCGCCGGTACTGACTGGCGCAGCGTCAGACACTGGCGCAGCGTCAGACACTGGCGCAATCGCTGGCGTACTGGCGGTCTTTTCTGCTTTCTTGGCGGCGCGATCCGCTTTGTCAGCTGCAAACGCCGCGTCATAAGCCGATGCAAACGCCAGCGTCAAGCGCTCGGTCTCCACTTCGACAGCGGCGCGGGTCGCCGTATTGGCCTTATCTAACCACTTGCCAGCGAACGGCGCGGTCGCACCCGGCGCGACATACTTGCTTACAGCCTTGATGACGGTAAAACCGGCAAGGTAAGCGCGTGCCTTGACCGCCTTGCCGTCGCACAGTTTGAGCGCTTCGATAATGTCGCGGTTATTACCCTTGTATGCTTCCCTGATGGTCGCGGTAATGAGGGTCAACATGAACCCGCGCTTATGTTCGCCGCCCTTCAGGTCAGCAACGATGAAGCGTTCAACTTGCGACTGTGCGCGGTCAGCGGCAGGGGAGGCGGCAGCGCCGGTCATGGATTCAATCTGCGATTTGAGTTTGGTCATTTTGCTACTCCTAAAAAGGGTTTTCAAGTGGGCCCCATCGGGGCCCGGGCCGTGTCATTTGCCAGATGACAGATTCCATTGTGGAGGATAAAAGAATTTTGATCTAATTGAATATAACTATCGGGGCCATAGGCATAAGCTATCGGGCGCCATGTGGGCTCTCCAAAAGAGTCAGACGCGCGCACGTAGCACGAACCGTGCCATACAGTCAGACTGACAACTTGTGTGGTATGTTATACATGTATAACTGACAATGAAAGTTGTCGTTTTGATTGCGTATTTGTGTCGCCACGACACACAATTGCCAGAATGTTATCGGTTTTAAGGCCCTTTTTGGGCCCGTGGCGGGCTTTTGGCCGCTGGTGGGGCAGGAGCCCTGCCGGGTCGTCGTTCGGGCCGTGGTGACGTATAGCCTATTTTTTAGGCAGCGTTTTCCGCCGGCCTACCTGGTTGCCCACAAATTCCCAGCACCTTCCCAAACTTTTGTAATAAGTGAAATAAACTACCCGTTTTCCAATTTTTCGCTAAAAATTTTCAGAAAATTGGCAAATTTCTTAAAAGCTGGCATACTTATTGCATGCTACGCGACAACATCCGCCCCTATTTACCCCGAATCATCAGCCGCGAGCTGACGAATAGGGACGTTGCCGCCCTCCTGAAAGTCTCCGAGTACACCGTCTGCCGCGTCCTCAAGCAGCTCAAGATCAAGCGCGACCCCGCGCCTGACCGCGCGGCCCACAAAGCCCTGCTCAGGCAGCGCAAAGAAGTGCGGGAAAACGCTGCCAAGACCCTGTCTATAAAAGCCGCCGCAGCTGCCGCCAACTGCAGCACCCGCACTATTTACCGCCTGCGCAAGAAAGACTGACATGGCACTCAAAGATCACAGCCTAGACAAACTCAGCGCGCCCGGAAAACCCGACCTTCTGGCCGGGCTCTCCGACGAAGAGCTGATTTCCCTGCGCACCAAGATCGACCTCAAACTGCAGGTCGACCTATCACGCATCAACCTTGCCGAAGAGATCGGCATGCAGTACCGCTCAGCCATGGTGCTGCTGCAGAGCATCCAGGACGACTCGTCCGTGCCCGCCAACCAGCGCGCCCAGGTACTCAACTCAATACGCACCACACTCTCGGACATCATCAGGCAGCAGAAGGTGGTCTACAGCGCCGAACGCTTGAAACGCTACGAAGTAGCCCTCAAAAAAGTGCTCGAGCAGTTGCCGGCCGAGTCGACCCGGGTGTTCTTCGACCTGTACGGCGAGTTCCTGACCCAGGGCGTCGAGGTGATCCCTGATGAAACGTGACCTCGACCCCGAAGAAATAGCCCACCTGCAGCGCCTCGAGAATGCGTTGTTCAACAGCTACGACTTGTCCGATGTGGTGCGCTACCTGGAAGAAAAAACCTTCCTGAAGGGTGACCGCTTTTCGTTTAAGGATCACGAGTTCCAGGAGACCATCCTCTCCGACACCAGCAAGGTGGTCAACGTCCAGAAGTGCGCCCAGGTCGGTATGTCCGAGGCCATGGCCCGCTACGCCTTGGCAATCGCGCGCATCATGCCCCACTTCAACGTCATCTTGACGATGCCGTTCTCGGGTGACGCGGAAAACTTTGCCAAGACCCGCTTAGACCCGATCATCAGCGACTCGCCCGACCTGAAGAACGCGATCGATCGCGAGCTCGACAACACCCAGATCAAAGGCATCGTCGACAGCCTGCTGTACATGCGCGGCTGCAGCGGCTCGACGGCCGCGCTGTCGGTGCCGGCCGACATGCTGATCCACGACGAGCTTGACCGCTCGGACCCCGACATCGTGGGCATGTACCAGTCACGTATCAAGCACAGCAAGTACAAGCTGACCCGCAAATTCGGTACGCCCACACTTGAGGGGCGCGGCATCGCGCTCGAGATGGCCACCAGCCGGCGCCACCGCTTGGCCGTGGACTGCCACTGCTGCGGTCAGCAGTTCATCCCGAACTTTCACACCCATGTGAAAGTTCCAGGCTATAACGACGGACACGGCGACACGGCCAACAAGGGCCAGCTGAAGGACATCACCAAGTACAACTTAAACAACCTCCAATGGGAGAAAGCCTACCTGGAGTGCCCGTTCTGCCACGAAGAGCCGAGCCTGCAGAAGGAGCACCGCACCTGGGTCTGTGAGAACCCGCAAGCCAACTTCGAGGCCGTGGGTTACTACGTCACGCCGTTCGAGGTGCCCAACATCGTCTCCATCGCGAGCCTGATCAAAGAAATTACCAAGTACAAAACCTGGGGCGAGTTCGTCAACCAGGCGCTGGGCGAGACCATCTCGAACGAAGAGTCGCAGCTGACCTCGACCGACCTGGAGAACGCTAAGTACACCGGCGGTAGCCTGAAGTCAAACGAGATGCACAATATCGGCATCGACGTCGGCCAGACTTGCCACATCGCGGTAGGTCGGCTTGACCAGCAGGGCCGCTTGCTGGTAGTACACCGCGAGCGCTGCACTCTGGACCAGCTCAAGCGGCGCAAGCTCGAACTCAAACGCGAATACCGCGGCATCGTCACCGTGATCGATGCTTTCCCGGAAACCAACATGGTGCACCAGATGCAGAAGGCTGACCGCAACCTGTTCGGCGGCGTCTACCATGAAAGCCGCAAGCTGGCCACCTATGAGATCGTGTATGTCGAGAAGGATCTGAAAGAAGGCAAGCTGCCGATTAACCAGGCCAAGATCGCGCGCAACCTGAACTTCGACGAGCTCAAGGATATGTTCAAGGCCGGCTTAATCCTGTGGGAGCCGCAGCACGACGCCGAGGATGACATCTTCCCGCGCCACTGTACCGACATGACGCGGACCCAGACCTTCAACCGCACCGAGGACCTCATCTGGACCTGGGAAAAGTCGAAAGAGGCCCAGGACCACTATTTCCACGCGCTCGGCTACCTGCATGTGGCTTGCCGCCTGGTGCCGGCCGTATCCAAGAACGTGGGCTTTGGCTCGTTCCCGGTCGCGCTGAGGCTTGCGGTAAAAACCCAAGAAGTCGCAACCGTGCTCGACCGCATGCGCTAGAATGCCGGCCGGCAAGCAAAAACCTTGCCAGCAAGCATCCGCCGTGCCACAATCGCGGCATGAAATTGCCTAAATTCATGGATCGCATGCGCTTCGACGCCACCGAACTCCCGCAAACCGGGATGCTCGCGCTCGCCGAACTACCGACTCAGCCGCCCCCAAAACCGCCTAAACCAGGCGGCGCCTCGTTTCCGGGTTACCGGAAAACCGTGGCACCAGCGGCGGCCGTCATCCCCAAGCCGCGTTTCGATGTGGCTAATGTCGATTTGGCAACAACCTACCGCTCGGGCGCCGACACGGCGACCATCGTGCGCAACCTGTCGCGGGTCAGCCCTGAGCTGGCCGGCAGTGTGGCGGCGCACAACCGGGTAGGCATTCCAGAAAAATTCATCGCGATCGCGCGCGATCCCGATGGCACGTTCAACATCGAAGCGACCAAGCTGGCCCTGCAGCTGCTGCGCGTGATGAACACCATGCCTGACTATATCAACGGCTTCTCTCAGGTGGGCAGCTTGCGCTCGGTATCCGAGGCGCTGGCCAAAGAGATGCAGCAAACCGGCGCCATGAGTATGGAGCTGGTGCTCGACAAACAGCGCCTGCCGACCCAGTTCGCGCCGGTGGCCATCTCGTCGGTCCTGTTCTATGAAGACGGCAAGGGCACCAAGCCAGTCCAGAAAATCGGCGGTACCGAGATCGATCTCGACATCGCGACCTTCTTCTGGGTCTCGCTCGACCCGTCGCTCTACGACGTGTATCCGCATAGCCCGATGGAAGCGGCGATCCAGCCAGTGCTGGCCGCGTCGACCTTCCTCAACACCATGCGCCAGCTGTGCGACCGCCACGTATTCCAGCGCTACGACATTTCCATCGACGAAGAAAAGCTGCGCGCGCGCATGCCTGAAGACATCGCAGCCGACCCGCTCCTGGTGCCCGGCTGGCTGAACGAAGTCATCACCGAAGTGAACAACGCGATCACGGACCTCGGCCCGGCCGACGCCTTAGTCCACTTCGATTTCTTCGAAATCAAATACATCGAAGGCGACGGCGGCGACACCCCGAATACCTTCGAGACCGTCTCGAATCTGCACGCAGGCAAGATCGCCACCGCGACCAAAACCCCGCCTTCTGTCCTGGGCATGGGCTCGACCTCGCAGAATGTGGCCTCGACCGAGACCTTGATGTTCATGATGAACGCCAACGGCATGATCCGGTTGAAGCTGCAAGAGCTCTACAGCAAGGCGCTGACCCTGGCCGTACGCTTGTTCGGCCTGGACGTGACGGTGGAATTCGAGTTCGATGAGATCGAGCTGCGTCCGGCCAACGAGATGATGGCGTTCAAACAGATGCGCTACGAGTACTTGACCAACCTGGTCTCGATCGGCTGGATGACCGACGAAGAGGCGTGCTTGCGCCTGACCGGCAACCTGCCCCAGAACGGCTACACGGTCAAGTGGGACACCAATTTCAAGAACCCTGTTGCCGCGCCTGCTGAAGGTGAAGACCCGGCCGCCAACAACGGCAATCCCGTATCCAACACCTCGGTGGGCAAGAAGCCGCCGAAAGGCCCGAAAGGACCCGCAAAATGATTACCTACTGGGCAGGCTGCAACGACTCCCTCCAACTCGTCGTGCAGGCGCAAGTCAAGGTTGAGGCCTTGCGCGTGACCGCTGGCATGACCGCCGGACGCGTCGACGAGATGCTGGCCGACCTGCCGCCGATCTGGCGCCATGAAGGCGCGGTCGCCGTGATCGAAATCAACGGCCCGGTGGTGCAGGGCGACGCCGGCTGGATGCGGCTGTTTGGCGTGGTCGGTTACGACAACATCGCCAAGGCCGTCATCGAAGCTGCGTCCGATCCGGACACCGCCACCATGCTGTACCACATCAATTCGCCCGGCGGCGACGTGTCCGGCATCATGGACATCGCCGCCTTGCTGAGCCAGATCTCCACCATCAAGCCATCCTCCGTGCACACCAGCGAACTGATGTGCTCGGCTGGCTACTGGCTGGCCAGCGCCATCAAAGATGCTGTGATCACTGCGGGCGCCACCGCCATCGTCGGTTCCATCGGCGTGCTCCAGGTGCACCGCGAAGCGTCCAAGATGATGGAAGAGGACGGCATCAAGGTGACCGTCCTGCGCGCTGGTAAGTACAAAGCAGAAATGAACTCGGTCGAGGCGCTCACCCCAGAGGCGAAAGCCCGGGCCGAAGCCCAGCTTGCCGATGTGCACGCGCTGTTCCGCGCCCAGGTCGGCCGAGGCCGCCCGAACATGTCGGCCGAGGACTTGGCCGAATCGACGGAAGGCCAAACCTTCCTCGGCAAGCGGGCGGTTACCGCCGGTCTGGTCGACAAAGTCGGAAGTTTCGAGCTGGCACTAAAATTGCTTGACAAGCGGAAACACTCCAGCAATACTCCTACAAAATCGAAAGGCAAAGCCATGTTTCTGACTCCTGAACAACTCGCTGCGATTGCAGCCGGTACGCCGCTGCAAGCTCTCGGCCTGAACGCCGATGGCTCTGCCATGAGCGCCGAAGAAATCACCGCGTACGAAGCGTCGGTGACCAACGCCGCTGAAACTGCGCGTATCGCGGCTGAAGCTGAGACCGCACGTCTGGCTGCAGAAGCTGCCGCAGCTGCCGCGCCAGTCGAAGACAAAGGCGTTGTTGCCCTGCTGGAAAAGCAGCTGGCCACCGCCAATACCGAGATCACCAAGCTCAACGTCGCCGCTGTCGCGCACGCTGCAGCTATCGCTTCGCATGACGGCCTGCTGGCCATCGCGCGCGGTGCCACCGCCAACATGCTGGTGCCGCTGAATGCCTCGAGCGCCGCTGTGGATGGCATGGACGCCGCCGCCATTGTTGCCGAGCACGCTCGCGTCAAAGCGCTGTTCACTGCGACCTTCCCGGTCGGCAAGGTATCGAAACCCGCCGCAGCGCCTGGCGTCAAGGCAGCGATCGATCCGAACTTCCTGCGCCTGACGGCACAAGCCAAAACCAAATAAGGAGTCACAATCATGTCCAAAGCACATTACATCCAGCCTGCTGGCCCATCGCGCGATTCGAAAGTCGTGCGCCTCGGCGCCACGGCCAACCTGGCCGGTAACCTGACTCTCTCCGACAAGTGGAAGCTGATCAAGTTCGCCGGTACTGACCGCTACGAACTGTGCGCCGCTGGCGACCTGTTCGACGGCGCTGTCACCAGTGTTGAAGTCGCCAACTCGCAAGGCTGGTCCATCGGCGGCATTCAAGAAGCCGACATGATGACCGTCATCGCTGACGGCGCTCAGGGAACCCCAGGCACCGGCACCATCGCCGCAGGCGACTATGTCGTTGCTGGCAACGTGACCGCTAAGGGCACCGCCCTGCCGTCGTACGCCAAAGTTTGCAAAGCCACCATCCAGCCAGGCGTTACTGTCGCTACTGTTGTCGGCGATGTTGCACCTCACATCGCCGCAGCACTGAAAGCATGGCGCGTCGTGTCCCTGGGCGTGGCCGGTACAGGCGCCGTAGGTACTTCCATCGTCATCGAACGTGTCGGCGTTTAAATCGACCGCTAACTAGGAGCAATAAAATGGCATTTATCATCGACAAAGACGGTGCTCAGCAGCGGATCGGTTTCGACGAAACCCTCTTCCGCGAAGCAAAAGACCGTGGCATCAGCGCTGAAGCGCTGATCAACGAGAAGTACCAAGCGGCTGACCCGCAGTACGGCTCGCCGTACAAGCAGATCCTGGCCTCGGAAAACCTGATCGTCAACCCGCAAGGCCACAAGTTCGGCCAGACCCCGAAGACCTTGGGCGAGATCCTGAATCCTTCGATGTCCGCTGGCGCGACCAACGTCGACAAGAAGACCGATCCGTTCGGCTCCCAGTCGCGTACCCTGTTCCCGCTGGCAGTCATCACCGCCATCGAAGACTCGGTCCAGCCTGACCGTACCACGGACGACGTGATCTTCCGCCAGATGGCAGCTGTCAGCTTGCCAGTGGCCGGTGACACCTTCGCTCAGCCTGTGCTCGACTACGGCAACGCCGGCGGCGCCAACACTGGCGCCAACCGCGCCAAAGCTGGCCGCATCACCCAGCTGTCGCAAGCTCCGACCATGCTGTTCCTGACCACCAGCGACACCTACAAGACGCTGCCGACCTATGGTATCGGCGTCGAGATGTCGGACAAGGCCCTGAAATCGACCACGCTGGACCTGTTCACGCTGACGCTGAACCGCTTCCTGCAGATCGAAAAGGACGAGCGCGTCTACACCTACATGTCGAATCTGTTCGCAGGCGACCTGGACCACAACACTGGCGCCGTCCCGTCGGTGACCACCACG
>Ga0326735_1000070_pt1 | contig 20255 bp, 14 predicted proteins | sample 37_GP2_1092_FD_207945 | JGI IMG/M metagenome (GOLD analysis project Ga0326735, IMG submission 207945) | Glacier ice microbial communities from Ngari, Tibet, China - 37_GP2_109.2 | ecosystem: Environmental > Aquatic > Freshwater > Ice > Glacier | place: China: Ngari, Tibet | collected 2018-07-31
GCGCAGCACGGCGCGAAAACGCAATGCCACCTGGCGCAGCAGTTCGTCACCGATCCTCCGGCCGAGGGTGTCGTTGATCCACTTGAACCGGTCAAGGTCGATGAACAGCACGCAGCCCGACGTTGCGTTGCGTTGCGCCACCGTCAGCGCCTGATCGAGCAGCTTGGTGAGCAGGCTGCGATTGGGCAGCTTGGTCAGCGCGTCGTAATAGGCCAGGTGGTGCAGCCGCTCTTCGGCCTCCTTGCGCCCGGTAATGTCGTGCAGATAGGCGATCAGGCCGCTCGACCGCCCGTTGGCGTCGCACAGCCGCGACAGCGTCATGCTGGCCCAGAAGACGTCGCCACATTTCTTGCGGCGCCGCACTTCCATCACGCGCCCGCCCTGCTCGGCGAAGCGGTCGTGAACATCGGCCTCCTCGTCGGTGTACAGGAACAGGATGTGGTTGCCGATCGCTTCGACCGCGCTGTAGCCGAACAGCCGCTCGGCGCCCTTGTTCCAGCTGGTAATGTAGCCAGTCAGGTCGAGCGTGAGCACCGATTCTTCGATCTGGTCGAGCACCTGCTGCTGCTGGGCCAGTTGCGCCTCGACCTGGACGTAGGCGTGGGCGGATCGTTGCGCCAGCGAATGAACCTGCAGCAGGCTGGCGGTCAGCCTGGCCAGGCTGGCCAGGTGGTGGCGGTCGGTCGGGCCGAAGTTGGCGCGGCCGAACACCTTGTAGCTGCCGAAATAATTGCCGTCGCAAGTGACGTTCTGGCGCAATTCGCCGCCGATGTCATCGATCTCCTTGTGACCGTCATCGTCGCCCTCGCCCGGCTCGAACACGCCGTACGGACTGGCCAGCAGGCAGCGTGCGATGCGGCCGAGTTCTTCGTCGAGCACCCTGCCGCGCAGCCGCAGCACCGCTTCGCACAGCGCCGCGCTACTGGCGATGAAGTCGGATTCAGGGTAAGGGTCAGCGCGCATCTGCATCTACAGGTTCCGGCTGACCTGGATGGCCCAGCGGTAGGCGTGCAGCTGGCTTTGCCACCAGTGCGGCGGCGCGACCCCGGCGGCCTGCAGACCGGCCAGCGTCGGCGCCGGCGTTTCGACCAGCGCCAGCAGCTGGCCAAGCTCGCCGCGCCGCTCGATCAGGGCGCAAGCGTTGCCAGGCGCCAACTTCAGGGCGGCGGCGATCTCGCCCATCGAAATTCCCAGCAGCACGTCGAGCAGCGAAAACACGCCGATGGTAAACGCTGCGTTCTGGGCGTCGCGGTCGCCGCCGCGCTGCCTGCACAGCGACTCCATCTGGGCGGCGCGGGTTGCCGCCACCGGCAATAATGGATTGGGCAAGCCGTCATCGCGCTGCCGCGCATACAGCAACAGCTGCATCCAGCGCTGCAACTGGCGCCGGCCGAGCCGGCCGATGGCCTGGTGGAGGTTGGTGATCGGCGTGCCGGGCGCGAAGGCGGCCGAATTGACCAGCTTGAGCAAATGGTAGGACAGCGCCGGGTCTTGCCTGATCAGGATTTCGATGTCGCGGGTGTCGGCGTCCTCTGCCAGCAGGCCGAGCAGCGAGAGCAGGCTTTTGCGCGCGCAGCCGCCATCTGCGTCGTCTGATGGCGCCGGATGGAGCGGATACGCGCCACTGAACCAGCCGAAGCCGGCTTGCTCGCAAGCGTCGCGGCGCGCGGCGTGGTTTACGCCGCGCGCCAGGTGCGGGCCGTACAGCGCCAGCAGCGCGCCCGGCACCGGGCCGCTGGCGCCACCGGTGCAATCACGCGAGACGGCGCGTAAATTCGGCGGCAGCAGCACGCCGGCCGGCGTCGAGCCGTCGATCAGGATGCGGTAACCCGCTTCCTGCAGCGCGGCCATGGCGCGGCAGGCGGCAGGGTCCAGCAACGCGCCGGCGGCAATCGCGAACAGCACGCGGTTCGACGGCAGCAGCGCCAACAAGGCCGGCGTCAGGATCGCGGGGGTGGAAACGAGCAGCACGCAGTCGAGCGGGGCGAGCGCCGTCAATAGCGCGGATGTGGCGAACACGGCTTGCCAGGCGGCGGTCGGGTCTTGTGCGCCGGCATCAATGCACAGGGTCAGCGCCACCCACTGATTGCCCGCGTTGGCCGCAGCTTGCATCTCGACCAGCGGTAACAGGGAATCGGGCGCGTCCATCGGCATTCTTTTCATTTTGCGTTCAATCAATACTAAAGCAGCAATTGATGGAAGGCAATCTCTTAATTGCCATGTGGACATACTGTCGTAAGCTGACGTCACTACTTTCGTGCATTACGGTGCGTTCGTCGGCTCGCCGCAAGTTCCGCTTTCAGCGTCGGGAAGTGCAGCACATTACGCTAAGCACGCCGCCCTCCTTGTCGAATTTCCCTAGATAAACCTAACTGTTTCCTGTAAGACTGTGACCGTTTGCGACACATCAAAGGGAGAGGGAACCTTTCCCCGTATATTTTTCCTGCCGGAATTGCAATTCCATGCAGGGCCCGACCGATTCGCCCCATCCTTGCCCATCTTTTCAACGCCGCGCCGCAGGGTATGCCATGCTGAATTTTGAGCGCTCCAGCCTCAACCATAAACTGACGATCATTTCCTCCCTGTCGACTGGTACCGCCTTGCTCTTCGTATTCATCGCTTTCGCGGTGACGTCGGTGCTCAATCACCGCAAGGACGAAGGCATGCAACTGTCTTCGTTCGCCGGCGTGGTCGGCACCAACAGTGTCGACGCGCTGGTATTTAACGATCCCGATTCGGCGCGCGCTACCTTGTCGGCGTTAAAAGCCAAGGAGGAAATTTCTAAGGCCGCCCTGTTCGACCGCAACGGCAAGCTGTTTGCGCGCTACAGCGCGCCTGGCCGCGTCGAGGAGGCCGCCGACAAGATCGAGCCGGGCGGCATGGACGAAGACGCGCTGGCCGAGGCCAACGCCCAGGGCAGCATGTTTTGGTCGACGCGCATGCGGCTATACCGCCCCGTCACCGGCAACGACCATCAGGTCGGACTGGTGATGATCGAAGCGGACCTGACCAACATGTGGCTCGATATTTTCAAGAGCCTGGGCGTGATTGCGGCCGCGATGGGCGGCTCGCTGCTGGTGGCGCTGCTGCTGGCGAGCCGCTTCAAGAGCAGCATCGCCAGCCCGGTGGCCAAGCTGATCAATGCGGCGCAGAAAGTGTCGGCGAGCCAGAACTACACGCTGCGCATCCAGCACGACCGCACCGACGAGCTCGGCACTTTGATCGACAGCTTCAACGACATGCTGGCGCAGATCGAGGGCCGCGGCGCGGCTCTTACCCACCACCGCGACGAGCTCGAGCGCCAGGTCAGCGTGCGCACCGAACAGCTTGAAAAGGCCAAGAACGCGGCCGAGGCGGCAAGCCGGGCGAAGAGCGCCTTTCTCGCCACCATGAGCCACGAGATCCGCACGCCGATGAACGGCGTGCTCGGCATGACGGAGATGCTGCTCGGCACCAACCTGAGCGAGCTGCAGCGCAAATACACCAAGCTGGTCAAAAGTTCTGGCGAGCACTTGTTGGTAATCATCAACGACATTCTCGACTTTTCCAAGATCGAGGCCGGCAAATTGAGCGTCGAGTACATCAATTTCAATTTGTGGGATTTGCTCGACGACATCAACAACGTCTACACCCCGCAAGCCCAGGCCAAGGGCATCGGGCTCGATTTCGACATTGCCAACAACATCCCGATCTCGATCTGCGGCGATCCCAACCGGCTGCGCCAGATCGTTGCCAACCTGCTTGGCAACGCCATCAAGTTCACCGACCGGGGCCGCATCCTTGCCAAGGTCCAGGTCAACCGCGAGGACCAGCAATCGGTGGCGCTGCGCTTCGAGGTGCACGACACCGGCATCGGCGTCTCGCGCGAGGCGCGCGACCGCATCTTTGAGGCGTTTTCGCAAGCGGACGGATCAACCACGCGCAAGTATGGCGGCACCGGCCTCGGCCTGGCTATCTCGAAGCAACTGGTCGAGTTGATGGGCGGGAGAATTGGTGTCGATAATGCTTTAACGCAAGGCTCCATCTTTTGGTTCACGGTAAGTTTTGACAAGCGGCGCGTCGACCCTGACGAGCCTGGATTTTCCCTCACCGCCATTGAAGGACTCCGCGTTTTGATCGTCGACGAACATTTAGCCAGCCGCGAAGAACTCGAGCACCAGGTAGTGGCCTGGAAGCTCACGTGCGACAGCGTCGGCTCGGCCATGCAGGCGACCGAGCGGCTGGTATCGGCGGCGCGCGCCGGCCAGCCATACGATGTCGCCATCCTCGACATGGACCTCGAGCGCACCAGCGGCCTGTCGCTCGCCGCCGGCATTCGCGCCGATCCAGCCAGCCGCGCCACCCGCATCCTGCTGCTCAGCTCCGACCGGCTGGCGGCCGATCCGCAGCAACGCCGCGAAGCCGGCGTCGCCTACCAGCTGATCAAGCCGGTACGTCCGGGCGACCTGTTCGAGTGCATTGCCACCCGTCCGCGCAAAGGCGTCGCCGTCGCCCCGCTGGCCGAGCCGCCGGCGTCGGTACGCCAGGTCAGTGCCGGCACCCGCCAGCGCAGGGTACTGCTGGCCGAGGACAACCCGGTCAACGTCGAAGTGGCCACCGCGATGCTCGACAGTCTGGGGCTGGACGTCAGTTGCGCGCGCAATGGCGAGGAAGCGCTGCAGGCGGTGCGCGAGGGCCAGTACGACATCGTGCTGATGGACTGCCAGATGCCGGTGATGGACGGCTTTGCCGCCACTTCCGAGATCCGCCGTTTCGAACGCGACAACGGCCGTGCGCGCAAGGTGCCGGTCATCGCGATCACCGCCAACGCGCTGCAGGGCGACCGCGAATCGTGCCTGGCCGCCGGCATGGACGATTACCTGAGCAAGCCGTTCACCCAGCAGCAGCTGGGCGCGGTCATCGGCCGCTGGATCGCGCTGCCGCTGGCGTCGACGGTTCACCACGCCGAGCAGCGCCCTTCACTGCCGCCGCAGGTACTCGAATTTGTACAGCGCGAGTCGGTTCAACGCGAACCGGTTCAGCCCAAGCCGGTGCAGCCAAGCCCTGGCCAGAGTGTCCAGCCGAAACGCGGCGCCGGCTCACGCGACGTTATTAACCAGCATGCGCTCGACAACATTCGCGCGCTGTCGCCCGAGCGCGGCGGCGCGCTGGTCCAGCGCGTCATCAACGCCTACGTCGACGACACGCCGCAGCATCTGCAAACGCTGCGCGTCGCGATCGCCGGCTTTGACGCCGGCAACCTGCGCAAGGTCGCGCACAGTCTCAAATCGAGCAGCGCCAACGTCGGCGCCGAAACGCTGGCGCAAATGTGCAAGGACATGGAGCACCTGGGCCGCACCGACACCACCGAAGGAGCGGCCGGCATCCTCACCGACATGGAGCACGAATTCCAGGCTGTCCGGCATTCGCTCAGTGCCATCTTAGAGAAGGAACATTGACATGGCATCCCCCAACTCTACCAAACGCGGTGTCGTCCTGGTCGCCGATGATGATCCGGTCATGCGGCTCCTGATGCTCGAAATGCTCGGCCAGGTCGGACTCGACGGCATCGAAGCGGAAGATGGTGCCCAGGCCGTCGCCTACTTCCAGAGCATGTCGCCGGACCTGATCCTGCTCGACGTCGAGATGCCGAACATGGACGGTTTTTCGGCCTGCCGCGAGATCCGCCGCATCGAAACCGGCGCGCCGGTGCCGATCATCATGGTCACCGGCGGCGACGACATCGAGGCGGTCACCAACGCCTACGAAGTGGGCGCCACCGATTTCGTCTCGAAACCGATCAACTGGCCGATCCTCGGCCACCGCGTGCTGTACGTGCTGCGCGCTTCCGACGCCATCGTGCGCCTGCGCGCTGCCGACGCCCACAACCGGGCGGTTCTCGCGGCCATACCCGACACGTTTTTCCGCCTCAACCGCGACGGCTTCTACCTCGATTACGAGCCGGGCCACGAGCGCCCCGGCCACGGCAACATCTCCGCTTTTCCGATGGAAGCGTGCATCGGCAAGCACGTCACCGAGGTATTCCCGCGCGATATCGCCGAACGCCTGGTCGAACAGATGCGCGCGGTGCTCGACACCCAGCATATCCGCTCAGTCGATTACGAACTGGTGCGCTTCGGCGCCGTGCATCACTTCGAGGCGCGGCTGGTCGCCACGGGAGCGAGCGAGGTACTCGGCCTGGTGCGCGACATCAGCGAACGCAAACGCACGGAAGAACAGATCCGCCGCCTGGCCTACTGCGACAGCCTGACCGGTATCCCGAACCGCCAAGCCTTCCTCGAAACGCTGGAGCGCGAGCTGCACCGTTCGAAGACCGGCAACAAGAAGTTCGCCGTGCTGTTCATGGACCTCGACGCCTTCAAGCGCATCAACGACACGCTCGGCCACAACGTCGGCGACAGTCTGCTCAAGGTGGTTTCCGAGCGCCTGCGCGAAACCATCCGCCCGAGCGACCTGGTGGCACGCGGCGACCAGTCGCACAACCTGGCCCGTCTGGGCGGCGACGAATTCACCATCCTGATCCCGGACCTCGAACGGGTCGATCACGCGCTCAATGTCGCGCAGCGGGTCAAAGAAGCGATGCGGCGCCCCTTCCTTATCGACGGCAACGAGATTTTCGTGACCGCCAGTATCGGCATCTCGCTGTTCCCGGAAGACGGCGACGACTGCGATTCGCTGCTCAAGTTTGCCGACACCGCGATGTACCACGCCAAAAACTGCGGCAAGAACAACGCGAAGCTGTACAGCTCATCGCTGACGATGCAGATCATGAGCCACGTCAAACTCGAAGTCGGCCTGCGCAAGGCGCTCAAGAACCAGGAACTGTACCTGCTGTACCAGCCGCAGATCGAAGTGCGCACCGGCGAGATCGTCGGCGTCGAAGCGCTGGTGCGCTGGCGCCACCCCGAACGCGGCATCGTCTCGCCGACCGAATTCATTCCGCTGGCCGAAGAAACCGGCCTGATCGTGCCAATCGGCGAATGGGTACTGCGCACCGCCTGCAACCAGGCCATGGCATGGCATCGCATCGCCAGGCGCTCGCTGCGAATGGCGGTGAACCTGTCGGCCAAGCAGTTCAAGGACGAGAACCTGTCGCAGATCGTCATCTCGGCGTTGCATGACACCGGGCTCGATCCAAAAATGCTCGAACTCGAACTGACCGAAGGCACGCTGATGGATGACGCCCGCGCCACCATGGCCACGCTCGAGCAGCTGCGGGCGATCGGCGTGTACCTGTCGATCGACGACTTCGGCACCGGCTATTCGTCGATGAACTACCTCAAACGCTTCGACGTGCGGGCACTGAAGATCGACAAGAGCTTCATTTGCGGCCTGCCCCAGGACACCGAAAACGCCGCCATCACGCGCGCCATCATCGCGATGGCGCACGGCTTGAAGATGGTGGTAGTGGCCGAAGGCGTCGAGACCGACGAGCAACTGTTGATGCTGCAGGAGTACGGCTGCGACATGGTGCAAGGCTTTTACCTGGGCCATCCGTCGCCGCACGAGGCCATCACGCAGATCCTGCTGCAGCCGTGCGCGGCGGCGCCGGCGCCGGCGAAGTAGCCGAATAGCTCGTTAAACCGGCCGGCGGCAACGACGGCTACTTCTCGAAGCGCAGCGTATGAACGGCCGGCCCGGGCAGCAGCGGCACCGTCTCCCCCGCCACCCACGCCGCATGCCCGCGCAGGAAAAACGGCGATAGCGGGTGTCCGCTCTGCCCTCCCGGCATGTTGAAGACCCCTTGTTCCTCCTTGCCCGGCGTAAGCGTCATCCGTTCCGACTGGCCAAAATTGGGGCCCGCCACGCGCGGCATGTTGGCGTCGCCGGGAAGCGAGTCGGCCGACGCCGCCAGAAAACGCCTCAACGCCGGCACGGCCCTGCTGATCGGATGCGCGATGGACGCCGTATTACGCGCGCCCCAGGTCGCCTTTGCCAGCGGCTCGCCGCCGGCGGTCAGCTGCGCGATCACCGCGTCGATCGCCGCCAGCTCGAGCGAGCGCCAGTTTGGATACGCCGCCGGCAGCCAGGACGCCGGCCGTTCGTCGAGCAGGCGCGCCACCACCGCCGGCCAGCGCGCACTGGCCGCGTTCATGCCGGCCTTGTCGTCGAGCGCGGCCATGTCGACGTTGGCGGCGCCGAACAGCAGGTCGTACAGCGCCCACATGAAGCCGCGCGCCAGCCGGTAGCCGGTCGAGTCGACGCTGGCGCGCCCGCGCCATCCCGTTTGCAGCAGGCGCAGGAATTCGGCGCGCTGCGGCTTGGCCGCAACAGCGGCGGCATCGAGCGCGGCGATCGCGCGCTGGCGCCAGCCGGCCATGAAAATCGCCCGGTCGTCGAGCGTGACGCCGTACACGGCCTTGAGGTCGGTATCGGCCCCGAGCGCCAGCAAGCCGTCGTGGATCTGACGGCCGCGCGCCCCAAGGTCGAAGCCGCCGTCGCCGATCAGCTGCGCGCCCGCCCCCATCAGCTGGCGGCTGTTTGCGCTCGACAGTTGTCTGCTGGCCGGATTGACGATGCGCGGATAGTTGGCCGGCGCCAGCGCGCCGTCCCAGGTAACCGCAGCCATCGCCCGGCGCGGCAGCATGCCGGTGATGGTCCAGCCGATGTTGCCCTTGTCGTCGCCGGCGATGAAATTTTGCGCCGGGATGCCGATCGTGGCCGCCGCCGCCAGCGCGTCCACCAGCGTGTCGGCCGTCTCCAGCTTGCGCTGGTTTAAATTGAGTGCGCCGGGCAGGTGCGCGATCCAGTGAATCGCGTAGGTGCGCCCGCCCGCCTGGCGCAGGGGACCGAGCGAGCTGTCGCGCACTACGAACCGGTGCGCTTTTGCGCCTTTTACCAGGATGGTCTCATCATGGCTTGCCAGCGTCTCCCAGCCGTTCGGCGTGCGCACCCGGGCCGGGTTGGCCGGATCGACATCGAGCGCGACCAGGTCGAGCAGATCGGCGTAGCTGTTGGTGTACCCCCAGGCCACATGGCCGTTGCTGCCGACGACAATCAGCGGCGGCGTACCCGGCAGCATGAGGCCGGCCATGCGGCGCGGCTTGCCGTCGGCGTCCTGGAACTGCAGCACCAGCCGGTACCAGGTGGTCGGCAGTTGCAGACCGAGGTGCATGTCATTGGACACGATGGCGCCGCCGTCCCGGCTGCGGCTGCCGGCCACCGCCCAGTTGTTGCTGCCGACCGCATCGATGAAGTCGGCCGACGCTACCCGCAGCAAAGCGCTGCCGCCGCGCTGGCCCCACCAGCGCGGCGGCAGCGGCGGGATGGGTGTTCGACCAGGCAGCAGCGCCGCGTCGAGCGGCGTGTCCCATTCGGTGACATCCGGCAGCAGGAAAGCGCGCTGCGCCGGGTCGGTGTGCTCGACGATCCAGCCGCGCGCCAGCTTGCGCGGTTCCTGGCTGCCCTGCAAATCGAAAAACATCGCGCACACCACCAGCAGCGAATCGGCCGCGTTCCAGGCGCGCGGCGCGGTTCCGGTCAACGCGTATTCGAACGGCCGGGCTCCGAGCGCTTTCATGCCGTCGTTGACGCCAGCGACGTAACGGTCGATGAACTGGCGCTCGGCGGCCGGCATGGCTGCAAGCATCCGCTCGGCGCGCGCGCGAAAGCGGTGCAGACGATGCGCCTTGTCGGCCGCCAGCGCGCGCTCGCCGAACAGCTCGGCCAACTCGCCGGCGCCGACCCGGCGCAGCAAGTCCATTTGAAAAAACCGGTCCTGGGCGTGGATGAAACCGGTGGCGTAGGAAAGGTCGAGCCGGTTGCTCCCTTGCAGCAGCGGCACGCCGTATGTATCGCGCGCCACGCTGACGGTGGCAAACAGGCCGGGCGCGCGGCGCGTGCCGTCGAGCTGGGCCAGGCTGGCGCGCAAGAACAGCCAGGCCGCCAGCAACGCCAACGCCAACACGCCAACGCAGCTCAGCAAGACCCGCAACGACCAGCGTTTCAGTCCCGGATTGTGCATCGCACTCCCTTCCAATTAAAAAAACTAACAATAGTGACAGAAAATATTGATAATAAAAACAATTTCGCTGGCGGCGAAGCGACCGGTTTTCCGCGCCGGATTGATCTGGATCATGGATTGAACAGGCCTCGCCCTTAAGCTCAAACAAATAAACCGTTTACGGGGGCACGTTTTTCTTTGGAAAGGAATCGATATGCGACAGCTCTTGATTGTCGCGGCCAGCGCCTTCTTGCTGGCCGGCTGCACCACGCCGCAGGAGCGGGCCGCGCGCAAGCAGGCCGACATGGACCGCATCGTCGCCGAATACGGCCCGGCCTGCGTCCGGCTGGGATATCAAGCCAACTCCGACCCGTGGCGCAACTGCGTGCTGCAACTGAGCACCAAGGACGATATCCTGCGTTACGGCTCAAGCAATTTTTATGGCGGCTTCGGCCGTTCGCATTGGGGCGGCGGCGGGATGTGGGGGCCGGCCTGGTAAATCGATGCGCAAGTCCACGTCGGGTCAGCGTTCAGGCCGACATTAAGGCCGACACTCAGGCCGGCATGCAGATCCGCTCTCCTTGCGTCAGCCCAGCTCGCACATGGGAAGCGCGGACGCAACGAACGCGCTGGCGAAATTGCCCTTGGTGAGCGGCTGCCGATCAGCCAGCAGGCGCTCGACCAAGTGCTGGGCATGGCGCAGCAAAGCCGGATGGCGGGCGTCGGGCGGGTGCAGGCTCAGCCGTACCAGCGGCGCCGGCGCCAGCAGCGAGGCCATCGCGCCGGCCACACGCGGCGACAGCAGCCGGCCGCTGCGGTTGCGCGCCGCATACACCAGCGCCGGCGACGACAGCTTCCTGCCCGTCTGAAGCCAGTGAAAATAGCGCATCGTGGTGGTGTACTCGAACGGAAAACCGCGTAGCGCGCGCCACGCCGCTTCGCCCAACAGCCAGGCTGGCGGCACGAAACCGCGCACCGGCCATCCGCGCTCGCCGAACCAGGCCAGCCCGGATTCGATGCGCGACCTGGCATCTTCAATGTCAATGGCGGCGAACTCGCCTTCGTTTTGCGTGTAGACCGTGCGCAGGAAGCGGCTGCGCCAACTGGCGCCGGGCGCTGCGCTGTCGAGGTGGGTGTAGCCATGCAGCGCCAGTTCATGGCCTTGCGCCAGCACGCCGTTCAAGCCATCCTCCATTGCCGGCGCGGCCAGGGCGCGGCCGTGGTAGTGCGGCACCACCAGCCAGGTCAGCGGCACGTCGGCCACCGCGCGCAGCGCCGCATGCAGGCGCGCGCAGTCGGCCCACGTGTCGGGCGCGACATCGTGGATCGAGACGCACAGCGCTTTGGGCTCAGTCGGTTGCACAGATGCGATCGGCGTCGAATTCGGCGCGCTGGCGGCTAGCCAGCAGTTCACCGTAACGGTTCAGCAGTTGCGGCATCACCAGATTCCAGTCGTGGTGGTCCTGTGCCTTACGGCGCGCGTTGGCCCCCAGCGCCGCCAGGTCGCACTCGAACATGGCGGCGATTCCTTCGGCCAGGCTGGCGGCGCTGTCGGGCCGCACCAGCAGCCCGGTCTGCTCATCGACCAGCTCGGCCACGCCGCCGCCGGTCGCCACCACCGGCAAGCCGCAAGCCATCGCTTCGAGCGCGATCAGGCCGAAGGTTTCACAGTCGCCCGGATGAACCATCACGTCGCAGCTGGCCAACAGGCGGGCCAGCACGCGCTGGTCGCGCCGGAACGGGATATGGGTGATCTGCGGAAAACGCGGCAGCGCGGCGCCGCCACCGACCAGCACCAGGTGATACGGCCGGCCGAGTTTGCGCACCGCGTCGATCAGCACGTCGAGTTTTTTTTCCGCCGTAAAGCGCCCGGCGTAGACCAGCAGGCGCGCGTCCGGCGGCAAGTGCAAATGCTTGCGCAGGGTGTCAATGCGCCGTTGCGGGCGAAACACGTCGATGTCGATGCCGAGCGGCTGGTGGATGGCATCGGCAACGCCCATCTCGAGCAACTGCTGCACCATCAGCCGGCTCGGCGCCATCACCATGTCGAACTGACGGTAAAGCCGGGCGAGGTAAGCACGGGTGCCGCGCATCGCCACCGCACCGAAGCGGTTGGCAATCAGCCGCGGCAGATCGGAATGATAGAAAGCGACTGCCGGAATGCCGAGCTCGCGCTTGACCCGCAGCGCCGCCCAGGCGCAGTGGCCGGCGTCGCCCGCTTCGATCAGGTCAGGCTGCAGCGCGCGCAGGATGCGCGCTGGGGAGGCGATCGTAAGCGGCATGCGGTAGCCGTGGATGCCAGGAAACGCAATCGCCGGGACTTCGCGCAGCGCCGGCGCCCTGCCGCCGCTGTGCACGTTCGGGCTGACGATGGTGTGGCCGATGCGGCTGTGCCGCGCCAGCCAGCGCGCCTTGGCGTTCAGGTAGGTGCTGACGCCGCCGCCTTCCGCGGCATAAAACATCGTGATGTCGACCAGATGCATGCTCGAGGGTCCATCGTGAGTAAGGCTCACGATAGCAGCGCGCCACTAGCGCGGTTTGCGCACACTCAAAACGGGTCAAGGCACTTTATACCACGCCGTCACGCCGAAAAATAGCGATCTCGTCACTACTGTAGCCGAGCTCGAGCAGCACCGCGTCGGTGTGCTCGCCCAGCGTCGGACCGAGCCAGCGCGTCACCCCTGGCGTGGCCGACAGCTTGGGCGTGATGGCCGGCATCTTGACCGGCGTGCCGTCGGCAAACTGGTGCTGCTCGAACATCCCGCGGGCGAGAAACTGCGGGTCGCTCATCATGTCGCGCACCGAATAGATTTTTCCGGCCGGCACATCGGCCGCCCGCAGCACCGCCAGCGCGCTGTCGATGTCGAGGCCGGAGCACCAGGCCTGGATCGCGCAATCGATCTCCAGGCTGCGCGGCACCCGGCCGTCGTTGCGCGCCAGACCCGCGTCGCCGGCCATGTCGATGCGGCCAATCGCCAGCATCAGACGTTTGAAAATGGCGTCGCCATTGCCGGCGATGACGATGCTCTCGCCGTCGGCGGTGGCGTAGGTATTCGACGGCACGATGCCGGGCAGCGCGCCGCCGGTTCGCTCGCGCACCACGCCGGCGTAGTCGAACTCAGGCACCAGCGACTCCATCAGGTTGAACACCGACTCGTACAGCGCCACGTCGACCATCTGGCCCTGGCCGCCAGATCGCCCGCCGGTCGCATCGCGGTGGCGCAGCGCCATCATCGCGCCGATCACGCCGTGCAGCGCCGCCACCGAGTCGCCGATCGAGACGCCCACCCGCACCGGCGGACGGTCCGGAAAACCCGACACATGGCGCAAGCCGCCCATCGATTCGCCGATCGCGCCAAAACCGGGCTGGTCCTTCATCGGCCCGCTCTGGCCAAAGCCGGACAGGCGCACCATGATCGCGGCCGGATTGTCGCGCTTGAGCTGTTCGTAGCCGATGCCCCATTTTTCGAGCACGCCAGGACGGTAATTCTCGATCACGATGTCAGCGGCCAAAGCCAGTTTTTTGGCGATGGCGCAGCCGCGCGCATCCTTCATGTTTAACGTCAGCGATTTTTTGTTACGGGCCTGGACCGACCACCACAGCGAGGTGCCGTCCTTGAGCACGCGCCACTTGCGCAGCGGGTCGCCGCCATCGGGGGTTTCGATCTTGATGACGTCGGCGCCAAATTCGGCCAGCATGCGCGCGCAGAAGGGACCGGCGATCAGCGTGCCCAGTTCGAGCACCTTGATGCCGGCCAACGCCCCCGGTCCCATCGGCGTATTCTTTGCGTCCATGGCGTCCATCGCGTTTGCTATGTGGCGCGGCGGTCGAGCATCGCGCGCGCAATGGTGCCGGCGTCGACGTACTCGAGTTCGCCGCCGACCGGCACCCCGCGCGCCAGGCGCGACACGCGCAGCCCGCGCGCCTTGAGCATTTCGCCGATGTAATGGGCGGTGGCCTCGCCCTCGTTGGTGAAATTGGTGGCCAGCACCACCTCGCCGACGACACCGTCGGCAGCGCGCCCGATCAGCTTTTCAAGGTGAATGTCCTTCGGGCCGATGCCGTCGAGCGGAGAGAGCCGCCCCATCAGCACGAAATACAGGCCCTTGTAAGTCAAGGTCTGTTCGATCATCATCTGGTCGGCCGGAGTTTCGGTCACGCACAGCAAGGTGCGGTCGCGCGCGTCGTCCTGGCACAGGCTGCATACCTCGGTTTCGGCGAAGGTATTACACAGCGCGCAGTGGTGCACCGTGTCGACCGCCTGGTATAGCGCGCGCGACAGCATCGCCGCGCCCTCGCGGTCGTGCTGCAGCAAGTGGAAAGCCATCCGCTGCGCCGACTTCGGACCGACGCCGGGCAACCGGCGCAAAGCCTCGGTCAGGAAATCGAGCGACTTCGACATTGGAGGATCAAAGAAAGATCAATCACTGACGGCTCAAAACGGCATCTGGAAGCCTGGCGGCAGCGCCATGCCGGCCGTCATGCCGCTCATTTTTTCGGCCGACGTCGCTTCGGCCTTGCGCACGGCGTCGTTAAACGCGGCGGCGACCAGGTCTTCGAGCATGTCCTTGTCGTCAGCCAGCAGCGACGGGTCGATCGACACGCGCTTGACGTCGTTCTTGCACGTCATGACGATCTTCACCAGGCCGGCACCGGACTGGCCCTCGACTTCAATCAGCGCCAGTTGCTCCTGCGCCTTCTTCATATTGTCCTGCATGGCCTGGGCTTGCTTCATCAGGCCTGCGAGCTGGTTCTTCATCATGATGGTGTTCTCCGAAATCTAAAAGGGTGACAAATACAGTGACAAATTATAGGGCATTCGACGGCAGGCTCAGGCCGCGCCCGAAGGCGGACGCACCGAGCCCTGGACCACGAAGGCGCCCAACTGGCGCCCCATCTCCTGCACGAAGACGTCGCCGGCGACAGTCGCCTCGGCCTGCTGCATGCACTGCTCGCGCCAGGCCTGGGCCTCGACGCCAGCGGTGAACCAGACCGGGCCGAGATCGATTTCGACCGCGACCCGGGTGCGCGGAAAACGTTCCTGCAGCGCAGCCGCCAGTTTTTCGGTATTGCCGCTGGCGCGCAAGGTATCGATCGGTGCGCGCAGGCGGAACGTGCTCTGGTGGCCGTCGCTGGTGCACCCGACCAGTTCGGTCTGCATCGCCAATTGCTGCGACACGCCGCGCAAGGCCAGGGTCGCCGCCAGCGCCGGCCAGTTGCCATCCCATTCGATGGCGGGCACCGGCGTGATGATATACGGCGCGCGCGCTGCGGCGCTCGCGCGGGCCGGCACGATCAATGCGGCGGCTGGCGCTTGCTGCGCCAGCGCGGTATCGTCGGAAAATTCGGTGACCCAGGATGGCGGGCCTTCGTCCTCTTCCTCAACCTGGCGCGCGGCCTGCACTACCGGCGCCGCTGCGGCGGATGGCGCCCCTGGCTGATCCCAGGGCGGCGGCGGCGACGGCGCGGCGGCGGGTGCGGGTGGCGCAGGCTCCGGTTCTGGCTGGGACGGCGGCGCCGGCGCAGTTGCTGGCGCTTGTGCTTGTGCTTGCGCGCTGGCGGCCGCCTGGTTCGACATCGCGGTCGGCCGCTTTGGCGCGGCGTTCTGGCCGCGGCTGGCCGAACGGGCTGCCTCGAGCGCGGCGTTGATGGCGGCGCGCGCCGAGTTCATCGCCGGCGCACCGGTGGCGACAGCCGCCGGCGGCATTGCGGCGTAGCTCGGCGCTTGAATTTGCGCCGGCATCGGCCGTGCCTGCTGGAGTGGCGCGGCCGGCGCCGTCACGGCCGCGTGGCTGGCCACCGCTGCCGACGCCGCGCGTGCCGACACCGGCCGCGCGGCGGGCGCCGAGGCTGGACGCGGCGCCGGCGCCACCGCCGCCGTGCCATTACCCGGGCGGAAAGCGAGCATGCGCAGCAACGTCATGGTGAAGCCGGCATATTCGTCCGGCGCCAGGCCGATCTCGTTACGGCCGTGCACCGCAATCTGGTAAAACAGCTGCACTTCCTGCGCATCGAAAGCGCCAGCGAGACGCAGGATGTCGGCCAGTTCCGGCAAATCTTCCGGCACCGCCGCCGGCACCGATTGCGCCAGCGCGATCCGGTGCAGCAAGGTGCCGAGGTCTTGCAGCGCGCCGTTGTAGGACAGGCTGCGGCTGGCCATCTCGTCGGCCACCGCCATCAGGTCGGCACCGTCTTGCGCCAGCAGTGCGTCGAGCAGGCGCACCAGGTACGACTGGTCGAGCGCGCCCAGCATGCCCTGCACCGCTTCGAGGGTGACTTCGCCGGCGGCGTAGGCGATGGCCTGGTCGGTCAGCGACAGCGCATCGCGCATCGAGCCGTGCGCGCCTTGCGCCAGCAGGCGCAGCGCCGGCTGCTCGAAGGCGACGCCCTCCTGGCCGAGGATATTGTCGAGGTGGCTGATGATATGCCCCGGCGGCATCTGCTTCAAATTAAACTGCAGGCAGCGCGACAGCACGGTGACCGGGATCTTTTGCGGGTCCGTCGTCGCCAGGATGAACTTGACGTGCGCCGGCGGCTCCTCGAGCGTCTTCAACATCGAATTGAAAGCGAAGTTGGTCAGCATGTGCACCTCGTCGATCATGTAGACCTTGAAACGCGCGTTCGACGGCGCGTACACCGCCTGGTCGAGCAGCTGGGCCATCTCGTCGACGCCGCGGTTCGACGCCGCGTCCATCTCTATATAGTCGACGAAGCGGCCGGCATCGATCGCGGTGCAAGCATCGCACACGCCGCAGGGCGCGGCGGTGATGCCGCCGGTGCCGTCCGGGCCGATGCAGTTGAGCGCCTTGGCCAAGATCCGCGACAGCGTGGTCTTGCCGACGCCGCGGGTACCGGTAAACAGGTAAGCGTGGTGCAGGCGGCCGGTTTGCAACGCGTGCGACAAGGCGCGCACCACGTGTTCCTGGCCGACCAGGGTTTCAAAGTTGCGGGGACGGTATTTGCGGGCGAGTACTTGATAGGACATGCTTGAATTTTACCGTAGATAGCGGACGCAGCGGGGAATCCCGCAGCCAAGACGGCGATTGTAACAAGTCGGACAGAGATCTGGCAGCGAACGGAGAATGCAGCGAAGAATCGATCTGCACGCGACGCCGTAGCAACGCGCTGAAGGGATAAGGATAAATTGAAAGAGGCGAGCCTGATCTGCGGCACTCATGGTTAATAGCCGTGGCTGCTTCGTTCCCGACCTGACCAGGTTAGCCATGCCACAATGCGCAGGGGCCCGCCAGCAGCCATTATAACCGAGCTGGCAGGATTGTGGAAACTCACAAAAACACCCCCGCAACTACGCGGTCAGATGCCGAGTTCTTGCCAGATGGTGTCGATGCGCGCTTTTACTTCCGGCGTCATGGCGATCGTCGTGCCCCACTCGCGATTGGTCTCGCCTGGCCACTTGTTGGTGGCGTCGATGCCCATTTTGCTGCCAAGGCCGCTGACTGGCGAGGCGAAGTCGAGGTAATCGATCGGCGTGTTGTCGACCAATAGCGTGTCGCGCATCGGATCGACCCGGGTAGTGATCGCCCAGATCACTTCCTTCCAGTTGCGGATATCGACGTCCTGGTCGACGACGATGATGAACTTGGTGTACATGAACTGGCGCAAAAAACTCCAGACGCCGAACATCACGCGCTTGGCATGGCCGGCGTACTGTTTCTTCATCTGCACCACCGCCATCCGGTAGCTGCACCCTTCCGGCGGCAGATAAAAATCGGTGATCTCGCTGAACTGCTTTTGCAGCAGCGGTATGAACACTTCGTTGAGGGCCACGCCAAGCACGGCCGGCTCGTCCGGCGGCTTGCCGGTGTACGTGGAGTGATAAATCGGATTGCGCCGCATCGTAATGCGCTCGATCGTAAACACCGGGAAGCTGTCCTGCTCGTTGTAATAGCCGGTATGGTCGCCGAACGGACCCTCGAGCGCGTGCTCGTAGCCGGACGGATGGTTGGGGTCGGCCAGGATATGCCCTTCCAGCACGATCTCGGCCGAGGCCGGCACACGTAACTCACTGCCGATCGCCTTGACCAGCACCGTGCGGCTGCCGCGCAAGAGGCCGGCGAACTGATATTCCGACAGGCTGTCCGGCACCGGCGTGACGGCGCCGAGAATGGTGGCGGGGTCGGCCCCCAGCACCACCGCGACCGGATACGGCTGGCCCTTGGTGGCGATCGCATGCTCGCGAAAGTCGAGCGCGCCGCCGCGGTGCGCCAGCCAGCGCATGATCACCTTGTTACGCCCGATCACCTGCTGGCGGTAGATGCCGAGGTTCTGGCGCTTCTTGTGCGGCCCCTTGGTCACCACCAGGCCCCAGGTAATCAAGGGCGCGGCGTCGCCCGGCCAACAGTGCTGGACCGGTAGCCGCGCCAGGTCGACATCCAGACCCTCCCAGACGATCTCCTGGCATTGGGCGCCGCGCACTTCCTTGGGCGACATGTCCCACACCGCCTTTACCAGCGAGCCCAGCCCCATCATGTCCTTGAAGCCTTTCGGCGGCTCCGGCTCCTTCAGGCGCGCCAGCACATGGCCGATCTTGCGCAGTTCGCCGACGTCGTTGGCCCCCATTCCCAGCGCCACCCGGCGCGGCGTGCCGAACAGGTTGCCCAGCACCGGCATCGTATGGCCGGTCGGATTGTCGAACAACAAGGCCGGACCGGCGGCGCGCAAGGTGCGGTCGCAGACCTCTGTCATCTCTAAATATGGCGAAACTGGCAAGGAAACGCGCTTTAACTCATCGATTTCTTGTAATTGAGAAATAAAATCACGCAAATCGGAATAGTTCATCGGTTTTTATTTTTTCTTCAAGACGTTTGAGGTTGTTGGAATCGCCACCTCAAGTGGTTGATTTCACAGGACTTTGCTGCAATGCAGTATAAAAAGTAAGATCTAAAAGTTATAAAGATCGCACGTGCTAGTATTGACTTGGTATAAGCCAGCTTTTACAATTTGCGAACTTGATGAGTTTGGCACGTCCGGTCATGGCCCAAGGTCGCGGCCCGAGACGATGATTTTAGCCTTTTTCATACATTCACGGGGTCGGGGCCCCACATGGCATTTTAAGGAGTGTTTTCAAAAGGCGTCTGCCTTATCCCCCGAAAAAAGTTGTTCAGCCACTGGTCCAATACCACAGGGAACGACCAGCTTTAGCGAGCAATGACGGCGTTTAATCGCGCGCAACAGCGGCGATAGACGATATTTCTGATGCACGGCATTCGATGTCCGATATGCGCTTTTTTGCGCCGTGGGACAGCTTTTACCGCGACAAAGGGGAATTCGATGATACATCGTTTCAACGGGGCGACAGCAAAGCGCGCCCAAACAATGGCCAGCCAGCCAGTTACGTGGTCTTCCGTAACAAAAACAGCGCGTGGTCTTGCCACCACTGCACAACATACCTTGACCGTACTTGGTCTTTCGGCAGTCGCCATCGCGCTGGTGCTGTATGCCCGTCCCGATGTCGCCCTGCAGGTTTCCGAACTGATTGCACCGGCACCGGCGGTCGTCGTGCAAGCTGGATCGGCGCCAGCACTGGCGTCGCTGATGGATGCACAAGCTGCGCCGTCCCCAGCGCTAGAGGCAAAACCGGCGCCAGCGTCGGCAACCATGACGGCCGATGAAAAGGCCATGCTGGGCAACAAGAAGCAGCAGCAGTTCGTCACCTCCTGGCTGTCTAAGCGTTATCGCGTGGCCGGCGACGCTGCCAACATGCTGGTGTCGACCGCTTACACGACGGCGCACGACATCAAGCTCGACCCCCTGCTGATCCTGGCAGTGATGGCGATCGAATCGGGCCTGAACCCGTTCGCCGAAAGCCCGGTCGGCGCCCAGGGGCTGATGCAAGTGATGTCGAAAATTCACCACGAAAAGTTCCAGAAGATGGGTGGCGTGCAGGCAGCGCTCAATCCCGTCGCCAACATCCGCGTCGGCGCACTGATCCTCAAGGATTACGTCACCCGCGGCGGCTCGGTCGAAGCGGGCCTGAAGACCTACGTCGGCGCCGCGGCCTTCGAAACCGATTCGGGCTACGGTTACAAGGTGCTCGCCGAGTATCGCCGGCTCAAGCAGGTCGCAACCGGCAAGCACGTGCCTACCGTCACGCCCACCGCCCCTGCCCAGCAGGTCGCCAAAATGGCGCCTGCCGCGCCGAAGGCCGAATCGGCTCCGGTCGGCGTCAATGAGGTGGTTGCCGGCTTGTAGTCGTACAGCGGCGCCCGCGCGCCGGACGCAAAAAAGCCACCGGCATCTGCGGTGGCTTTTTATTTGGTGACGCGTGCGTTGCGCTTCGCTTCGGTCGTC
>Ga0326735_1000071_pt1 | contig 20196 bp, 18 predicted proteins | sample 37_GP2_1092_FD_207945 | JGI IMG/M metagenome (GOLD analysis project Ga0326735, IMG submission 207945) | Glacier ice microbial communities from Ngari, Tibet, China - 37_GP2_109.2 | ecosystem: Environmental > Aquatic > Freshwater > Ice > Glacier | place: China: Ngari, Tibet | collected 2018-07-31
AGGGTCCGCGCAGCGGATCGCCGATGCGCGGCGCCAGCGCGGCATCCGGATACAGGTCCGCCAAATAAAGGTAGATGGCGACTTGCTCGGTCACCAGGGCGCCGCCGTGCAGGATGGCCGGCACCTTACCCATCGGGTTGAGCGCCAGGTATTCCGGCTTGCGCTGCTCGCCAGCCTTCTGGTCGATCCGGTGGACGGTAAATTCGGCGTTCAGTTCCTTCAGCAAGGCCAGTACGCCGGTCGAGCGGGTTTGCGGGGTATGAAAAAATTCCAGGTGATGCGGCATGTCGAACCTCCTTCGCTTGTGGAAATGCTCAGAATATATGTTGCAATTATAGCATTATGGCAAAACGAAAAGCGAACAGGGCAGGCAATTTTGGGCGTGCCGCGCCTGAATGCAAAAAAGCCTGCACGGCGCAAACCGTGCAGGCTTTTGGATCAGGCAAACAGCAATTACATCATGCCGTCCATACCGCCCATGCCGCCCATGCCGCCCATGCCACCCATGCCGCCGGCTTGCTTGTCTTCAGCCTGCTCGCACACCATTGCATCGGTGGTCAGCATCAGGCCAGCGATCGACGCTGCGTTTTGCAGTGCCGAGCGGGTGACCTTGGCTGGATCCAGGACGCCCATTTCGACCATGTCGCCGTAGGTGCCGTTGGCAGCGTTGTAACCGAAGTTGCCGGTACCGGCCAACACGGCGGCAACCACCACCGATGGCTCTTCGCCAGCGTTTTGAACGATCATGCGCAGCGGCTCTTCCATTGCGCGCAGGACGATCTTGATGCCGGCTTCCTGGTCAGGGTTATCGCCTTTGACGGTGATGTTGGCGCGTGCGCGCAACAGGGCGACGCCGCCGCCAGGCACGATGCCTTCTTCGACTGCGGCGCGGGTTGCGTGCAGTGCATCTTCAACGCGGGCTTTCTTTTCCTTCATTTCGACTTCGGTGGCAGCGCCGACCTTGATCACTGCAACGCCGCCTGCCAGCTTGGCAACGCGCTCTTGCAGCTTCTCGCGGTCGTAGTCCGACGTCGCTTCTTCGATCTGCACGCGCACTTGCTTGACGCGCGCTTCGATCGATTCGGCCTGGCCGGCACCGTCGATGATGATGGTGTTTTCCTTGCCCACTTCGATGCGCTTGGCTTGGCCGAGTTCTGCCAGCGTGACCTTTTCCAGGGTCAGGCCGACTTCTTCAGCGATGACCTGGCCGCCGGTCAGGACAGCGATGTCTTCCAGCATGGCCTTGCGACGGTCGCCAAAGCCTGGGGCCTTGACCGCGCAAGTTTTCAGGATGCCGCGGATGTTGTTGACAACCAGGGTAGCCAGTGCTTCGCCTTCGATGTCTTCGGCGATGATCAGCAGCGGACGGCCGGCTTTGGCAACTTGCTCGAGGATCGGCAGCAGGTCGCGGATGTTCGAGATCTTCTTGTCGCACAGCAGCACGAACGGATTGTCCTGGATCGATACCTGCTTGTCCGGATTGTTGATGAAGTAAGGCGACAGGTAGCCGCGGTCGAACTGCATGCCTTCGACGATGTCGAGTTCGTCGTTGAGCGATTTGCCGTCTTCAACGGTGATGACGCCTTCCTTGCCGACTTTTTCCATCGCTTCAGCGATACGCTCGCCAATCGAGTAGTCCGAGTTGGCCGAAATGGCGCCGACCTGGGCGATTTCCTTGGTGGTGGTGCATGGCTTGGAGATCTTGGCCAGCTCGGCGACGGTAGCGGAAACTGCTTTGTCGATGCCGCGCTTGAGGTCCATCGGGTTCATGCCGGCGGCAACGAACTTCATGCCTTCGCGCACGATAGCTTGTGCCAGCACGGTCGCGGTGGTGGTGCCGTCGCCGGCGTTGTCGCTGGTGCGGGAAGCAACTTCCTTGACCATTTGCGCGCCCATGTTCATGAGCTTGTCTTTGAGTTCGATTTCTTTCGCAACCGATACACCGTCCTTGGTGATGGTCGGCGCGCCGAACGAGCGCTCGATGACGACGTTACGGCCTTTCGGGCCGAGGGTGACTTTGACTGCGTTGGCGAGGATATTGACGCCTTCAACCATCTTGGAGCGCGCTGCGTCGCCGAATACTACATCTTTAGCTGCCATGTTGTTTCTCCGTTGGGGAAATTTGTCGGGAATTTTGTAAAAACGGTGTCAATCCGCGGTAAACCGCGGCAAGTCTGTTTTACTTGACCAGCACGGCCATGATGTCTTCTTCGCGCATGACCAGCAGCTCGTCGCCGTCGACCTTGACGGTCTGGCCGGAGTACTTGCCGAACAGGACGCGATCGCCGACCTTGACTTCCAGCGCGCGAACCTTGCCGTCGTCCTGGACTTTACCGTTACCGACGGCGAGGATCTCGCCCTGGTCCGGTTTTTCGGCGGCTGCGTCAGGGATGATGAGGCCGGATGCGGTTTTGGTTTCCTGGTCGAGACGCTTGACGATGACGCGGTCGTGCAAAGGGCGAAGGTTCATGTAAAACTCCTTTAGTTTGAGTGGTTTGGCTGGCTTGCCGGAAAAACCGGTAACCGATCCGGTGCTTCAAATTGCAGCGCCGGGTAGGCGGCACTGCCTGAACGACTTGTTAGCACTCTCAGCCAACGAGTGCTAATTATAGGGACGATAAGATGGTTTTTCAAGACGCTTATTTGCTTTATTTATCTTGAACCTTTGTGCCAACGCAAGTCTGCACGGCACTTTTGCTGGTTTGCATGTTGCCGCAGGGCCGCGCCATGCGCGCTGTGCGTAGCTGGCGCCGCGCCGCACGGCGAATCCCGCTACTTGCAGCCCGAAACCAATAAAACGCATCATTACTCGGCGCTAACTTACTGAATCTATTGACGGAAATTCGCTCCGGGTTCTATAGTGACGGATGATTTCCGAATTTCAAGATTTATCCGACAAAATTGACCAGCTCGCCGAGCTGACGGCGTCGCTACGCCGTGAAAATGCCAGCTTACGCCAAGCCAATGCCGTTCTCGGCACCGAAAACGCCGGGTACACGGCGTTGCTGGCCGAGGCGCAGCGCCGTGTTAGCGCCCTGATCGAAAAAATTCCGGCGGCCGCTGTTCCAACCGCAACCCATGATGAGGCAGCCCAATGATCCAGCTCGACGTCAGCATCATGGGCAATCCCTACCGCCTGGCCTGCAAGGAAGGCGAGGAGCGCACCCTGAAGGAAGCGGTCGCTTACCTCGACGGCAAGATGTGCGCGCTGCGCGACGCCGGCAAGGTACGCGGCACCGACCGCATCGCGGTGATGGCGGCGCTCAGCGTGGCGGCCGAATTCCTGTCCGTCAAAGCGCCGCAAGGCCCGTTGTCGGACCTGTCGATTTTGGAAGTCAAGCAGAAGATCGAGGCGATGCACACTGTTTTGGACGGCGCGCTCACACCGCAAGAAAATCTGTTCTGAACGGCCAAATTCGTTTGACTTGTGAGTTCATCGGAGTAAACTTCGTCTCACCCTGCGGTGTTCGCGATTGCCATATATTCCTTGAACCATTTATGTGCACCGGTTGCGGGATTATGTTCGATGGGAGTGAGCGTCGCTAGTCCGACGAACCCGAAATTGAACTAACTGTGACCACCTTGAACCGTTTGGTTCGGGATGCCGGCAAAGACGGCACAGGCGGGGCTTTATTTTGCAAAAAACGGTTGTGCGCATTCGATGCGCGACCGTTTTTTTTTGTCCGCGTTGACAGTTTATAGTTCATGCGCGGCGTATTCGACGGAGCGGCGCCCATGCAGTACTGGTTGATGAAATCCGAACCCGACGAAGTCAGTTTCGACGACGTGATGGCGGCACAAGCGCACACGGTGGCCTGGTTCGGCGTGCGCAATTACCAGGCCCGCAATTTTTTACGCGACCAGATGGCCCCCGGCGACGGTGTGCTGTTCTATCACTCCAGCTGCGCCGCGCCAGGCGTCGCCGGCATCGCCGAAGTGGCCAGCACCGCTTATCCGGACCATTCGCAGTTTGAGACGGACGGCAAATACTTCGACCCGAAAGCGACGCCGGATGCGCCGCGCTGGATATCGGTCGACGTGCGCGCGCTGGAGCCGGGCCGCTACCTGCCCTTGTCGGAAATGCGCGCGATGCCCGAACTGGAAGACATGGTGCTGCTGCAAAAGGGCAGCCGGCTGTCGATCACCCCGGTCACCGCCGGGCAATGGCAAGCGGTCCTGAAACGGCTGCGGCAGAGAGCATAAGCCGCGGCCGTAAAAATGATCGACGCCGCCGTGTCGAGCCGAAAAAACCAGTGCACGTTGCGCATCCGGGCGGCACGGTAGAATGCCGCACCCGGGCGCTGCCCGCTCAACTGGAAACACGCTCGATGACCTGGACGCTGGTGCTGGCCTTGTGTGCGATGGGGATCTTCGGCGGCTTCGCGGCGGGCCTGCTCGGCATCGGCGGCGGCATGATCCTGGTGCCGTTCATGACGATGATCTTCACGTCGCTGCAATTTCCGCCGCAACTGGTGGTGCACATGGCGATCGCCACCTGCCTGGCTACGATCCTGTTTACGTCGATTTCATCGGTGCGCGCGCATCACCTGCAGGGCGCGGTGCGCTGGCCGATCGTGCGCCTGCTTTCGCCCGGCATTCTGGCCGGGTCCTGGATCGGGCCGTGGATCGCCAAGCAGATGAACACCACCGTGCTGGCGCTGTTTTTCGGCCTGTTCGTTGCCGTCGCCGCCACCCAGATGCTGATCCCGGCCAAGCCGGCGACCCGGCGCGACTTGCCGGGTACGGCCGGCATGTTCGGCGCCGGCGGCGTGATCGGCGTGCTGGCCGGCCTGGTGGGCGCCGGCGGCGGCTTCGTGTCGATTCCGTTCATGACCTGGTGCGGCGTGCGGATCCATGGCGCGGTGGCTACCAGCGCCGCGCTCGGCTTTCCGATCGCGCTGTCCGGCACCCTGGCGAACATGGTTTTCGGTTCGAACGCGCCAGGCCTGCCGGCCTATTCGCTCGGCTTTGTCTACCTGCCGGCGCTGGCGGTGATTGCCACTGCCAGCGTCATCATGGCGCCGCTCGGCGCGCGCACCGCCCACCGCTGGCCGGTACAGCGGCTGCGCCGGGTGTTTGCCTTCCTGCTGTACGCGCTGGCGATCTACATGCTGTGGAAAGGCGTCGCGCTGGCGCGCCAGGTTGGCTGACGGCGCGCCGCTACCACCATCATGTGTATGTCATCGAGCTGTCGCCGGACGTGCTCTACGAAGCCCGCTTCAAGCGCGCCAACCCGGATTATTTGCCGGCCGCCGGCGCCTTGTACGCGATGCGGTAGACGCGGCCGCGGAAGTCGTCCGACACCAGCATCGAGCCGTCAGGCAGGAATGCGATGTCGACCGGGCGCCCGACCACCACGCCGTCTTGCAGAAAGCCGTCGATGAACACGGTATCGCTGGCAACCTGGTTGTCGGCCAGGGTGACCAGGGCCACCCGGTAGCCGCTCTTCTGGCTGCGGTTCCAGGAGCCGTGCTCGGCGATGAAGAGCTGGTTTTTGTAGGCCGCGGGGAACATGGTCCCCGCGTTAAAATTCAAGCCCAGCGCCGCCACGTGCGGTCCCAGTTTGGCCATCGGCGCCACGAATTCATCGCAGCGCCGGCCGGCCGCGAATTCGGGGTCGGGCAGCACGCCGCCGGCGCAGTAAGGAAAACCGAAATGCAGGCCGGCCTTGGGCGCCAGATTGAGCTTGTCCGAAGGCAGGTTATCGCCCAGCAAATCGCGCCCATTGTCGGTGAACCACATTTGCCGGGTTACCGGATGCCAGGCCAGACCGACCGAATTGCGCACGCCGCGGGCAAATTCCTCGAAGTGCGAACCGTCGGTGTCCATCCGGAAGATCTTCGAGTAGACCTGGTCTTCGTTGTTGCAGACATTGCAGGGCGCGCCGATCGGGATATACAACTTGCCGTCCGGGCCGACCTTGATGGCCTTGGCGCCGTGGTGGGTGTCCTTCGGCAGGTCGGCCTTGATGACCCGGTAGGCCGGCTTGCGCTCGAAGTTGCTGTCAATGCGGTCGAAGCGCAGCACGCGCGCGATCTCGCCGACATACAGGCTGCCGTCGTGGTACGCGACGTTCGGCTGCTGCAAACCTTCGGCGACGACCACGACCTTGTCGATGACACCGTCTTGCTTGCTGCTGCTCAGGGCGTAGACCTTGCCGGCCTTGCTCGACCCAACATAGACCACGCCTATTGGTGACACCGCCAGGCTGCGCGCGTTCGGCACCTGGTCGCTGAACACGCTGATCGAAAATCCGGCCGGCAGGCGGAAATTGGCCAATTCGGGATAAGTCGTGACGGCGGCCGAAGCGACCGGCGCTGTCGTCAAGTAATCGGCGATGGCGCCGATCTGGGCCGCATCGAGGACGCCACGCCAGGCCGGCATGCCTTTCGCGGGCGCGCCGTTGGCGATGATAGCGGCGAGGCCCGCCTGGTCTGCCTTGGCTTTGCCGGCATGGGCCATCAGGCTTGGCCCCACGCCGCCCTGGCGTTGCTCGCCGTGGCACTGGGCGCAGTTCTGCCGGTACAGGCTTGCGCCGTCGGGTGCGCCGGCGGCGTGGACGGAGGGCAGCGCCAGCGCGCCGGCAAAAAATAACAGCGTCGAAAGTCGGTTCATGGTTCGGTGTGCTCTTATCCGCATCTTAAGTTTTCTTGTTGGCGGCAAGCGGCACCGGCGCGCCATGCGGCTCGCGCGAGTAGGCCCAAACCAGCATGGCGAGCGCGCCGACGACCATCGGCAGCGACAGCACCTGGCCCGACGTGATGGGCAGGCCGGCAACCGTCACCTGCCAATCCGGCACGCGGAAGTATTCGGTAAAGAAACGCGCGCAGCCGTACAGCAGGGTGAACGTGGCGCCCACCGCCAGCCGCGGGCGCCGCTTGCGGGCGTACAGCCACAGGATGATGAACACCAGCAAGCCGTCGACCAGCATCTGGTACAGCGGAGACGGGTGGCGCAAGCCTTCGAGGAACACCGGCACCGGATGCAGCGGGAAGTGGGTGTCCGGCCAGCGCATTGCCCATGGCAGGCTGGCATCGGCGACGCGGCCGGGCAGTTCGGCGTTGATGAAGTTACCCATGCGGCCGGCCGCATAACCGAGCGGCACCAGTGGTGCGATGAAGTCGTAGACGTCGAGCAAGTTATGCCCGGATTTCCGAGCCCACAGCGCCATCGCGATGAGGACGCCGATGAAGCCGCCGTGGAACGACATGCCGCCACGCCAGATCATGAAAATCTCGAGCGGATTTTCGAGGAAATATTTCGGCGTGTAAAACAGCACTTCGCCCATGCGTCCGCCGACGATCACGCCGAGCATGCCGTAGAACAGCATGTCGTCGAGGTCTTCCTTCTTCCATCCCTGGGCGGCGATATGCGGCTGGCCGATGCGCACGCGGCCGAGGGCGATGAACATGGCGAACGCCAGTACGTACATCAGGCCGTACCAATGCACGTGTACGGGGCCGATCGAGAACGCCACGGGGTCGGGCATCGGGTGGGTCAGCATGGTGTGTTCTTCCTTAGTAAATCCAAAAAGCCCAGCAGCACTGGCGAGCGGTTGTCGCGGCGCCAGGCCAGGCCGGTTTCCACTTGCGGGGAAACGTCGCGCAGCGCCCGGTATTCTACGCCCGGACGCATCAGGTTGGACACGGATTGTGGCACAAGTGCCAGGCCCATGCCTGCCGACACCAGGCTGACGATGGTTTGCATCTGGATTGCCTGCTGGCCGATCGCCGGCGTCATGCCGGCGCCGCGAAAACAGCCCAGGATGGCATCGTGCAGGCCGGGGGCGATCGGGCGCGGAAAAATAATCAGGGGCAGCGCCGGCAAGTCCTTCAGCCACACCGGGCCGCCAAAGCGTAAGGCGTCGAGGCCGGCGGGAGCGGCCAGGATCAACGGCTCGTCGAACACCTTCAGGTAGTCGAGCTCGACGCGCGCCTTGTCGGGCAGCGGCGGGATCAACAGGCCCGCGTCGACCCGGTTGTGCAGCAGTTCGTCGACCTGCACGTCGGACGTCGCTTCCTGCAGGCTGATTGCCACTTGCGGGTACTGCGCGCGGTAGCTGCGCAGGAAAGGCGGCAGCACGCTGTAGTCGGCCGAGGAGACAAACGCCAGTGAAAGCCGGCCCGATTCTCCGCTGGCGGCGCGCCGCACCAGTTCGGGCAGATCGGCCGCCCGGGCCAGCATGCGGCGCGCTTCGGGCAGCAGCGCGCGCCCGGCGGGCGTGAGTGCCACGCTGCGGCGGCTGCGCAGGAACAGCGGCGCGCCCAACGCTTCCTCGAGTGCCAGGATAGTCTGCGACAGCGGCGGCTGGGTCATGTGCAGTCGTGTGGCGGCGCGGCCGAAATGCAGTTCTTCGGCAACGCTGACGAAATAGCGCAGCTGGCGCAGATCAATGTTCATAATATCTGTTATGCGGTGTGTCGATGCGATTGATACATTTTACGACTCACAGCCACGCGAATCAACTATTTGACTTGGGGTGGCGGGCAAGGCATTCTCACACCATCGATCAACAGGAGCTCACCATGGCCGACCAGCCCCGCTACAACCGTCGTTCCCGCAACATCACCGAGGGCGTCTCGCGCAGCCCGAACCGTTCGATGTACTACGCGATGGGTTACGAGACAGAAGACTTCGTCAAGCCGATGATCGGCGTCGCCAATGCCCACTCGACCATCACCCCGTGCAACTCGGGCCTGCAAAAGCTGGCCGACATCGCCATTTCGACCATCAAGGAGGCGGGCGGCAATGCCCAGGTGTTCGGTACACCGACCATCTCGGACGGCATGTCGATGGGGACCGAAGGAATGAAGTATTCGCTCATTTCGCGCGAAGTGATCGCCGACTGCATCGAAACGGCGGTCAACGGCCAGTGGATGGACGGCGTCGTAGTGATCGGCGGCTGCGACAAGAACATGCCGGGCGGGATGATCGCCCTGGCGCGCACCAATGTGCCGGGCATCTACGTCTACGGCGGCACCATCAAGCCGGGCCGCTGGAAGGGCAAGGACCTGACCATCGTCTCGGCCTTCGAGGCAGTCGGCGAATTTACCGCCGGGCGCATGTCGCAGGAAGACTTCGACGGCATCGAGCGCAACGCCTGCCCGTCGGCCGGTTCCTGCGGCGGTATGTACACCGCCAACACCATGTCGTCGTCGTTCGAGGCGCTCGGCATGGCGCTGCCGTTTTCGTCGACGATGGCCAATCCCGACGACGAAAAAGTCGGTTCTGCGGCCGAGTCGGCGCGCGTGCTGGTCGACGCGGTCAAGCGCGACCTCAAGCCGCGCGACATCATCAACCGCAAATCGATCGAGAACGCGGTATCGCTGATCATGGCCACCGGCGGCTCGACCAACGCGGTGCTGCACTACCTGGCGATCGCCTACGCGGCTGAAGTCGAATGGACGCTCGACGACTTCGAGCGCGTGCGCCTGAAGGTGCCGGTCATCTGCAACCTGAAGCCGTCCGGCCAGTACGTCGCAACCGACCTGCACAAGGCCGGCGGCATCCCGCAAGTGATGAAACTGCTGCTCGACGCCGGCATGCTCCACGGTGACTGCATCACCATTACGGGACAGACCATTGCCGAGCAGTTGGCCGACATTCCGTCGACGCCGCCGGCCGGCCAGGACGTCATCCGCACCATCGACAAGGCGCTGTACGCCCAGGGCCACCTCGCCGTGCTAAAGGGTAACCTGTCGCCGGAAGGCTGCGTGGCGAAAATTTCGGGCCTGAAAAATCCCGTGATCACCGGGCCGGCGCGCGTGTTCGACGACGAATACACGGCGATGGACGCGATCCTGGCCGACGCCATCCAGCCGGGCGACGTGCTGGTGTTGCGCTATCTTGGCCCGAAAGGCGGGCCGGGCATGCCGGAAATGCTGGCGCCGACCGCCGCGCTGATCGGCAAGGGGCTGGGCGAATCGGTCGGCTTGATCACCGATGGCCGTTTTTCGGGCGGCACCTGGGGGATGGTGGTCGGGCACGTCGCGCCGGAAGCCTTCGAAGGCGGCGTCATTGCGCTGGTGGAAGAGGGCGATTCGGTGACGATCGACGCGCGCCAGTTGCTGATCCAGCTGAACGTGGCCGACGAAGAAATCGCCCGCCGCAGAGAGCTCTGGAAGCAGCCGGCGCCGCGCTACACGCGTGGCGTGCTGGCCAAGTTCGCCGCGCTAACGTCGTCGGCCAGCAAGGGCGCCGTTACGGGGTAAGCGCCTGCGGTACGTCATCCTCAACCGAAAATGCGGTCAGACCGCATTTTCATTTTCGCTTGTTAAACGCTTGCTTGACGCGGTCCTTGCGGCGCTGCTCGTCGGCGTTGTGCTCTTTCTTCTTGTCGAGGCCGAGCATCTTTTCGATGAACTCGAACCAGATGAAGGCGAATCCCATCAGGCCGGCGATCCACCACCAGGACATTTCGGCAAACCGCCACACGTCAAAAAAGCGCAGGCCAACCAGTAGTGCAATGATGATAATCAGCGGCATGGGGGAGCTCCTTGTTTACGCCATCTCTATATTTTACAAAAGTTTCAGTTCCGCGTGGCAATAAATCGCAATCCGCGGGAGTCAAACAGGTCAACCTGTTGCCCATTTCAAGCGTTAAAGATTTAGGTCACCGTTTTTTTGTGTTGCCCAAAACGCGGTAGAATGTGTTTCAAGTTGTCACCTTTGGAGAAATAGATGAAACGTTCACTGATGTTGTGCATGATGCTGTCGGCGATGGTGTCGACCAGCGCGATGGCAAATGCCGATTTGGCGAAAGCAAAAAATTGCATGGCTTGTCACGCTGTCGCCAATAAGGTGCTCGGCCCTGCATACAAGGATGTGGCCGCGAAATATACTGGTCAAAAAGATGCCGAGGACAAATTGGTTGGCAAAGTGCTCAAGGGCGGCTCCGGCGCCTGGGGCGCGGTGCCGATGCCAGCCAATCCACAGGTCAGCGAAGCTGAAGCGCGCACCCTGGTCAAGTGGATCATGGCGCAAAAATAATTTGCATCGAGTTGAACGGCGTAATTAAAAGCAAAAAGCGCGCTGGCCGAAGCCAGCGCGCTTTTTTTATGTCCCCCTCGGCCGCAGCCGCAGGGGACGGGAGTGTTACTTCACTACAATTTACCGCACCACTTCTATCTTGGTCTTCTTGCCGCTTTTGTATGTAAACAGGGTCAGCGAGCCGTCCTTGATGTCGCCGAAGTTGTCGAACTGGACCATGCCAGTGACGCCCTGGTACTTGATCTTCTTCAGTTCCGGCAGGTACTTGGCCGGGTCGGCCGACTTGGCGTTCTGCATTGCCGTCGCCATCACCATTACCGCGTCGTAGACGTACGGCGCGTAGATCTGGACGTCGGCGTTGTATTTCTTTTTGTAGCGTGTCGTGAAGTCTGCCAACACCTTCTCTTGCGCGCCTTGAACGCCGCCCGCTTCGGCGCACGTCACGTTGGCTTCGCCGATGCCGTCGCCGGCCAGGCGCGCCAGTGCTTCGGTACAGATGCCGTCGCCGCCCATGAACTTGGCGTTGATGCCGAGCGCTTTCATTTGCTTGAGCATCGGGCCGCCCACCGAATCCATGCCGCCGAAAAAGATCAGGTCAGGCTTCTTGGCCTTGATCGAGGTGAGGATGGCGGTGAAGTCGGTCGCGTTGGCATTCGTAAATTCCTTGCCGACCATCTTCACGCCCGGAAACTTGGCTTTCGCGCCCTTGATGAATTCGTCCGCCACACCTTGGCCGTAGGCAGTGCGGTCGTCGATCACGGCAATGCTCTTGGCACCAAGCTTATCGACTGCGTAGCGGCCCAGCGTGCCGCCGAGCTTGTTGTCATTGGCAACCACGCGGAACGCGCCCTGGAAGCCTTGCTTGGTGTACGTCGGGGTCGTGGCCGATGGCGAAATCTGTGGAATGCCGGCATCGTTGTAGATGCGTGAAGCAGGCACCGTGGTACCCGAGTTCAGGTGGCCGATCACGCCGTTGACCTTGGCGTCGACCAGTTTCTGAGCCACTGCCGTGCCTTGCTTTGGATCGGCGGCGTCGTCTTCGGTCAGCAACTGCAGGGTGACTTTTTTGCCGTTGAGCATGAAACCCTTGGCGTTCAACTCTTCGATCGCCATCTTCGCGCCGTTTTCATTGTCCTTGCCCAGGTGCGCACTGGCGCCGGAGATGGGCGCGACGTGACCGATTTTGACGACCTCTTGCGCACCGGCAGTACCGGCAAACGCCATGGCGATGGCAAGTGGAATCAGCTTGGTTGTGAACTGCATGGACATTCTCCAATGGGTGAGGGTAAGACAGCGCTCTTGACGCCGATTACGAAATTTTTACTCAGGGCAAAAGGTACAACAAATTACTTGCTTCGCAAAGGGGTAAACGTGGAGAGAGGCTGTTGGGTGGACGCAATTTGGGATTGAACGCTGCCGATTTTGTAAGCAGATGCGTCGGGGGCAGGCGGGTTGGTCCAGCGGCTCGTCCAAATGGGGTCTCCGCGTGCGAGGGTCGCAAAACGTCGAATGGCCGCAATTATCATGTCGTCCTCGCGCACGCGGGGACCCAATTTCTCAAGCATAGCGACGATGCCTGGCTTCGTCCGTTAAAAGTTGATCAGCCTATCGCGCAAACTGGGTCCCCGCCTGCGCGCGCACGACGGATCTAGAGTTGAGCGACCTTTTGCGACACCCTCGTTCGCGAGGACGATTACCGGGAGGTGCGCTATTTCTTCAGCGCCCGAAGGTGCGTCAGTTCCTGCGCGACGGCGCGCACGACGATTTTTTCGATGGTCTGCTGCAGGCTGCGGCGGATTTCGCTGGTCAAACCGGCCATTGCGTGTTGCAGCGCTTCTTCCATGCCGTCGCGCAAGCGCTGTTCGAGCGCGACGTCGACCCGGCCCTGCAACTGCTGCAAGATGCGCGCGCACAGCCGCTGTTCCAGCGTCGCCATTTCCGGCTCCGCCCAGCTCGCCACGGCCTCGGCGTCGTCGGCTGCCGGCGGCGTCGGTCTGGCGGACTGATCCTGGAAAACTTCGGTCAATACCGGAATGCTTGCGTCGAACGACGGCTGAGGCTTCATGTTTTTCCCGCGACGAAGTGGGTCAGGGGATAGGATTTTTGCTTGTAGTCGAGGTAGCGTTTGCGGCCGGCGGCGGCATCAATCTCATCGGTGGAAATGATTTCGAAAACGCGCTGGAAGCGCCCGACGTTGGCCGGGATGTGCCGCGTCAGGTTGATCAGCATGTCGCCATGCGGCAGTTCGGCCTGCTCGCTGTTGTCACAGGTGACGATGATCGGCGTCTGCGCCGCCAGCGCGTCGCCCAGCATCACGTGCGGCAGGAAGTCGGTCTCCGACAGCGTCCACAGCGCCTCGTTGACGCTGGCGGCTTGACGCGCGTCTTCGGTCAGCAGCACCAGCTTGCCGCCGGCGGCATACGCCTTGCGCGTCAGGCGGCAGGCGTAACTGAGCTTGTCAACGATATTGGTATGAAAGTCGATCCGGGTCATCGCGGTCCTTAAAATTGAAAGCCCGGTGGGGCATCCGGCGGCGGTTTTGGTCGGTTCGCCGGCGCCGCTGGCGCAGCCGGCGCGTCGGGCACGACGTTGCGCGGCGGTGCTGCCGATATGGCGGCAGGATGTTGCCAATTCGCCGGCAAGCGCCGTAACAAAGGATAGGCGGCGTCGGTAAGCGCCGCGTTCCAGGCGCCGGCTTCGAAACCGATGCGGCGGCTGGTGCCGACCAGCAGCAGCGGCAACTGGCCATCGCTGCCGGCGTCTTTCAGCTTTTGCTGGTCGTCGTTCGATTGCACGGTTTTTTCGGCAAACGGGATGCCGCGCTGGCGCAGCAGGGCGCGGCCCTGGTCGCAGGCTTCGCAAGATGCGGTGGTGTAGAGCACCACCGGGTGCATCTTGGCGGCCTCGGCCAGCGCATACGGCAATTCGGCCCTGGCGCTGGCGCGGGTTGGCTCGAGCGACTTGCGTTCAACCTTGCGGGCGTTGGCCGGCGGCGGCTGGTCGCTGAAACTGACCACGCCCTTGGCATCGGTCCACTTGTACACCTGCGCGCCGACGCCGGCCGCGCACAGCAGCAAGCCCGGACCGAGCAATGCCCAGCGTGCCACTGTCCTGTTCGTTCTCATATATTCCCTTGCAGGCATGCCCCCTTAAGAACTCATTCCGCTATGGCGCAACAAGGCATCGATGCTTGGCTCGCGGCCACGGAAGGCCTGGAACGACTCGAGCGCCGAGCGCGAACCGCCAACCGCGAGAATTTCTTGCTGGAAGCGGTTGCCGGTTTGTTCGGACAGGGCGCCGCCGCCCGCTTCGACCGCTTCCTCGAAAGCGGCGTAGGCGTCGGCCGACAACACTTCAGCCCATTTGTAGCTATAGTAACCGGCAGCATACCCGCCGGCAAAAATATGTCCGAACGAGTGCTGGAACCGGTTGAACGATGGCGGCAACATGACCGAGAATTTTTCGCGCACTTCGTTGATCAGTTCCTGGATCGAGCGCGCGCTGGCCGGATCGTAGTCATAGTGCAGGTGCATGTCGACCAGCGAAAACTCGACCTGGCGCAGGGTCTGCATGCCGGACTGAAAATTCTTCGCCGCCAGCATCTTGTCGTACAGCGGGCGCGGCAGCGCTTCCCCGGTCTTGACGTGGGCGGTCATGTGCTGCAGCACATCCCATTCCCAGCAAAAGTTTTCCATGAACTGGGACGGCAACTCGACCGCATCCCACTCGACGCCGGAAATGCCGGACACCGAAATTTCGTCGACTTGGGTCAGCATGTGGTGCAGGCCATGGCCGAATTCGTGGAACAGCGTCGTCACTTCGTCATGCGTGAACAACGACGGCTGCAGCACGCCATCGATTGCCGCCGGTGGCGTGAAGTTGCAGGTCAGATAGGCAACCGGGGTTTGCAGCATGCCGCCGGTTTCCAGCCGGCGTCCCCTGGCGTCGTCCATCCAGGCGCCGCCGCCCTTGCCGCTGCGCGCGTACAGGTCGAGATAGAACTGGCCGACCAGCTTGCCGTCGCGCTCGATGCGGTAGAAGCGCACGTCCGGATGCCATACCGGCGCGGCGTCAAGCGCGATGCTCACGTTGAACAGCGACTGCACCAGCTTGAACAAGCCGTTGACCACTTTCGGCTCGGGAAAATATTCTTTTACTTCCTGGGCCGAGAATGCGTAACGCTGCTCACGCAGTTTTTCCGACGCGTACGTCAGGTCCCAGGCTTCAAGCGGTTCGATTCCCAGCTCGTCCTTGGCAAAAGCGCGCAGTTCGGCCAGGTCTTTCTCGGCGAACGGCCGCGCGCGGCGCGCCAGGTCCTCCAGAAATTCGATCACGTGTTCCGGACTTTGCGCCATCTTCGGCACCAGCGACACCTCGGCGAAGTTGCGGTAGTCGAGCAACTTTGCCTCTTCGTCGCGCAATTTCAGCAAGGTGGCGATATTGCTCGTGTTATCCCATTTTTCCAGCTCGCTGAAAACGACGCCCAGCTCGGACGCCTTGGTCGCGCTGGCGCGGTAAATTGTCTCGCGCAGGCTGCGCTTGTCGGCAAACTGCAGGATCGGGAAGTAGGACGGAAAGTGCAGCGTGAACTGGAAACCGGCCTTGCCGTCCTTTTCGGCGGCGGCGCGCGCCGCTTGCCTGACGTCGTCGGGCAGGCCGGCCAGCTCGGCTTCGTCATCAACGATCAGCTTGTAGTCGTTGGTGGCGTCGAGCACGTTCTCGGAAAACCGGGTCGACACGGCGGCATGCTGTTCCTGGATGTCGGCGAAGCGCGCCTTTTTTTCTTCCGGCAGTTCGGCGCCGCCGAGGCGGAAGTCGCGCAGCGCGTTCTCGATGATTTTTTTACGCGCTGGCGACAGGTTGACGTAGTCCGGATTCGCCTTGAGTGCCTTGTACTTGGCAAACAGCGCTTCGTTTTGCGCCAGCGCGGTCCAGAATTCGGTGACCTTCGGCTGGTTTTCGTTGTAGGCGGCGCGCAGTTCGGGCGTGTCGACAACGTTGTTGAGGTGGTTCACCACGCCCCAGGCGCGGCCCAGTTTTTCGGTAGCGTCTTCGAGCGGGATGACAAAATTTTCCCAGGTGACGTCTGCGCGCGGCGCCTCGAGTTCGGTGACGACGGCGCTGGCGCCGGCGATCAGTTCATCGATGGCCGGCTGCACATGCTCGGGATTGATGTCGTCGAAACGCGGCAGGGCTGAAAAATCAAGCAGGGGATTGCTGATAATGGTCTGGGTGTTCATAAGCTCTCTTTCGATATTCAATGATTTAACGCTCGGCCGCTTCTACCGTATTCATCAGCAGCATGGTGATCGTCATCGGTCCCACTCCGCCCGGCACCGGCGTGATGTAGGAGGCCAGTTCGCGCACGCCGGCAAAGTCGACGTCGCCGCACAGCTTGCCGTTGTCGTCGCGGTTCATGCCGACGTCGATGACGATGGCGCCATGCTTGACCATGTCGGCGGTGAGCGTGTTGCGCCGGCCGACAGCGACCACCACCACGTCGGCCTGGCGGGTGTGCCAGGCCAGGTCCGGTGTTGCACTATGGCAGATGGTGACGGTGGCGTTAGCTTGCAAGAGCAGCATTGCCATTGGTTTGCCGACCGTATTGCTGCGCCCGATCACGACCGCATGCTTGCCGCGCAAGTCGACGCCGGTGCTCTCGATCAGCTTCATGCAGCCGTACGGCGTGCAGGGGCGGAATCCGGCCAGTCCGGTCATCAGTTCACCCGCGCTCAGCACCGAGTATCCATCGACGTCCTTGGCTGTCGAAATCGCCTCGATGACCTTGTGCGGATTGATGTGGCGCGGCAGCGGCATCTGCACCAGGATGCCGTGGATGGCCGGATCGGCGTTGAGGGCTTTGACGCGCTCGAGCAGGGCGGCTTCGCTCAGATCGGCGTCATATTTTTCGAAGACCGAATGAAAACCGACGTCGGCGCAGGCTTTCACCTTGTTGCGCACATAGACTGCGCTGGCCGGATCTTCGCCGACCAGGATCACCGCCAGTCCCGGCTGCCTGCCGCGCGCGCTCAGCGCCGTGGCGCGATGGCCGATGTCGGCGCGCAGTTGTTGGGAAAGGAGAACTCCGTCGATCAGTTGGGCGGTCATGGTATTTGGCATTTTGTAATAGGCAAGGGGAACCGGGATTATAAAGCCGCTGTCGTTATCGCGCGCCTTTGAACCCGGAACGTCCTTATATTGCCAAGCAATGACTCAGGCAGAAAATCAACTATATTCCGCATTATGAAATTGCATATCGTGATTTGAAATTAACTGAGACTGGTGTTAGAATCCCCACACTAACTTTTCATATTGGTAAATAATCAGTAAACCGGCGCCAGCGAACTGCCGATCTGCAACGAGCAGGGCGCCCATAACCAGGAGACGCAACAATGTCAGCTCAACTCGACCAGTTGACGGCCCAAGCCGCCAACGATCCGGACACGCTCGAAACCACGGAATGGCTTCAAGCCCTCGAAGCCGTCATCGAAAACGAAGGTCCCGAGCGGGCCCACTACCTGATGGAGCGCCTGGTTGACCTGGCCCGCCGCCGTGGCGCCCATATCCCGTTTTCCAGCAACACCGCCTACGTCAACACCATCCCCGTCCACCTCGAACAACACTGCCCCGGCAACCTCGAATTCGAGGAGCGGCTGCGCTCGTGGATGCGCTGGAACGCGATGGCGATGGTGGTCAAGGCGAACCGCGTCGACGGCGACCTCGGCGGCCACATTTCCAGCTTCGCCTCGCTCGCCAACATGCTCGGCATCGGCTTCAACCACTTCTGGCGCGCCCCGAACGAAGAGCACGGCGGCGACCTGCTGTACATCCAGGGCCACTCCTCGCCAGGCATCTATGCCCGCGCCTTCCTCGAAGGCCGCCTGAGCGAAGACCAGCTGCTCAATTTCCGCCGCGAAGTCGACGGCAAGGGTCTGTCTTCCTATCCGCACCCGAAACTGATGCCGAAGTTCTGGCAGTTTCCGACCGTCTCGATGGGCTTGGGCCCGCTGATGGCGATCTACCAAGCGCGCTTTTTGAAGTACCTGCACGCGCGTTCGATCGCCGATACCGAAAACCGCAAGGTCTGGGTGTTCTGCGGCGACGGCGAGATGGACGAGCCGGAATCGATGGGCGCCATCGGCATGGCCGCACGCGAGCGTCTCGACAACCTGGTCATGGTCGTCAACTGCAACCTGCAGCGCCTCGACGGCCCGGTGCGCGGCAACGGCAAGATCATCCAGGAACTCGAGGCCGACTTCCGCGGCGCCGGCTGGAACGTCATCAAGGTGGTCTGGGGCCCGGGCTGGGACGCCCTGCTGGCCAAGGACAAGGACGGCATCCTGCAGCGCGTGATGATGGAAACCGTCGACGGCGAATACCAGAATTACAAAGCCAAGGACGGCGCCTACGTGCGCAAGCACTTCTTCGGCAAGCACCCCGAGCTGCTCAAGATGGTTGCCAACTTGACCGACGACGACATCTGGCGCCTGACCCGCGGCGGCCACGATCCGCACAAGATCTACGCCGCCTTCAAACTGGCGCAGGAAAACAAGGGCACGCCGACGGTGCTGCTGGTCAAAACGGTCAAGGGCTTCGGCATGGGCAAGTCCGGCGAGGCGCGCAACACCGCCCACCAGACCAAGAAGCTCGACGACGACGCCATCCGCGAAATGCGCGACCGTTTCGCGATCCCGATCCCGGACGACCAGCTGGCCGATATTCCGTTCTACAAGCCGGCCGACGATGCGCCCGAAATGATCTACCTGCACGAGCGCCGCAAAGCGCTCGGCGGCTTCCTGCCGCAGCGCCGCATGCAAGCGGACGAAACGCTGGTGGTGCCGCCGCTGAGCGCTTTCCAGAACGTGCTCGATGCAACCGCCGACGGGCGCGAAATCTCGACCACGCAAAGTTTTGTGCGAATCATTTCGACCCTGCTGCGCGACCCGAGCCTGGGCCAGCGCATCGTGCCGATCCTGGTCGACGAATCGCGCACCTTCGGCATGGAAGGGCTGTTCCGCCAGATCGGCATCTTCAACCAGCAGGGCCAGTTGTACGAGCCGGTCGACAAGGATCAGGTGATGTACTACCGCGAAGACAAGGCCGGCCAGATCCTGCAGGAAGGTATCAACGAAGCCGGCGGCATGAGTTCGTGGATCGCCGCGGCGACGTCGTACTCGTCGAACAACCGCGTGATGATCCCGTTCTACACCTTCTATTCGATGTTCGGCATGCAGCGCATCGGCGACCTGGTCTGGGCTGCCGGCGACATGCGCGCCCGCGGTTTCCTGATGGGCGGCACGGCGGGGCGCACCACGCTCAACGGCGAAGGCTTGCAGCACGAAGACGGCCACAGCCATATCTTTGCCGCGACGATCCCGAACTGCATGCCGTACGATCCGAGCTTCGGCCACGAAGTGGCGGTCATCGTGCACGACGGCTTGCGCCGCATGGTGACCAACCAGGAAGACGTGTTCTACTACATCACGCTGATGAACGAGAACTATCCGATGCCTGGCCTGCGTCCGGGATCGGAAGAGGGCATCCTGAAAGGCATGTACCTGCTGCAGGAAGGTCCAGCCGAAGCAACGCTGCGGGTGCAGCTGATTGGCTCCGGCACCATCCTGCGCGAGTCGATGTTCGCCGCTGAACTGTTGCACAACGACTGGGGCGTCGCCGCCGACGTCTGGTCGGCCCCATCGCTGACGATGGTGGCGCGCGATGGCGCCGATTGCGAACGCTGGAACCTGGTCAATCCGACCTCGGAACCACGGGTGCCGTACGCGACGCAGCTGCTGCAGGCGTCGAGCGGGCCGATTGTCTCGACGACCGACTATGTGCGGGCGTTCTCCGAACAGATCCGCGCCTACGTGCCGAAAGGCCGCAATTTTACCGCCCTCGGCACCGACGGCTTCGGCCGCTCCGACACCCGCGTCAAGCTGCGCGAGTTCTTCGAGGTGAACCGCTATTACGTCACGGTCGCGGCATTGAAGGCACTGGCCGATGACGGCGTGATCGAACAATCGGTGGTGGCCGAAGCGGTTGCCAAGTATGGGCTGGATCAAGCCAAGCCGAATCCGGTGACGCAGTAATCGAGTCGTCGTCCCCGCTAAGGCGGGGACCCAGTTTGCGCGAGTCAGCGACGAAATGGGATTGCCGCGTACGCGGCAATGACGGTCTCGAGTGTTGTAGAAAAAAACCAACAATAAC
>Ga0326735_1000072_pt1 | contig 20181 bp, 9 predicted proteins | sample 37_GP2_1092_FD_207945 | JGI IMG/M metagenome (GOLD analysis project Ga0326735, IMG submission 207945) | Glacier ice microbial communities from Ngari, Tibet, China - 37_GP2_109.2 | ecosystem: Environmental > Aquatic > Freshwater > Ice > Glacier | place: China: Ngari, Tibet | collected 2018-07-31
GGGGTCCGTCCCGCGCTGCCAGAACCCGAGCCTTGCCGCTCGGGTTTTTTTTCGCCAACACTCTTGCATGTAGGGGCTTGGTTTTGTTGAAATACAACATATTTACCTGAATCTACACCCCGATGCTGACAATACTTTACCCCAAGCCAATGTTTGTGCGAACCTCGTTTGTTGCACGTATGCGTAAGTACGTGACGCACAAAAAACCGGATCTGTCAGACCGGGAAAATTAAAACAGGGGAATAAATTTGAAACACCAGTTCACACTGAAGCGCAGCGTCATCGCCGTGGCCCTCACGCTCGCGTCCTCCCACGTGGTGATGGCGCAGGAAGCGGCCCAGGCGCCGATCCGCGTCATCGTCACCGGCTCGAACATCAAGCGTATCGACGGCGAAACCGCTTCCCCGGTCACCGTCCTGCGGCGCGAAGACATCAAGGCGACCGGCGCCAATACGGTCCGCCAGGTGCTCGATACCCTTACCTCATTCGACACCAACACCTTGCGCGATGACGGCAGTTCGACCAGCTTTGCGCGCGGCGCCTCGGGCGCTTCGATGCGCGGGCTGGGCAAGGGCGCCACCTTGGTGCTGGTCAATGGCCGGCGCGTATCGAACTATGCCTTCGCCGACGGCGGCAAAGACGTGTTCGTCAACCTCGACGCCATCCCGGCCGACGTGATCGACCGCGTCGAAATACTTAAAGACGGTGCTTCGGCAGTGTACGGCTCCGACGCGATGTCGGGCGTCATCAACATCATCACCCGCACCACCTTCAAGGGCTTGCGCCTGAGCGGCAGCGTCGAACGCCCCGAGAGCGTGCGCTTCGGCGGCCAGGATACGGTCGGCGTGGTCGGTGGCTTGGGCGACCTCGAACGCGACGGCTATAACGTGTACGCCAACCTGGAAGGCTACAAGCGCCGCGGTTACATGCAGTCCGAAATCATCGGTGCTTACGCGCCGTGGCACCGGAAATACGTCAACCCGGCATTCGGCGACCCGAGCCTGCTTTCGTTCCCGGGTAACCTGAACGAAGCGAGGAGCGCGACCAATCCGACGGCGATCCGCCAGGCAGTAGCAAGCTGCCCGGCGGCGCGCGTCAATAGCGGCGGCCTGTGCACCAGCGACCTGACCGGTCTTATCCAGTCGTCCGACGCCGCCGAACGGCTCAATTTCTTCAGCCAGGCCCGCTTCAAGCTCAACAACGAGCTGCGCGGTTTTGCCGAAGTGTCGTACTCGCGAACCCGTACCGACTACCGCTCCGTGCCTTACGCGACTGCCGCAGGCTCGCCGACCAACTGGTTCGATGGCAATACCAAGACGTCGCAATCGGCTGCCAGGCCAAAACTGGCAGTTGGCAACCCTGCCAATCCGTTCAGCTTCCCGGTCGGCATCGATTACCGTTTCATGGACAACCTCGACATGTGGGTCAGCCCATCGGTGGCGAACCAGTACCGCGCGATGGCCGGCCTGGACGGCGTGTTTGCGCGCGGCTGGGAATGGCAGGTAGCGCTCGGCCGCGTGGGCGGCGATGCGAAATCGCGCGATCACGGTCCGGAGCGCACCGCGATGCCGGCCGCCGTGCAGAGCGGCGAATACAAGCTCGGTGGTCCAAACAGCCCTGAGCTGCTGGCCCGCATGTTCCCGGCGATCGGCACCGACGCCAAATTGTCGCAGGACTGGATCGACGGCAAGGTCAGCGGCGACCTGATGGCGCTGCCGGGCGGCCCGCTGTCGTTCGCCGTCGGCGGCGAAGTGCGGCGTGAAAAGATGTTCGTCAAATCGACCGACAACGTGGTCCAGGCCCAGATCATCGGCCGCGGCTCGCTGTGGATCGATGGTCAGCGCAACTTGTCCGCCGCGTTCATGGAATTGAGAGCGCCGGTGACCAAGAAACTCGAAGTGGAGGGTGCCCTGCGCCTCGACAAGGCCGACGGCTTCAAGGCCCACGTCTCGCCAAAAGTGGGCGTGAAATATGTAGCTATGCCGCAGTTGCTGTTCCGCGGTACGTTCGCCGGGGGATTCCGCGCACCGAACATCCCGGAAACACTGGGTAAAGTAGGCCTGACCGGCTTTTTCAACAACACCCTCGACCCGAAGCGTTGCGATACCGCCACGGCGATCCGCGACATCCTGAAAAACGGCAACACCAACGACAAAAACGACGCAACGACGGCGTACAACTCGGGCTGCCTGACCTCGATTCCGGCAATGATTTCGTCCAGCACGACGCTGAAGCCGGAAACGTCGAAAAGCATGACCCTGGGCATCGTGCTGGAACCGATCAAACAGTTTAACGTTGCCGTCGACTACTTCAGGATCGAGCGCAATGACGAGATCGCTTACCGTGCTGTGTCTTACGTACTGGCGCGCGAAGACAAGCCCGAGTACGCTCCGCTGCTGGTGCGCAATCCGGTCAGCGATACGGACCGTCGCCTGGCCGAGCGTGCCAACACGCTCCAGCCTGGCGCCAACCAGGCCTTCAAGGTGGGTAACATCCAGTCGCTGTTGTTGAATTACGAGAATTTCGGCAAGACCGAAACCTCGGGCGTCGACATCGACGTGGCGACCCGCTTCAGCGGCCAATACGGCACGCTGAACCTGGGTGTGATGACCACCATCGCGCTGACCTATCGCAATTGGGATATCGATGCCAACGCCTACCGTCCGAACACCATCGGCCTGCGCGGCAGCCCGAAGTACACCTCGGTGTTCAGCGCGGTGTGGAAAAAAGGTGACTATGCAACCTCGTTGCGCGTGAACCGCAGTTCGGCGACCGCTTTGAACGTCGACGAAAACGACGAAAAAACCTGGAGCGTTGCTGGTTGCAAGGCCCGCATCAAGCCGACCGACGACCTGCCATGCTTCACGCGTGCTTCGGTGCGCGCCGACTTGAACCTGTCTTACACCGGGATCAAGAACATGCGCCTGTCGCTCAACATCCGTAACGCGCTGCTCAATTCGGCTCCGGTCGACCTGCGTGGTGGTTATGTGATTCGTCCGCGTACGCTCAAGGTCGCTGCCGAGTACGCGTTCTGAGCCAATCCTGACTGGCGCCTTTAAACGGGCACAAAAAACCGGCCATGCGCCGGTTTTTTTTCGTCCGCGTTTTGTTCCCCGCACTACGCTGAGTGTGCGCAAATAAAGCGCGCCGCTCGCCTGCTAACTTAAAGCACATGTGATTTCAATGAGGGACACAATGAACGTGCTGATGGTAGGGGCCGGCAACGCCGGGTGTGCGCTGGCGGCGGTGCTGGCGCGGGACGGCCACCGGGTCGTGCTGCTAAAAACCTCGCATGCGCTGCACGACGCCAATTTCGATGCGCTCACCGCGCGTTGCCGGATTGCCGTGGTCAGCAATCCGGACAACGGCGAGCGCACCATGGTGCAGCTGGCGCTGTGCACGCGCGACGTCGACGAGGCGTTTTCGATCGCGCCCGACCTCGTCATGGTCACCACCCAGACCGGCTGCCACCCGGCGGTAGCAAAGCTGATCGGCCCGCATCTGCAGCCGCACCAGCTGGTGCTGCTGGCGCCCGGCTATCTTGGCGCCAGCTGCTTTTTGCCCTACCAGGTGCGCGTGCCCTTCCTGCTGGCCGAGGGCGAGAGCCTGCCATACGACGCCCGCCTGCTGGCGCCCGGCGTCGTCAACATCCTGTACCGCAACACCCGCAATGCGCTGGCCTTCCTGCCGCGCGCGCGCAGCGCCGAAGGCCTCGCGCTGGCGGCAAAATTCTTCCCGACCTATGTTGCCACGCGCACCAACCTGGTCGAATCGGCCATGCACAATCCGAACCTGGTGGTGCATACGCTAGGCACGCTGCTGTCGGCCAGCCGGATCGAATTTTCGCAAGGCGAATTCTGGATGTACCGCGAAGCGTTCACGCCGTCGGTGCTCAAGCTGCTGGCCCAGCTCGATGGCGAAAAAAACGCCGTGATCGCCGCCACCGGCGGCAAGCCGTCGCCGTATCTCGACGAGTGCCGCTTCCGCAACGGCGACGACCTCGACGCGTCGCCGCTGGCGGTGTTTCGCCGCTACGCCGAAGAAGGCGGCCCGAAAGGCCCGTCCAGCCTGCAAAGCCGTTTCATCACCGAAGACGTGCCGATGGGACTCGGGCTGATGGCGTCGATCGGCCGCCTGATGGGGGTGCAAACGCCGGTGGCCGACGCCCTCATCGTCATCGCCGGCGGCCTGCTCGGGCGCGACTTCAACGCCGAGGCGCGCACCGTCGCTTCGCTCGGCCTGCCCCTGACGGCCGACGGTTTCATGCGTGCGGTCAACGGCGCTCATGGCGCGGAGACGGCCGGGCCATGAGCGCCGCGCTTGCTGACGCTCTGCCGCGCCCCGGCTGAACCGTGCCTGGACAACATGGATTACCACGACTGGCTGCTGCAACGTTACTACAGCTGTCGCCGCTGGGTGCCGGAGCGCTTGCTGTATCACGCCGACTACTTCCGCGTGCGCCGGCTGCTGGCGGCCGATTCGCCCAAGCTGGTCGCGGCGGCGGTGGCGCAGCGCCTGCGCCACGTGCTCGGCAGCGCGGTGGCGCACGTGCCGTTCTACCGGCGCAGCGTCAGGTTGTCAAACGCGCAGCTGGCCAACGAAGCGCCGCTCGACCTGCTGCAATGTTTTCCTCCGATCGACAAAGCGCAGGTGATGGCGTGCCAGGGCGATTTCCTCGACGAGCGCTTTGATCCGCGCCGGCTGCATTACGTCACCAGCGGCGGCTCGTCGGGGCAGGGCATCGGCATGTGGCGCAGCAAGCGGCTGGCCGACATCGAAAAAGCTTTTTTCGCCCATGAGTGGGCCCAGTTCGGCTTTTGCATGCACAGGTCGCGCACGCTGCGCATCGGCGCCGACGCGCGCTTGCCCGTCCACGAAGGGCCGGCGCGGGTAGTGGGCAACCGCCTGATGCTGTCGCCTTACCACCTGACGGCGCGGCACCGCGCCGCCATCGTCGACGCCATCGCCCGTTTCCGGCCGCTGTACGTGCATGCCTACCCCAGTTCAGCCGCCACGCTGGCCGAGCTGATCGAGCCGGACCGCCCGCGGCTGCGGCTTGGCGTGCGCGCCGTGCTGCTGGCGTCCGAGCCTGCCACGGACCAGCAGCTGGCGGCGATCGCCGGCCTGTTCGGCTGCCCAATATCGATCAACTACGGCCTGACCGAGCGCACGGGCCTGGCGTTCGCGACGCACTGGCGCGGCTCGACCGGCCCGTACCACTTCGAGCCGCTGTATGCGGTGCACGAAAACCTCGCCGCCACCGGCGCCAGGCAAAGCCACGGTGCCACTGAAAGCCATGAAATCGTCGGTACCTCGCTGTGGAACGACCTGATGCCGCTGATCCGCTACCGCAGCGGCGACTTCGGCACGCTCGACGCAACCGGGTTTTGCCATGCGATCGATGGCCGCGCCCAGGAGTTCCTGCTGTCGCGCGACGGCAACCGCATCCCCGGCCTGTCGATCGTGATCGACGAAGCGACCTGGGACTTCGTGCGCCTGTACCAGGTGCGCCAGCGTGCGCCGGGCGCGATCACCCTGTGCGTGGTGGCGCGCGCCGGCCGCCTGAGCGCGGCGCAAAAACAGTTCGTGCTGGCCGCGCAGCTGCGGCGCTGGGGCGGCTGGTTCGACATCGGCATCGAGGAAGTCGACGACATTCCCTTGGCGGCCAACGGCAAGCGCCAGCTGGTGGTGACCGAGGTGGCGAGTGAGGTGGCGAATAAGGTGGCAAGTGATGGCAGCTGATGTCGCCGGGCCAATTGCGGCGCTAAAGGTCGAAGATCGCCTGCCACAGGCGCACCACGTTGGCGGCGTGATGCGCCACCAGTGCCGGTTCCACGCGCGCATTGTCCTGGCCCTGCAGACGCACCTGGTGCTGCAATTTACGCATCGCGCGGTAGGCGTCGCCGACCGCGGCGGCCAGCGTGGCGTCGACCAGTCCCAGTTCGCCGCATATCCTGAGCAGCGCGATGTTGCCGCGGTTGGCGGTCAGTTGCGGGTAGCCGCAGGCGTGGCGCAGCACCAGGTACTGCACCATGAATTCGATGTCGATCATGCCGCCGGCCGCCTGCTTGAGGTCGAACCGGCCGTCGCGCTGCGGGTAGGCGTCGTGCATTTTGGCGCGCATCTTCAGCACTTCGGCCTTGAGCGGATTGTCGGGGCTGCTCCTGTCCTTGCCCATCACCTGCTCGCGGATCGTCTCGAAGCGCGCGCCGATGGCGGCGTCGCCGGCGCAAAACCGCGCCCGCGTCAGCGCCTGGTGCTCCCACACCCAGGCCGCCGTGTCCTGGTAGCGTTCGAACGCGGCCACCGACGACACCAGCATGCCGGAGGGGCCGTCCGGGCGCAGCGCGGTGTCGACGTCGAACAAGATGCCGGCCGAGGTGTGCGCCGTCATCCAGGTGATGAAGCGCTGCGCCAGCTTGGCGTAGTTGCCGGGCGCGTCCTGGTCGTCGTCGTCGAACAAGAAGATCACGTCGAGGTCCGAGATGTAACCCAGTTCCTTGCCGCCCAGCTTGCCGTAGGCGATCACCGCGAACCGCGGCAGCGGCCGGTGGCGCGTGGCGATGGTCTGCCAGGCCGCGTTGATGGTGGCGGCGACGATCAGGTCGGCCAGCGCCGACAGGTAGTCGGCCAGCCGCTCGACCGTCAGTTCGCCCGCCAGGTCCTGGGCCAGCAGCCCGAACAGCTGGGCGTGGTGGGTTTCGCGCAGGATATCCATCTGGCGCTCGGTGTCGCCAGCGGCGCCGTCCAACTGTTGCTGCAGCTCGAGCGCAAGCGCGCCGCAGTCGGGCGCGCCGCCGCGCTGGCGGTCGTCGAGCAGTTCGTCGAGCAGGATCGGATGTTTGGCCAGGAAAGTGGCGGCCCAGCCGCTGGCGTTCATCATGCGGATCACCCGCTCGAGCGTGTGCGGATATTCGGTCAGCAGCGACAGGTAGGCCGAGCGGCGCGCGATCGCCTCGAAAAAATCGAGCAGGCGCGCCAGGGTGGCGCTGTGGCTGCCGATGCCGGCCTCCTTGATGACCCGGGCGATCCGCGGCAGCGCCGCGTTCAGCAGCGCCAGCAGCCGCGTGCGGCTGGCCTCGGGCAACTGCACCAGACGCGGCGATTGCCAGGTGGCCATCACGCGCTGGGCGGCGCCGGCGGCATTGTCGAAGCCGAGTCCGGCCAGGCGCGCCTCGATCGAGGCGCGGTTATCAAGGTCGGCGTCCAGACCGCTCGAGTGCGGGTTGACGCTGTTGTCGTCGCCATCGCTGCCCTGGTCTGTCTTGTCGCTGAAAATGGCGTCGAACTGGCCGGCGACGAAGCGCCGGTGCGCCTCGAGCGCGGCCAGCAGCGCTTGCGCGTCGGGCAAATTCATCATGTGCGCGATCACTTCGCGGTCGGCGTCATTGGCCGGCAGGGTGTGGGTCTGGGCGTCGTCGAGGTATTGCAGGCGGTGCTCGAGGTTGCGCAAAAACGTATACGAATCGAGCAGTTGCGCCACTGTGTCCGGCTGCAACAGTGTCTTGTCGGCCAGTACGCCCAGGGTCAGCCGGGTCGAGCGCTCGCGCAGTGCGCTGTCGCGGCCACCCCGGATCAGCTGGAACACTTGCGCCAGAAATTCGATCTCGCGGATGCCGCCGCGGCCAAGCTTGACGTTGTTGCTGCGGTCCGGATGCAGCCGTTCCTGGCGGTCGACCTCGGCGCGGATCTGGCCGTGCATGGTGCGGATGGCGTCGATCACGCCGAAGTCGAGGTAGCGGCGGAACACGAACGGGCGCACGATAGCGTCGAGCGCGGCGATGTCAGCGCCCGTGCCGGTCACCGCGCGTGCCTTGACCCAGGCATAGCGTTCCCATTCGCGGCCCTGCACGATCAGGTAGTTCTCGACCATGTTCAGGCTCGCTACGAGCGGGCCGGAAGCGCCGTTCGGGCGCAGCGCCATGTCGACGCGAAACACGAAGCCGTCCTCGATCACTTCCGACAGCGCGGCGATCAGCTTCTTGCCGAGGCGGCCGAAAAACTCGTGGTTCGACAGCGCGCGCTGGTCCGGGCGCGCCGCGGTATCGCCGTCTTCCGGATAGACGAAGATCAGGTCGATGTCGGACGACACGTTCAGCTCGCCACCGCCTTGCTTGCCCATTGCCAGCACTATCATATTCTGCGGCAATCCCGATTCGGCGCCGATCGGCATGCCGTGCTGCGCCACCATCTCGTCCATCAGCGCGCCAAGCTGGGTGCGGATGGCAAAGTCGGCCAGCGCCGTCATCGCGGTGACCACTTCGGCCAGGTCAGCCTGGCCGCCCAGGTCGCGCTCGATGATCGCCGCCACCAGCAGGTTGCGCAGGCGGCGCATGGCGCGCGGAAGTGGCAACAACCTCGTATTCGGACCCGCGCTGGCGCCCTCGCCAGCTTCATGCGCCAGTTCGGCTTTCAAATCGAGCTTGTCGAGCGGCAACCGGGACAGTGTCTCGATCCGGCCGGCGCGGGCCGGATCGGCTGCCAGCCAGCGTTGGTAGAAGCGCGACGACATGGCGGGGGAAACTGGGTGCATGGGAATGGTCCGGCAGAGTGAAAGTGGGCTTGAGGCAGCGTGCTATGCGGTAGAATTGGGCGCCGCCCTCGCAGGGTGAGCACGATGGTAAGTCAGGCAGTGGCGTTGGCGCAAGCGCTCTGTTACTTCATGCTGGGATTCATGTTTCGTTTCATGTTGTGTTGCAAGTTGTGTTGCAAGTTGTATCTTATTATTTTATACCGAGCTCATTATCAGTCAATCGATGCAGAACCAGGAAACCGACGCCGTCACTGCGCACCTGCCGCTGGCTGAGCGCTGGCGGCGGCTGCGCGCGGCCTATCGATTCTGCAATCTTGCCACTCATCATATCCTTGGCTTCACCGTCAAACTGGCGCTGCTGGTTTATTTTTTCTTTGCCATCCTGTTCCTGCTGCTGCGCTACGCAATCCTGCCGAACATCGACTATTACAAGGGCGACATCGAGCGCCTCGCCAGCCGCGCGGTCGGCAACCAGGTGTCGATCGCCCGCATCTACGCCTCGTGGGAAGGGTTGCGGCCGAACCTGTTCCTTGGCGACGTCGTGCTGCGCGATCCGCAGGGCCGCGCAGCACTCCACCTGCCGAGCGTGTCGGCCACCCTGGCGTGGTGGAGCCTGGCGGCCGGCGAAGCACGCTTCGAAACGCTCGACATCATCCGCCCCTCGCTCGACGTGCGGCGCGACGGTGCCGGCCGGCTGACGGTGGCCGGCATCGCGCTTGGCGGCGGCCAGGGCGGCCCGCCCAACGACTGGGCGCTGCGCCAGCACCACATCGTCATCCGCGAAGGCAAGATCAGCTGGACCGACCAGCAGCGCGGCGCGCCGGTGCTTGCGCTCGAGAACGTCAACATGACGCTGCAAAACACCTGGAACCGCCACCGTTTCGCCTTGCAGGCGACGCCGCCAGCCAGCCTGGCCAAGCCGTTCGACATGCGCGCCGATTTCACCCATCCGCGCTTTGCCGCCAGCCGCGCCGACGTCGCCTTGTGGAAGGGCGAGCTGTACGCCGACCTGCGCGACACCGACCTGGCAGGCTGGAAGGCGTATGTCGATTACCCGTTCGCACTGACCCAGGGCAAAGGCTCGGTACGCGCCTGGCTTTCGCTCGATCATGCCAAGCTGGCCGGCTTCACCGCCGACGTCGCCTTGTCTGGCGTCAGTGCCGTCCTCGGCAAGGACTTGGCGCCGCTCGAACTGGCGCGCGCCACCGGCCGCCTGTCGGCGCGCGAAACGTTTCCTGCCGGAGTAGAAGACGGCAAGCCGACCTTTGGCGCCCGCGGCCACAGCATCACGTTGGATAATTTCTCGGTCGTCACCGTCGACGGCCTGAGCTTGCCGCCGACCACCTTGTCCGAATCGTTTACGCCCGCCGCCAACGGCAAGGGCGAAAAAGTCGTTGTCAGCGCGCGCGAACTCGACCTGGCGACCCTGGCCGAACTGGCGGGACGGCTGCCGATGAACGCGGCCAAGCGCGCCATGCTGGCCGACTTCGCGCCGCGCGGCAAGCTGGTCGATTTTTCGGCGGAATGGGAAGGCGCCTATCCGGCCATTGCGACCTACCGCGTCAAGGGCAAGGTCGTCGGGCTCGGCCTCAACGCGCAGCGGCCCCATCCAGCGCAAGTAAAGACTGCGGCCACCGAGGCGTTGGCCGCGATGCCGGCCATTCCCGGCTTCGATAACCTGAGCGGCACCATCGACGCCAGCGACAAGGGCGGCACCATCGCGCTCGATTCCCGCAATGTGGTGCTGCAGCTGCCGGCCTGGTTCGCCGATCCGGCGCTGCCGTTCGACCAGCTCAAGATGCACGCGCGCTGGACTTACCCGAAGGGCGAGCAGGTGGCGCTGCAGCTCGACTCGCTGACGTTTGCCCAGGGCATGCTGAAGGGGTCGCTGGCCGGCACGCACCTGGTATCGCTGTCGCCGGGGCCGGGGCCGGGCAAAGGCATGGGCGAGGTCGACCTGGCCGGCACCTTGAGCGGTTTCCAGCTCAACACCATCGGCCGTTTCCTGCCGCTGCAAACCGGGCCGCACCTGCGCGAGTGGCTGGTCGGCGCGCTGCAAGACGGCTCGGCGCAGGACGTTACCGTGCGCCTGCGCGGCGAGCTGGCGCATTTTCCGTTTCGCGCCGACAGCGCGCAAGAGCGCTCCCGCGGCGAATTTCGGGTGGCCGGCCGTATCGAAAATGGCAAGCTGAACTACACACCGGGGCGGCTTGCCAAGGATGGCAAATCGGCGCTGTGGCCGGTGGCCGAAAAAATCAACGGCAGCATCCTGTTCGACCGCGTGCGCATGGAGATCAAGGCCGACACCGCGCTCACCGGCGCAATTGCCCTGGCCAACGTCAAAGCGGTCGTGCCGGACCTGCTGTCGCATGACATGCAGGTCGAGATCGACGGTACCGGCGCCGCCCCGCTGCAGGATTTCCTCGGCTACGTGGCAGCCAGTCCCGTGAGCGACTGGATCGGCCACTTCACCGACGGCGCCAAGGCCAGCGCCAACGCCAAGCTTGGCCTCAAATTGCGCATGCCGATTGCACACATGCACGACACCAAGGTACAAGGCAGCTTGCAGTTGATTAACAATGACGTTGTGCTGTTCGACGACCTGCCGCCGTTGCAGGCGGCGATCGGCAAGATCGACTTTACCGAACGCGGCGTGGTACTCAACGGCGTCGGCGCCAGCTTCCTGGGCGGGCCGCTGGCGCTGACCGGCGGTACCCAGCGCGACGGCGGCATCGTTGTCAGGCTGGCTGGCACCGCCAGCGCCGACGCCATGCGCAAGGCCTGGCCGGCGCCGGCCATGCAGCGGCTGGCCGGCCACTTCAGCGGCGCCACCAAATTTACCGGCGCCGTCTCGGTCAAGGAGCGCAAGGTCGAGGTGACGGTCGATTCCACCCTGGGCGGCCTGGCCCTGGCGTTCCCGGCGCCGGCCAACAAGCCGGCCGCGTCCGAAGCGATGCCGCTGCATTTCGTGCTGTCCGGTATGCCGACCACCGATGCGGGCTTGGCGCGCGACGAAATCCGCGTCACGCTCGGTTCGGCCATCTCGGCGCGCTACGTGCGCCAGAGGCAGGGCGGCGGCGGCTGGCGCGTGGTGCGCGGCGGTATCGGCGTCAACGTGCCGGCGCCGGAACCGGACAGCGGCCTGATGCTGAACGCCAACATGAAAGCGCTCAACGTCGACCAGTGGCTGGCCCTCGGCGGCGAAATCGCCGGGCCGGCCGCGCCGCAGATGGCGGAGGCGCCGGTCATCTTGAACACTGACGCCGGGGCCGGCCCCGGCGGCCCCGGTTTGGCCCAGTACGTGGTGCCTGACGTGATGGCGGCGCGCGCGGGCGAGCTGATCGTCGGCGACCGCAAGCTCGACAACGTCGTGGTGGGCGCCTCGCACCAGAAGGGCATCTGGCAGGCCAGCATCGATTCGCGCCAGGCGTCCGGTTACGTGACGTGGAACGAGTCGCCGACCGGCCAGGGCCTGGGCAAGGTGACGGCGCGGCTGGCCACGCTGATCATCCCCGAATCGGCCGCCGCCGAAGTCAAGGATTTGCTCGAGGGCAGCAAGAGCGCCGCCGCCACCATTCCCGCGCTCGACATCGTGGCCGAGCGCTTCGAACTGTTCAACAAGCAGCTGGGCCGGCTCGAGCTGGCTGCCAGCAATGAAAAAGCGCTGGCCGGGCGCGAATGGCGGATCAACCGGCTGTCGCTGGCCAATCCGGACGGCGACCTGAAAGCGACCGGCAAGTGGCTGACAAAGGACGGCAAGAGCAGCACCAACCTCAATTTCAATATCGACATCGCCGACGCCGGCCGCCTGCTCGACCGCTTCGGTTTTCCCGACACGCTCAAGCGCGGCAAGGGCAAGCTGTCGGGCGACGTCGCCTGGATGGGACTGCCGTATTCGCTCGACATCCCGAGCCTGTCCGGCCAGATTCAGCTCAACGTCGAAGCCGGCCAGTTCCTCAAGCAGGACCCCGGCGCGGCCAAGCTGCTCGGCGTGCTCAGCCTGCAAGCGCTGCCGCGCCTGCTCAAGCTCGACTTCCACGACGTTTTTTCCGAAGGGCTGGCGTTCGACGGCATCAGCGCCAACGCCATCATCTCGAAGGGCGTGATCAAGACCGACAACCTGAAAATGCATGGCGTCGCCGCCACCGTGCTGATGGACGGCACCGCCGACATCGCCAACGAATCGACCAACCTGCAGGTGGTGGTGATCCCTGAATTTAACCTCGGCACCGGGCCGCTGGTGTACGCGCTGGCGGTCAACCCGGTGATCGGGCTGGGCAGCTTCCTGGCCCAGCTGTTCTTGCGCGCGCCGATGATGAAGGCCTTGACGTACCAGATGCGGATCACGGGACCGTGGAAGGCGCCGGTCATTACCAAGCTCGATCACCGCACGCCGCTGCCGGCGGCGGCCGGGCAATAAGATCGCAACGATGACAGGATTGTTAAAATGACAGCAAAATTGACGACCGTGGCAGCTATTCAGATGGTGTCAACACCCGACGTGGCGGAAAACATCGCCACCGCGCGCCGCCTGGTGGCGCAGGCCGCGGGCGCCGGCGCAACGCTCGTCAGCCTGCCGGAGTACTGGCCCATCATGGGCATGACCGACCTCGACAAGGTCAGCCACGCCGAGCAGCCTGGCGACGGCCCGATCCAGCACTTCATGGCGCAGGCGGCGCGCGAACACGGCATCTGGCTGATCGGCGGCACCTTGCCGCTGGTGTCGAACGACGTCGCCAAGGTGATGAACACGACGCTGGTCTACAAGCCGGACGGCACGCTGATCGAACGCTACGACAAGATCCACCTGTTCGGCTTTAACCAGGGCGTGGAGGCGTACGACGAAGCGCGCACCATCGTGCCGGGCGAGAGAATCGGCAGCTTCGAAGCGCCATTCGGCCGGGTCGGCCTGTCGGTCTGCTACGACCTGCGCTTTCCCGAACTGTACCGGGCGATGGGCGAGTGCGCGCTGATCGTCGTGCCGGCCGCTTTCACTCACACCACCGGCAGCGCGCACTGGGAAGTGCTGCTGCGCGCGCGCGCCATTGAAAACCAGTGCTACGTGCTGGCCGCGGCCCAGGGCGGGACGCACCGGAACGGCCGGCGCACCTTCGGCCACAGCATGCTGGTCGATCCGTGGGGCGAGGTCAAGGCGGTGCTGGCGGAAGGCGAGGGCGTCGTCGAGGGCGCCATCGACACCGGTTTCCTCGCCGGCGTGCGCGAAAGCTTGCCTGCGCTCAAGCATCGCAAGCTGTGAGCCTGAAGCGATTTCCAGACTATGGCACAATACCTTCACTACTACTGAAGGACCTGCAAAATGACTCCATTTGAACCGAACCTGATTACCCTGGCCGTGGCGCGCGACGTCCTGCTCACCCCTTTTGGCCTCGACGAGGCGAAGCTGCTCAAAGCCCTCGGGACGATGTTTACGCACAAGGTCGACTACGCGGACCTGTATTTCCAATTTACCAAGAGCGAAGGCTGGAGCCTGGAAGAAGGCATCGTCAAGACCGGCAGCTTCTCGATCGACCAGGGAGTCGGCGTGCGCGCCATCTCGGGCGACAAGACGGCGTTTTCGTACTCCGACGAAATTTCCGAGGAGGCGCTGCTGGAAGCGGCAGCCGCCACCCGCACCATCGCGCGGGTTGGCAACGGCAAGGTCAAGATCGCCTCCACCACGCGCGCCATTGGCGGGCGCTCGCTGTACCTGCCGAACGACCCGCTCGATTCGCTCGACGCCACGGCCAAGGTCAAGCTGCTCGAACGGGTTGAAAAAATGGCCCGCGCCAAGGACTCGCGCGTGGTGCAGGTGATGGCTGGCCTGGCCGGCGAATACGACGTCGTGCTGGTGGCGCGCAGCGACGGCGTGCTGGCCGCCGACATCCGCCCGCTGGTGCGCGTGTCCGTCACCGTCATCGTCGAACAGGACGGCCGCCGCGAGATGGGTTCGTCCGGCGGCGGCGGGCGTTTCAACTACGCCTACTTCGACGACGCCATCCTCGACCAATACGCCGCCGAAGCCGTCAAGGCGGCGGTCGTCAACCTCGACGCGCGACCGGCGCCGGCCGGTCCGATGACCATTGTGCTCGGGCCAGGCTGGCCCGGCGTGCTGCTGCACGAAGCGATCGGCCACGGCCTCGAGGGCGACTTCAACCGCAAAGGCTCGTCGGCGTTTTCCGGCCGCATCGGCGAACGGGTGGCGGCCAAGGGCGTCACCGTGGTCGACGACGGCACGCTTGCCAACCGCCGCGGCTCGCTCAACATCGACGACGAGGGCAACCCGACGCAGTGCACCACCCTGATCGAGGATGGCATCCTGAAAGGTTATATCCAGGACACCATGAACGCGCGCCTGATGAAGATGCCGGTGACCGGCAACGCGCGGCGCGAATCGTTCGCCCACCTGCCAATGCCGCGCATGACCAACACCTACATGCTGGGCGGCGACAAGGACCCGGAAGAAATCCTGGCGTCGGTCAAGAACGGCCTGTACGCGGTCAACTTCGGCGGCGGCCAGGTCGACATCACCAACGGCAAGTTCGTGTTCTCGGCCAGCGAAGCGTACATGATCGAAAACGGCAAGGTCACCTACCCGGTCAAGGGCGCCACCCTGATCGGCAACGGCCCTGACGTACTGAACCGGGTGTCGATGATCGGCAACGACATGCGCCTCGATTCCGGCGTCGGCGTATGCGGCAAGGAAGGCCAGAGCGTGCCGGTCGGCGTCGGCCAGCCGACGCTACGCATCGAAGACGTGACGGTCGGCGGCACCGCGTAACGCAGCGCAGCGAAGAAAAAAAAGCCCGGAATTCCGGGCTTTTTTATATGTGCGCAGATGCGTCGACATCGCTACGCTATGCGATCCTCGATCTCCGCTACCCGAAAGTTGCAAGCTTCCGGTCCCCGGTTGTCAAACAAATTCAGAACTTGTGGCGCATGCCGACCTGGAAGTAACGCCCCAGCGCACCACTGTAGTCGAGCGGATTGTACGAGGTTGCGCCGTAGGTCAGCGGATCGAGCGGCGCGATCTTGTCGAACACGTTCTGGATGGTGCCGAACAGTTCGGTGTTTTTCCCCAGCGTCCAGCGCGCGGTCAAATCGAGCGTGGTGAACGAGGCGATCTCGCAGCCATTGGGGGCGTCGCGCCCATCGGCGAAGGTAAACGCGCAGCCGGCCGGGTCGTTCTTGAACAGGGTGTTCTTGATCGGCGCCCGGTAGTTGACCGTGGCCGACACACGCCATGGCGTCAGGTCCCAGGTCGCGCCCAGGTTGACCCGGTCGTCCGGCGTGCCGATGCAGTTGGTGACGTCGCAGTTGCCGTGGGTGCCGGCGAAGTCGCGCTCGCTGCCGTCCTTTTCGGTGCGCAGCCATTTGAACAGGTGGGTCCACTTGGCGTCCATCGCCAGGGTGCCGCGGCCGCTGCCGAGGTTGAATGACGTGCGCCCGTCCAGGTCGACGCCGCGCACTTTGGTGTTGGCCGAGTTGACGTAGTTGGCCAGCACCGCCGTGATCTGGCCCGGGTCGCCGGGCCTGGTCGCGGTGCTAGGGTCGCGCGCCACCTGGCCGGCCGCAATTGCGACGTCGGTTTGCTCCTGGTTGATTTCATTCTTGCGCTTGATCTGCCAGAAGTCGAGCGAGATGCTGGTGCGCGGCAGCGGATCCCAGATCGCGCCCACCGACCAGCTCTTCGAGCGTTCCGGACTCAGTGCGGCATTGGGCGAAGTGATGATGGCGATCGGACCGGCAACGCAGGCCGAATCGACGCCCAGTGCGCAGCGCAGCGGGTCGCTGGCGGTGGAGAACGCGGCCAGCCCGCCGACACCGTTTTCGGCCGAGCTCGGGGCCCTGAAACCCTTGGCGAACGTGCTGCGCAGCGCCAGCTCGCGCATCGGGGTCCACTTGATGCCGACCTTCGGCGTGTACGAGTTGCCGACGTCGGAGTAATGGTCGAAGCGCAGCGCGCCCGTCAGTTCGAGCGTCTTGAGCAGCGGGGCCAGCGCTTCGGCATACACCCCGGTCACGTCGCGCTTGCCGAAATAGGCTGAATAGCCGAGCCCGATAATGTTGCCGAGCTCGGTGCCCGAAGTCGGCGCCAGCTCGGTGCGCTCGTTGCGATATTCGATGCCCGCTGCCACCGCGAGCGGCCCGCCGGGCAGCATTACCTGGTTGAATTCGCGCGTGCCCTTGAAATCGATCTGGGTGATGCTGGTCTGTGCCTTGTTTGAAATGGCTGGCGACAGCGCTGCGTACATCGCCGGTGAATTCAGTCCGGCGTTTTCGGCAATGCGCCAGACCGTACCGGGCGGCAGTGCCGCGTAGGCTGGATTGGTGTTGGCCGCCGCCACGTTGGCCGCGGTCGGATTAAGCAGCGCAAAGGCGACGTTACGCTGCAAGAAGCCATTCCGGTTGTTTTTTACCCTGCTGGTCGAATACAACAGCGAGCTGTCGAAGTCCCAGTTCATGGCGGTGCCCTTGATGCCCACCAGCGCACGGCCGAATTTGGAGTTGATCGCACTGGTGCGCGGCCCGACGTCGGTGGCCAGGTAGCGCAGCCGCGCCGCGGTGCCGAAGTAGGGATTGTCCGGATGGGCCGCGCCGAGCGCCGCGCCAGCGTTGCTGACCGGCCCGCCGGGGTAGCCAACCGATGCGCTGACATTCGATGGGGTACTCAATGATTGCGATTCTGTCCAGTAGTAATTCATCTCGGCATACGCCTCGAGCGTCTGGCTGAGCTTGAAGGAGCCGCGTCCGAACAGGTTGTAGGAGTTTTGCCGGGGCTGGATCTGTTGGTACTGCTGTTGCGCGTCGGTCAGGCAGCCGCCGCCGGGGTCGCCCTGCGGGTGGCTGGTGAAATTGCCGCAGGCGGCCGCCGGGAAGAAACGGGTGAAGCCGACGCCGGCCGGATTGCCGCGGTTGTAGTACAAGCGCGGCGAGTCGGGATCGGCGGGGTTGGAGAGGAAGGGACTGCGCACGTTGCCATTGACGGCGCTGCCGGCGGCGGTTCTGCCGTCGATGATGGCGCCGGTGCCGCCGAATCCTTCCTGGGCGGAAAAGCCCTTGTCGCGCAGATCGGCGCGGCCAATTTGGTCGCGCCCGGCACGGTCACGGTTGTAAACTTCGCGCTTGCCGCCGAATTCCAGGCTGAACAGGACGTTGTAGCGGTCCGCGTCGAGGTCGCCGAAGCCGTGAGTGATCGCCAGGCGCGTGTCGCGCCCATCCCAGTCGCCCGACTTGCCGTAGCTGGCCTTGACAGTGGTGCCCTGGAAGTCTTTGCGCAAAATCACGTTGACGACGCCGGCAATCGCGTCCGAGCCGTAAATGGCGGAGGCGCCGTCCTTGAGGATCTCGACCCGCTCGACCGCTTCGGCCGGGATGATGTTGAGGTCGGCAAACACCTTCTGGCCGTCGTCGGCCAGGCCGTACGGCGCGATGCGGCGCCCGTTGAGCAGCACCAGCGTCGAGGCGGCACCGAGGCCGCGTAGCGAGATGCCCGAGGCGCCTTGGGCGAAGCCGCCGCCGAAACTGGTCGGCACCGAGCCCTGGTTGTCGATCGCCAGCGTCTGCAGCAGTTCGGCGACCGTCGTGCGGCCGGTTTTTTCGATGTCGGCGCGGTTCAGGGTTTGCACGGAAGAGGCGGTTTCGGCTTGCGCCCGGCGGATGTTCGAGCCGGTGATTTCGACCCGGGCGATCGGCTGCGCGGCGGCCGGCGCCTGGTCCTGCGCCTGTACGCCCTGGGCCAGCAAGCTGAGGCCGGCAGCGGCGCCGCCCGCGAAAATACGGCGCAACGAATGGGACAAGATGGTTTCTTTCATGTCAGACTCCAAGGTAGAAGGCGAACTACATCCCGCAGCGCAGAGCGCATCCGTCGGGCGTGCAAAAACGTTGATTTAATTCATTAAAACCGTAGAGAAAATTTGTTTCGGATCAAACCCCATTCCACGAAGTAGACTGGGGTGTCAGGTGTGTCGAGTTTTGCATCGGTTGCGCCGATTCGACTGACGCGCGTCAAACTCCGCCGGGTTGGCATCGCTAGTGTGTGATTCACGCAACGAGCTTGCGGGCAAGTAGGCGCCAGATTGTGCGGACCCTGCCGGACAAAGCGCTTGCCAAGCGGCGCGCATTATTGCTATAGTCGTCGAAACGACATTCGGATACTGCCATGCGCTGTGTGATGCTTTTTAGCTGCCATTTTTTCTTTAGCGATTCCAACCCCAGGGCGGTGGAGTAGCGGCAGGTTCACGCAACAGCAGAACCAGATCCAGCAAAACTTCTGAAAACCGCCAGCGATGGCGGTTTTTTTTTAGCCAGGCACACCAGTAATGTGACGAGTCACTTTGAAAACGGAGAACCGCATGCCCCGCACCGACGATTTACGCATCCGCGAAATGAAGGAATTGACGCCCCCCGCGCACCTGATCCGCGAGTTCGCGTGCAGCGATGCCGCCGGCCAGACCGCGGCGGCGGCGCGGGTGGCGCTGCACCGCATCCTGCATGGCCAGGACGGCCGCCTGATGGTGGTGATCGGCCCGTGCTCGATCCACGACACCGGCGCGGCGATGGAATACGCGCGGCGCCTGGCCAAGGAGCGGGTGCGCTTTGCCGCCGATCTCGAGATCGTCATGCGGGTGTATTTTGAAAAGCCGCGCACCACGGTCGGCTGGAAGGGATTGATCAACGACCCGTACATGGACAACAGTTTCCGCATCAACGACGGCTTGCGGATGGCGCGCGAACTGCTGCGCGACATTAACGAACTGGGACTGCCGGCCGGCACCGAATTCCTCGACGTGATCAGCCCGCAGTACATCGCCGACCTGATCAGCTGGGGTGCGATCGGCGCCCGCACCACCGAGTCGCAGGTGCACCGCGAACTGGCCTCCGGCCTGTCGTGCCCGGTCGGCTTCAAGAACGGCACCGACGGCAACATCAAGATTGCGGTGGAGGCGATCAAGGCGGCCTCGCAGCCGCACCACTTCCTGTCGGTGACCAAGGGTGGCCACTCGGCGATCGTGTCGACCAACGGCAACGAGGATTGCCACATCATCCTGCGCGGCGGCAAGACGCCAAACTACGACGCTGCCAGCGTCGAGGACGCCTGCCGCCAAGTCGCCCTGCAGGGGCTGGCGGCGCGCCTGATGATCGACGCCTCGCATGCGAACAGCTCGAAAAAGCCCGACAACCAGGTGCCGGTATGCGCCGACATCGCGGCCCAGGTAGCGGGCGGCGACGACCGCATCGTCGGCGTGATGGTCGAGTCGAACCTGGTCGGCGGGCGCCAGGACCTGGTGCCGGGCCAGAAGCTGGTGTACGGCCAGTCGGTTACCGACGGCTGCATCGACTGGGAGCAGAGCCTGCAGGTGCTCGAAACGCTGGCGCAGGCGGTGCGTCAGCGCCGCCTGCGCGACGACAGCTGACCCGTCAAGGGAGAAGTTTCGTGTTTTGTTGTTTTCTTGCATTTAAAAAAATTGAAATTTGACAGCTCCTCTGACGAAATGGTTCCATGCGGCATGCGTTGTATATATATAGGTTATTTATATATGCGGATCGTATGTAGGAAAGAACGTCGCGTACCGTGTCCCGGCGCGTAAGACGGCACCCAAAAATCCAAAGAGGAGTTCAATTTAATGTTAAAAGAAAAAATGCTTGCG
>Ga0326735_1000073_pt1 | contig 20135 bp, 20 predicted proteins | sample 37_GP2_1092_FD_207945 | JGI IMG/M metagenome (GOLD analysis project Ga0326735, IMG submission 207945) | Glacier ice microbial communities from Ngari, Tibet, China - 37_GP2_109.2 | ecosystem: Environmental > Aquatic > Freshwater > Ice > Glacier | place: China: Ngari, Tibet | collected 2018-07-31
TACTTTCTGCGCGGCGCTCTCGGTGAAGATAATTGGCGCTGGCATTTCGGTCACTGCATTCATTTCGGTACTCCTGCAAACTTGCGATAACTGGATTATAGACGTTCGGGACGCTTCACGTACGGGCCATCGCGAGCTGCAGCACGGGTTCGCTGATCATACTGTGACTCAGCTTACCGAACACCACTGCCCCACCGTGCATCTCTAGCGCCTTGTACTGCACATCACCAGTTATGCGGGCTTTCGGCTGTAACTCAAGCAGTTCACTCGAAAAAATCGCTCCAATAATTTCGCCATTGATGACCAGGTGGGCCACGCGCACCTCGCCTTCGATGCGCGCATGTTCGGATATCACCAGCATACTGGGCCCGTCGCCATTCGCGATCACGTTGCCCTTCACGACGCCATCGATGCGCATGCCGCCGTTGAAATGCAGATTGCCCTCGATGGTAGTGGCCATGCCGATCAGGCTGTCGATGGTATTTCTGGTTTTGCGTCCGAACATGCTCGATCCTTTAAAGATTGGTGGACAGCTGAGTACGTACTTGGCCGTTATTCAGGATACGCGCCTGCACCGAGCGCACTGCCGCCCCTTCCGGCAGGTTCAAGGTGCCTTCGACACGCTGATACTGCCTGAATGCCAACTTGAATTTATCAGAACTTGCCGATGCATGGTCGGGAAAATGGATGACGGCGTTCTTGCCGCCCTGGACCACCGACACAGCTAATTGCAGGCTGCCGTTAAACTGCGCCGGGCCTTTGCCGCCTTGCATGATGAGCAGCTGATAGCGCAACTGGCTGGGCGCCACGGCCTCGGCCTTGAGGCGACGGATCGTAACACCTTGCGCCGTCGCGTTGGCCGGCAGCAAACTCTCAAAAAACGCCAAGTCCTCTTTCAGCTTAGCATTATCGACTTCCAGTGCCTTGACCTGTATCACCAGTTGCTTTTGCGCCGAGCGCTCGATATTGAGCTGACTCTCCGCTGCATTCACAGTCGCAGAAAGCCGGTCGTGCTCGCTACGTAACGTCTCCATGTGTTCCGGCTGATCCACGATGTACTTTTGCCCGGCTGCCGGCGCTTCATTACGGGAGCTGATAACCCACGCAGCGAGTCCAGCACCAAGCATAAAGATCGCCATGATCCCGATGCATTTCAGTAGCCAGTGTTTCGGCGTACTGATCGTCAGCCTGGGCGACGCAGCCGTTGGGCGTCGACGCCACAGGCTAAAACTGCGTCGGGCGGATTTATTGGAGGCCATCGCGCAGACTAGCGCCGCTCACGGCAGCACGGGCACCTGTTTGAGCCCGGCATTTTCCTCCAGCCCGAACATGATGTTCATGCACTGAACGCCCTGCCCGGCTGCGCCCTTGACGAGATTATCTTCCACGACGAGAATCACCAGCAAGTTTCCACCGCCGGGGCGATGTACGGCGATACGCAGCATGTTCGACGCGCGCACCGAACGCGTTTCCGGGTGACTGCCGGCTGGCATGACGTCGACAAAATATTCATCCTTGTAATGATTTTCGTACAGCGCCTGAAAATCGACATCGAGTGCATCCGGCGCGATCGTCGCATACATGGTCGAGTGGATACCACGAATCATCGGCACCAGATGCGGCACGAAGGTCAGGCCGATCTTGCGCCCGGAAATCGCTTCCAGGCCTTGTATAGTCTCCGGCAAATGGCGGTGACCCTTTACGCCGTATGCCTTGAAATTATCTGCCGCTTCCGCCAGCAGACTGCCGACCTCCGCCTTGCGCCCGGCGCCCGAGACACCAGACTTGCAATCGGCAATCAGTGCCGACTCGTTCACCAGCGCTTTGCCCTGCACCAGGAGTGGCGCCAATCCAAGCTGCATAGAGGTTGGATAACATCCAGGCAATCCAATGACGCGCGCCCCCTTGATCGCAGCGCGATTTATCTCGGGCATGCCATAGACCGCTTCTTCGAGAATGTCAGGACAAGAATGGGGAATGCCGTACCACTGTTCAAACACTGCCGTATCCTTCAGCCGGAAGTCAGCAGCCAGGTCGATTACCTTGACCCCCGCAGCCAGCAGTGCCGGCGCCTGCGCCATGGCCACGCCATGCGGTGTGGCGAAGAACACGACGTCGCAGTCCGTCAGACGCGCATTCTCAGGCGTGGAAAATTTCAGGTCCACATGACCCCGCAGCGACGGAAACATATCGGCTACCGGCGTGCCGTTTTCGGAACGCGATGTAATCGAGACCAACTCCACGCCCGGATGCGGCGCCAACAAACGCAATAACTCGACACCGGTGTAACCAGTGCCACCAACGATTCCAACTTTAATCATTCTTTTTCCTAGCAAAACCTGACGAGCGAAAATATTCTGTCAGGCGCTTTTTAGCACTCCAAGAATCGCAGCATACCTGAAATGAAAAAAGCCACCAGATTCGCACCTGGCGGCTTTTCTTGCCCTGCGAACGCGAATTAACGCTTCGAGAACTGCTTTGCGCGACGAGCTTTGCGCAGACCAACTTTTTTACGCTCGACTTCACGTGCATCACGAGTAACGAAACCGGCCTTCGCCAGTTCTGGCTTCAGGCTTGCATCGTAGTCGATCAGTGCGCGAGTGATACCGTGACGAACTGCACCGGCTTGACCGGATTCGCCGCCGCCGTGAACGTTAACCATGATGTCGAAATGCTCGACATTGCTGGTCAATTCCAGTGGCTGACGGATCACCATCAGGCCAGTTTCGCGCGAAAAATATTCATTCGCTGGCTTGCCATTGACGACGATCTTGCCTGTGCCGGTTTTGATGAAGACGCGAGCCACTGCACTCTTGCGACGGCCGGTTCCGTAATTGTAGTTACCGATCATGTCGATTCCTTAGAGGTCAAGTACTAGTGGTTGCTGCGCAGCATGCGGATGGCTACCATCGGCATACACTTTGAGCTTCTTGATCATTGCGTAACCAAGCGGGCCTTTAGGCAACATGCCCTTGACCGCTTTTTCAAGCGCGCGACCAGGAAAACGCTGCTGCATTTTCTCGAAATTTGTTTCGTAGATACCGCCTGGATAGCCAGAGTGACGGTAGTACGTCTTGTTCAGAGCTTTCGTGCCTGTCACGCGCAGTTTGCCTGCATTAATCACGACGATGAAATCGCCGGTATCTACGTGAGGGGTGAATTCTGGTTTGTGCTTGCCGCGTAACCGGAGTGCCACTTCGCTGGCAACACGTCCGAGGATTTTGTCCGTCGCGTCAACCACGAACCAGTCGCGCTTGACCTCGTGGCCTTTAGCGGAAAAGGTTTTCATGATGACTTCCTAATTGAAATAAATGCTCAAATTGGTGGTTCCGCTGCACCGGTCATGGATGGATTCATGGTCGAATGCGCTACGGACTCTGCCTTATGTTCTTTCCTGAGCAAACGGAAAGCCGGAAATTATAGCCTTTTCAAAGACTTGCCGTCAAACCTAATGTCAGTCAACGTTTGTGCCAGTGCGTCTCCAGCGGCATTTCCCGGCCGGTTCACATACTTGCGCTAGGTTCGGGCACAGCGGAAAATTAACGGAAGCGGCTACAATCGTTTTTATTTAAAAAAGAGCAGAAAATGGAATGTACAGTGCGCTGGACGGGCTCGTCAGGGATGACGTTTTTGGCCGAGACTGGCTCAGGCCATATTATTTCCATGGATGGCGCGCCAGACGGCGGCGGGCGCAATCTCGCGCCGCGGCCGATGGAAACTGTATTGGCGGGAACAGGAGGGTGCACTGCCTACGACGTCGTACTAATCCTGCGCAAAAGTGGCCAGGACATAAGGGGCTGTGATCTTACCCTCAAATCAGAACGCGCAGAAAAAGATCCGAAGGTGTTTACCTCGATTCATTTTCACTTTACCGTGCGCGGCCGAGATCTGAAACCAAACCTGGTCGAGCGCGCCATCAAGCTATCGCATGAAAAGTACTGCTCCGCCTCGATCATGCTGGAAAAGACCGCGAGGATCACTCATTCGTTTGAGATAGTCGACGATCTGGCCTGAGCAAACCCTCGCCAGCACCGCTTGGTACAGCTCAAATGTAATACGCTGTCGTCGTCATTACCTTGGCGACGCCGGCCATGGCATATTGCAGCGGCTTCGGCATTTGCTCTGCACCCAAAGCTTGCGCCTCTGCGCCATGCCTGGCCTCGTCATCCCGCATCTGCATGACGATGGCCCGCGACTTTGCGTCTTGCGCCGGCAGGCTGTTCAGATGGCTTTCCAGGTGCGCTTCGACCTGGCGCTCGGTTTCCACAACGAATCCCAGGCTTTGATTCTCTCCTGCGCGCGCTGCAAGTGCTCCCATGACATAGGCCCCTGCATACCAGAGCGGGTTCAACAGGCTCGCATGCGAACCAAGCTCTTGCAGACGCTGTGCTGTCCATGCGAGGTGGTCTACTTCATCTTTGCCAGCCATCACGAACTGCTGGCGCAATTTATCGGAGCGGGCGAACTGCGCCTGTGCCGAATAGAGTGCCTGCGCGCAAACTTCACCGACATGGTTTACCCGCATCAGCCCCGCACTACGCCGCTGATCACGCTCACTCAGCATTTCCTCCGGAACAGTCACCGCCGGCGAGTTTTGTTGCGCCCGAGAAGCCCCAAAAACAACGCGCAATGCACGGTCAAACTCTTTTATTAATGTGTCAATGCTCATGATTTTATGGTCTAGGTGTTATTAAGTTGGGACAACCAGTTGTGTATCGGCCACATAATATCGAGGTAATTGTGAGAATGGCCAAATTCCCTTTGCCCTCCCAACCGATCTTTGTTGAAATACGCCGAGCTTCTTTCTTTTAAGGAAGTTTCGGCAAGGGCGCGTCAATTGCGCAACCGCCGGAGGCAACAAATTTAACGTCATAACTCTCGGAGAATACTGAATGAAAAAATCGCTTCTTGCATTCGCAGTCTTGGGCGCCTTCGCAGGCGTTGCATCGGCTCAAACATCAGTCACAGTTTATGGTTCATTTGATGGTGGTCTGCGCAATGTAACTAACGTGAATGCTGCCGGGAATAGCCGTTTGACCATGGGTTCGGCAGGTACATACAATTCCAACCGCCTTGGTTTCCGCGGCGTAGAAGACCTGGGCGGCGGCAACAATGCTCACTTCGTTCTGGAAAATGGTTTCAACAGCGGCACTGGCGCTCAGGTAGGCGACCTTTTCGGTCGTCAGGCGTTTGTCGGTCTGGGCGGCAAATGGGGTTCTTTAGATTTTGGCCGTCAATACACTATCGCGTTTAAAGTTACCGCCGCTTACGATCCATTTGCATACAAATATACTACTATCGCTCCTGCAGTGGCCTCTACAGCCGGCGTTCGTTTCAACAACGATATTCAGTACACGGGCACTTTTGGTCCGCTGACCGCACGCGCAGAATACGCTGTTGGTGAAGTTGCAGGCAATACCAGCGTCGGTTCAGCCCAAGCGGTTGGCTTGAGCTACAACGCAGGCCCATTGAGCCTGGGTGCGGCTTACACGGAGCGCGATATTGCAACGAATCCACTTACACCGACTACTGGCTTTGACAACAAGCACTTCACAGTAGGCGGCGCTTTCAAGCTGGGCAACAGTTTGAAGTTCTCCGCTGGCTATGTTCACCAGAAGCAAGCAACGACGACGATAGATACTGAAACCAAGTGGTCGTGGATCGGCGCTGCCTATGATTTCACCCCGGCCCTGCAAGCCACTTACGCGTTCTATCAGACTAAAGTCGAGGCTACTCCGACACTGAACGGCAGGAAAGATATGCATATGATCGGCGCGACTTACGCTCTGTCGAAGCGCACAAACTTCTACGCAGAGATGGATTACTCCAAGCTTTATGGTGCTTCCCGTATCGGCACGGCACCAACGATCCAGAACGACCAGACTGGTATTTCAGTCGGTATCAATCATACATTCTGATAAGCCTTTGACATCGATGCATCGCAGACCGGCGCCAGCCGATATGTAATGGCAATCCATCGATGTCTGGTTTGACATAAGTGATGAAATGAAGGGCTCACAGTAATGTGAGCCTTTTTTTGTTCCGGCGGATCGCCTCCCCGCGCTGATCAATGCCGACTTCGGGACTCCCGAAAAATTCCTGCATAGAAAGGTTTTGCGCACTTACGACAAGCTGTTGTCGCTAAAACATCCAAATTATGATGACATTTTTACAACTTTACGATATTTTCTTTGATTGCAAAACCATTCTTTGTTCAAATAGCCTTAGCTTTTTGATGCATTAATGACAACCGTCAAGCATCCTAAAGATCAGGCTACCGAGTGCAATCGGGTTCAGCATCTTAAACTTTAAGGATTTCGTAATGAAAAAAACGCTATTTGCTCTCGTAATTTTGGGCGCCTCCACTGGTGCAGCGGCTCAGACTTCGGTAACGATCTATGGCTTGGTTGACGTAGGCTTTTTGTCGGAGCGCGGCGCCACCACCCTGAACAGCCTGCGAAGTGGCAACCAATCCGGCAGCCGACTGGGCTTCAAGGGTACCGAAGACCTGGGCAATGGCATGAAGGCGAATTTCATTCTCGAAAACGGCTTCAATGTTGATAACGGCACGGCCGCTCAAGGTGGCGCGCTGTTCGGCCGCCGTGCGACTGTCGGCCTAACCGGCGAGTTCGGCGCGGTAGACCTGGGCCGTCGTAACAGTCCCTTCTACAATGCCATCGACAGCGTCGATCCAATGTCGACTGGATTTGCCGGCAACGCTGCTAACCTGATGTACAGGAACGGAAATGCGGGCGACGTTGGCCAACGCATGAATAACGCGGTGTTCTACACTACGCCACAATATGGCCCCGTTTCTGCCGAGATTGCTTATGGCTTCGGAGAGGTACCCGGCAATAATTCCGCCAGTCGCATCTACGGTGGATCCGTTGCATACGTTGGAGGCCCGTTGTCAGTCGCTCTTGCCCATCACAATGTCAACAACGCGGCAGGGAACACAAACAGCAAGAATACCGTCATCACCGGCAAATACAAGTTCGGGGCAGTGGGGGCCCATCTCGCCTACGCGCATAACACCGGTGCCGCCGTAGACAGCAACGACCTGTTGGTAGGCGTCTCGGTGCCATTCGACGCCCACACAATCCTGGCGTCCTACATCCAGAAAGATGATCAGTCCGCAGCTGAAAATGACGCGAAGCAGTATGCGGTTGCTTACACATATGCATTGTCCACACGGACTAATTTCTATGTGTCATATGCGAAAATCACCAACGACAACGCGGCAGCTTTCAAGACCAACGGCAATTTTGGCGATCGGGAAGCCAATTTTGGTATCCGGCATAAGTTCTAATCATGGGTAGAACGCTGACCTGAAGATTGATGCTGCACAAACAAAATGGCGCCCTCGGGCGCCATTTTCACTTCCCGAGGCTACTTGAGCGGACCTGGCCGGTGACTAACTCTCGTTTCGGACGAAAGACATTTTTGTCAGCATAGAACTCTGCATGCTGATCCTGCATCCAACCTGGCACACCCACGACTGGCAACGGCGTGAAGTCGGACGTAGACAATCCCCCAGCGATGCGCTGTGCCACATGGCCGTCCACCCAACCTCGCTGCTCTACTGGCGAAAGCGTCGAAAACCCCGGGTCAACCAGAATTATCCACGCGTGGGCAGTAATTGCCTTGTACGGCGCCACCAGCTTTTCGATTAGCGCATGTCCAAACAAGCTGACTTGAACGTTTTTGAGGAAGCGCGCGCGCTGTGCGACAAACAACGCATCCCAATGATGCGCGCGCAGGAAGTCTGCCAGTTCGACGTCCGCGGTAATGAATAACGCGGCATTCTCATCGAATATCGTCGCGCCGTCACGCAGTGCGCCGCGCTTCCCTGCAACCCTTGCACCTGTGTCCGAACGCGCAATTTCTGCAGCCTGCAGCCGATTAAGTTCAACCTTGATTCGCGGGTATCGCAGCCAGATCATCGCGTTAAAGAAATCATGCAGATTGTCTCGTGTCGGCACCCCGCCGGTATCGCTGATAAAGGCTTCGTAAGCCATGTCCTCACGCAGATCCGACTGCGGCACGAAATGGACAGGCAGGCCGCGGTGGTTACGCAGGCCGGACTTTTCGGCAAGTTGATTCAATGCTGCTCGCCACTCAGGCGCTTCGAGAACAACCGTGGCCTGCGCAAGCAAAGGCGCAAGCCAGGGTTTCTGCCAGTCGACCTGCCCAATTTTTTCGATCATGAAGTCACTGCACACTACGCCGAAACATCATGATTGCATGCGCCAGCCGATCGTATCGCCAGCATTCAGCGGCACCACCGTGGATTGATCGAAGGGTAACTCATCGGGGATGGTCCACTCTTCGCGGCGCAAGGTGACCGACCCGGTATTCCGCGGCAGATTGTAGAAATCCGGGCCATTAAAACTCGCAAATGCTTCAAGCTTACCTAGCGCGCCCTTTTCGTCGAAAGCCTGCGCATATAGCTCCAGCGCATGTGACGCCGTGTAGCAGCCCGCGCAGCCGCAGGCATGCTCTTTCAATCCTTTGGCGTGCGGGGCCGAGTCTGTCCCTAAAAAAAACTTGCCCGAGTCCGAAACGGCTGCCTGAAGCAGCGCCTGCCGGTGCTCCTCGCGTTTCAAGACGGGCAAGCAGTAAAAATGCGGCCGAATCCCACCCTTGAAAATTTCGTTGCGGTTGTACAGCAGATGATGTGCGGTGATAGTCGCGGCCGTATGACTGTCTGCGTCCGCGACGTACTGTGCCGCCTGTCGCGTCGTGATGTGTTCGAACACGATGTTCAACTCCGGCATGTCCTTCCGAAGCGGCAGCATTATGCGATCGATGAAGGCGGCTTCGCGGTCAAAAATGTCGACTTCGGGATCGGTGACTTCGCCATGCACCAGGAACGGCATGCCAAGTTCCTGCATGATTTCGAGTACCGCGTAACATTTTTTCAGGTCAGTAACGCCAGCCGCAGAATTCGTCGTCGCGCCGGCAGGATATAACTTAACCGCATGAACAAAACCACAGTCCTTGGCGCGGCGAATTTCGTCGGGCAGGGTCGCGTCCGTCAGGTAAATCGTCATCAAGGGCTCGAACTGCATCCCTTCAGGTAACGCTGTCAGGATGCGTTGGCGATACTGTTCGGCCTGCGCTGTGGTAGTGACTGGCGGCTTCAGGTTCGGCATCACGATAGCTCGGGCAAACTGGCGCGCGGTCGCGCCCAGGACACTCGCCATTTGCGCACCATCGCGCAAATGCAAGTGCCAGTCGTCGGGGCGGGTAAAGGTGATCGATGTTGGGGAGCTTGAAGTTGACGGACTAGACATGGGTTCCTCGTTGGGGTTCCCGCATTCTACCTTCACTGGAAAGGTCGATCGGCGTTCAGCACGATGCAAAGGACGAAAAAAATCGCTTCAAAAACTCTTGAAGCGGCCACTTCGTCGCACAGAGCGGACGGATCAGTGAGTAATGATCTTCGCCAGGAAATCCCGTGCGCGATCAGATCGAGGCGACCCAAAAAACTCATCCTTGGTACAGTCCTCAACAATAGAGCCCATGTCCATAAAGATCACCCGGTTTGCGACCCTGCGCGCAAAGCCCATTTCATGGGTGACGACCATCATGGTCATGCCGTCATGTGCGAGCCCGACCATCACGTCAAGAACTTCGTTGATCATTTCCGGATCAAGTGCGGAGGTAGGTTCGTCGAACAGCATCGCGATCGGATCCATCGACAAGGCGCGCGCAATGGCGACGCGTTGTTGCTGCCCGCCGGACAGCTGGCCTGGAAACTTGTCTTTCTGCGCCAGCAGACCTACGCGGTCGAGGTATTTGAGACCTTTTTCGGACGCTTCCTCGATCGAACGGCCCAAGACTTTCACCTGCCCGATGGTCAGATTTTCACGGATCGACAAATGTGGAAACAGCTCGAAGTTTTGAAACACCATGCCTATGCGCGCGCGCAGTTTGGACAAATTGGTTTTGGGATCGCCTACAGAAATCTGGTCAACCATGATCGTGCCTTGCTGGAACGGCTCAAGGCCATTTACCGTCTTGATCAAGGTCGACTTACCCGAACCGGACGGGCCGCAAACGACCACGACGTCGCCCTTGGCAACGCTGGTAGTGCAATCAGTCAGTACCTGAAAATTACCGTACCACTTGCTTACCTTGTTCATTTCAATCATTTATTCCTCCAGAATTCTTTTCGCTATCGATTTTTAATTTGTTATGGTCAATCCAGCCTTAAAGGGCGACAACGAACGCTAGCGAATGATGGCCACGCGCTGCTGCAGTTTCTTGACCAGCAGAGACAGTCCGAAACACAAAACGAAATACACCAGTGCGACGAACAAATACATTTCCACCAGTCGTCCGTCCCGCTGCGCCACTTTGGATGCAGCCCCCACAAAATCGGTGATCGACAGAACATACACCAGCGACACGTCTTGAAACAGTACGATAGTTTGTGTCAGCAAGACAGGGATCATGTTTCGAAATGCCTGCGGCAAGACAATGTTGCTCATGGTCTGCCAGTAACTCATGCCTAAGGCATACCCGGCTGAAACCTGGCCGCGGGGGATAGACTGTATTCCCGCCCGCATGATCTCGCAGTAGTAAGCCGCTTCGAACAAGATAAACGTAATCAATGACGACGAAAACGCGCCGACCTTTATCGGCTCCTTGGCGCCGATGAGCCATGCGCCGATGTAAGGCACCAGGAAGTAAAACCAAAAAATCACGAGTACCAAAGGCATTGATCGAACCAGATTAACGTAGCCGGTCGCGACCAGCGAGACAGGCTTTGAACTAGACAAGCGCATCATCGCCAAAATGGTACCGAGGAATACACCGCCTATCATGGCAAATAATGTCAATTGCAGAGTAAAGGTCATCCCCGTAGTGAACAGGTAAACCCACGAACGTTGAATGACATCAAAATCGAAATTACCGAACATGATCAATGCCCCCCAGCGCTGGCGGTTCCAGCGACGATGAATCCGGGTACGGCGACCTTTTTCTCAAGGAGTCGCATCAGATTAACCACCACAATATTCACCACGATATAAATCAGCGTTGCGGCAGTAAACGCCTCGAACACCTGGAACGAAAATTCCTGCATGGACCGTGCGCGCGCTGTCAACTCCATCAAGCCAATCGTCAGTGCAACTGAGCTGTTCTTGATGATATTAAGGAATTCACTGGTAAGCGGGGGCAAAATAATGCGAAACGCCATCGGAAGCAAGACATAGCGATAGGTTTGCGGCAGCGTCAGGCCCAGCGCGGTGCCAGCCATTTTCTGTCCATTCGGCAAGGACCCAATACCGGCCGAAACTTGCACTGCTACGCGCGAAGAAGTGAAAAAGCCGAGGCATAAAACAGCAGTGATGAACGATGCATTCGGCATTGCCTTCAGCCAGTTGCCCGCCGCGGTCGGTATCAGTTCCGGCATGACAAAATACCAGAGAAACATTTGCACCAACAGTGGAATATTTCTGAATAACTCTACGTAGGCGTTACCGAAACGAACCGCCCATTTGTTGGGCATGGTCCGAATTGTTCCGATGACCGCGCCCAAAATCAGCGCCATGACCCAGGCCGTTAGGGCAGTCGCCATGGTCCATAACAAGCCGGACCACAGGGTATCCATATAGGTGCCGACACCATCGGGCGAGGCCTGCCAAAATATGCGCCAATTCCAGTGATAATTCATGATTCGGTTGCCCCTGAGCAGTATCGTTATGTTGAAAATCTGGGTGAAGCCAATCGGTTGCGACACGATTGTTACTCGTCGCCAATTATTGTGCGTTGCACTAATTGGTCGAGCAAAAACAAAGCGGGAGGCAAATTGCCCCCCGCCGCGGGTTATTGCAGACAGTAGTTACTTGAGTATGTAGGCGGCCGGGTCACCGGAATCGGTAGGCTTGGCAATCACAGACTTCAACTGTTCAGTCATCGGCATGTTCAGGTTAATGTTTTTTGGAGGAATCGGCGATAAGAACCACTTGGTGTAGAGCTTGTTGATGTCACCTGATTTAAAGACATCCTCGATTGCTTTATCGACAGCCTTTTTAAAAGCTGGGTCATCCTTACGCATCATAATGCCGTATGGCTCGACTGATAATGATTCTTTCGAAATCGTATATTCCGTTGGATTTTTCGCGCCTGCCTGTAAACCAGCCAACAGAATGTCATCCATCGCGAACGCTACGGCACGTCCAGTTTCAACCATCAGGAAGCCTTCAGCATGATCCTTGGCTGTCATGATATTCATGCCGAGGCTGCGTTCTGCATTGAGCGCAGTGACTTGCTTCAAGTTCGATGTTCCGGAGGTGGACACCAGCGTCTTGCCTTTCATGTCGGCCAGCGAATTGATGTTGGAAGCTTTTTTCGACAGCAGGCGATTAGCAGTAACAAATGTTGTAGGCGCAAACGCTACTTGGTTCTGGCGCTCCACGTTGTTGGTAGTCGAGCCACATTCAAGATCGATCGTGCCGTTCGCCATCAGTGGAATACGGGTTGCCGACGTGACCGGATTGAGCTTAACGTCCAGAGTTTTCAGGCCAAGCTGCTTTTGGATGGCACTGACTGCCTTCATGCACAGCTCGATCGAATAACCCTGGTAAGTCTGCTTGTCATCCAAATAGGAGAATGGCACTGATGTATCGCGCACGCCGAGCGTGATCGATCCTGAGTCCTTGATTTTTTTCAGCGTGCCAGTTTCCTGGGCTTGCGCGGTGCCTGCGAGTATGCCGGTCGTGATCAATACTGCGGCCAATGATGATAATTTCATACTGTCTCCATGATAAATTAACTAGCTTGGCCGCGTGAACATCGGCAAGTGCCGCGCCCCCATCAGCCGAATTGATTTACTACCGCCCTGCCCTTACTACTTGCTAACAACTTCATCCAACCCATCGCCGACCTTGTCTGTCGGAAAGCGCAGCGTATCGCGCAAAAGATAACCCATAGGCATGTTCAAATTTACGCGTTTGGGTGGTATCGGCTGTCCGAACCACTTGTCATAAAGCCTGTTCAGCTCCCCGTCGTTAATCAGTCGGCCCATCTCTCGATCGACTGCCTTCTTAAAATTCGGATCATCCTTGCGCATCGCGATGGCGTAGGGCTCGGCAGATAAGGAATCGCCAACAATTAGAAATCCATTTGGTGATTTCGCATTTGCGCGTAATCCAAAAAGCAGCACATCGTCCATTGGAAAAGCATCGGCTTCACCGTTTTCGACCTTGCCGAACGATTCCGCATGATCGCGCCCTTCGATCAGCACCAAGCCGAGCGAGCGCACTTTATCACGGTCATTCATCAGCTGAACCGTCGTCGTACCCTTGGTTGTGACGACCTTTTTACCCTGTAAATCCGCCCAGTTCGCAATCCGTGAGTCACTTTTCACCACCATCCTGACTGTCGCAACGAAATGCGGAATCGTAAATGCGACGATTTTTCTTCGCTCCGCATTATTCGTGGTCGAGCCACACTCAAGGTCTACCTTGTTTTCGTTCAGCGCCGAAAACCGATTCGCCGAGGTTACCGGAAGATAGACGACATTAACTCCCTTGAGCTTCAGTTCGCGGCGCAGACCGTCAACCACCCTGAGACACAAATCAATTGCGTAACCGACCGGCTTATTATTCTGATCCAGATAGGAGAATGGCAGCGACGCCTCGCGATAACCAATCCTGACTGTCTGCGTATCGCGAATTTTTGCCAGTGTTTCTACTGCATTGCTGCGACCTGCACACATAAACAAGATCGCAATGCAGACTACCTTTGAAAAATCCGCCATTCTCGACCGACGCATACGCCCCCCTATCACGCAAATTCCAGCGCTCCAACTGCATGCACAGACAATTCCCTCAAAGAAATTGTCTACCCTACTGCCGTGGGATCAACAGGCGACCACTTTCGGGTCGAGCTTCAAGTAGTCCCAAAGCCGTCCCACGATTTCCCTGCCAGGCCGCTGGGCGCACGGACGTTCACGATAAAGCCGGATTTCCATTTTCAATCCCCATTTTCGCCGCCCACCGTCGGCCCTTGCCAAAAGGCCCTGCATGACTTCACGCGCTGCTGCGGATTCGGGCAGGAATACGATACCCAAACCTTCCAGCGCCATCATTTTCAACCCTTCTGCCATATCTGTTTCGCAGCGCTTTTCGAGGTAGAGATTGTCGCCGGCATCCGCCAGTATCAATTCGACCATGCGCCCAAGATATGCTGTCCGGGTATAGGAAAGATAAGGCAAGGGCACCTCGGGTGAGCCCGGCAACGACATGGTTGGCTTCCCGTCGCAATCACAGCTTGAATACGCGTGCAAGGATTCTCGTCCGAGCACCAGACCCTCATATCGGCTTGGATCCAGGCCTACCGGGTGACGCGGATGGTGATAACACAGGAGCAGGTCGCATCCACCTTCCACAAGCGTCATCACGGCATCGTGCACGTTCAATGCGATGAGTCGCGAAGTCATACCGTCAAAGTCACCCTGTAACTCGCTTAGCCATTTCGGCATGAAGGTGAGCGACAAAGTATGGGGTACCGCAAATTCGATGGTGTTCAGTCCTTGCTGTTGCTGATCACGTAGCAGCGCCCGGGTGCTATAGATTCGACCAAGCATATCCATGGCTTGCTCATAAAATACGGAACCGGCAGCAGTCAGGCTGGTCGGATATGAAGTCCGGTCAATCAGGTCTGCGCCTATCCAGGCTTCGAGTGACTTGATACGCCTGGAAAACGCTGGTTGAGTAATATGACGCAGCCCGGCCGAGCGGCTGAAACTATTTGTTTCTGCCAACGAGACGAAGTCCTCGAGCCATTTGGTTTCCATTTTGTTATGGTAGAGCGTTTCACTCTTACACGCAAAGATGGAGTAGCCTTCGTCGTGTTCATACCACGACACGTCCCGATCAGTTTGTCGCCGGAATTGTCGGGGATCCGTCTGCGTTGGACGAGGTGGATATGGAGTCTGGCCGGGCTTGCTGTCGCTGCCACATTTGCGCGTACGCTCCTGCCATGGCGATCAACTGCGCATGCGTCCCGCGCTCGATGATGCGTCCCTGTTCCAATACCAGGATCTGCGCTGCATCGGCAATGGTGGATAAGCGATGTGCAATCACCAGCGTAGTGCGGTCGCGTGCTATTTCCTTGAGTTGGGCCTGTATCGCCTGCTCGGCTTTCGAATCGAGAGCCGAGGTGGCTTCGTCAAAAATCAGGATGGCTGGATGCTTCAGCAAAGTACGCGCTATCGCCACGCGCTGCTTTTCACCGCCGGATAATTTCAGGCCACGTTCACCGACCGTCGTCGCGTACCCGTCGGGCAGACTGATGATGAAGTCATGGATATAGGCCGAGCGCGCGGCAGCAATAATTTCTTCTTCGCTGGCGCCTGGCCTGCCGTAGGCGATGTTGTACCCGATCGTATCGTTGAACAGGACCGTATCTTGCGGAACGATACCGATCGCTTTGCGCAGCGATGCCTGAGTCACGTCGCGGATTTCCTGCCCATTGACAGAGATGCTACCCGAACTCACATCATAAAAACGGTACAGAAGCCGTGACAGCGTCGATTTGCCCGAGCCGCTGTGGCCAACGACAGCAGTGGTCGTGCCCGCAGCGATCGTAAAGTCGACATCAAACAAAATCTGCCGCTTGCTTTCGTAGCTGAAATCGACATGCGAAAAACTCACTTCTGCGTTCTGGATTTTGAGGTTTTCGGCGTGCGGCGCATCGGCGATTTCCCGATGCTGGTCGAGCAGGACGAATAAGCGCTCCATGTCCGCCAGGCTCTGCTTGATTTCACGATAGATCACGCCCAGAAAGTTCAGCGGAATATATAGCTGGATCATGAATGCGTTGACCAGCACCATATCGCCCAGTGTCATGGTCCCGTCGATCACACCTTGCGTTGCGCGCCAGAGGATCAAGGTCACGGCGGTAGCGATGATGATCGACTGGCCGCTGTTCAGCAACGAAAGCGAAGTCTGCGAGCGGACGGCCGCAGATTCGTATTTTTGCAGGCCTTCGTCGTAGCGCTTCGCCTCGTAATCTTCATTGCTGAAGTACTTCACCGTTTCATAATTGATCAGCGAATCGATCGCCTTCGTATTCGCCTTTGAATCCAGGTCGTTCATGGTGCGGCGAAAATGCGTGCGCCACTCGGTCACGATCACGGTAAACCCGATATACGAGCCGAGCGCCACCACGGTAATCACCGTGAACCAGATATCGTAGTTCAGCACCAGGTAGCCGATCACCAGGGTAATTTCAACCAGCGTGGGCAGGATACTGAACAAGGTATAAGAAACCAGCGATGAAATGCCGCGCGTGCCGCGCTCGATATCCCGACTCATTCCGCCAGTCTGGCGGTTCAGGTGAAAGCGCAGCGACAATGAATGCAAATGGCGAAATACCTTTAATGCCACCGTACGCACGGCGCGTTGGGTCACGCGCGCAAACACGAACTCTCGCAATTCCGTAAACAAGGTCGTGGAAAAGCGCAGCAATCCGTACACGGCAAGAAGGCCGACCGGTAGCACTAACAGTGCCTGGGGATTAGTCGGGCTGATCGACATGCGGTCAACCAGTTCTTTCAGTACCAGCGGCACGCCGACATTGGCTACCTTCGCCCCGATCAAAAACGTCAGCGCCAGCGCGACGCGCCATTTGTAAGCCCATAAATAGGGCAGCAGAGTCTTGAGAGTGGCCCAGTCGTTGCGGGTGCCCTGATTGGCTGGCGCGTCATGGGGCGAGGAGGAATGACGTCGCATGAAGAAAGTTTTATCCAGTAAGATGGTTTATGCTGCGCGCAAATTCGTAGCTGTCGATTGTAGTCGTTTAAAAGTTTAACGAAGGAGCAAACATGATGGAGCGAGAGCCGGGCGGGCTGCCTGAAGGCATGCCGCAGCTGCGCGTAATGCCTATGCCAGCCGATGCAAATGTGCATGGCGACGTATTTGGCGGATGGATCATGTCGCAGGTCGATATTGCCGGTTCATTGCCAGCCGTGCGCCGGGCCAACGGCCGGGTCGCGACTATCGCGGTGAATTCGTTTCTGTTCAAGCAGCCGGTGTTCGTCGGTGATCTGCTGTCCTTCTACGCGACGATCGTCAAAGTCGGCAATACGTCGATCACGGTGAATGTCGAAGTGTATGCGGAACGAAATCGGCTGCAGGCGGATTGCGTCAAGGTGACCGAGGCAACGCTGACCTATGTAGCTACCGGCGAAGACCGCAAGCCGCGACCTCTACCCAGACTTCCCGAATAATCTGACGCCGACTGCGAAACAATTGCTGACGACCCAGCAAAAAAAACTGCCCGGGTAAAACTCGGGCAGCTTCATTCCTGATCATCGAAGGGAGGCATTCGTCAGGCGGCGACTTTCTCGTCGCGCAGTTCGCGGCGCAGGATCTTTCCTACGTTAGTCTTGGGCAGTTCGTCGCGGAACTCGATGTACTTCGGCCGCTTGTACCCGGTGAACTGCTCCTTACAGTAGCCCATCAACTGCTCTGCGCTGAGTGCTGGATCCTTGCGCACGACAAACAGCTTGACGGCTTCGCCAGAATTTTCATCCGGCACGCCGATACAAGCGCATTCCAGCACGCCCGGATGCATTGCGATGACGCCTTCGATTTCGTTCGGGTATACATTGAAGCCCGACACCAGGATCATGTCTTTCTTGCGGTCGACGATTTTCACATAGCCACGCTCATCCATGGTGCCAATGTCGCCGCTCTTGAAGAATCCATCGGCAGTCATGACCTTCGCGGTTTCGTCCGGCCGGTTCCAGTAGCCAGCCATTACCTGCGGGCCGCGAATGGCAATTTCTCCCGGCTGACCGATTGGCACAGCATTGCCAGTATCGTCAAGAATGGCGATATCGGTCGAAGGAAATGGCAAGCCAATGGTGCCACTGAACTCCGCCGTGTCGGCTGGATTGCAGGTCGCGACGGGCGAGGTTTCAGACAGGCCGTAGCCCTCGGCGATCGGACAGCCAGTGACCTTGAACCAGCGGTCTGCCACGGCTTTTTGCACCGCCATTCCACCGCCGTTGCTAACCTTCAGGGCCGAAAAATCCAGCTTGGCGAAATCAGGATGATTCAACAAGCCGTTATATAGCGTATTCACTGCTGGCAAAATGTTGAATTTGTATTTGGCCAGCTCCTTGATGAAACCGCCCATATCACGGGGGTTTGGTATCAGCACGTTCATTGCGCCATTCCGCATGCCGAGCATGCCGCAGGAAGTCAGCGCGAAGATGTGGTACAGGGGCAGTGCACAAATGATAATCAGCTGCTCGACCTTGGGCTCTTTGTCCAGCACTGGCTGCAGCCACACTTCCGATTGAATGACATTGGCGATCACGTTCCGATGCAGCAGGGTCGCGCCCTTGGACACCCCTGTCGTGCCGCCTGTGTACTGGAGGAAGGCAACGTCATCATGGGTCAGTTCCACATGCTGCAGACTCATCCTGGCACCCTGGGCCAGCACGGCATTGAAGCGTGTTGCATTCGGCAGCGAATATGCCGGCACCATCTTCTTCACGTTGCGCACCACGAAATTGACGATTGTTCCTTTCAGACCGCCCAGCAGGTCGCCCATGCTCGCCACGACGACATGGCGGATCTTTGTTTTCGGCAGCACCTGCTCGAGCGTCGTGGCGAAGTTTTCCAGGATGATGATGGCTTCAGCGCCCGAGTCATTCAGCTGGTACTCGAGTTCGCGCGGCGTGTAAAGTGGGTTCACGTTGACCACGATGAAGCCAGCACGCAGGATGGCCGCGATGGCGACCGGATACTGCAGCACATTCGGCATCATGACCGCGACACGAGCGCCCTTTTTCAGGTCTTTGCTCTGTAACCACGCGCCGAGCTTTTTCGACAGGGCGTCGAGTTCGGCATAGGTCATGAACTTGTCCATGCAGACGAATGCGTTGCGTGCCGCATACTTGCGGAACGACTCGTCTATCATGTGCACGAGCGAACGGAATTGCGTGCAGTCGATCTCCGCGGGCACGCCGTGCGGGTACGATTTCAGCCAGAATTTATCCATGGTTTCCTACTGTCTCCGACGATTTTGATGATCGCGCACCGGCAGAAAGGGTCCCACTGGCGCGGTGCAGGCAATTTCCTGATTACATTTGTTGTAACCTGATGCTATCGATCACTTAGCCGTCATGCAAGTGTTTTGCGTAACAGGTAGACAAACTGCCGGGGTGGCACGCACACCGGCCAGCTATTTCAACGGCGCGGTCATGGAAATTCTCTCACCGGCCTGCGCCGTTAGCGACGGGCCACGAAGAATGAGCGCGTTCAACTGTTGATGACGCGTTGGCTTATCCAGCAATGCCAGCGCCTTCACCGCCGCGTAAAAACGGGGCAAGGTTTGTTCGCGCAAAAGCAAAGCCTGAAATGCCGGCACCAAATCCTGGTAGGTCGAGACGGCTGCGAGGTGAGCGTTGCTCAAGGGTTCACCGAACCAGCGATCATAGCCGGCGTAACCGTTCCAGGATGTTTTCAGGGTTTGGTATTCCACCTGGAGTTCACTAAAAATGGCCTCTTTCTGTCGCTTCTTGTCAGCGTTGCTTACATTACGCGCATAGTTAGCCTCGAGTTCACGGCGCGTTTTCAGCAGCAAATTCAAAAAATCCTTTTTGCGCAGTTGGTGCGCCGCCTGGGATTTGCGCAAGCTGTCATTGCCGAACACTTCAAGCCACCGTTCCAGCCCGGTCGCTTCGACAGTCGTGGCAAACGATTCATTGAACTGTGAATCGCCTGGCGCATACGCGACTTGGTGTGCCAGCTCATGAAATACCATACGCGCCAGTTCCGGTTCTGGATACTGGATAAAAGTCGACAGCACCGGGTCATCGAACCAGCCCAATGTCGAGTAGGCAGGCACGCCGGCTACTTGCACGTCGAATCCCTCGGCGCGCAAGGTAGTGGCGAAATACTGTGCATCTTCCTTGCTGTAGTAGCCGCGATAATTGACACAGCCAGCAATTGGAAAACACCACTGCGCTGGCCGCACCGAAAACTCCGGCGCTGCGACGACATTCCACAGCGCAAATGGCCGCTTCAGGTCGGTGTAGGACTTGAAGGTGCCATTGTCCGGCAAGCCAAGTTCGTGCGCTGCAAAATTGCGTATCTGCTTGACCT
>Ga0326735_1000074_pt1 | contig 20052 bp, 13 predicted proteins | sample 37_GP2_1092_FD_207945 | JGI IMG/M metagenome (GOLD analysis project Ga0326735, IMG submission 207945) | Glacier ice microbial communities from Ngari, Tibet, China - 37_GP2_109.2 | ecosystem: Environmental > Aquatic > Freshwater > Ice > Glacier | place: China: Ngari, Tibet | collected 2018-07-31
GGTGGAGCACAGGTCGGCGCGCATGGTCATGACGACGGCGCGCTCCTGGGTAGTCAGATGTTTGTAGATTTTCGCCATGGCGGCACCTTACAGCAGAAAGGTGTTGCACTTGGTTTTTGAGAACGCCATTGATACCAATACATCCACCGATGATAATGCCTGCTGTGCTTGCATATATCAACGATTTGGCAGCGGTCATTTGCCTCGTCAACACGCACCAGAGCGAGATGACTGCAATAAGCACGATCACGAATGGACCTGCAGTGAACTTAAGGTTAATTGCTATTGCCACGCAACCTGCAACAGCCCCGGCTAGGAAAATGGAAGGATTGAGTACGAGCATGTAAGTAGCGATCGCTGCCAAAGCGACCAGCGAGCCGACTAGGCCGTCCACATAGAACGTCTGGATTTGACTAGCAAAAATAGGATTACATGCAAACAGTGCAGCGCAGATTAGTGCGGTGCTACGCGACAGGAGAAATTGTTTGACAAATAATACGTAAGACAGAATGGCAGCGGAAATGGCGAACAGCCAACAGATAGCTTTGCCAAATTCGATGCTTAGGGGCGCGCTAACCGCAGCCACGAGTATCCATGCTCCTTTTGCATAGTGCGATAGCCAGATTGAAAAAGGTCCGTTATAATGCGGATCCCTGATCGGGTTCCAGCCATGCATCATGGCCAAAATTGCCTGCTGCTGGTAAGTTTGACCATCGGCTGAAAAGTCATGGCTTGCGCCGCCCAGAGCCAGGCTGGCGCTTACTACAAGCAAAACCGATACAAGGCATTTCAAGACTGTTGCGGCAGACAGTCCTGCCTGCCGCAACGAAAAAACGACAATGGCCGTCGAAATCACTGCGCTACCAACAGCAGCCCAAGTCAAGAATGACAATTCAATACTCCAACCGGCGCAAACCAGCCCCATCGTAATCGACGCCCAGTACACCCCCCACAGCGCACAGTGCGTGATCCAGCACTTGCCCAATAAGCCAGTAGCATTTGGAAAGGCACTTGGGGTCGATACTCGTCGATTTTTCACAGCCGATAGGGTGATTAGCATATTTATTGCTATGAGGTATAGTGGACCTGCGAACTCGGCAGCCGTTGGGCAATGCTCATCAGGTTTACCCTAGCTGACACACCCGGCGGCACATTTTTCAGAGCCCAATCACTATAGTCGAATTGACAATTTTAAGCAATCTTTGGTCAATATTGCTCTGTTTTTTGTAGCTATTGACCTGCTCTCCTTGATCTGCAGCGCCTTCTCCTTCTATATAATTCGCGTTCTTCGGTTTATGATTTATTCACCGTGTGTCCTTTCTATGGAAGATTACCCTTCCGCAGTTGTGCTGCACTGCATTCACTGTAGTCAGCTCAGGGTAAGACTTCACTCAGGAGTACGGCCATGCTAGGCACACCAATAAAAAAACCGCCTCGTGAGCGGTTTCTTCGTTAGCAAGACGGTGGCAGCTCGCTGCAGCGCGAGACTGTAGCTTAAGCCATTACGCAGTCCTCAGAAAATACAAGTTGGACGTTTTGGTAGCCATCATAACAATTCCTTTAAGCTCCGGGACATAAGAAAATTTGTTCATGATACCGGACCCCACCGTCTGGACTGGCGTTATGCCTCCTGCGCCGTAAGCGAAGAACGAAATTTCCCATGTGGTCGTGTAGTTGGGCTTGATTTTGTAGATGCGCCCGGCAGTGCCGTTGCGCGACCCGGTATAGAACAGAAAGCAATCGCTGTTCGGTTCGTATTCCATTGCAGCGTAGAACGGAACGTCCCCAACGAACTGAGTGGCGGCTGCACTGCTGGCAATTGTAATTTGTGACATCGTATTGCCAACGATCTTCGCGGCGCAAATACCGAGAAAGAGGCTGTATTCTTGATTGTCGCCATAGCACAGGCCAAAGAACTGGTTGCGTACAGGGTCCCATACCCACGGTGCGCGCGGCAGGCTGACGTTTCCTGTGGCGACGTTCGTTGCCGCTCCGGTGACCGGGTCGTAATACTTCATGCCGAATATCGTCAGCACCTTACCCGTCACGGGGTTATAAGCTCCGCCTGAAGCGCCGACAGGCAGGTTGGCATACGTACCTGCACGATCCCATGTATTGGTGGCGAAGTTGAAACCATCGACGGTGGGAAAATATGTACCACCGCCTATCGGAACAGCCATTGCCCCAAACCGCATTAACCTGTTGGTTGCAGGTATCCACATCGTAGTGTAATAGGTATGGGAGCTTACAGGTTTTCCGTCAGCCTCGTAGGCCACCTCGTAGGTATGCGTCGGGCTTTCCGGGCTGACTTCAACCCAAGCCGGGGCGTTGGCCAGCAGATTGATGACCGCCACGCTGTTCTTGGTGCCGTCCGTATGACCACCTGCCAGTGCAATCGCAATTTTCCCATTCGGCAGCTTTGCCCAACCGGAAAACGACACGATCTGCGTTCCGCCTGCGCCAGACGTGCCGGGAATTTCCATCCAGGCATTGAGCGGCGCATTGGCGGCCCAAGCAGGAGCGCCGGGGTTGGTCGGCTCCACAGGCGCCACTACCACTGGGGGAATCACTTGCGTTCCATTCGCCGGCCTTACTGACCACACTGGCTTGATGTTGAATCCATCGCGTAGCGCCGGCCAATTGCTGGCGCTCAAAATTCGATTGTATGCCTCCTGCGCTCCCGGCACGTTGTGCTGCACCGCATAGGCAATTGCCGGAATGAGATTGCCCCACATTGCCTCTGCGCCCGGCATGATTTCGCCCGCCAATGTCCCGTCAATTTTTCCCATAAAGGAAGGGACGACCTCATAGCTCGCGTTGTAGACGGCCGCCTCCGACTCGTACCACGGGCCGGTACCATTGTCATAGTCAGGCATAGCGCTCGGCGAGATCATCACTGTATAGGGTGCGCCGTTAATGTACCAAAAAGCACCCTGCGGTCCCAATCGTCCAACCACGCTGCGCGCTTTCCACTGGAAAAACTGGCCCAGTTTGGCCGTGGCAGCGATTGAAATGGGCAGTCCCAGCGAAACTGAATAGCCGAACGCGGCGGTGACAAAGTCTTGCTGCCATGGCGCTCCAAGACGAAGCGTTCCGCCATAGCTTTCGCCCGGCTTGACCCAACCAAACGGATTGTTGGGTTTTGCGATGTAGGAGGTGTGAAAGTATTCGATATTGGCTTCTACCGAGGCGATAAATTCAGATCGCAACGCGATGTCGGCATCCGGGGTAATGCAAAGTGCTTGCACGCGCGCGCGCCAGTCCCATGCGCAACTACGGGTTTGCCACGCGCCAATGCACGGCTTTACCAAGCCCTTGCTGCCCACCCGCAGGTATTGATTGTCGCCGTTACCCAGGTAGTTTGCGGTAGTTGCGAACTGGACCTCTTCCATGAAGTACCAGCGGCCGGTGACCAGGTACGCCATATAACCTACAGACGGGCTATGCGCAGTGTCCCAGCCCGGCCCATTGCCGCCGGTTGGCGTCGGGGTGTACGAATTAGTGGTTGACCCACCAGTATCCTTGAAACCCTGGTTGCTGCCGATATTGAGAGTTGGATAGCTGCTGAACCGAAGAGGCCGATTGGTAGTTTCGTCACGGTAGTGGAGCGCGTACCGGCCAGCACTAAACCCATTACGAATCACCGCGGCGTGGGCGATTTTGGCATCGGTCGTCAAATAAAGTACGTCGTGCTGCGGCAGCAAGCCGATCGGATCCTGGTACCCCGACGAGGCCATCGAGTCCCCGTCGTAATTGAAGCTACCAGCCTGCAGCGGCAAATAGGTCGCCGGCAGCCTGCTGACAGCGCTTGAATTTGCAGCCACTACGGCCTGATAGGTCGGCACCAGTTCCGTCGCCTGCAGATACGCGGTGTTGTGGCGGGCCGTCACACCGGGATCAATTCCGAGCCAATACGACAGCGCTGCTCCATTGATGAGCGGAGTGCGCTGATGGTGTTTCAGGTTGATCGCGGCGCTCATGCGTTGGGTCTTGCCGAGCGAGAAGGTGAAGGTCGCCGATTTGTTGGTCGGCGCGGCCACGCGCACGTAGCCGTTTTCGATCCATGGCAACACTTCAACGGCGCCGCTGGCCCACAATCGCACTTCCAGCCAGGCCACCAGGTGCCTGTCGCTGCCGACCGGTTTGCGATAGACCCACGACGACATCACGGGACCTTGGACCCAGGTCTGGAACGGCGCCTCCCAATCGGCGCCGGTCCAGGTGGCGGTACCGTAGGCGCCGCAGCCGACCTCGGCGACGATCTCGGTTGCGCGCAGTTTGGCCGTCGTGAGCTGACCCGGGACGGCAGTTGGCGCCTTGATCAGCATCAGTACAATATTGGTGTCGACAGCGGCAGTGACATCGGCCTGTCCCGCAATCACGGCGAATTTGAGCGAGCCATCTGCCCACAGGTTCTTCGGGATTACCTGAATGGTGCCGGTACTGCCAGTGAGCGCCTTGCCAACCGGGACATCACCGCGGCGGAATGCATAACCCAGGCAGTAATGGGCGGCGCGAACGGTGGACTCGCCTGACAGCCGAATTGTCGCGTTCGGCAGTGGCGCTCCGGTCGCCACTACAACTTTAGAGGCGGCAAGTTGCGCGTCGCTCTGGGCAGCAGTCGGTTCGGTCGCGGCCGCCGCGATGTCTGGGTCGACGCCACCACCACCGCAGGCGGTCAGTACGCCCGAAGCGGCCAGCATGCTCGATTTGAAGATGAAATTACGGCGGTCATTATTGATCATGGACTTCCAATATGGATTCGTTGGACGGGAGGAGTTGGCGGGCCGGCTACGTATTTCAGCTGGAACTGGCATCGGCTGGCTTGCCCAGTTCTCAACAATATGTAAAGACTACGCGCAACTTTTGATGCATCCGAGATATTGATGAGCCGTTCAAATTCTACTGTGCAGCATCTAAAATTAAAATGTTTTGGTGGCAATTAATTCTACAAATCAACGATAAATCGCAATTAATTGCTATAAATCAATATTTGGCATGCCAAAGCGATAGCATTTATCAAGACAAGTAAACGATCAACAAGAAAGTTTCTATTAATAACTTAATTTTGCCCAAGAATAACTAAAGTTGAGCTTATATTGCTGACCAGATAGGCGGAAAGGGCACCTGATGATCAGATAGTTGGCAGGGAGGCAATAATGCATGCCGCGCAGAAGCACTCCGACCGGCTCCAAATTCCTATTGATGGGCCAGGCCCAGCCTGTTGCAACCGGAATACTCGGCGCTTGGCGTGAGCGGGCCGTACAGCAGCGTCACGGGTGGAGGACACCGCGTGTCAGACAGGCAGCTCTGAGCGTCGTCGCGGGCCACCAATCCCGCGCCTGCGTTCATGCGTGCGGCACCTCTCGGGTGAACCTGGCTTTCACCGATTTGACCTGCCGTCCAAGCGCTTCTCGAACCCAGCCGGCCAGTCCGCCGAGCGAGCGCGGATTGTAGGCGATGATGCCCCATCGCTCGCGCCGGTGGCTCATCCAGGTTTTTTTGTACGGGTCATCGCCGATCAGGTAATCAACTTCGGTCACCTTGTCGACCTCGATCACATGTTCCATTAGAAGCGCCGTCAGCAGCGTGCCCGGTGCATAGGCCTTGAAACGTTCGTCGTAGGCGACTTTGTAGATTTCCGCGCGGTCGTGCGTGACAATCCAAAGCTGCGCAGCGATTGGCCTGCCATTTAGCCACGCTAGCCCTAGCCGCAGGAAACCCTGCTCTGCGCAGGTACGCGCCAAGCCTGGAATAAACTCTGGATAAGGCTCAGCTTGTTTCCAACTGCTCGCGTAGACTTTTTCGTAGGCTTCGACTGCGCGCGCCACGTCGTCACCGGCAGTGACAATCTCGAGCGTGCCGCCATCGCCGCTGAATTTTTTGGTCATTCGCTTGATGGTGTTGCGCAAAGTGCCATTACGCTTGGCAAGATAATCGCTCCACGAACCGCTGACCGGCTGGTACCAATTGCCGAAGGAAAAAAACTCATAGGGTTGCCAGCCAGCCGCGCGTATCCCATCGATGATAAGCCGATAGGAAGGTGCGGTGCGGTCCATCGGCGCCAGGCGCAAGGCGCCCAGTCCCGGCCAGTCGGCCTGCATTGTCGCAACCAACAGCGCAAGGTCGGCCGTGCAACACTGAGGCGCAAACTGCGGTTCGAACAGCGTCGTATAGAAATTGCCAAGGGCATGCAAAGTCCAGCCCAAGCCGGCTTTTTCGGCGCGCAGCGGCAGCACGGCCAGCACGGTGCCTAGCCGGCGCAGCACATAGAAGCGCAGTTCCTCGCTGCCGGGATACACGGTCGCGGCCAGGTTACTGAACCAGGCGAAGCCAAATTCGGGGCAGCGTTTCTCTGCTTGCGTCAAAAAATCACGCACGTCCGGCGCCAGCTGGTCAGGATGACGCACCACGTCAACGCCAGACAGAAGCGGCGCCAGGTCGTGGGCCAATGGCTGGTTGGCGGTCATGCTGCCATTACCTGCGCCAGGGTGCTGGTCATCCAGCCCATCTGTGCATTACTGAGGCTTTGATGGCAAGGCAGGTGCAACAGGTGCAGCCGCATCTTCGCAGCAACCTTGCAGCCCGAAACCGCCATATCGTCCCATCGCCAGACTGGCATTCCCTGTTGCTTGAGTTGGAAGAAATGGGGATCGGGCGCCTCGATCAGCAACGGAAACATGTATGGAATGCAGTCAGGCGGCAACTCGCCGAACACCGCGCGCGCGCCCTTGAGCGCACCAACGGCACTCAGCCAGCGCTGGTAGTTGGCACGACGTTGTGCGGCCGCGTCATCCTCGCGCACATGCCGCACCATCCAGCGCGACAGCGCCAGCCCGCGCTGATTTTCGCGGTGGCGCTGGTAATGGAGCGATATCAGCTCACCGGTTTCCGTATGCTCGAGACCGCGCGCCGCCGGCGCACCTGCGGCTGCCACTGCGCCAAGCTTGATGCCGGCGCGCCCATGCGCAAGGATGTTGACCAGCGACTTGAGTTCGTTCACAGGGCCGCTCGCGGTCGACGACCCGGCCGGGTCCAGTTGTGCCGGATTGGCCCACAAGGTGCCGCCATCTGGGCAGGGGAAGAATTTATAAGGGCTGGCCACCACCATCCGGCCTGTTTCCTGCTCGCAGCGCGGGCCATGTTCGAGGGCAATCTGGAAGCCGTGTGAGCAGTCTTCTATCAGGGTAACGCCTTGCGAGCGGCACAGGCCGGCTAGCGCAGCGACGGTCTCAGCCGGCTGGCGAAAACCAAAATAGTGCGGTACCAGCAGCGCCTTCACTGGCCGGTGTGCCTCGGCCAGCAATGCCGCGATTGCTTTCAGATCGGGCCGCAAATATTCATCGACCGCATAAAATACGATCTCACCGCCCAGCGCAAGGGCCGGGTCGAGCATGGTGCGGCAATGGTAAGCCGGCGCCATCAGCGCGCCGTCTGCACCCACACCCGCCGCCCGGTAAGCGGCATGCAACGCGTAGCGGCCGCGCGAAAAATGGCGTACGCCGGCGCCGTCCAGCGCGCGCGCGGCGGCCATGCGCCCTAGGGTCAGGTCGCGCCAGCGCAACACCGGCAGCAGCGGCACGCGCGGCGACGGAAAGCGGCAGTCGGAAGGATCGAAGCGTTGAAATGTCGGCATAGTAATGGTTGCATGGATGAAGAACGCGGCGAACCGCGGCGCCCGGGTAAAGAGCGCTCAGGCGGCGCACTCCTCCCGCTGGCGAAACCACTGCTCCATCATCATCAGCACCCACACCATGGTGCCGTGGTAGCCAGCATGTTCGCTCAGGTGCTTGCCGAGCAGCGTGTCGATGAACTCGGGACGCACGATGTTGCGTTTCTTCAGGTCGGACAGGCTGTCGCTGGCCAATTGCTGCAGCGGCTTGTGCCTTTGCAGCCACACGCCAAACGGCAGGCCAAAGCCATGCTTTTGCTTGGTAATGATCTCGTCGGGCAGGAAGCCGCGCAAGGCTTCCTTGAAAAAATAACGCAGCTTGGTCCCATTGAGCTTCTGCTTGGCGGTCAGGCCGGCTGAAAACGCCACCATGTCCTCGGACAGGAAGGGGAATGCTACTTCCATGCCGGCCAGTTCGCACGCCTTGACCACTTTAGGCAGGTCATTGTCAGCCAGCGTAACTTTCAGATCCAGGGCGAGCATGCGGTTGATCAGCGCCGACGCCTGGTTTTCGGCATAAGTCTGGCGCAAGCTCTTGATTGGACCGTCGACATCGGCGCCGGCGAGGAAATCGCGGGTAAACATTTGGTCGTGGCCATAGTGGCCCAGCAGGTTATAGGTTTCAAGCCGGTCCGGCATTGGCACATTGGCCTGTTCGATGTAACTGCGCGCTTTGCGGATGAGCTTGATGTGTTCGCCGCCTGGAAAATTGCTGATCACAGGTTCGAGCAGCGTGGCGCGCAACGCCGCCGGCACTTGCTGGTACAGCGCAAAGACATGTTGCTTCGAATAGCGTTCGTTACCGCCGAACAGCTCGTCGCCGCCGTCGCCGCCAAACAGGCGGGTCACGCCGTCCTTGCGCGCCAGTTGGGCGCAATAGAAGGCAGGCAGCGCCGAGGCGTTGCCGAACGGCTGGTCGAACAGGCCGGCGATGCGCGGAATCGCCGCCACGACGTCGTCCGGCGTCACGTAATACTCATGGTGGGCGGTACCGAAATGGCGCGACGCCAGGCGCGCGTACTCCATCTCGTCGTAACCTTCAGCCTCGAAGCCGATTGAATAGGTGTTCGCGCTCTTGCCGCTGACTTCGCACAGGATGCCGGCAATCGTCGAACTGTCGGTGCCGCCGGACAGAAAGGCGCCGACTTCAGCGCCGGCGCTGGCATCGCGCACGCTGTCGCGCAGCGTCTGGATGAACTGCTCCTTGAGATCGCCGAACTGGCGCGTGTGGTTTTCCTCGAACGCGATACGCCAGTAGCGTTGCTTGTCGAGCGCGCCGTTCTTGAATCGCAAGGCTTCGCCCGGCAACAGGCGCTGCTGGCCCTGGTACACGGTGCCAGGTGCAGGAATCATGTGAAACGACACATAATTAAACAAGCCCTGATGGTCGATTTTTCCGGGCGTGAGCGGATGGCGCACGATGGCGTCGGCCGACGAGCCGAACACCAGCGCGCCACCGACGCTCTGGTAGGCCATCGGCTGGGTACCCATGCGGTCGATCGCCAGCAGCGCTTCGCCACCAGTTTCATCGAGGATGCACAGCGAAAAAGCGCCGCGCAGCTGGGCGCATACCGAACCGGGGTCGCGCTGCCAGGCCTGCGCCAGCGCTTGCGCCAGCCCTTCGGCCTGCGCCTGCGCGGCCAGCACGCTGTCACCCGCCCTGGCATTGCCCCACAGGGCGACGATCAGGCCATCGCGCTGATAGACATGGGTACTGACGGCGCTGGCGCACACCGCCGCCGCGCTCCGGCTGCCCTGCACGCTTGTGACTTGGCTTGCATCGAAGCGCGCCAGCGGCGCCGCCATCGTTTCGACCAGCGCCCGATTGTCGCCCGTACTGGCGCCGTGGCCGAACCAGCCGCACAGGCCGCTCAACGCTTCACTCCGCAATATTTTGTCATCGTCATTTTTTTAACCATCTTGTTGTCAGTCATGTTGTTCAGACCAGCGCTTCGAGCGCAGCCGGATGGCTCAAGAACCCGCCGGGGCTGGCCGACAGGCCGTAGGCGCCTGACTGCAGCACCACAACCAGATCGCCCACGTCGGCGCGCGCCAAGTCCATCTGGTCGCCCAGCAGGTCCAGCGGCGTGCACAGCGGGCCGACCACCGAGGCCGTCTCGCGCTCGCCGCCGGCGACGCGGTTGCCAATCACTACCGGATAATTCTTGCGGATCACTTGGCCGAAATTGCCGGATGCCGCCAGGTGGTGGTGCAGGCCGCCGTCGGTGACTAGGTAGACATGGCCGCGCGACACCTTGCGTTCGATAACCCGGCTGACGTAAACGCCGGCCTCGGCCACCAGATAGCGTCCCAGCTCGATGTCGATCCGCACTCCCGGCAACTGCTCCCGCACCGCCGGCAACAAGCGCTTCAGGTTGGCGCCGACGGCAGCCAGGTCGAGTCGCTCTTCGCCAGGGAAATACGGAATCCCGAAGCCGCCGCCGATGTTCAGCGTCAGCACCGGGCTTGGGGCGTGCTGCGCCAGCCGGATGGCCAGCGCGAAGGTTTTTTCATGAGCATCCTGAAGTGACGCCGCCTTCAGGTTTTGCGAGCCGCAGTAGATGTGGAAACCCTGGAACGCCAGCGCAAGCTGGCCGATGCGCGCGAGCATGTCGGGCACCCGCTCGGCGTCGACGCCGAACTGCTTCGGTCCGCCGCCCATCTTCATGCCGGACGACTTCAGTTCGAAGTCCGGATTGACCCGGATGGCGACTTTCGGCCTGATTCCGAGCCGTTGCCCGACCAGCGCCAGCCGCTCCATCTCCGACTCCGACTCCATGTTCAGCACCACGCCGGCCGCCACGGCGCAGGACAGGTCGGCATCGCTCTTGCCGGGACCGGCGAAACTGATCAGGCCAGGGTCCATCGTGGTGTCGAGCGCGACGCGCAGTTCGCCGCCGGAGGCGATGTCGATGCCATCTACCAGCGAAGCCATGTGCTGGACCACGGCCGGCATCGGGTTCGCCTTCATGGCGTAATGCAAGTGAATTTCTGGCGGCAAGTGCTCGCGCAGCAGCGCCACCCGCGCGGTCAGGCAGGCGCGGTCGTAGGCATAAAACGGCGTGCGGCCAACCCGTTCGGCCAGCCGCGTCAGCGCCATGCCGCCGACCTGCAGCACGTCGTCGAGCACCGGAAACTGGGTCAGCGCCGCATGCTTGGGACGCGGCGCGTTCATGCCGCGCTCCCGTCGAAGCTCGCTTCGAGCTGGACGCTGAGCAGCTTGCGGTCGATCTTGCCGTTCGGATTGCGCGGCAGGCTGGCTGGCGCGACGATGATCCTGGCCGGCAGCATGTAACCCGGCAGGTGCGGCTTGCAGGCCGCCATCAGGCCGGCGGCGTCGATCTCAAAGCCCTCTTTCAGGTGCGCCACCACGATGATGGCCTGGCCCAGCGACGGGTGCGGTACGCCCAGTGCGGCCGCTTCGGCCACCGCGTCGCAGCCGTACACGATCGCTTCGACCTCGGACGGGCTGACCCGGTAGCCGGACGTCTTGATCATCTCGTCGTTGCGGCTGATGAAATACAGGAAGCCGTCCTCGTCCTTGCGCACGGTGTCGCCCGACCACACCGCCATCTCGGTCAGCGGCAGGCCGTGGTGCGGCGCGAGCACCGGCTTAAAGCGTTCGGCGGTCTTGACGGCGTCGTTCCAGTAACCCAACGCCACCAACGCGCCGCGGTGCACCAGTTCGCCCGGCTCCCCCGGCGCGCATTCGCTGCCGTCCGGGCGCAATACCATCACTTCAGCGTTCGGGATCGCCTTGCCCATCGAATCGGGACGCCGATCGAGCTCGGCCGGCGGCAGGTAGGTAGAGCGGAACGCTTCGGTCAGTCCGTACATCAGGAACGGCTGGGCGTTGGGCAAGACCGCGCGCAGCGCGTCCAGGATCGGGCGCTGCATCGCGCCGCCGGAATTGGTGATATAGCGCAGCGTGCAATCGACCGGCCAGCCGAGCGGGGCCAACTGGATCCACAGCGGCGGCACCGCCGCCAGGCCGGTGATGCGTTCGGCCACTACGGCGCGCAGCACATCGCGCGCCAGCAAGTGGTTAATTAGCACGGCGGCGGCGCCGACACTGAAGGCAGTGGTCAGCTGGCTCAGGCCATAGTCGAAGCTGAGCGGCAGGACCGCCAGGATGCGGTCGGCGGCGGTGTTCTCGAGGTAGCCGGCAACGCTCTCGGCGCCCGCTACCATATTGTGGTGTGACAACACGACGCCTTTCGGCTTGCCGGTACTGCCGGAGGTGTACAGGATCGCGGCCATGTCGGCATCGATGCAACGGTGCGGCGCCGGCATGCCGCCGGCCGCGCCATTCATTGCACCATCCCAGGCCAGTACCCGAATGCCGCCGAGCGAGGGTAATGTAGCAGCGGCATCGACCACTACCACGGTGTGCAGGTCGCGACATTGCTGCAGGGCTTCCCCCAGCAACTTGAGGCGGTCAGTTGACGTTACCAGCACCCGCACATTGCAATCGGCCAGGATGTAGCTGACCTGTTCCGGTTTGAGCAGTGGGTTGACCGGCACGAACACCGCGCCGGCGGCAGCGGCGCCGAACATGGCGGTAACGTTTTCAATCCGTTTTTCGAGATAAACGGCAACCCTTTCGCCACGCCCGATACCAGCGCCAAGCAAGCCCGCAGCCGCGTTGTGAACGTTTGCTGCCAGCGTGCCGTAATCGAGGTGTTGCTTGCCGTACACAAGCGCATCCGCATTGGGCGTGTACCGGGCGGACCGAAAGATGAAGTCGTGAATCAGGGTACTCATGAAGACCTTGTTGTTGCTGGTTGGGTAGTTAATACGGCAAGAAAGCAGGAAGCTAATGGCCCACAGAACCGGACGCTCTACTTTTGACCAGCAACATACCGAATTAGATGAAATTGCAACGCAATCTTAACACTTGAGGAATAACAATATCAATTATGTGTTGCCAAACATTTCGTTATCCATGGACAATGGATGACTGTCCATAAAACCTACTTCCACTTCTTTTCGCCAAGTTGCCAATCCCATGAGAGATATTGTCATCACGCTGATCGTGTTCGGCTCGCTGCCCTTCATCTTCAAGCGGCCTTATGTCGGCATCCTGATGTGGGTATGGGTCAGCGTTATGAATCCTCACCGGCTGAGCTGGGGATTCGCCTATTCGTATCCTTTTGCCGCCATCGTGGCCACAACCACGTTGGCCGCCCTGGTGCTGACCAAAGAACCCAAACAGCTGCCGCGCTCGGCGATTATCTGGACGTTTCTTGCGTTCTGCGGCTGGATGGGGGTAAGTACCATATTTGCTTTCTTTCCAGACGAGTCCACTGAATTACTGGTGCGCATGTGGAAAACCACGGCAATGACGATTGCAATGGCCATGATTATCAAAAAAAAGGAACATATCCACCTGGTGGTGTGGGCGCTGGCCCTGTCGATCGGCTATTACGGTTTCAAGGGCGGCATTTTTACCGTCTTGAGCGGTGGCTCGAGCATCGTCTGGGGTCCGGAAGGAAGTTACATCGAAGGCAACAACGAAGTCGCGCTTGCCTTTATCACAATCATTCCGATGATGTATTTTCTGTTTCAGGAGGCCACCAACAAGTGGATCAGGCGCGGCATGCTCGCCACGATTGCCTTGTGCACGATGGCCGCGCTCGGTTCTTATTCGCGCGGCGCCCTGGTCGGCATCGTTGCCATGCTGGGCTACTTGTGGTGGAAGAGCCCAAGGAAGGTATTGACGGGGACTTTGCTGCTGCTGCTGCTGTCGGCCGCGATCGCCTTCATGCCGGCCAAATGGTCGCAGCGGATGGACACCATCAATACGTACCAGCAAGACAATTCGGCGATGGGGCGCATCAACGCCTGGAAAATGGCGACCAATCTGGCACTGGACCGGCCGCTGGTGGGCGGCGGACCCTCCATCTGGACCGGTGTCGTGTTTGCGCGCTACGCGCCCATTCCCAACGACGTACACGCCGCGCACAGCATTTATTTTCAGACTCTGGGCGAACACGGTTTTGTCGGCCTGGGTCTGTACTTGCTGCTGGCCACGCTTGTCTTCCGGCGTTGTTCGTGGATCATCCGCATGACGGCCAAACGCGATGACCTGAAATGGGCGGCCCGTCTGTGCACGATGATCCAGGTCAGCCTGCTCGGCTTTGCGGTTGGCGGCGCCTTCCTCAGCCTGGTCTACTACGATGTTCCGTACTACCTGATGGCGCTGGTAGTGTCGACCGGCTATCTGGTGGAAAACACGCTGAAGGCGGAAGCGGACGAAACCAAGGCGGGCCAGCGCGAGCAAAAGCGCATGCCCGTTGTTCAAGCTACTGCAGGGCTGATTACATGAATACATCTTACCCACTATCAAAACATGTCCACGAGGCAGCCAGCGGACTTGGCGGCGTGCTACCGTCAATGGCCTGCGGCGCGCTGAAAAATTTGGGCTCGCTTGGCAGCCTGCGCAAGCGCCTGTCAATCCTGATCTATCACCGTGTCCTGGCCCGGCCCGACCCCCTGTTCCCCGGCGAAATCGACGCGCCTCGCTTCGAGCAGCATCTTGGTTTTCTGAAGGCGAACTTCAACATCATTTCGTTGCACCAGGCGGTCGAGGGCTTGCGCAACAACACACTGCCGCCGCGCGCCGCCTGCCTGACCTTCGACGACGGCTACGCCGACAATGCCGAGATCGCCCTGCCGCTGCTGCAAAAGCACGGGGTGCATGCAACCGTGTTCGTGGCCACCGGCTTTCTCGGCGGCGGCCGGATGTGGAACGACACGATCATCGAGCTGATCCGCAATGCGCCGGCGGCCATCGACTTGACCGCCGCCGGCTATGGCAAGTTCACACTCGACACCATTGCGCAGCGCCGCGAAACCATTACTACCCTGCTGGGCAAGCTCAAATACGTGCCGATGGAGCAGCGCCTGCAGCAGGTCGACACAATCGCCGAACTGGTGCCGGTGAACTTGCGCCGCGACCTGATGATGACGCCGGCGCAGGTGCGTCAACTGCACCAGGCTGGCATCGAGATCGGTGGCCACACCGTCAACCACCCGATCATCGCCCGCCTGCCCGCTGCCACCGCGCGCCAGGAAATCGCCGACGGCAAACACGCGCTCGAAGCCATGATCGGCGCGCCGGTACGGCTGTTCGCCTACCCCAACGGCAAGCCTGGTCTGGACTACCACGCCGAACACGTCGCCATGGTCAGGCAGCTCGGCTTCGAAGCAGCGGTGTCGACCTCCTGGGGTGCGGCACGGCCCGGGAGCGACCTGTTTCAGTTACCGCGATTTACCCCTTGGGACAGCGAACGCCTGCGCTTTACCTTGCGTATGATGAAAAATCTTGCTTCACGCGGTGAAACAGTTTGATCATTTCGTCAACGCCGCGTGTGGACTGACCAGCTCGTGTCGGTGTACCATGACAACCAACAAAAAACGGAGTCAGCATGTACCTTGAAGAAGTCAAAAATATCGTCGCCGATGTGCTCAGCCTGGGCGACGCACGCCACTCGATGGATGCCGGTTCGGGCCTGCTCGGCAGTATTCCCGAACTCGATTCGATGGCGGTCGTCACCCTGATCACTGCGTTGGAAGAGCATTTCGGCATCGTCGTCGAAGACGATGAAATCGGCGCCAGCACTTTCGAAACGCTGGGCAGCCTGGCCGCCTTCGTGCAGCAAAAGCTGGATCAATGAAATTGGCTGTGGCGGCTGCCAGTGCGGAGCCGTTCTTCCTCGAAGGCCAGCCGGGACAGCGCTTCTGCCTGTTCCATCCGCCCGCCCCAGGCCGCTGCCGCGGTGCGATGATGTACGTTCATCCGTTTGCCGAAGAGATGAACAAGTCGCGCCGCGTGGCTGCGCTGCAGGCGCGCGACCTTGCGGCGGCCGGCTTCGGCGTGCTGCAGATCGACCTGTACGGCTGCGGCGACAGTAGCGGCGACTTCAGCGATGCCCGCTGGGAACTGTGGAAGCAGGACCTGGCGGCCGGCCATAAATGGCTCGCGGCCCGGCTCGGCCAGCCGGTCAGCCTGCTCGGACTGCGCCTCGGTGCGCTGCTCGCGCTCGACTATGCGGAAACTTGCGCGTTGCCGCTGGCGCGCCTGGTGATGTGGCAGCCGGTGCAAAGCGGCGCCATTTTCCTCAAGCAGTTCCTGCGCTTGCTGACGGCCAACGATATCCTTTCAAATGACAAGGATACGAAAAAAGCCGCTGGCGGCGCCTCGCTGCGCGACACCCTGATCGGCGGCCAGGTGCTCGAGGTCGGTGGCTACGAGATCGCCCCCGCGCTGGCCGCCGCCATCGATGCGCAAGACGCCGCCAAACTGGCCGTCACGTGCTGCCCGGTTGACTGGTTCGAGGTGGTGTCGGTGCTGGACCGCCCGGAAAGCGTGGCGGTAACCCGGCTTACCGCACGCTGGCGCGAACAAGGCGTCGCGCTGCAAATACACCGGGTAGTGTGCCCGCCGTTCTGGGCCACTCAGGAAATTGCCGAGGCGCCCGACCTGGTTGCCGCAACCACGCAAGTCTTACTGCAAAACTTCCATGAATTATCAAGAACTTGCGCTTAAGTTTGCGTGCCACAACGATGCCTTGTACGGCATTGCTTGCGTACCGGAACGGCCGGCCCGGCGCGGCGTGCTGGTCGTCGTCGGCGGGCCGCAATACCGGGTCGGCAGCCATCGCCAGTTCACGCTACTGGCGCGCGCGCTGGCCGAACAGGGCACTGCGGTACTGCGTTTCGATTACCGCGGCATGGGTGACAGCGGCGGCGCCATGCGCGACTTCGAGCAGGTCGATAACGACCTGCGCGCCGCCATCGACCAGTTCTTTACCGCCGTGCCGGCGCTTGAGGAAGTGGTGATCTGGGGACTGTGCGATGGCGCCTCGGCAGCGCTGTTCTACGCCGAAAAAGATCAGCGCGTCAGCGGCCTGGTGCTGCTCAATCCGTGGGCGCGCAGCGAGCAGGGCCTGGCCAAAGCCACTCTCAAGCATTACTATCGTGCCCGCCTGCTGGACCCGGCCATGTGGAAAAAAATTCTGCTGCTGCGTTTTGACTACAGCGCCGCCGCGCGTTCGTTCTGTGCCCAGCTTGCGGCTGTGTTCGCCAGCAAGCCAGCGGCCCCGGCCGGGGAGGGTGCGCAAAGCCGGCCGTCGTTTCACAGCCGTATGCACACTGGACTGGCGCGCTTTCAAGGCAAAGTGCTGTTGATCATCAGCGGCGCCGACCTGACCGCCAAGGAATTCCTCGACATGGCCAATGGCGCCAACGAATGGCGGTCACTGCTCGATGCGCCGCGCGTTTCGCGCCAGACCTTGGCGGCGGCCGACCATACATTCTCGCGGCGACCATGGCGCGACCAGGTAGCGAACTGGACGGGCCAATGGTTGGCATCATGGTAAGCTTTAGCCGCCAGGCACATTTTTCCATATCACCAGCGCACGCCTTGTGCGACTTCATCACGGGTAGTCCATGAAAAAAACTGTCAGCTACGTCATTGCCTGCACCTTGCTGGGCGTGTCCGGTCCCTTGATCGCTGCCAAAATAAATTTTTGCGGCGAATTGAAGAACCACTACGGCCCTTATGATTTCATCCGCGACCGTGCTTCTGGCAAAATGGAAATTGTCGAAGGTGCGCATTTCACCGCGGAAGTCGAGAATGGTGTGCGCGGCAGCACCGGCTACATTGGTGGCGACCTTGACTATACCCTGCGCGCGATACCGAATCATCACCGCGCGCTGGAGACGATCGGCAGGGTCTCGCTCCGCGCCAAGGTCATTCAAATACCCAGCGCTAAATACCCGACCGAATGCTATTTTGACCGGGCGATTCGGTTTGCACCAACTGACGCCATGGTGCGTGCTACTTACGGAAATTACTTGTCGGCACTTGGCAGGACCGCCGAAGCACTCGACATGTTCCAGGCAGCGGCCGACCTTGCGCCAGACAACCCGACCATCAGCTACAATCTCGGCTTGTTGTACATGAAAACCAAAAAATACGACAAGGCTGCGGAATACGCGGACAAAGCTTATGCGCAAGGGTTTCCGCTACAGGGCTTGCGCAACCAGCTGGCGCAGGTGCGCAAGGGTTCGGGCGACGCCAGGTAATCTGTTTCAGCGCGCGGCTGGTGGCGTAAGCCTCCGAAACGGAAGCGGCGCCGGCAGCGGCAGCAATCGCCTGGCCAGCAGCATGCCGGTCGACACCACCACCAGCGCGGCGCCATCGAAGCCGCACCACCTGGCCAGCAGCGCCGGCGCCGGCAGCAGCGCGGTGCGGTTTTCTCCCAGCAAGAACTGCACACCGCTGAATACTCTGCCGTTGTTGATGACCACCGGTTCGATCCCCTGATTGAGCAGCCACCAGCGGACCAGCACCAGCGCCACCGTTACCAGCGCCAGCACCGGCACGGTGCGCGCGCCGCGGCGGTAGCAGGCCAGCATCACGGCGTTGCCGACAAACAGGGCAATCAGCAGGGCCAGAAAAACCGCGCCGCCGTCGGCCACCAGTTCGGTGATATTGTCGGTGACCGCCCACTCCAGCACGACGAATTTCGTTAGCAGCCAAAACGGCAACAAACACAGGCTGTTGACGATGATCCGCGCGTGGCGGTCGGCAGTGGGCGCGGCCAGCAGCGCCAGCACCAGCGGGATGGCGAACAAGGCATACAGCGCCAGGTAACGCAGCAGCCGTTCCGCCGCACTGACCAGTCCCCTTGGCCACGCGGCAAGGCCAGCGCGCCAGGCCTCGCCCCAATAGTTGTCGTCGACGATGCGGCGGTACAGGTCAGGCGCGCCGATGATTTTTTCCAGCATGATGGCAGGTGTGGCCAGGTCGACCAGCAGATAGCTCACCAGCGCGATGCCGGCAACTAGCAACGGTCCGTACAGCGCGCCATTGCGGCGCCGTTCGTTCAATTGCAGCACCGTGCGCGCCACCAGCCACGGCCCGCCGCCGAGCCACAGCAGGGCCAGCGAAAACACAACTGCACCCAACAGCGGCTGCTCGCCGAACAATCTTTTCAGGTTATACGGGATGCCGGGCAGTTGCACCAGAACCCACATGGCGACGGTGAGCGCAGCGGCGCAAGCTGCAACCAGGATCCATGCCGGCTGGCCTGCGCCCATGTTTGCCGGCGCCGCTTTTGTGCGGCTAGCCAGCGCCTGCGTTAGTGGATGCGTTGGCGCTTGCGCCTGCTGGCCAGTGCGCAGCAGCACTGCCGCTGGCGCCAGCACGGCCGCCATCGTCAGCGCGCTCGTGTCGCCATGCAAACCGGCCAGCGCGACGCGCACCCATTCCAGCATGGCCAGCAGCAGCAGCACGGCCGCGCTCCACAAGTACGCGCGCTCGCGCAACCGGGTCGACGCCGCCATGCCGGACCATAGCAGGCTGCCGATCGCCAGCGCCTCGAAAGCCGTCGGCGCGATATCGTTGACCGCGCCTTGCCACAACACGTGCGAGAACGGCGTGAGGGTGAAGCCAGCGTCAGACGCCTGGCCGCGATAGGGCGTCAGCACCGTGATCAGGTAGGCCGTCAGCGCCAGGACGAAGCTAATGCCGGCAATGCGCTGCGTGCGCCATTGTGCGACCAGGTAGCCGGCGGCCATTCCGAGCGCGATGCCGAGCAGGGTTTCGCGCCGCAGGCTGCCGTACGGAACCAGCACCTCGAGCGTGATCGCCAGCGCCGCCAGTCCGATTGCACCGACCGCCGGCCGGTGCAGCAAGCCGGCGCGCGCAACAGCAATGCCGGCCAGCGCCGCGGCCAGCGCGTGCTGGGCCAGGCGCATCGATTCGAAGGTCGGCGCGACCACGGCGCTCTTGACGTGTTCGCGCAACAGGCCGGTGTCGAGGGTGGGGATGAATGGAAAGGATTCGTACAGCAGCCACAGCATGACAAGGCCGGCCAGGAACAGGTCGTGTTTGACCGCCTGCCCAGCCAATTGGGTGCGCAATGCCCGACGCGCCCGCTCGGCGATCAGGAAGCCGGCGCCAATCCCGATGGTATTCCAGAACGCGTCGGCCAGCGAGGCAACGCGACTGGGCAGGTACAATTGGACCAGCTGGATGCCGATTGCCAGCAACAGTATCGACAGCAGCGCGGCGATGGCGCGCGCAGCGTCGTTGCGAAATGCCAATACCAGGCCGACACCGAGCGGCACGAACAGGAAGAAATTATCCAGCGCATCGGACCGGTTCGCGAACACTTCGTATTCGGCGAAAAACCGCTCAAGCGGCAAGCCTTCGCTGACAAAATCGAACGGGAATAGCGAACCGTAGATAATGAAAGCTACGACTACGGCCAGGAAAATAGTTGCCGGTAGCGACGATGGCCTGGCCTGCGAGGCGCGATTTTTTTCAGGCACTGGCCGACTTGATTGCATGTCGCGCCAGCAAGTCG
>Ga0326735_1000075_pt1 | contig 20036 bp, 15 predicted proteins | sample 37_GP2_1092_FD_207945 | JGI IMG/M metagenome (GOLD analysis project Ga0326735, IMG submission 207945) | Glacier ice microbial communities from Ngari, Tibet, China - 37_GP2_109.2 | ecosystem: Environmental > Aquatic > Freshwater > Ice > Glacier | place: China: Ngari, Tibet | collected 2018-07-31
CGTATGTCGAAGGCTTGCGGATGGACGAGGCGATGCATCCGTTGACGTTACTGACGATGGGCATGTACGGCCAGGTGTTGCCGAACCAGAACGGCGCGCCGGTGCGGGTAATCGTGCCGTGGAAGTATGGGTTTAAATCCGCCAAGTCGATCGTCAAGATCCGCTTCGTCAAGGACCAGCCGAAGACGGCATGGAACGTGTCGGCGCCGTCCGAGTACGGTTTTTATTCGAACGTCAATCCCGAGGTCGACCATCCGCGCTGGTCGCAGGCGACCGAACGGCGCATCGGCGAGGACGGTTTTTTCCAGAAGAAGAGAAAGACGCTGATGTTCAACGGCTACCCGCAGGTGGCGTCGCTGTACACCGGCATGGACCTCAAAAAGAACTTCTGACGCCATGGCCAAGTTCAATCCGACAGCGCGCCAGGTCGGCGCCATCAAGGCGGCCGTCTTCGCGCTGGCGCTGGTGCCGGTGGCGAAGATGACCTACCTCACCGTCACGCAGCAACTGGTCGAGCCGCTCGAGCACATCACGCGCGGCACTGGCGACTGGGTGCTGTACTTCCTGTGCATGACCTTGGCGGTGACGCCGCTGCGCAAGTTCACCGGTTGGAACTGGATACTGAAACTGCGCCGCGAGATCGGGCTGTTCGTCTTTTTTTACGCTTTCCTGCACTTCATGACCTTCCTCTGGTTCGACCATTTCTTCGATGTCGCCGAGATGTGGAAGGACGTGCTCAAGCGCCCGTTCATCACGGTCGGTTTCAGCGCCTTCGTGCTGCTCATTCCCCTGGCCATTACGAGCACTAACGGCATGATCAGGCGATTGGGCGGCAAGCGCTGGCAATGGCTGCACCGGCTGATCTACCTGGTCGCGCCGTTGGGCATTTTGCACTTCTGGTGGATGAAGGCGGGCAAGCAAGACTTCGAGCAGCCGATCATCTTCGGTGCGATCGTCGCTGTGCTGCTGGGACTGCGGATTTACTGGAAGCTGGCAAAACCGGCCGCGCGCGCGCAGCCGCATCAAGCGAATGCGCGCAGCGGCAGCGCTTTGTAATCCTCTATTTAATGATCGACTCGAGCGCGAACAGATCGGCCGGGTTTTCGCGCTGGCGGATCAGGTGGACGCAATCGCCGTCGACCATGACTTCGGCGGCGCGCCCGCGCGTGTTGTAGTTCGACGACATCGTCAGGCCGTAAGCGCCGGCGCTCATGATCGCCAGCAGGTCACCCGGCGCCACCACCAGGGCGCGTTCGCGCGCCAGCCAGTCGCCCGACTCGCATACCGGGCCGACGACGTCGTAGGTGTGGGCCTCGCCGGCGCGCGCAACCACCGGCTGCACGTCCATCCACGCCTGGTACAGGGCAGGGCGCATCAGGTCGTTCATGGCCGCATCGACCACGCAAAAATTCTTTTCCTGGCCGGGTTTCAAGAATTCGATGTTCGTCAGCAGCACGCCGATATCGCCGACAATCGAGCGGCCCGGCTCGAAAATCACCTTGATCGGCGCGCCGGCGTAGCACTCGGCGCGCCAGGCGTCGATCCGCTTGAACAGCCGTCCCAGGTAGTCCGCCACCGGCACCGGTTCGGCTTCGCCGGCTTCGCCGTAGTTAATGCCCAGGCCGCCGCCAATGTCGAGGTGGTGCAGCACGATGCCCTCGCGCGCCAGCGCGTCAATCAGTTCGATCAGTTTATCGAGCGCTTCGAGCAGCGGGGCGTCGTCCAGCAACTGCGAGCCGATGTGGCAGTCGATGCCGGCCACTGTCAGGTGCGGCAGGCCGGCGGCGGTGCGGTAAGTCGCCAGCGCATCGTCGAAAGCCACGCCGAACTTGCTCGCTTTCAGGCCGGTGGCGATGTAGGGGTGGGTCTTGGCGTCGACGTTCGGGTTCACCCGCAGCGACACGCGCGCGGTCTTGCCCATCGCGCCTGCCACTTCGTTGAGGCGGTGCAGTTCGGGGATCGACTCGACGTTGAAACACAGGATGTCGTGGGCCAGTGCCAGGCGCATTTCAGCGACGGTCTTGCCGACGCCCGAGAAAATCACCTTGGCCGGATCGCCGCCGGCGGCGATCACGCGCAGCAGTTCGCCGCCCGAGACGATGTCGAAGCCGGCGCCGCGGCGCGCCAGGATGTCGAGGATCGCCAGGTTCGAGTTGGCCTTCATGGCGTAGCACACCAGCGCATCGCGCCCCGCGCAGGCGTTGGCGTAGGAATCGAAATTTTCCAGCAGTGCCGCCTTCGAGTAGACGTAAGTCGGCGTGCCGAACTGTTCGGCGATGTTGGACAAGGACTTGCTTTCGGCGTGCAGGACGCCGGCTTGATAAGAAAAATGCGGCATGTTTTCGTGTTTATTGTTGCGAGGATGGTGGGGAAGAAGGCGGGATCACTGGTATCGCGGGTGGCGCAGCCGGCGCGGCAGCCGATTGGGGGGGCTTCGGCATGAACAGCGGGCCGGGCTGGCCGCAGCCTGCCAACAGCGCGGCGGCGCCGATAATGAGCGCAAGGGATGACTTCACGATTAGAATCACGGTTGGATTAAGACTTTGGAGTGTAGCATGATGAGCGAAACAGAATTTCTCGGCCTGGCCGAGTCGACCCTCACGACGATCGAAGCGGCGCTTGACCGCTTAAATGACGAGGACGTGCTCGACGTCGAGTGCAAGCGCAGCGGCAACGTGCTCGAGATTGAATTCATCGACAACGGCAGCAAGATCATCGTCAACAGCCAGGCCCCGATGCAGGAGCTGTGGGTGGCGGCCAAGTCGGGCGGTTTTCATTACAAGCGGGTCGGCGAGCAGTGGATCAACACGCGCGACGGCTCGGAATTGTTTGCCGCGCTGTCGCTGCTGGCCGGCGCGCAGGGTGGGGCGGAGGTCACCCTCTAAGCTGGGCGCGACGGTTTTGCAGTGAGCGGTTAAAACAACTCGTTCTTGACCGCATCCTTCTGCTTCTCCTCGGCCGGGGTGCCGCGCGTGCCGACGTCCAGGCTCGTCACCCCGGTTCCCGGCGGATTCTCGGCGTAGTAATACTCTTCTCCCACTTGCACCAGGCCGGACGGTACCACCCGCTCTTCCACCGGGTAGTTTTTCAACGCCTTTTGCATGTAGCCGATCCAGATCGGCAGGGCCAGGCCGCCGCCGGTTTCCTTGTTGCCCAGGTTTTTCGGCTGGTCGTAGCCGATCCAGGCGATGCCCACCAGCTTCGAGGAATAGCCGGCGAACCAGGCGTCGATCGAATCGTTGGTGGTGCCGGTCTTGCCGGAGATGTCGGGGCGCTTGAGCACCAGCGCCTTGGTCGCGGTGCCAAAGCGCACCACGTCTTTGAGCATGCTGTCGACCAGGAAGGCATTGCGCTCGTCGATGACGCGGTTGGCCTCGACGCCGGCCTTGTCCGGATTGGCCTGCGACAGCACCTTGCCGTCGGAGTCGGTGACCTTCGAAATCAGGTACGGGCTGACGCGGTAGCCGCCGTTGGCGAACACCGCGTAGGCGCCGGCCAACTGCAGCGGCGTGGTCGCGCCGGCACCGAGCGCCAGTGTCAGGTATGGCGGGTTCTTGTCGGCGTCGAAGCCGAAGCGGGTGACGTATTCCTGGCCGTACTTGGCGCCGATCTTGTTGAGGATGCGGATCGAAATCATGTTCTTCGACTTGGTCAGGCCGCGCCGCATCGTCATCGGACCGTCGTACTTGGCGTCGTAGTTCTTCGGCTCCCACGCTTGGCCGCCGGTCTGGCCGGCATCAAAACTGATCGGCGCGTCGTTGATGAGGGTGGCCGGCGACAGCCCGCGCTCGAGCGAGGCCGAATAGATGAACGGCTTGAACGAGGAGCCCGGCTGGCGCCACGCTTGCGTGACGTGGTTGAACTTGTTGCGGTTGTAGTCGAAGCCGCCAACCAGCGCGCGGATTGCGCCGTCGGTGGTGTCGGCGGCGACGAAAGCCGACTCGATCTGCGGCATCTGTGTCACGCTCCAGGTGGTGCCGCCTTCCTGCGTGACGCGGATTACGGCGCCGCGCTTGACGCGCTTGGTCGGCGCCGCCTTTTCAGTGAGCCACTCCTTTGCAAAAGTCAGGCCGGCGCCGCTGATCTTGATCTCCTCGCCCGACGCCGTCACCGCCGTGATGCCGGTCGGGCTGGCGCGCAGCACCATCGCGGCGATGATGTCGTCGCTGTCGGGATGCTCGGCCAGCTCGGTTTCGATCGCCTCGTCGGCTTCTTCCTTGGTCGTCGGGATGTCGATGTACGATTCAGGGCCGCGGTAGGCATGGCGCTTCTCGTACTCCATCACGCCGCGCCGCAGCGCCAGGTAGGCGGCGTCCTGGTCGGCCTTGGTCACCGTGGTGAAGACATTCAGGCCACGCGTGTAGGTCTCTTCCTTGAATTGCTCGTACACCAGCTGGCGCGCCATCTCGGCGACGTACTCGGCGTGCACGCCGAATTCGCCGCTGTCGGTCTTGATCTTGAGCGGCTCGATTTTAGCCGCTTCGAACTGGGCGTCGGTGAGGTAGCCCAGTGTGTGCATGCGGATCAGGATGTACTGCTGGCGAGTACGCGCCCGTTTCGGGTTGACCACCGGATTGTAGGCCGACGGCGCCTTCGGCAGGCCGGCCAGCATTGCCGCCTCGGCGATGCTGATGTCTTTCAGGTTCTTGCCGAAGTAAATCTGCGCCGCCGACGAAAAGCCGAACGCGCGCTGGCCGAGGTAAATCTGGTTCATGTAGACCTCGAGGATCTGGTCTTTGGTGAGGTTCTTCTCGATTTTCCAGGCCAGCAGCACTTCATAGGCCTTGCGCTTCAATGTCTGTTCGGACGACAGAAAGAAATTGCGCGCCACCTGCTGGGTGATGGTGGAAGCGCCCTGGCGCGCGCCGCCGCTGGCGTTGTGCAGCGCCGCGCGCAAGATGCCGAGGTAGTCGACCCCGCCGTGCTGATAGAAGCCGGCGTCTTCGATCGACAGCACGGCCTTCTTCATGACGTCCGGAATATCGTTGATGCGCACCAGGGTGCGGCGCTCTTCGCCGAATTCGCCGATCAGCACGCCGTCCGACGAAAAAATTCGCAGCGGCATCTTGGGCCGGTAGTCGGTCAGCGTGTCGAGCGCCGGCAGGTTCGGGTACGCCATGGCCAGCGCGAACACCACCACCAGCACGCCGGCCAGCGCGGTGCCGGCCAAAATGCCGAGCAGGGTCAGCAGCACACGCTTGGGCGTGTTCTTGGGCTTGCCTGGCCGGGGAGGGGATTGCTTGCTGTCCGTTGTCGAAGATTTCATGCGGGTCGAATCTTTCGCTATATTGATGCGCCTCATTATAAAGCACGCCCTTTACCACGCAACCCGACTCGGTTGAGGTCCCGGTTCAAGATCGCTGTGACCCCGCCGACAACTTAGATGTCACGCGGTTCACAGAGTGTCGCAAATCCGCCCAACTCTACAATATTCCAGCGTAGAAATATCTTTACGGCTTGGATGCTTGTTGCTACGATTTAATGTATTGCCTTATATGTCTGATCTAAATAACGGTTTTATAACAAGATACCCGTCTGCGGGCGTTTTCATTATTCGTTCTGCACAGAAACTTTTGCAACGTAAGTAACGATCCAGGTAGGTGAGGAGCACGCGCGTGATGGTCAATCTAGGTTCCTTGTTCGGGCCATCCAGTCCCCCTTTGCTGGGCCTGGACATCAGCACATCCGGCGTGCGCCTGGTCGAGCTGGCCGACGGCGGCAAAAATGTGCTGCGTCTCGAGCGCTATGCCTCCGAACCGCTGCCGCGCGGCGCCGTCGTCGACGGCAATATCGAAAACATCGAGCAAGTGTCGGAAGCGGTGCGCCGGGTCTGGAAGAAGAGCGGTACCCGCGTCAGGCTGGTCGCGCTGGGCATGCCGCCGGCGTCGGTGATCACCAAGAAAATCATCTTGCCGGCCGGGCTGACGGAAGACCAGCTCGAGGTGCAGGTCGAATCCGAGGCCAGCCAGTACATTCCGTTCGCCCTCGATGAGGTCAGCCTCGACTTCGACGTGCTCGGCATGGCTGCCAACTCGCCCGACGACATCGACGTCATGCTGGCAGCGGCGCGCAAGGAAAAAGTCGAGGACCGCGTCGCCATCGCCGAAGCGGCCGGCCTGACGGCGGTGGTGATGGACATCGATTCCTACGCCGCGCGCGCCGGGCTCGAAAGAATCACCGACCAGATGCCGGGCGGGCAGGACCAGATCATCGCCTTGTTCCAGATCGGCGCGCAGGTCACCCATATTTCGGTGATGACCGGCGGCGAAACGCTCTACGAGCGCGAGCATTCGTTCGGCGGCAACCAGCTCACGCAAGACATCGTGCGCGCCTACGGCCTGTCGTTCGAGGAGGCCGACGCCAAGAAAAAAGCTGGCGAGCTGCCGGAAAACTACCAGGCCGAACTGCTCAACCCCTTCCTCGAAAACGCCGCGCTGGAAGTAACCCGGGCAATCCAGTTTTTCTACACGTCGACGCCGTACACCCGCGTCGACCAGCTGTTTTTGGCCGGCGGCTGTGCGCTAATTCCCGGCCTGCTCGACATGATCGCCAACCGCACCAAAATTTCCACCGCCGTGGTGTCACCGTTCAAGGGCATGCAGCTTGGACCCGAGGTGCGCGAATCGCAGTTGCGCGCCGAGGCGCCGGCTTACCTGGTCGCCTGTGGCCTGGCGCTGAGGAGATTTGGCTGATGATCAGGATTAATCTTCTCCCGCACCGGGAAGCCAAGCGCAAGCTCAAGCGGAACGCCTTCGCCGCGCTGCTGGCGCTGGGCGGCATCCTCGGCGTGGCGGTCGTGCTGGTCGTTGGCGGCTACAACGCCAGCCGCATCTCGATCCAGAACGAACGCAACCTGGTGCTGAAAAACGCCAACGCCGAACTGGACAAAAAAATCGCCGCGATCGCTACCTTGAAGCAGGAGATCGAAGCGTTGAAAGCGCGCCAGCAGGCAGTCGAGGACCTGCAGGGCGACCGCAACCAGCCGGTCTACCTGCTCGACGAACTGGTCAAGCAGGCGCCGTCCGGCGTCTACCTGAAGGGGTTCAAGCAGGATGGCCAGCGTGTCACCCTGTCCGGCTTGGCGCAGTCGCAGGAGCGGGTCGCCGAACTGCTGCGCAACCTCGGCGGCGCCTCACCATGGCTGGAACGGCCCGAGCTGACCGAAGTGCGGGCGGTGCCGCTGGCCCAGAGCAAGACGGGCAGGAAAGTGGTCGAATTCACGCTGGCGGTCGCAATCAAGCGCCCGCGCGACATCCAGGTCGCGACCGACGCTCCTGGCGCCAGCTCCAAGTAACGCCGATCGGACCTCCATGGACATCAATCTGAAAGAACTCGGCGCGCAGCTGTCGGGCCAGTTCCAGGGCCTCGCCGGGCGCCATCCGGGCCTGTGGCCGCTGGCGCCGCGCGTGCTGTGCGCCGCCGGCGCGATGGCCGCCGTCATCGCGCTCGGCTGGGTCGGCTACTGGAGCAGCCAGTTCGAAGAACACGACGCGCTGGCGCAGCAGGAAATGAACTTGCGCGAAGCGTACACGATCAAGATGGCGCAGGCGATCAACCTCGAGGCGTTGCAGGTTCAAAAGGCGCAAGTGGACCAATATGTCGAGCGGCTGCAAAAGCAGCTGCCGAGCAAGGCCGAAATGGCCGCGCTGCTGACCGACATCAACCAGGCCGGCCTCGGTCGCGGCCTGCAGTTCGAGCTGTTCAAGCCAGGCAACGTGATGGTGCGCGATTACTACGCCGAGCAGGCGATCGACATCAAGGTCAGCGGCAGCTACCACGACATCGGCGCTTTCGCCGCCGACATGGCCAACCTGCAGCGCATTGTCACGCTCAACAACATGTCGCTGACGGCGGGCAAGGACGGCGTGCTGATGCTCGACGCCGTCGCAAAAACGTTCCGCTACCTCGATCCGGACGAGGCCGCCGCGCAGCGCAAGGCGCGCGCCGACAAGCAAAAGCTGGCCAAGAAAGCTGCCCAATGACGATTCTTCGCAGCGGCGCTACGGCGCTGACGGCAATCCTGCTGGCCGGTTGCAGCGCCAGCGACGTCAAAGAAGTCCAGGACTGGATGGCGCAGGTCAAGAAGGACACGCGCGTATCGGTGGTGCCGATCGCCGAGCCGAAAACCTTCATCCCATTTGCCTATGCGGCGCGCGAACAGATCGATCCGTTCAGCCCCAACAAGCTGCTCGCCGAGCTGGCGCGCGTGGCCGAGAAGAGCGATAACAAGTTCAAGCCGGACATGGACCGCCGCAAGGAGCCGCTGGAGAACTTCCCGCTCGACACTTTCATGATGGTCGGGGTGATCCAGAAAGCGGGTATCAATTATTCGCTGCTGCAGGTTGACCGCGCGTTGCACCAGGTCAGGACAGGCCAGCGGATCGGCCAGAACTACGGGCTGGTGACCGGTGTCAGCGAGACGGCGGTCAATATCAAGGAAGTGGTTCAAGATGCCGGCGGCGAATGGGTCGAGCGCTTGTCGAAGCTGGAGTTGCAAGAAAGTAAGGAGAGCAAGAAATGATCGCATTCAACATGAACCGTACCGGCCTATTCGGTCCGCTCAGTGTACTTCGGCCGCTGGTAGGCCTTGGCGCATCGCTGGTGCTCGCGCTTGCCGGTTCGGCGGCGCTGGCCCAGGACAACGCGATCGAATCGATCACGGCCAACCAGCAGGGCTCGAACGTGGTGGTCAACATCGCCATGAAGCACGCGCCGGCCAAGCTGCCGATCGGGTTTTCGATCACCAACCCGACCCGTATCGCGCTCGACTTCGGCGCCACCGTCAACGCCACTGGCAAGAATACCCAGGACATCAACCAGGGCGACCTGCGCTCCATCAACGTGGTGCAGGCGGGCGAACGCACGCGCCTGGTGTTGAATCTCAAGCGGCCGCTGAACTACGCCACCGCGATCGACGGCAAGTCCGTGATCGTCACGGTGGAAGGTTCCGGCGGCGTGGCGCAGGCGGTCAACGCCGCCGGCTTGCCGGCGCAGGCCAGCGCCACGCCAGGGAGCCAAGTGCCGCCCACAGGGCGACAACTGCTGCGCGACATGGATTTCAAGCGCGGCGCGAACGGCGAAGGCCGCATCGTCGTCGACCTGCCGAACAGCCAGGTGGCGGTCGACGTGCGCCAGGTCGGCAACAAGGTGCTGGTCGACTTCATGAAGACCGGCCTGCCGCCGACCCTGCGCCGCCGGCTCGACGTCACCGACTTCGGCACCCCGGTGGCGCTGGTGACGACGGTTCCGCAAGGCGACAACGTGCGCATGACGATCGAGACGCGCGGCCTGTGGGAACAGACCGTCTACCAGAGCGACACCCAGCTGGTGATCGACGTCAAGCCGATCCGCGACGACCCTAACAAGCTGGCGCAGGGTACCCAGGGCTACCGTGGCGAAAAGCTGTCGTTCAACTTCCAGAACGTCGAAGTGCGCGCCGCCCTGCAGGCGATCGCCGACATTTCGGGTCTGAACATCATCACCAGCGATTCGGTGACCGGCAACCTGACGTTGCGGCTGAAGGAAGTGCCGTGGGATCAGGCACTCGACGTCGTGCTGCAGGCCAAGGGCCTGGACATGCGCAAGAACGGCACGGTGCTGTGGATCGCGCCCAAGGAAGAAATGCTGACCAAGGAAAAGCTCGAACTCGAGCAGCGCGCCCAGATCGCCGATCTCGAGCCGCTGCGCTCGGAAATTTTCCAGCTCAATTACCAGAAGGCCGAATCGTTCCGCACCGTGGCCGGCCTCGACGGCGGCAGCGGCGACAGCAAGAACCGCGTGCTCTCCAAGCGCGGCAGCGCCATCATCGATGTGCGTACCAACCAGCTGTTCATCACCGACATCGCCTCGAAAATCGAAGACATCCGCAAGCTGATTGTTAAAACCGACGTCGCCTCCAGGCAGGTGTTGATCGAAGCGCGGCTGGTCGAGGCGAGCGACAGCTTTAGCCGCAACCTCGGCGCCAAGCTTGGTTTTAACGACATGCGCACCGTGCGCGGCGGCGATTCTGGCTACCAGGTCAACGGCAACAACCGCGTTGCCGTCGGCGGTAACCTGGCCGGCATCGGCCAGACTACCGGCCAGGTAGCCGGCACGGCCGACTCGTTCAACAACACCCAGTTCCTGAACCTGCCGGCCGCCGCCATCGGCACCATCCCGCCGGCCACGCTCGCCTTCAGCCTGTTCTCGGCTGCGGCGAACCGCTTCCTGAACCTGGAACTGTCGGCCCTCGAAGCCGACGGCAAGGGCAAGATCATTTCCAGTCCACGCATCCTGACCGAAGACAAGATGGTCGCCATCATCGAGCAGGGCATCGAGCTGCCGTACCAGGTCGCCACCAGCAGCGGCGCCACTTCGATCACCTTCAAGAAGGCCAACCTGCGCATGGAAGTGACGCCGCAGATCACGCCCGATGGCAACGTCGTACTGGAAGTGGAAGTGAACAAGGATTCGAAGGGAGACATCACACCGGCCGGTTTCGCCATCAACAACCAGCACATCAAGACCAAGGTGCGGGTCGAAAACGGCGGCACCGTGGTGCTGGGCGGGATCTACCAGCAGCAAGAACGCAACAACGACACCAAGGTGCCGCTGCTGGGCGACCTGCCAGTGGTCGGCTACCTGTTCAAGACCACCGGACGCGAGACGTCGAAGACGGAACTGCTGGTGTTCCTGACGCCGAAGATCGTCGCCGACAGCGTCCCGATTCATTAATCCCTCATAAAAATAATACTGGAATTGCCATGCGCCCGAATCTAGACCATCCGCTCGCCACCCTTGCCACGCTTGCCCGCTACTCGGCCGTCGGTCTGATCGCGGCGACGCTGGCCGCCTGCGGCGGCGGCGGCGGCTCGCCGGGGATGTCCACCGGCGCCGGCCCCGGCACCGGTGCCGGTACGGTAGGGCAGGGTCCGGCAATCAAGCTGGCCATCGTCGACGGCGGCGGCAACGCCATCACCACGCTGTCGGGCGGCCAGAGCGGCACGGTCAAGTCAACTCTTACCACCGCCACCGGCGCGCCCGTGGCCGGCGCCATCGTCAAGTTCACCACCAGCGACGCCTTGGTTGAATTCACCCCAGCATCGGGTTCAGTGCTGACCGATGCGGCAGGCGTGGCGGTAATTACCATCAAGCCGGCCAGCGTCACCGCTTCCGGCGCGGTGGCGATTAGCGCTACTTCTGTCATCGACAGCAAGACCGCCACTGCGTCGTCGAATATCGCTGTCGGCGCCGCACCGTTGACGGTGGGCGCATTGACTTTCGATCCGAAGCCAGTCGGCAGCCTGCCGGCCTTTTCGACCTTGTCGCTGAACATTCCGATCACCAGCGGCGGCCAGCCGGTCAATAACGTCGTCGGCCTGACGATGTCGTCGTTGTGCGTCGGCGATGGCCTCGCTACGTTGGTGCCGGGCACGCTGGCCAACGGCGTCCAACTGGCTACCTACACGAATAACGGCTGCCGGCGCGTCAACGACGTTATCACCGTCGCTGTCGGCAACTCTTCCCAGTCCATCGATGTGAAGGTCGACGCCGCCAATATCGGCACCGTGCAGTTCGTCGGCTCGAACCTGACCGGCACATCGATCGTACTCAAGGGCTCGGGCGGCCTCGGCCGTTCCGAAGCGGCCCAGCTGACGTTCCGCGTGGTTGATCAGCACAACAACGGCCTGGCCGGCGTCGAAGTCAGGTTCACCGCCACCACAAATACCGGCGGTCTGGCAGTGACGCCGGCGATCGCCACCACCGACAGCACCGGCAACGTCAACACGATGGTCTCGTCCGGCACCATCCCGACGCCGGTGCGGGTGACTGCCGAAGCGACCCGCAATGGCGTCACCATCAGCGGCCTGTCAGATGCATTGACGATCTCGACCGGCCTGCCGATCCAGAAGTCGATGTCGATGAGTGCCGACAGCTTTAACATCGAGGGATGGCTCAGTGACGGCGAAGTGAGCAACATCACCGTGGCGCTGGCCGACCAGTACGGCAACAAGGTGTCGGACGGCACTGCCATCAATTTCGTCACCGAAGGCGGCGCCATCGGCAGCTCGTTGCAAGGCGCTTGCACCACCAAGGACGGCTTCTGCACGGTGCCGCTCAAGAGCCAGGAATTCCGGCCGAGGAACGGCCGTGTAACGGTGCTGGCGTTCGCCCAAGGCATTCCGACATTTATCGACAGCAACGGCGATGGCCAATACAGTTGCCCCGCCTTCAGCGGGCCGGGGCTCTACCGGCCGCTGGTCGATACCTGCCCGCGCGACGGCGGCGAGCCGTTCGAGGCGCTGGGCGACGCTTTCCTCGATTCCGGCAAGCTCGGGCCGACCACCGGCGCGATGCCAGGCGACTGGCTCGACGGCAGCTACGATGCGGCCAACGGCGACCAGCCGTTCCCGTACAACCATACCGACTTCCGCGTCGCCGGCCCGGCTTCGTTCGGCATCACTTACATCCGGCGCGCCTTCGAAGTGACCTTCAGCGGCTCGGTGCCGCGGATGGTGCGGCAATTCTGCAGCGGCGAAGTCTGCCGCGACTGGACCACGGCGGACGGCGACCCGAGCCTGATCGCCGGTGTCGCCGGTACCTCTTGCTCGGTCCAGCCGCTATCGTTCCGTCTGTTCGATATCAACAACAACCCGATGCCTTTCGGCACCACCGTGGGTGCCGTCGACGCGGATAAATTGGCACCATTGACGTTTTCGCCAGACAAAGTTCCATCGACCAACGCAATTGGCGGTACCATTCATACCGTGAACATTAAACCGGACGCGAATTGCGCTCCCGGCTATTTTTCGGTCAAGGTGACGACACCGAAAGGTACCGCGACGCTGTTCCCGTTCAAATCAAAATAGTGAAATCTGGAAATATCTATCTCGTAGGACTGATGGGGGCTGGCAAGACGACAATCGGCCGCATCCTCGCCCGCAAACTGGGCAAACGCTTCATCGACTCGGACCACGAGATCGAGGCCCGCACTGGCGCCTCGATTCCGTGGATCTTCGAAATCGAGGGCGAAGACAGCTTCCGGCGCCGTGAGGCGGAAATCATCCGCGACCTGTGCGCCGAAGACGGCGTGGTGCTGGCCACCGGCGGCGGCGCCGTCCTCGACGCGCAGACGCGCGCCATTCTTGCCGCGCGCGGCACCGTGATTTACCTGCGCGCCAGCGTCCACAGCATCATGCTGCGCGTGTCGAACGACAAGAGCCGCCCACTGCTGCAGACCGCCGATCCACGCCGCCGGCTCGAAGAACTGATGGCCCAGCGCGAGCCTTTGTACCGCGAAATTGCCAGGCTGGTCATCGACACCGGCCGTCCTAACGTACAATCGATGGTTCAGACCATTCTGGACCAGCTGGACCTGCTCGAAGCCGCACGCCTCGCGCAAGCTCTCGCGTCCGACCCATCAATGAACGTTTCGACCACCTCGCTGCCCATCCCGGCATCCACCTTCACGCTCAACGTCGACTTGGGCGAGCGCAGCTATCCGATCGCGATCGGCGTCAACCTGCTGGCCGACCCGGCGCTGCTGGCGCGTCACGTCAAGAGCCGCCGGGTCGCCATCGTCACCAACACCACCGTCGCGCCTTTGTATCTCGACACGGTCGCGGCGCCCTTGCGCGCGGCCGGGCTGGACGTGATCGAGATCATCCTGCCGGACGGCGAACAGTACAAGAACCACGCCTCGCTGATGCAGATCTTCGACGCGCTGCTGGCCAACAAGTGCGATCGCAAGACGACGCTGGTGGCGCTTGGCGGCGGCGTGATCGGCGACCTGACCGGCTACGCCGCGGCCAGCTACATGCGCGGCGTGCCGTTCGTGCAGGTGCCGACCACGCTGCTGGCGCAGGTCGACTCCTCGGTCGGCGGCAAGACCGGCATCAACCACCCGCTCGGCAAGAACATGATCGGCGCCTTCTACCAGCCGCGCGCGGTGTTGGCCGATACCGCCACCCTGGCGACGCTGCCGGCGCGCGAACTGTCGGCCGGACTGGCCGAAGTGATCAAGCACGGCGCCATCATCGACCTCGCCTTGTTCGAGTGGGTCGAGCGCAATATCGGCAAGCTGATGGCGCGCGACCAGGCCGCGCTGGCGCACGCGATTGCCCGCTCGTGCGAAATCAAGGCCGAAGTGGTGCGCCAGGACGAGCGCGAAGGCGGCTTGCGCGCCATCCTCAATTTCGGACACACCTTTGGCCACGCCATCGAAAACGGCCTTGGCTACGGCGCATGGCTGCACGGCGAGGCGGTTGGCTGCGGCATGGTGATGGCGGCCGACCTGTCGCGCCGCATGGGGCTGGTCGACGAAGCGACGGTGGCGCGCATGCGCGACCTGGTGGCCGCCGCCGGCCTGCCGACGGTGGCGCCCAAGTTCAGCTTTGAGCGTTGGGTCGAGCTGATGGAAGTGGACAAGAAAAACGAAGGCGGCGCGATCAAGTTCATCCTGCTCAAGCCGCTGGGCAGCCCGAGCATCGGCGGCGCGCCGCGCGAGCTGCTGCTCGAAACGCTGGCCGCCTGCAGCGCCTGACATGAACTTCGATGACCGCCTCGCCCCGTACGCCGCGCACTCGGCGCGCGGACGCGGACGCCAGTTCGCCGAGGCGCCGGCCGGCTCGCGCAGCGAATTCCAGCGCGACCGCGACCGCATCATTCACTCGACCGCTTTTCGCCGCCTCGAGTACAAGACCCAGGTTTTCCTCAACCACGAAGGCGACCTGTTTCGCACCCGGCTGACGCACTCGATCGAAGTGGCGCAGATCGGCCGCACCCTGGCGCGCAGCCTGCAGCTGAACGAAGACCTGGTCGAAGCGATCTCGCTGGCGCACGACGTCGGCCACACGCCGTTCGGCCATGTCGGCCAGGACGTGCTCAACGAATGCATGGCTGATTACGGCGGCTTCGAGCACAACCTGCAAAGCCTGCGCGTGGTCGATTCGCTCGAGGAGCACTACGGCGCCTTCGACGGCCTGAACCTGATGTTCGAAACGCGCGAAGGCATCCTCAAGCATTGCTCGCAGGCGAACGCGCGCCAGCTCGGCGAAGTCGGCCACCGCTTCCTCAAACGCACCGAGCCGAGCCTGGAAGCGCAATTGACCAACCTGGCCGACGAAATCGCGTACAACAACCACGACATCGACGACGGCCTGCGCTCCGGCCTGATCACGATGGCGCAAATGGAAGAAGTCGATCTGTTCGCGCGCCACCGCCACGCCGTCGAAGCGCAGTATCCAGGCCTGCCGGGCCGGCGCGCGCTGTACGAAACGTCGCGCCGGATGATCACCGTGATGACGGCCGACGTCGTCGAGACGTCCCAGGCGCTGATCGCCGACGCGGCGCCGCAAAGCATCGACGAGGTGCGCGCCTGTTCGCCGCTGATCCGCTTCTCCGACGCCATGCGCGCCGACACCTCCGCCCTCAAGCGTTTCCTGCACGGCAACCTGTACCGCCATTACAAGGTCAACCGGACGCGCGTCAAGGCCAGCCGCATCGTGAATGACCTGTTTGGCGCGTTCATGCAGGACCCGGTGTTGCTGCCGCCGGACTACCAGGTTGGCGGCGGCGACGTCGCCAAGCAGGCCCGCAAGATCTCCGACTACATCGCCGGCATGACGGACCGTTATGCCATTCGCGAGCACCGGCGCATTTTTTCGATCGACGAACTTTGACACGTCGTCTTCGCGAAAGAGTGTGTCGCAAAAGGGCGAATGGCCACAACTGACACGTCGTCCTCGCGAATGCGGGGACCCAATTTTTCGCAAATATCGACAATGCCTGGCTTCGTCCGTTAAAAAAATGGTCAACTAATCGGGCAAATTTGATCCCCGCGTGCGCCAGGATGACGGTCTCTGGGTTAGCGGCTCAAATGAACAGGGCCGGCTGCGTGAGCTGGACCAGCAGCTTTTTCACCGGCGCCGGCAGCGGCGCTTTTTCGATTTCCGCCAAATCCCACCAAACATACCGCGGTTCCGGCGCCGAGCGTTGCCCCAGCGCGATCCTGTGCGGATAAATATGCAGCTTGTAGTGCGTAAAAACGTGCACCAGCGGGAGCAGCGCCTGCACTTCCTCCACCACGCCGAAGCGGCCGGCCGCCGCCAGCGCATCCGGCATCGGCGCATCGAAGTCGCCATGCCCGTCCACTTCTGGCAGCGACAGCAAGCCGCCCCAGATGCCGCTGCCGGCACGCTGCTCGAGCAGCACCTGGCCGGCATCAAAAATCACCAGCATCGCCGCGCGCTTTTCGGGATTGGTCTTTTTGGGTTTGCGCACCGGCAGTTCGGCGGTGCGCCCAAGCGCAAACGCGACGCAGCGCTCGCGCAGCGGGCAGCGCGCGCAATCGGGCGATGAGCGCTTGCACAAGGTCGCGCCCAGATCCATCAGCCCCTGCGTGTAACTTTCGATGCCGCTGTCGGGCAGCAACGCTTCGGCGCGCCGCCACAGCACGTCTTCCACCGCCTTGATGCCGGGGTACTGGTCGATGCCGAACACGCGCGCGAACACGCGCTTGACGTTGCCGTCCAAAATGGCGGCGCGGGTACCGCTCGAAAAGGCCGAAATCGCGGCGGCGGTCGAACGGCCGATGCCCGGCAGGCCGGCCAGCAGCTTCGGGTCGCTCGGGAACACGCCGCCGTATTCGGACGCCACGCGCCGCGCGCAGGCGTGCAGGTTGCGTGCCCGGGTGTAGTAACCAAGCCCGCTCCACAGCGCCATCACGTCGGACTGCGGCGCTTCGGCCAGCGCAAGCAAAGTAGGAAAGCGATCGAGGAAGCGGGCGTAATACCCCAGCACCGCGCTAACCTGGGTTTGCTGCAGCATGATCTCGGACAGCCAGATGCGGTAGGCGTCGGTGGTGTTTTGCCACGGCAGCGCATGGCGGCCATGCTGGCGCTGCCAGTCGACGACGGCGCTTGAAAACGTCGGGTCGGCGAACTGGTCGAATTCGGTCAGCCGCTTCATGTCGTCACCTTCACGCCGCTGTCTTCAATGGCGCCAGCTGCGACTGCAGCGCCAGCGTCACGCCACCTGCCAGCTGGTGCAACTGGGCCCTGACTTTTTCGAGGTCGCGGTGAGACGCCTCGAACGCCTCGATCTTGTGTTCCAGGCTGTCGGTGGCGTCATGGATGCGCTGGATCGACGCCAGCCGGTGCTTGAGCTGTTCCTTGTGCTGGCGGATCTGTGCTTCGAGCGGCGCCATGATCACCTTCAGCCACGCCTCGGCGTCGGCGTTGGCGCCGCGGTAGGTGCGCCGCACGCGCGAGGCGATCGAATCGAAAAAGCGTTCCATCAGCGTGCCGCGGCTGGTCATGATCAGGGTGGCGGTGCCGAACTGCTTCAGGTAGACCGCTTCGATGGCGTCGATGTCGTGCCGGTACTTGTCGAGCGAGAAGGCCATCGGCAGCGACAGCGCCAGCCCGTGCTCGGTCGAGAACTTGCGGTACATCGATTCCATCATCTCGCCGATTTCGGCGATCTTGCGGGCCGAATCGTCCAGGTTGACCTTGGCCTGGTCGAAAAAATACTTGACCGGCGCGCGCATGCCGGTGGCGAAGCGGCTTGCCTGCATGGCGTCGCGCACGGCGTCGATTTCCTGCTGCACGGCGGCCATGCCTAGCGTGGTGAAGAGCTCCGTCGACAGGCGCGCGAACACCGAACGGGTGCCGGCAAGCTTGACCAGGCTGGCGTCGAATTCCTTCTTCTCGATGTCGATGCGGCGCATCATGTGCGCGATCACGCCCTGGTTCTTGCCGCGCAGGCTTTTCAGTTCCTGCAGTTGCTCGACCAGGTCGCGGATGCGCGCGCCGATCATCGCCTGCTGGGCGCCGACCAGCCGCGCCATGTCGTCGGCCAGCTGCTGGCGGATGATGTCCTGCTTGGCCGGAATGAGCTCGTTGAACAGCGCCGCTTCGAGCGTGCCAAGGCGGCTTTTTTTCAGCAGCGCCATGTCGTCGTTGATCTTGGCGACCAGCGCCTTCTGCGCCGACACCGGATACACCTGGTGCGGCTCGAGGCCGAGCAAATGGGCAACGCTGGCCTGCTGGCGTTCGATCTCGGCATCGTTTTGCGCTTCTGACTTCAGTTCGTCCCACATCGCGTCGATCTTGTTGAGTACGACAATGCGGCCGGCGCCGGCGCCGATATGGGTGCGCCACACTTCGATGTCGCTTTTGGTCACGCCGGTTTCGGCGGCCAGGATGAACAGCACCGCGTGCGCGTTCGGGATCAGGTTCAGCGTCAGTTCGGGTTCGGTGCCGATCGCGTTCAGGCCCGGCGTGTCGAGGATCACCAGGCCTTGCTTGAGCAGCGGATGAGGAAAATTGATGATCGCATGGCGCCACAGCGAAATCTCGATCATGCCGTCGGCGTCCAGCGTGGCGGCGACGTCGGGGTCACGCTCGTCGTACAGGCCGTAACTTTGGGCTTCGGCGACGCTGACCTGCTTGGTGAGGCTGACCTGCTTGAACGTCTCGTGCAGGCTGGTTCCCGCATCCAGCGCCAGCGCCAGCGGCAGCACGGTCCAGGCGGCAGGGTCGTCGCGGTAGTCGGAAGTGGACAGGTTGCTTGCCCGCGTTTCGATCGGCAGCAGGCGCAGGCAGGGCGGCCAGGCCGGATCGTACATCAGTTCGGTCGGGCACATGGTGGTGCGCCCGGCGGCCGACGGCAGGATGCGCTGGCCGTAATCGGCGAAAAAAATGGCGTTGATCAGTTCGGATTTGCCGCGCGAGAACTCGGCGACGAAGGCGACCGACAGCTTGTCGTCGGCGAGGCGCGCCAGCGCGCGCGCGATGCGCTGCGCGGTGGCGCCGTCGGTCAGTTCGGCCGCGTTGACCCACATCTGGTAGCTCTCGAGCGCGGCCACCACGCCCTGGCGCCATGCGCCGTATTGTTCGAAATCCTGCACCATCGTTCACCTTGCGTTGTTGCGTTGTTATTTCGCCGCGGTTGGCGGCCTTTACGTCTATTTTTGGCAATTCACACAGTAAAACGTCGAACGCTGCCCTTGCACGATCCTGCGCACCGGCGCGCCACAGTTGCGACACGGCACTCCTTCACGATCATAGACGAAATACGTCTGTTGGAAATACCCCGATTGGCCATTCACCGCAATAAAATCGCGCAGCGTGCTGCCGCCCTGATTGATGGCTTCGGCCAGGATATTGCGGATGGCAATTGCCAGCTTGTCGTAGCGGCCACGCGATATACGGCCGGCGCTTGTCTTTGGATTAATGCCTGCCCGAAACAGGCTTTCGCAGGCGTAGATGTTGCCGACCCCGACCACCACATCGCCCGCCAGCAGGAATTGCTTGACCGGCGCGCTGCGCTTGCGGCTGGCGCGAAACATCAGCTCGCCGGAAAACCCCGGCTCCAGCGGTTCGACGCCGAGGCCGCGTAGCAGCACGTGCTGGCCGAGTTCGCCGTCGTCGCTGGCATGCCACAGCACGGCGCCAAAGCGGCGCGGATCGTGCAGGCGCAGCACTTGCGTGCCATCGCCGGCCTCGACGACGAGGTCGAAATGGTCGTGTTTTTTCGGCTCGGTACCGGGCGGCAGCACGCGCAAATGACCCGACATACCGAGGTGGATGATCAGCGTGCCATGGGCAAAATGGATCAACAGGTACTTGCCGCGCCGGCCGGTCAGCAGGATGCGCTGGCCGGCAAGCGTGGCCGACAGGGCAGGGGGGAACGGCCAGCGCAGGCCGTCGCGGCGCAGCAGCACGCTTTCGACCCGCCGGCCTTCGAGGTGGGGCGCGATGCCGAGCCGCGTGACTTCGACTTCTGGCAATTCCGGCATGTCAGTTCCGTAACATCAATATTATGGTGGCGAGCGCGCACGCAAAGGAAGGGTTGGGCGTAGAATCTGTGATCATTCGTGTCATCTTGGAATTGCCTTGAAAAACGCTTTCGCCATTGTAACCCTCGCAGGCCTGCTGTCCGCGTGCATGGCGGCGCCGGCAGCGGCGCAAACAGCACCCGCACCTGCGCCCGGCCCGGTCCAGGCCGACGCCACCGTTGACGCCGCCGCCGCCGCCGAGGCTGCGGCGGCGGCG
>Ga0326735_1000076_pt1 | contig 19919 bp, 30 predicted proteins | sample 37_GP2_1092_FD_207945 | JGI IMG/M metagenome (GOLD analysis project Ga0326735, IMG submission 207945) | Glacier ice microbial communities from Ngari, Tibet, China - 37_GP2_109.2 | ecosystem: Environmental > Aquatic > Freshwater > Ice > Glacier | place: China: Ngari, Tibet | collected 2018-07-31
GTTAAAGTACTTGCGAGTTAAATATAAATGTCGTAAGTTTGCAAAACAATCTCCAAGAGGGGTTTTAAATTAAAGAAATTATGAAAAATTTGAATCTACATCCAGAACAACTTCAACCGCAAGAGCGTCATGCTCAGGGGGAAAACTGGTATGGAAACAAGTTAAGTGATATTATTGCAATGTAGCATCACAATAAAACTAAACCAAACTAAAGCCCCTTCAGAAATGTTGGGGTTTTTTTATTTCTAGTTGCTAGGGCAGATGGATGAACCCACCCGACTTGGACTCGGGAGACTCGCTGATTCGATTTCAGCCAACTAGACAAAGAGATATTTAGCCTTTAACTCTATAAAAAACAAGGTACTTGCCACTATCTTCTAAGCAGGAATAGGAAACCACCCTTTCACGGTGTGTAATACGGGTTCGAGCCCCGTTAGTGGTACTAAAATAAGTTAATATGAAAAATAAAGGAGTCCAGATAACCCTCCTAAAAACAGGGCTATCGTATAATGGTTATTACAAGTGTTTTTGACACACTCAACCCAGGTTCAACTCCTGGTAGCCTTACAATAAATTAATACATGGTGATTATAAAACGTAGTTGGTAACGTGGCGGATTGTGATTCCGTAAGCTTAACTGCTTCCCGTGGGTTCGAGTCCCACTTTTCACCCAAAATTGCACACTTTATGAGTTTGTTCACGTTTCCGTAAAGTTGTTATAAATGTGAACACAAATGCCGAGGTGACATAAAAGCGAATGGTAGAGTGACCAGCCTTAGAAGCTGGGGTTTTGTGGGTTCGAATCCCACCTTCGGTACAATACATTTCTCTGTAGCTCAGTGGATTAGAGCCCTCAGTTACGACCTGAGAAGTCGGGAGTTCGAGTCTCTCCAGAGAAACTTTGTTAAATAAAAGTTAAAGTACTTGCACAGTCAAAATAATTGTTGTAAGTTTGCACAGTCATCAGGAAAATCCTGAAGGACGTGGTTGCCCTCAGAACCGTAATTGAGGAGGTTGCTCATCGAAGCATCCATAAAGAAATAGAAATTATGAAAAATTTGAATTTATATAGTAGCTGTAATTGGTCGTTTAGTAAACGGGCAGGGTCTCTATGTAAACTTAAAACTGGTGGTATCGGAGTATAACACCACATAGTTTTAAACAAACAGAACCCCTGCTTTAATTAGCAGGGGTTTTTTATTTTTGAGGTGGTTGCTCGGATGGAAGAGGCGCAGGACTGTAAATTCTGTAATCCGCATGGAATGGAGGTTCGATTCCTCCTCATCTCACAATGTAAAGTAGAGTTTACAATTTAAGTGGTTTTTGTAAATTATATTTAATGTTATTGGAGCTGTAACTCAGCGGTAGAGTGCCTCCCTGAAGAGGAGGTGGTCGTTGGTTCGAATCCAACTGGTTCCACAAAAACATTCTAATGGAGAAGTGCGGTTAGAATGATTATCATCCCTTGTGAATGATGCATAGGACACAAGGGAGAGCATTTCGTGAAGAAATAAGCTTGAGTGCTTATAATGATGAAATATAAGGTGAAGACCTTATAAAATGCCCCAGTGATGAAATTGGTTAGACGTGCCAGGTTTAAGCCCTGGTGTTCAGTAATGGGCGTACAGGTTCAAGTCCTGTCTGGGGTACAATAAATGGAGGGACGTAATGCTGGCGTACTTATCGGTCTTGAAAACCGTGATGACGGTGTAAAATCTGTCGTGCAGGTTCGAACCCTGTTCCCTCTTCTAAGGAATGCTGTAATCCGTTATGAGATTGCTTTTATTAATTTGGCAGTTTAAAACAGCTTTAACTAAATTAAAATAGAAGGTAAATTCCCTGGGTGGGAAGGCAGTTTGCTAAACTGTTCGTAGGTAAAACTATTCAGGTCGGGACTGATTCCTTCTTCAAAAATTCTTTTATGGTGAAATGGTATCACGTCTGACTGTTAATCAGTTATTCCAGGTTCGAGTCCTGGTGGAAGAGCAAAAATAAATCACCATGCCTGAGAGGTCTAAAGGAGATGTCTGCAAAACTGAAGAGCGTTGGTTCGAACCCAACTGGTGATTCAAAATGCTTATGAGCGTAGGCTGTGTCGGTGGGTCTCCAAAACTTTACCGTGAAGGTTCGAATCCTTCCATTTGTGCGAAAAAACTCCTCAATTATTAGTTTAATTGGGGTTTTTTGTTTATATTTGCAGCTTAAATCAAACAAATATGAAAATAACTAAAGAAGAAGTGCAGAGAATCTTATATTCTTTTGCAAATTTAAAAATTGATAAAGGTAGTGCTGAACACAACACTCTTTTTGAGCTTTTAGGGAGGCATCCAGATGTTAGTAAGAAGGTAGGAGCTGGGGTTGATTACTTTTTCGTCCAACAGTCTAAGTGGAAGAAGAATCAGTTTAATTTTATGATTCAACGGGTAGATGGGACCACTACTGATTTTAGTTTTATTAAGTGTTTAAATCCTACTAATAAAAACTCTAAAGGTAGAAATTGGACAGGTATATTTAGAAATGTAGTTAAAGAACAAGTTGATACTTTTAGAGTTGCGGCTTTTGAGGTTGTTGGAGATAAAGATAAGTTTATATGTAGTCAGACCTCCTTAAAGTTCCCAAAAATGAATTCCCACGTTGACCATGTGTACCCTTTAACATTTGACAGTATAATGCTTGAATTTATTAATTTACACAAGATAGACTTGAGTAAAATTAAGTTATCAATTGATAATGAGACCTCAGAAATACAAGAAATACTAGACAAAGAGATTACTACTCTTTTTTATGATTTTCACAAGGAACGCTCAGTTTTAAGGGTTGTATGCAGTAATGCCAACTTACAAGGTAAGAAGACTAAAAATTATAACGGTAAAAATCCTGTACAGGTTAAGAAAAAGATGATAAAATTATATCCACAATATCACAATTTACAATTAGTGGTATAAAAAATTGTACAACGCAAAAACCCACTAACTTAATTGCTAGTGGGTTTCTTTTTTATTAACCTTGAAAAAGATAACCGTATTTTTTAAAGTGTTTATTGTGAAGCTTAACTAAATCTTTTCGGTAAGCTTTTTCTTTTTTAGGCTTCTCTACAAAGATGTAGTTTAAGCTTTCCTCCACTGATTTTTGAGGGAGAGAGCGGTTAATTTCATTTACTCGGTCACAATACCCTATGATACCTTCTCCAGGGATATGTTCTATCTGTACTCTGGGGAAGAAAGATTCGTACAAGACAAATTTTTCCGTCTCAAACTCAACCTTAACTTCTTCTGGGATGGAGTTGTAAATGTGCTCTTGAGCAAACCACTCTGGATAATTTCCAATTATCATTTGAGCTTTATAGTAGGTTTCACCTCCTACGTATTTAGGTAGCGTCATTACCCACAGGACGTCTTGAGGTATTTCTTCAACTGTCATAAGCTCCTTACTCGTTATTTTGTTCGTAAATATCTACTTTTTCAATTGCCAATATTAGATTCCTGAACTGGTCACGGGTCCTCAAAGTGACTGCCCAAAAAATAGAGCCGTCCACTTCGTTGTGGAGGAACGCGTCAAAATACTTGTATACTTCTCCACCGAGTCTTTCTTCCCTGATGGCCAACAAGATGTTGTCCCCGTTGAACAGTGAAGGTACTCCGTCCTTTTCGGTCCTTCCGAAATGACCTGTCTCCAAAATAAATTCTTCCGTTAAATCTTCCATGTTATTTACTTATTTTAAGGAGTCTAAAAATCTCTGTGCTTCTGCTATTAGTTTTCCAGACTTTTTATTTTCATCATCCCATTTTTTCCAATTATCTTGGTGTTTTTCAATATTAAGTCCATTTAATAAGTCACTGGCTATCATTTTAGCTTCCTCTGTTGTATTTCCGTTTACATCTAAACGGTATACTTTAGACGGAACCCATTCCGAAGATGTTTTCATTTCTCTAAAATCTTGAACACACAACCTACCTGAGATAATAAATGCCAGCTCACCATCTACAAACCCTTCTAACTGGTGTTCCATACTTCGTCCGCCTTTAGCTTTTTTCCACGTTATTTTTTTCATATTACAGTTTTTTCATTAATACTTTATTGTTGTTTTCCATCGTGAAAGTAAACCCTTCCTTGGTGAGTCTTTCATAAATATCTCTTCTCCTGGTGTCGGCCCAGCCTATACAAATGTACTGCTGTTTTTTAAGAGGATTTCCAAGCCACTCTGGAAAACTCAACATTGCATCTTTCAACCAAATCAAGGCTTTTAGTCCTCCAGTACTTTTACTCTCCTTCTCTTCAAATATTAAGGAGTCTTTCCTTTTCTTACCTGAAGAAGCAGAAATCCAAATCTTCTCTGATTTGTAAGTCTGCTCAATTGAGAAATAGATGTAGTACTTGCAACCGTTGAAGGTCTCGCAAGCATAGTATACCAATTCTCCTAACTCCTTATTCCTTAAGTACTTTACCACCACCCTTTAAACCTACCAGTCAACCAAAGAAGCAGTAGGATACGTCCTACCAAAATTCCCAAGAAGCTTATTAAAAACAAAAATCCGATTGTCTCTAACCAATTGTAGTTCCAGATTATTTCCATTTTATTAGTTTAAGTAAATACCGAGGGTTAATAATGATAGGAGAGCCCAAACTGGAAAAATAAGGTAGGCCAGCTCCTCTTTGTCAGTCTTGTCTATAATTAGAGAGCATATAGGAAGGCAAACGATGAGGCTTAATATTCCCCACAACGAAAGATAGGTAAGTGTTTGTGATAATGTCATAAGTTTAATTATTTCTTACAAAGATACATTTTATATTTTAATTGTACAAGTAAAACTTACAAAAAAAAAAGACCCACCGAAGTGAGTCTTGTTATTTTATTAAGCTTCGCAAGAAGAGCAAGTCATTAAATCCCTACTAACCTTCTGTGCCATGTTTACAGACCGTTGATAATAAAGCGTTTTAATTCCCGTTCTCCATGCCTCGTAAAACAAAGCATTGACCTCCTTTAATGGTGTGTCTGGATGGACCATTAAATTCAAACTTTGACTTTGGTCAATATATCTTTGCCTTTGTGCTGCTTGCCTTATAATTTCTATTTGTGCAATTTCCCCAAAGGTTTTAAAAACAGCCCTCTCTCTTTCATCTAGGAACTTCAAATGTTGCACTGAGCCTCCATGTTTTAGAACACTTGTCCAAACGTCTGTAGTATCTCTCCCTTTCTCTTTTAGTAACTTAACTAAATAAGGATTCTTCCAAACGTATTTTCCTTTAGACAAATCCTTCATGAAGTAATTGTCCAGTATCGGCTCAATTGAAGGACTAACTTGTTCCAAAATAAAAGAAGAGCTTGTTGTTGGAGCTGGCGCAACACGTGTTGTGAATCTTTCTCCATACCCCTTTAGGATTAAAGGTTCTCCAAACAAAATTGCTAATTCCTTACTTGCTTTTAAGGTCCTTTCGTTGATTGCTTTGAATATTTCTCCATTTAGATACATAGATTCCAACCCTTCAAACGGTATCATCTTTGATTGTAACAAACTGTGCCAACCTAGTATCCCAACACCGATACTTCTATGTTCCTTTGCGAATTTAACTGCCTTTTCCATAAAAGGGATACTTTCAGCTTTTTCAATAAATTCTGTGTAAACAGCGTCTAAAAAATAAGTTAACACTTCAATAGCATCTGTTTCCTTTATATCATCCCAATATAGGGCATTTACAGAAGATAGACAACAAACAAAAGTTTTAAATTCATCTGTGTATTCTATTATTTCGGTACACATTTGGGACATATTAATTTTCATATCTTTGTCTTTGTACACTTGTGGCTTCCCACGTTCCACGTTACCTTTAAAAAAAATATATGGAAATCCTGTTTCTGCCCTTTTCTTGTGAACACTGGCTAATAGTTTCCTAGCTTTTTTATCCCCATCTTCAGCTTTTTCCATAAACTCATCAGAGATACAGACTGCTAAAGCTATATCTTGAATAAGATTTCCCTCGCTTCTACACTCTAAAAACTCTTCAATATCAGGGTGCTCAATATCTTGGTAAGCTGCGAAGTAACCTCTACGTGCTTGCCCTTGAGTTATGGTATCTGTAATAGTTTGGAAAGGTAGCATCATCGCAACAGAGCCATTAGACACGCCATTATTTTTGATAGGTGCCCCTCTGTGTCTTATTTTACCGAAGTATCCTGCTGTCCCTCCTCCCATCTTAGTGAGCATTCCTATTTCAGCGGTTGCTCTTAATATGTCGGCTGTGTCATCTTGTATATCAATTCCATAGCAAGATATTGGAAGCCCTCTGTCTAAACCAAAATTCATCCATACGGGCGTGGCAAGAGAGTAATAGCCTTTAGCCATATATCCGAAAAACTTATCAGAAAACCCTGGAATACCTAGTATTTTTTCTGCTGTGTCTGCTATTTGTCTTACCCTTTCTTCTGGGGTTGTATCGCTTATTAAGTATCCACCTTCTAGAAAGTTTCTAGAGTCTTTGTTTAACCAATTAAAATCTTTCATTAAAATAAATCTTCAGAATTAAATGTTTTCATTTTTTTAGAGTAGTCTATTGGTCGCTTGTGGAAAAAATCTGTTAAGGCGCTTGCATAAACCTCTTCATCCATCCACTCTGTCTTTTTATTTAATTCTTCATCTAATTCAAAGACCGCACCCAATTCCATTTTATCCATACACTCGTTAAGCCGCCTTTTAATATAAGTGGTTAGAATGTCATACGACAGGAACTCATTCTCATACCCTTGCAATAACCAAATTACAAGATTTGCCTCTGATACGTAGGCTTCTAAAACTTCAGATTTAATCCTATTTGTGAATTCTTCATCAAATAATTCTGGTGCTTCTTTTTTAATCTCGTTTAATAATGCCATACCCCCCTCAGCGTGCAAGTTTTCTTCTTTACTAGTATATTGAACTACATTGGAAATATCTTTTAAAACATTCTTAAATCTGTTAAAACCTAAAACCACGTAGAACTGTGAAAATAACGCTGTATACTCTGTGAACAACGTGAAAAGAATTAAAGAGTAGGCTATGTTTTTATGGTCATTTTTGTATATTTTATTTACATATTTAGACAAATAATCAACTCTCCCTAAAACAACTTTTTCATTAAACAGTTGTTCGAATTCTGCTTCTAACCCTAATTTTGTAAGTATTTCTGCATAAGCTTTTGAGTGGATTACTTCAACCCCACCAAAAACCGCTCCCATATCTGCAATCTCAGGTTTAGGTAAGAGTTTTCCGATATTCCCCCAATAAGATTTTACAGCAACCTCCACCTGACTTGTAAGCAAGATTGCCCTTTTAATGACCCCTCTTTCTGCTTCTGTTAATTTAGTTTTGTAATCCTGTACGTCATTTAAAAAGTTAAATTCATTGTGCGTCCAATGTCCTGCCCACATTGCGTTAATTAAGGGGTCTGTGATATGGCTATATTCAAACGGCTTGTAATTTCTTCTCTCTGTAAAGATGCTCATTATAATTAATTGTTTTTAATTAGTTTTCCTTCTGTGGTTAATGTCTCAAAAGCTTCTAACTCTCCGACTTTAACTTTATTTATTTTTGTAAATTTTACAATACCTCCTGCTAAAACTTCAAAAGATTTTGCTTTTTTAATGCAGTAGTCTATCTTATAAGCTACTGATAGACAAACTGTTTTTCCTGCACATTTTCCCATGCCCATGAAAATGTAATCTCCTAATTTAGTTTCTTCTTCATTCATAATACTTTTCTTGTTAATTAATTTTTTCGGTAAAAAAAGCCCAATGCTTTTACACATCAGGCTATTTATTGTGGGATTCTCAGCACTCGTAAGAGTCTACTGTAACCCAGGTGTCTCAGACATCCTCGTTTGAAATTATCTCTGCAAATATCGTGTATTTTACTTGCCAAGCAAAATAGATTATATCTGGAGTTTTAAATTAAATCTCTTGTAACCTTTAAGCAAAAATTACTTAAGCATCTTCTTCAATTCCATCCAACCTCTCTCCGTTAGCATCCCAATAAGGGGACCTGTTATCAGGATAGAAGTTAACAGTTTCTGCCATTATCAGTTCTTCAATGGTTTCAATAAGAATTGTCGTCATCACGTCCCTGCTTAAACCTTCAACCCATACCCTTAATTTTCTTGCTCTTATTACATGCTCTGCTTCCATTATAAATCCTCATTTGTAAACCATCTTCCTAACTTAGAAGATGCGTTCCACTTATAATTTGCTACGATTATAAAAAAAGCTATCGAAAAATTTAATACAGGCAAAAACCAAAAAATATTGACTTCACAACTCGACCTATGCCACACCTCCCACTTGTACTGCAGTCTGTGAGCATATCTGCAGAAGAAGATGGAGAAGATGTAAAACACTATTATTGCTGCTATTATCATATTAAACAGTATGAAGTTTGATGTCGTTGATGAGGTCTTTAAGATAGTCTATTCTCTCCAGAATCTCCTTGACGTCTTTAGTGTCCTCTAAGGAAACTTCAACAAATCTATTCAAACACTGAGAGACTGTCAACATGTTCCAACTGTCGGTGGCAGTGAATTTGACCGTCTTGCCAGTCTTTACTTTGTCAACAACTTCTTCTTTTTCCCTTTCCTCTTGAAAGTGGAGTGTACATCCTGGCCCTTTGGTGTTGATGTAGAACTTTTTGTTAAGTATAATCATAATTATTTAGTTTTATTAAATTCTTTCCATTCTTTATCTATGTCGATATTCAACTTTCCAATTAGATATTGGAAAAGAGCTTCCTTATCAATCTCTCCTCCTTCACAAAAAGGGCAGTATTTTTTATCAATACCTGAATCATCAATTATCTCCCCTTCTTCAAACCAAGGTTCCCCATTTTCCTTGTAGAGGTCTGGGTCCTTCATATCTAAAGAAAACCTTATTCCGTACCTGTGAGCATAATCTTCATCTAAGTCGTCATTCACAAGACATCTGGTGCACAAGTAATTTCCGCAAGAAGAGCAGGTTCCGACATATTCCTCATATTTTGACTCTTTACAGCAGTCACATCTTTGATAAGATACACTCATAATTTTATTGTATTTAAAGCTTTTGCGTACTCGTTAAAATTCTTAATCACCACTTCTTTCACGGTGATTTCCTTATTTATTTCAAAATCATGAAGAGTATCACTCTCCGAGCAGTATACTGGAAACTCTCCAAAAAGAATCTGGTCGTAATAGTAGTTAGTATGATAAGAAAAACACAAACCCAAGTTCTCTATGAACTTGTTGTCTAAACTGTCATTCAATTTCAACACCAACTCTACAAAATCTTCTGCTTTCATAATTTATAATTTAAAAATCCCCAATTAATTCTGTGTCCAAGATAAACTGCACTTATCACGATGACACTGAGCTTGATACAAAACCAAATCCAAAGTCCAAAACCTCTATCCAAAGAGTAGTCAATAAAACCCCAACCCTCTTTTCTGCACTTGACAAATGCACTAATTACTATGTACAAGACTAACACAACGGCCAACAAATCACCTACTATCATAACTTTTTATTTTTAAGTTGTTTTCTATTCCATTTAATACCTTTGATGAAGGCCTTTCTAAACTCCTCATTGTAATCATACTGGAAACTCTCATCCCAAATCATCGATACTGGAAAGGCCTTCAAGGCGGCTTCTTGTAGAATCTGTTTGTCCATCTCTTTCTTGTCAAAATTCAAGAACTCGTATTTACTGCATCTTGATGCCATCACTTCCTCGGAAGTCAAAACTTTACCTGTATGTTCAAAAATGTATTTTTCCCCATTATTTGAGGTTTCCCAAGTATTCTGGACATCGCTGTACAACTTGTCATATTTCGGATTGTCATAGCATTTTCCCATATAATTTAATTTTAATTGTTAACCAGCTCCCCTCACGGGTCTTTGAAGTACTAGGCCATTACGAAAGAGAATAAACAATGTGACTTGTCAAACTGTGGTTGCTGCTTCATTCGGGCTGTGATGACACCGATGGTTTTTGAGGAGAAAGGGGGACTCGAACCCCCGACCCGTTTCTTTTTGGGCATTTCTGCCTGCGCTCTGCCATCTGAGCTACTTCTCCAGTATCCTCTCGTCTTTCCGAGCGTCAATCTTGTGTTGAATTTAATGTAATGAATATCTCTACCTTAGAAAACATTATTTGACTCAAGCTTCAACACGGCCTACATTCCCGACAAGGAAGGATTTCCAAAACTTCTAAGGCATTTTTTGTGAGAGACTCAGGATTCGAACCTGAAATTTTGGCGGTTGTGACCCAATCGCTTAGGGGAGCAGTTCTATTTTATACTTTCTCTATTACTCACTTACCACTGTGTCTGCCAGTTTCACCACTCTCTCATTTGCTGTCGTAAATAATTTCGGTCAAGTAAAAAACCGACAGCCAAAACACTTCTTCAAATCTTCTCAAGTACCTAAAAAGAACGAGTCTTTTCTGAGTTGGATATAGTTAAAGTAATCTTGTTTTTTAAGTCAAAAATCCGAACTTGAACTCATTTCGTTTAAAGTCTGTTTCTCCAGACGGGATAGATACTAACCCTAGTTGCAATCGTCGATTTGTGGAGGTTGAGAGAATCGAACTCCCCTATAATAAGCAACTTACTCCAGTCAACTCTTGTTTTACTCTAGAATTTACAAGTTTTACTACTGACAGTCACCATATCGCCACTCACTGCCTTCGGTGCGACCTCAACAGCTATACCCCCGTTTACCGCTTGTGCGGTCACTTGTCATTTCGGTAGCGTAGCTCAAATCAATTGATTGAGCCTCGACTCTTCCCAACATTCCCGTGGCTGGACTATTTATCCTTTCGCCTAAGATAAGGCGTTTCTCCTCCTTATCGCCCTGGTACGGATGTTAGTTTTACTCTCCAGCGTATTGAAACACTTCAACAATATTAGTTTCTGAGATAGAAGGTATACTGTAGTCCCCCATAGTACCAGTCATAACAGAGATAGTGTTGTCGTAAGCATTCTTAGCATCTTGCGCTTGAACTAGCAAGTAGATGTTGGTTCTGCTTTCTTTACCTGTTTCTTCATTGTAAGCCATTAGAGAAACTTTTGATTTAAACCATCGGTCCGCGTCTTCAAATTCTGCAATTTCGGAATAATTGGTTAACTTGATGTTAACTACTCTGAACTCTTCACTGACAAATTCTTTCATCCGTTCATTTATGCGACTCTCCGCTTCCGTGAAGCTGATAGCATCAACAAGATAAGGTTTTGTGACTACTTTCTGTAATCCGTTGTCGTCTGTTGTTCTGTATTTCACAGAGCATTCAAAATAAATCCTACTCATTTTTATTAATTTTTAATTGTTTAATATTAACACTTAACTCTGTTTTTAAAATAATGCTGAACATTCTTTTTTATTACTATTAATTAAATTTTAGCACCGTTGACTTTACTCATTACGGTCATGTGATTGCTAACAGGTCGAGTATTACCACGGACCTAATTTCTTTAACTGTACAGCTAATCATTTGCCGAGAAACGCATCACTGCGCCAACGTCCTCACGGATAGTCGCTCATTTGTGTTGTGGCTTGCTCATTACCGCCTAATCTCTCATTCCTTTCTCAAGGGAACAACACATCCAGGGTTACCCCATCAGGTTCTTATGTCCTATTTATTCTGCAAGTTAAATATTTCTATCAACTGTTCTGAATATCCTGTCAATTCAGGATTAGTATCTTTATGTAAATGTCAGATATCCCAATTAAGGGTTTTACGAAGTCACAAAGGTTTCAATGTTTAACCTGATAAAAGAAGGTGAGGAATTGAAACTCTTCCCAACATTACTTGCTGCCTTTAACAATCAGGCTACACCTCTTTTATATATTTTAAAAACCATTATAAATTAGTTGCTTCGTAGTGAAGCGTATAGACGAAGGTAAAAACAAAATCAAAGATAAAGACCTCTCCTTGCTACAAAGGCAAAGTTAAAAACTAAGACTCGTTTGTCAGCCAATCACCCATTATGGGATGTAACCTGCCTGACCGTTGAGTTCTATCTCAGTTGTTTATAGTTTGCAAAGAGAGCGATGAGCTGCGGCACCTGGCCGAAGCGTTATGATTGTTAGTTTATATCTTGCATATATATGGATTTGTCGTGGTTTCCCACAGTCTCCTCACTACGAAACACAAAGGACTTGAGCATCAACTTATGTCTATCTCAAGACCACCTACTATTTCTCTTCTAATTGCTTCAAGAATAAGTCCACCACGGGTTGGAAATTGACGTCCACCGCTATCTTGAGGGCCGCAGCCGCCTTGATTCTGGCATTTCTAGCTTCTTCAAAAGCAAAGGTTTGTTTTCTCTTCTCCGCTTCCCAAGCATTGTAGATAGGAATAAACTCCTCATCCACTTTAGCATTGTAAGCGTTTACCGTCTGAACCTCTTCACCGTTCACTTTGGCAATACGAGCGTTCTCTAAAGTCACAGCGTCTTTTACTTTAGCCTTGATAAAATTCACTTTTTGCTCAAACTGACGGTGCTTGGCCGCCAAGTCTTCGTGCAGAGACGACAACTGCTCTATAGTGTGATGTGCCACTACTTTTACGGGAGTACGCTCTCCGTCCTTCACATTAATCCACTCCACAAGCTTCAAAGTAGGAAGCTCTTTTCTCAATTGCTCCAAAGGGGAGCCTTTGTGAATGAACTGGCCTAAATGAGCCGCAAAAGACTCGTCAGACAAGAACTGGTTAACTTCTTTCAAAGACAGTTGGTCCATTCCCCATTTCTCTCCCACTTCTCTTAAGATAGTGGTCAAAACGTAATCTCCTCTTTCAGGACGAGGTACATTGAAGAAGAAGTCTTCGTCTTTAATGGTTGCTATCAAAGCATCTTTTGCCTTGATGTTCTCCATAAGGAAAGCTTGAGTGGCATGCAGTCTGGCTTTCTCCAAGATAAGCTCTACCACGTCAGAAGGAAGTTTGTTTCCTTGAGTCTCCACGTAAGTGGCCTCATTCAATGTGAAGACTTTCTCCGCATTGTTCAAGTTGTTCAACTTGTTGGTGATGTCCATAGCTCTTTGATTACAAAGATTAGAGATAGACTGAGCACTTGATAAACTAAGGCCTTTAGAGGCTAACGAATTTTTCATATCCTAAGTATTAAGGGTTATTTGATTTCTTTGACAAATGTAAGGCTTAAGTTTTAATTGTGCAAGTAAAACTTACATTATTTTTAATTATTTATTTTTTCTAAGATTTTCCTTACATATTGATATTAATTTTTGTAAGCAGGCCAGTTCTGCTTCTTCGTAAGGTATAAACTCGTTATTCATTTTCAAATTCTTTTTTAAGTTTAAGGTAACCTTCGTATCTGAGTTTTTTTGACCTAGCTAAAAAATTTTCAGTTTGTTCTTTCATCTTAGTTACTTTTTAAATTGTTCAAACCATTTCGCTACATCCAAAGGCTGCGCATAAAAGTTTCTTGAAGACAGTACCAGTAATTTTAAAACTTCTTCCTTGCTGTAGCTTTTTTCTTGTTGCCAGTTAGTAATTTTAATTTTATTGTAGTACTTTCCTGAGTTCCAATCATAGTCTTTATTTACTTCAACAAATTCACAAGCAGAGTTCTTGACAAACCACTCCAAAAACTGGTCTGGAATAGCTTGTACACCATCTTTGATTAAATCTTGGTCTGTTGTAAGAATGATTTTTAAAAAAAAGGCTGTGTTTGCCGACCCGCACCCTTCTGCTTTTTTAGCATCATATTTGCCGACCCATCCATTTACATAGTGATTTTCTAATAAGATACACCAATCCCCTTCTTTAAGTTCTTCTTTAGAGGTGATGTGAACACATTGAGGGTCAAACCCTTCCTCAAAACAAGCCTCTACATCAGTCATAGGGTTAACTATTAGGGCCCCTTTAAACCTACATTTATAGAACTTACTTAGTTTGTGTGTTGGTAATACGTGAATGTTTTTCATAACTATCTTATTTTTACTTTTGAATAAATGATTCCACTACTCCTAAGCCTTATGTCGTACACTTTTAAAGAGTCTGCCACTATATACCTACACTCATCTATTCGGTAAATTACAGCTGTAGGATACACTTTTTGCAAATACATAATGTCTTGTGATACTGTAGTGTTATTACAACTACCTAACAAGAACACCACTGCTAAACTAAAAATTACTTTTTTCATTTTTTTTACATTAAAAAAGGGAGCTAAAAAACTCCCTTTGGTTTTCTCTTACAAAAGTAAGAATTTAATTTTTAATTACAATCTTTTTTCTTGTTAATTTTTAAAAAACTTTTCAAAACAAGAATGAAACTCACTTATCTCACTTACAACTCTGTTAACCTTATCTAAAGCATAGTCCACTCGTTCTTGATTGTATTCTAAAGGGAGATAAAATTGTTCCGTTGATAGGCTTAAGGGTGGCTTGATGTGGCTACCTGTCCTTCTACAAAACCAGACTCCTATCTCGTTGATAGTATAACCTTCCAATACCAGTGCATAAGCATACAGAATCAATTGGATGTACTCCTTTTTTAAGTATCCTGACTCCTTTCCTGCCCCACCTGTTTTTAAATCCTTAGCATTGACTACCTTAGGGCTGATTTCTTCCAAGACATCAATGAATCCTATGATACAGAATTCTCCTAAGTCAATAAGAATCATTCGCTCGTACTGTGCGTTCTTTTTTCGTTCGATAAGGCTCAAGTTTTCCCCACCTGTGAATCCGTAATTATTTGCTTGCACTTCCCCGTGTTCTAAACTAGTACCTACCCAAGTCCCAAAAGCACCGTAGATAGAGTCTGGTAGTTTAATTCCTGCCAATTTTTGCTTGATGAAATCCGACCTATAATCCTCCCAAGAGGAGATTGTGGAGTAACTGATGTAAGGTTTCCCTAAATGAGGGTCAATCATCCCTTTGTTTGTCTCGTAGAACCAGCTCTCTTTTGATAATTTCGAAGGTAAATTTACTTTAATTTTTGCCATTATATTGTTTCTAAAAAATTATCTACTTCTTTTGTCTTTTTCTCTACAGTCGTTTTGGAATCCTGCGCTCCATTGATGAAATCATTCTGGATATAGACTCCTAAGATAATTTCCCTTACAATTTCTCTGTCTCTTTTTGTAAGCTTTTTCTTTTTCAAGTGTTTTTCTAATCCTGAGCGTACTTCTGGACTCATCACCTGAGACTCCCACAACAAGGCTAAGAAATTAGAAGGTTTCACCTCTGCCACTTCTTCTACTAATAATTCCTTAAAGTTCAAATCTTTGCAAGGCCCCTCTCCCATTATAGACCTATACACATTAACTAAGGTAAAGATTTCATCTACCGCAGACTCTCGAAGTTTACCCAACTGCCCTGACTGGAAGTAAGTAACTTCGTCAACAGGCTCTATGAAGCTACATTCTAAATCAAAAAGGTACGCCAACTCTTTTAATGTCGGTTTATACACTCCAGCTCCTTGATAGAAGTTTCTCACACAAGTCCCAGTAAGATTCCAAGGCTTCAGATTCTTGTACTTCAAATCGTTTGGTATCGAAGTTTTGATTTTATTCTTGTCTACCCTTATTCCCAGATAAGGTAGTAACACTTCCGCTCCAAAGTGAGTGATGGAGTACTCTTTGAAGTAACTGTCTTTTACCGTATTAAGGAAAGTCTGAATCAAATCTTTCTCCGACCCTGTGTAGTAGATGATGCGTACCACGTCCGTTTCCACATAGGCTAAGGTCAAAGATATAATCTTGGAGAACATTGGTGATTTCCAAGCATTGAGCTTGTAATGCTCCACTGTCTCTTGTTCAGTCATCAGCTCTCTTGTTTCGTAGTCTTTCTTGAAGTGTTCTCTATAGATGTTGTACTCTTTTGAGCCCACTTCTAATTCTTCTGATTGGTTTGAGCTTTGCAGCTTCCAAAAAATATTATTCATCTTTTTTCTTGTTTTGTAATTCTCTTAATTTATTTTTACTCTGAGTGGCAAACGATTGCTGTAAAAACCAGTTGCAAAATCCAACATCTTGCAGAACAGGCTTATCTTTATTTTTTGAGAAGTTCCAACGTACAATTCCTTCAACATCTTTGTACATGTGTCCAGCCATGTCAACTCTACTCTTATCCCCTTGCAACAAGATGTCTATCTCTTCTGGTGTAGGTAAGACTTCAAAATTATCCTTCAGTATTTTCTCCAATATCCTGTCACTTGCTCTGCAATCAGCTAAAGCATCGTGAGCATTTTCCAACTCCTCTCCAAAAAATCTCTTGTAGATTGCCTCTTGAGTGTTTGGGTAAAAATGTCGGTACAACTTCATAACATCTACAAAATGACATTCCCAGTCCAAAAAAGTAAGACCACACCTGTCCATTTCAGAAAGCATAATATTACAATCAAAGCTGTCGGAATTAAACCCTGACACGTCAGAGTCGTGAAACCACTTACCCATAGCTGTAGCCAATTTTTTGAATGTGGGAGCGTCTGCCACCATTTCATCAGTAATCCCGTGCACGTTCATAGCCTCCTCTGGGATAAGTCTCTCAGGGTTTATTAGGTAATTTTTCTCTTCTACTGTTCCATCTGGAAATCTTTTTATTGCTGCAATTTGCACAATTCTGTCTGTTGTGGTGTCCACTCCAGTGGTCTCTACGTCAAAAGTGATGATTGGCCTTTTTGTTGTCATATTATTGATTTTTTTGTTGTTCTCTAAATTTTTTCATGAACTCTGAATCTTCGTCAGGAAGCTCCATCCCTAGTTCAATGTATTGGTCTACTATGTAGGACTCTTCGTTGCACCATTCGCAACCGTGAACTCCTATTCTACTTCCGCAATCTGGGCAGTTTAGCATTAGTTTATTTTAAAGGTTAAAGTAATCCTCATAATGGTCAGGGCTTTGAAATACCACAACCCAGTATCCAGAGTTAACGCACCCATCATACATATTATCAAGAGTTAATCCAAACTCTATCAACTCTTCTTCTGTAGGTTTCTCCCAAAACAATTTCTCAAATGCCGCTTCAGGTTGGTCATACTTATTTGCCCTACTCATTACTATGTATACTTCCATCTTAGTTTATTTTACATCTTTAGATTCAATCATGTACAATCCTCTGCTTTCTGAAGCAAGAGCGTCCGAGAAGAGTCTGATACTCTCCAATAAGGAGATTAATTCTTGGTAGTTAGCATAAGCCATGGCGTTTAATTTCACCCACTCGTCGTACACGTCACTTTCCCCGATGTACTCTCTAATCAAAGTTTCGCTTCGTTTCTTGGCATCTTTCTCTTCTTTGGAGATTAAGTCCTGTCTGGCCTTTGCTCTTGAAACTGTTTTTCCCTCTTCGTGAAATTTCTTGGCAAAGTTGACCTTGCTGCTCAAGGCATCGGAAATCTCTCGGTACAAAAAGGAACAGTTCGTCCTTACCGTATTAACTGCACTGTAGTTTTTGATGTCTCCCAGTGCTATGTAAGAGTCCTGCAACTCCTTGAAGTCGCTTTGAAACCCTTTTAAGGCATTGTGTTGATACATCAAGGCCGAGTAGTCCTCTCGCATGTTTAACTCGGTCATAAGGTCTATAACGATGGCTTTAGCCTCTCCAAAATCTTTGGCCACCACTATTCTTTCGATTATTTCTTTTGCTTTGCTCATAGTTAATGTTTTTTGTTGTTATTTGCTTTCAATTCTTCCAAATAAGGGTTTAGTATTCCATCTTTTGAGTTTAGTAACACCCAATCTATATATTGAAGGTCAAAGGTGACAACTGCACTCCATAAATGCCCTATATACTTACCAAAATTTACGTACTCTATTGGTACACCTTTCTCTGACGTGCCTTTTAGAGGAATCTTATTATTAAAATCCTCTTTTAGCATTTTTACAACCCCTTTAGTCCAAATACTATTACCTTTTCTTCTTATTTGTTTAGAAGGCATTCCGTAGTAATACATCCTGTCCCCTAATAAAAAGAAGATAACTCCACCATTTCTGGATAAAGGTTTAATATCATACTTTGCTAATAGCTTATACCACGCATCTACAGAAGCTTGACTGGCATTACTACCTCTAACTTTTTTCATAAGTTTCCTGATATTGGAGTTAAATTATCTTTCATTTTTGCAAACATATTCCTTCTTCTGGCCAACATCCCATCTTTTACACTCTGAAGGTCTGAAGTAATCCTCAATTCAACCAAGTCCTTGCAGTGGTCAATAAAATCTTCTCTATGAGAGGTGTGGTCATTACTTACCGTGTTGGTAACGTGAATGGTGGTAGAGGTGATGATGACATCGTAATGTTGCGCCTTGTTTGATAAGTAATAGTCCATATTACTGGTATCTACTCTAGCATCTGTCTCAGTGTTGTTACACATAATCTGAATCATGTCGAAGACATCTTGCTCTTCTTCCGTAAGTCTAATTTTCTTTTTGAACCACATAGTTTTTATTTTTTTTTTACAAATGTAAGAATTTATTTTTAACATTCCTACAAAAAGATTACAAATTTTTTAAATTTACCCGAAACTTTTTCTGGCATCTGCCTTATTGTCAAAAAATCTACACCCCCAGAAAGTGTTTCTATCTTTATTGTAACAACTCATCGTCCACTCTAATGCTTCCAAAGCATTCTCACAAGCTTTTTGAAAAGTCTCACCTTCCCAAAATCCATCCTCATCTTCTCCTATTAATCTTTGAGCAGTGCCACTTTCTCCAGTTGCTGCATACCCTTCACTCCATACTTAATATTTTTTCATATTAGTTAGTTTTTAAAAATCATCTGCTACTCCGTTATACGCCAAATGGCTGTAATCTACAAACCCCTTTGAACTCCTCATCGAATGAGTCTGAATCCTGTGGAACTTGTCTTCCTTGGCCAATTGCTTGTTCAACTGGAACCAAACTTGTCTGTAGTTTTCGTCCGTTATCTCCGTAAAGTCCGTGAAGACTCTCAAGTCGTACTTCAACCCTTTGGCTTTCAAATTTTTAACCCTTCTTGCCTCTACCTCGTTTAAATTAAGAGCCAACATTTTACTTTTGAAGTCTGTTACATTCATCTTTTTTATTTAAAAAGGACAACCTTCACTGTCCACTATTTCTACTTTTTGTTTTATCGGTCTTGTGAGGACCTTGAGTCTGTTGATGGTCAACTTGGTTCTTTGGATGTTGTACATGGTAGTCGTCTTGAAGACGTAGCTTGGTACTTCCTTTAAAGGATAACTCCTCTTAGACTTTACGTGAGGTAGTCGGTACAGTTTTTTATTCTTCCAACCATATTGCACTTCTTTGTAAATGAACCCATATTCGAATAGTACTTCCATTGTGGTAACATTATTAGTTAGTTTAAAAGGCTTATTACCACAATGGTGGGTACAAGCGACAAGTTATGTGATATTTTTCAGAAACTCGTTAATAATCGGAATTATAGATTTCATTTCTAATAATTCAACACGAACTTGTCCTGTTAAAAACCCCATATATTCAACATTAAAAATGTCCGCTAAAATGTGTTTATCAATAAAAAACGTTTCTAATTCTTGCGCTAATTCATCATTAAAAATATCTTCATTTAAAGTTTGTATCGCAAAAGAAGTGTATCCGTTTCTCAATCCATTAACTAAAGACAAATCACTTTCAGTCAATAAAACATCACATAACACTCGTTTGCACGCATTGTGGTATTTTTTTGTGTTTGAATTTTTAGGCATAATTTAAAGTTTTTTGATTGTTTGTTAATATTGTTTCTCACTCGCCACAACGACGAGCAAGCGGCGATACGATGAGTTCAATGCGCGAACGCACCGAACTCATCAGGCGCGCACTACACTCATCTTCGCGTTAAGCGCAAGACGAGCCCAACGCCTAGCGCGCGCCTGTTAGCGGTAATGCTATTTATGCTTATCATAGAACTCTATCAAATGGAAAATACACTTTGCATCTCCGCTACTGGAGAATTTATAC
>Ga0326735_1000077_pt1 | contig 19851 bp, 14 predicted proteins | sample 37_GP2_1092_FD_207945 | JGI IMG/M metagenome (GOLD analysis project Ga0326735, IMG submission 207945) | Glacier ice microbial communities from Ngari, Tibet, China - 37_GP2_109.2 | ecosystem: Environmental > Aquatic > Freshwater > Ice > Glacier | place: China: Ngari, Tibet | collected 2018-07-31
GGTTCATGCCTGCGGCGCGCGCCAGGATCGCGTAATCGACCAGCAGGATCGAATTTTTCGTGACGATGCCCATCAGCATGATCAAGCCGATCATCGACGGCATCGACAAGGCGCTGCCGGTGATCAACAGCGCAACAAAAGCGCCGCCGATCGACAGCGGCAGCGCGGCCAGGATCGTGATCGGTTGCATGAAGTCCTTGAACAACAGCACCAGCACGCCGTAGATGCAGAGCACGCCGATCGCCATCGCCAGGCCGAAGCTGGCGAACAGCGCGACCATTTCCTGGGCGTCGCCCAGTTCGGCGATCTGGACCGACTTGGGCAGGTTTTTCATCGTCGGCAGCGCGCGCGCTTCGGCATTGACCTCGCCGAGCGAGCGTCCCCCCAGTTCGATGTTGAGCGTCACGTTGCGGCTGCGGTTAAGGCGGTCGATCTGGGCCGGGCCGCTTTCCATCGTCACCGTGGCCACATTGGCCAGCAGCACCGGGCCGTTCTTGCCGGGCACGGTCAAGCGTTCGATCGCGGCGAGGTCGGCGCGCACCGCGTCGGGCAGCTTGACGCGGATCGGCACCTGGCGCTCCGGCAAATTCATCTTGGTCAACGCCGTGTCGTAGTCGCCGGCGGTGGCCACGCGCACCGTTTCGCCGATCGCGGCGGCGGTCACGCCGAGGTCGGCGGCGCGCGCGAAATCGGGCCGCACGATGATTTCGGGGCGCACCAGCGAAGCGCTGGAACTGACATTGCCGATGCCCTTCAAAGTGCGCATTTCGCGCTCGACTTGTTGCGCCGTGGCGTTCAATGCGATCGGGTCTTCGCTGCGCAGCACCAGTTGCATCTTGACGCCGGTGTCGGGCGGGCCGACGTTGAAGCGGGCGCCGGGAATTGTATCTAACTGGCGCCGGATCGCTCTTTCCAGATCCGCCATCGATTCCTCCCGGTCGAGCCGGTGCAGCGTCGTCAAGGTCAGCACCGCGCGGCGCGCCTCGGCCGCGGCGCCGGGCGCGAAGGTGTCGCCGGACGAGCCGCCGCCGATCGAGCTGAATACGCCGGTGACACCAAGAACTTGCATCGCCGCCACGCGCGCGCTTTCGGCAACTAAGCGGGTCTGGGCCAGCGTCGAGCCGGGCGGCAATTCCAGGTTGATCTGGGTCTGGGCGCGGTCGGCGGCCGGCACGAAGCCGGTCGGCAGCAGCCCCACCAGCACGATCGAGCCGATGAAAAACAGGCCGGACGCGATCGCCGTGACCAGCCGGTGCGTCAGGCACCAGCGCATCAGGCGGATGTAGCCCTGCATCAGCGGGCCATCCTTTTCTTCAATCTGCTTGCTTGGTTTTAGCAAATAAGCTGCCATCATCGGCGTCAGCAGACGCGCCACCACCAGCGAAGCGAGGATCGCCAGCACCGCAGTCCAGCCGAATTGCTTGAAGAATAAGCCCGGCACGCCGCCCATGAACGCGGTCGGCAGGAACACGGCGACCAGCGCGAAGGTGGTCGCGATCACCGCCATGCCGATTTCGTCGGCCGCCTCCAGCGCCGCCTGCATCGGCGTCTTGCCCATGCGCAGGTGGCGCGAAATATTTTCGATTTCGACGATCGCATCGTCGACCAGCACGCCCACCACCAGCGCCAGCGACAGCAAGGTAACGGTGTTGAGCGTGTAGCCGAACCAATAGATGCCCAGAAAAGCCGGCATCACCGACAGCGGCAGCGCGGCCGCCGCGACCAGCGTGGCGCGCCAGTCGCGCAAAAACCACCAGACTACGAGCACGGCCAGCAGCGCGCCTTCGAACAGCAATTCGATCGAGCCGACGAAGTTCTCTTGCACCGGCGCCGCGTTGTCGATCGCCAGCTTGAACTCGATGTTGCTGTATTCCTGTCGCAACTCGGCCATCGCGGCCCGTGCGCCAGAGGCGACCGCGACTTCGCTGGCGCCCTTGGTGCGGAAGATTTCAAAGCCGACCACGGTCTTGCCATCCTGCTCGGCCAGCGCGCGCGGCTCGGCCACGGTATCTTTTACATTGGCGACCTGGTCGAGCCGGATGTGGCGCCCGTCGGCCAGCGGAATGTCGATGCCGGCCAGTTCCTGCGCCGTCTGCACGGTGGCAATGGTGCGCACCGATTGCTCGGCGCCGCTGACATCGCCGCGCCCGCCCGGGGATTCCTGCTGCACCAGCCGCAGCCGGCGCGACACATCGAGCGCCGATACCTTCAGCGCGGCCATGCGCGCGTCATCGAGTTCGACCCGGATTTCGCGCGACACGCCGCCCATCCGCTTCACGGCGCCGACGCCGGGCACCGCCAGCAAGCGCTTGGAAACGGTATTGTCGACCAGCCAGCTCAATTCCTGCGCGTCCAGTGCGCGGCCAGCGCCTGCTTTCGAGGCGGCGGTGAAGGTCAGCACCACGCGCCCGGCGGTCGACGCCTTGCTGACGGTCGGGTCGCGCAACTCGCTGGGCAAGTCTGCCCGCACCCGCGCCACCGCGTCGCGCACGTCGTTGACGCCTTCCGCGATCGGTTTTTCGAGGATGAATTCGACCGTCACGCTGACCACGCCATCAAGCACCTTGGTGTAGATGTTCTTGATGCCTTGCAGCGTGGCGACCGCGTTTTCGATCTTGCGCGCAACTTCGGTTTCCAGTTGCGCCGGCGCGGCGCCTTCCAGCGTGGCGGTGACGGTGACGATGGGCAGTTCGATATCCGGAAAATCCTGCACCGCATTGGCGCGGTAAGCCAGCAAGCCGGCCAGCGTCAGCAGCGCGAACAGCATGATCGCCGGGATCGGATTCTTGATCGAGAGGGCGGAAAAATTCATCAGAGCTCCCTAGCGCGCCGGCTGTGCTGGCTGCACCGGGTCCGCTGGCGAAGAGTCCACCACGCGCACCAGATCGCCGTCGTTCAGGAAGCCGGCGCCTGCCAGCGCGATGCGCGTGTCCTGCGTTATGCCGTCCAGCACTTCGATGCGGGTGCCGACGCGGCGTCCGGTCTTGATCTTGACCTGGCTTACGCGCTGGTCCGGGTTCAGGCGAAAGACATAGCTGAAGCCGTCGCGCACCACTACTGATTGCTGCTCCACCGTCATCGCCTTTGACGTGCCCAGTTCGAAGCGGCCGCTGGCGAACATGCCGGCTTTGAATGGCGCTTGCTTGCCATTGGGCTTGATCGTCTCGGTCGGCAAATCGACATACACCAGCGCCGAGCGGGTTTGCGGATCGACGGTGGGCGCGATCATGCGCACGCTGCCTTTCAGCACGCTGCCGTTGGATGCCGTGACCAGCGCGACGGTGCCCGCCTTCAGGCGGCCGAGTTCGCTGGCGGTGACTTCGGCGCGCCATTCGAGGCGGGCCTGGCGGATCATGCGGAACAATTCGGTGCCCGCGCCCAGCACCGAACCTACGCTGGCGGTGCGCGCCGAAATCACGCCGGCGTCCGGCGCGACGACTTGCGTGTATTTCAGACGCAGCTGCTGGATGTCGAGGTTGGCCTTGGCCGATGCGATGCGGGCGTCTGCGGTTTGCGCAGCGGTCATGTACTGGCTGATCTGTTGCGCGCTGAGCGCACCGGTCGCCTCAAGCGTGCGGGCGCGCGCCGCGTTGACGTTGGCCTCGGCAGCGTTGGCGCGCGCTTCCATCACGGCCGCCTGCGCCTGCGCCAGGTCGGCCTTGACGGTGTCGGCCGCGAACACGGCCAGCACCTCGCCGGCGCGCACCGCGTCGCCGACATTGACGCGCACTTCCTGCAGCCGCAAGCCATTCGATTCGCTGCCGATGTTCGCTTCCTGCCAGGCCGAGACGTTGCCGTTGGCGCTCAGACTGATCGGCAATTGCGCCGACTGCGGCTTGGTCGCGGTCACCGTCAGCGCTGCCTTGGGCGCCTCTGCTTGCTGGTCCGGCTTCGGCTTCGAGGCCGGCGCAAACAAGATATAGCCCAGTGCAGCGAGGCCAAGCGCCGTGGCCAGCAGCGCGATCGGTTTGATTTTCAGATTTTTCATCGGGTATCAGGTGTCGAGTGTCGGGAATTCAAGAGTTCGGATTGGGAGTTCAGGTCAAGGCGTTCCAGGTGCCGTCCAGCCGCCGCCGGCGGCGCGGTACAGCGCTACCCACGCCAGGCGCCGCTCGCGCTGCAAGTTGACGACCGCGTTCTCGGCGGCCAGGCGGGTGCGGCGCGCCTCTTCAAGTTCGAGCAGGCTGGCCAGGCCGTTGCGGTAGCGACTGTCGGCGCCGACATAGAAGGCGCGGTAGCCGTCCAGCGCGACCTGCGCATCGACGGCGCGCAGCGCACTGCTGGCTTGGTTGACCAGCGCGGTTTCGACTTCGCGCACCGCCTGGCGCACGCTGGCGCGGTACTGGATCACCGCCTGATCGTAGCGCGCGATTGCCGCGTCGACATTGGCGCGCCGCGTACCGCCGTCGAACAGCGGCAGCGTCAACGCCAGCGGGCCGATGCTCCACGCGGTCAACGTCGTGCTGCTGCCGGCGCTGCGGAAATTGGCCGCGCCCACCAAGCCCGACAACGATAAACGCGGATAGCGCTGCGCCTGGGCGCTGCCGACATCGAAGCTGGCGGCGGCCACCTCGCGCTCGGCGCCATACACGTCGGGGCGCTGGCTCAGCGTTTGCGCCGGCAGTGTGGATATCGCGAACGCCGGCGCTTCCAGATTGTCGGCTGCGTTCGCTTGTGCGTTATTTTCCAGCGCCAGCCTCAGCACCGGTTCCGGTACGGCGGCAAGCGCGACCAGCGCCTTCACGTCCAGGTCGCACAGCGCGCCTTGCTGGATTGCGCGGCCCCGGCCTTGCGCCGCGCTGGCGCGCGCCAGCGCGGCGCTGGCGGGGGCCTCGAAGCCAGCTTCGGCGCTCAAGGCGGTCAAGCGGGCCGTATCCGCGCGCGATTGCGCATCTTGCTCTGCCACGTCCAGCAAGCGCTGGCAAGCGCGCAAGCTGAAATACTGGTTTGCAACTTCGGCGGCGACCGATACGCGCGCTTCGTGCCAGTTCGCTTCGGCCCCGGCCAGCCTGGCCTGGGCCGCGTCCAGGCTGGCGCGCCTGGCGCCGAACACGTCGATTTCCCACGCTGCCTGCAGCGCCGCTTGCGTGCTGGTGCCCAGCGGCAGCGCCGATTGCCGGCTCATGCGGTTGGCGCTGGCTGCCGCATCCAGCGTCGGCAACAGCGCGGCGCCGGCGGCGCTGCGTTCGGCGCGCGACCTGGCGATGCGGGTACCGGCCGCAGCCACCGTCGGGCTGTGCATTTGCGCCTGCTCTATCCAGTGCGCGAGCAGCGGGTCGCCCTGATGTTGCCACCAGTTCGCCAGCTCTTGCACGCTGCCGTTGTGCGGCAAGGGCGCTTGCCATTGCAACGGTGCGGCCGCTGTCACCGCTGGCGGCGGCGCCTGCAGCGCACAGGCTGTCAAAGTCAGGCTGGTAGCGAGCGCCAGCCCGAGTCGGATCGTGTTCATGTGTTCCCGTCGGTTGATATAGTCTGCTTTGATCAAGTGGGCCGGTAAAGCTGTTGAGGGCCAGCGATCAATCATATCAATCAAACAGCGGTTGGCGCGCTGGCACGGATAAAAAAATGCCCGCTGACCTTGCGGTGCGGGCAAAATTCCAATGTTCGGAGAACGATTTGGAGAAGACAGCTACACTATATTCTAAAATATGGTGCGGTGCAATACGGTAAAAGTACGGTGATGCTTTTGCCTTAAGGTGCGGGCGCTGCATTTTCCCCCTGAAATTGTCCGGCGCGGTACGTCAGCACCAGCGTGTCGCGGTGGCCATGCGCGCCGATAGGCTGGATCGGCGTCGATTCATGCACCACGCTGGCGTCATCTAACAGCAGCACCGACCAAGGTTCGGTCAACGTGAAGCGTTTGCCATTGGGTCCATCGGCCTCGAAAATGCGCGTTTCGCCGCCCTTGATGTGGCTGCGCGCGACCAGCACGACAGCCACAAAGTCGACGCCGTCGCGATGCGCGCCTTCCGGCGTCGGGCGGCCGATGCCGTCGGTGGTGTCGATGCGAAATTGATGCGCCTCGATGTACCATGGCCGCTCGCCTTTGGCTTTGGCGCAGACCTGGCCCAGCGCCAGCAGCACTTGCGACCATGCCGGCTGCTTGAGCGTGGCCGGTGCGACCGGCTCGAACAACCGGTGCATGCCGCCGTGCAGCGCATTGTATTCCAGCGGCTGCCAGTGGGCCCGGTGCGGCGCCTGGGCCAGCGCGGCGCGATCTTGCACGAAGCACGAATGGCGCCGGCGCCGGTAGCGTCCGCCATCCTTCAGGTAATTGTCGAGCGCAAGGTCATTCCAGCTGCTCTCCAGCGCCGTCAGGTCTGCTAGCTGCACCCCGGCCAGTGCGCACAAGTCTTGCGGACGCAGCAGCGCGTAGCCGTCGCCGCGCAGCGCCTGCGTGATGTGTTCAACGGGTGTGTAGATCGGTGCGGTAATCGTCATGGGCTAGCCGAGGGGATGATGTCGTGATCAATATTTTTTGCAGTGCGGCATTTTACGTGCTGCGCCTGCCGCCATGAATTGTTGTCGAGAAATATGCTGTCTCACACCAGCCAGGCGCCGTCGCGGTAAACCGGTTCATCGTCCAGGTATACGCCGATCGTGACGGCGAACACGTCGACGTGAAAGCGCGCATCCTTGCGCTTGAATTGCGGCTTTTGGTAAACCCCGTGCTTGGCGCCCAGCGACAGGTGGATGCCGCACATGCGCTCGAAGGTGCCGATGTCGTCGACCATGTGCGTCGGCGACAGCGCGCGGTTCATGCCGAAACCGAATTCGCGCACCCAGACCTCGCCCTCTGCTGCGCGTATCAATCCCAGTACCGCATCGAATTCGGGCGTCGTATCGAGCACGTCGACGACCCGTCCGCGTTCGATGACCAGCGTGATCGGCTTTGGCGGGCAGTTGACCATGAACGCGGTATCGCCGAACACGAAGATGCGCACGCGGCCGTTGACCGTTTCCAGGTCTTGCGCCTCGGTGAACACTTCGCCGATCGGAAACTGGCCGCCGATGTTTTTCATTCCCGTGTAATCGCCGATATTGAGCTTGGCCGCTTCCAGGGCTGCGCCAAACACCAACTGTGCGCCGCCGCTGTCGAGCAGCGCGCTGCCGGCGCGGTCGATGCGCGCCTTCAGGGCCAGGCCGACGCCGCGGTAATAGGCCGGGTCGTAGGCCAGCGCTTCGATGTAGTAGCGGGCCTGGACGCCTTGCATGCGCGACAGGTGCACGTGTTCGATCACTTTCAAGTCGCGCTTGAACAGTTCGATGCGGATGCGGTACGCCTCTAAACGGAAACTGCTCGACTGGATCAGCACCACCAGGTCCGATGGCGCCAGCGTGGCGAAAGCGGCCAGCACGTCGTCAGGCAGAACGGTGTCGAAATCGATCAGCAGCGCATCCGGAATCGCGCGTCGGTAAGCCTCGGCTAGCAGCACGCTCAATTCGCAGCCGGTGTCATACACCACCAGCGCCGCGTGCGGCGGCGCGTGCTCCAGCGATATCGACAGCAGGTCGCGCACGTTCTTCGCGGCCAGCGCCGGCAATGCGTCATCCAGGCATACTTGCGCGGTGGGGAGGGGCGTCATGGGGTTCCGTCAGGGTGATGATAGAGCAGGATTATAAGGCAAGCTCGCCAAGGCCAGTTCGGCGAAGGGGCAGTAACCTTGTCCTTTCACTTTGGCGAGAGGTGCGGCCTTTGATCTTGTCCCGGTGTATGCTGGTCGCTTGGACAACACTGGAGAAAACATGATGAATAAAAATTTGCTGTCCGTGCTGGTGGTGCTGACTGCGGGCTTGATGTTGACCGCTTGCCAAAAGAACGATGAGGGCGTTGGCCCGGCCGAGCAAGCCGGCCGCAAGCTTGATCAGGTCACTGAAAAAACGGGCCGGGAATTGAGCAAGGCCGCCGAGGAAGCGGGCGAGAAGATGAGCCAGGCGGCGCGCGAGGCCAGAACGAAGATCGACGCAGCGAGCGAACAAGCGGGCGAAAAGATGGAACAGGCCGGCCAGAAACTCAAGGAAAGTGATAACAAATCAGAGGAAGGCAAGTCCCAAGAGGAGAAAACAAAATAGGCAATGGCTACTGCGCCAGTTGTTGCAGCAGATACAGGCGCTGATACAGTCCGTCGGCCAGTTGCATCAATGCCTCGTGCGGGCCCGCTTCGGCGATGCGGCCATGGTTCAGCACGATGATGCGGTCGGCTGCGCGTATCGTCGACAGGCGGTGCGCGATCGCAATCACGGTGACCTTGCCGCGCAGATCGTGAAGCGCCTCCTGCACGATCTGTTCGGTCTGGCTGTCGATGTTCGATGTCGCTTCGTCCAGCAACAGAATGCGCGGCTGGCCGGCCAGCGCGCGTGCGATCGCGATCAATTGTTTCTGGCCGGTCGACAGGCGCGAGCCGCCTTCGCCTAATTCGGTGTCGTAACCGTGTTCCAACGCCATGATGAAGTCATGGGCGTGCGCGGCGCGCGCCGCAACCTCGATTGCGGCCTGCGACAGCGTGCGACCCATCGCGATATTTTCGCGCGCCGATGCGGCCAGCAGGAACGGGTCTTGCGGCACCAGGCCCACTTGGGCGCGGAAATGCGCATTGTCTATCGCAAACAACGGCGCACCATTGATCGCGATGCTTCCTTGCGTGACAGGATAAAAGCGCAGCAGCAGCGCCAGCAGCGTCGATTTTCCGCTGCCGGTGTGACCGACGATGCCGATGAATGCCCCTCGCTCGATCTCCAGCGACACCTCGTGCAGTACCGTCTGGCCGTTGGCGTAGGCGAACGATAGCGCGCGGATGGATACTGCCGACAACGCCGCAGCATGCTCATCCGGTTCGGCCGGTTCAATCGGCGCATGTTCTTCTGCGCCCGGCTGCGCCAGCAAATCGGCCACGCGCGCCGCCGCCACCACCGATTGCTGCAACTGGCTAAATTGGGTCGTGATTTGGATCAGCGGCTCGATCACGCGCGCGATGTAGCTGATGAACGCATACAGCACGCCGACTTCGATCGCATTCATCTGGCGCTGGCCGAAGCTGAAGATGACGAGCGCCAGCAAAAGAATGTTGAGCAAGTCCAGCGCCGGGCGCAGCAGCCAGGCGTTGGCGCGCAGTTCCTGCAGGCGCGCCCCATAATGGTCTTCATTGGTGGCTTTGAAGCGGGCGGCGAAACGTTGCTGCGCATTGTAGGCTTGCAGCACTTGCATGCCGCCTATCGACTCCGCGATCTGGCCGTTGATGTCGCTGCGTAACTGGCGCGCGCGCATTACCGCCGGCGCCGACAGACGCTGATACAGGAACACGATCGCCAGCACCGCCGGCACCAGCGCCAGCACGATCAGCATCAAGCGCCAGTCCAGCCACGCCATCGCGGCCATCGTGCCGATCAGCACGATGCTGCTGTCCAGCATCACGAACAGCACTTGCACGTACAGCGTCTTGACCGCCTCGGTATCGTTGGTCACGCGCCCGACCAGTTGGCCGATGATGGCGTGGTCAAAAAAAGCCATCGGCAGGCGCAATATATGGTTATAGAGCGTCACGCGCAGGCGCTGCACCGAGCGCATCGACAGCCCGGCCAGGCGCACCAGCTGCAAATAACGCAGGCCACTGGCGACCCAGCCGGTCAGCAGGCAGCCGCCCAGGAGCAGCGCCATGCGCGGCACGTCGAGATGGCGCGGCAGCAGGTGATCGTCGATCAACGCCTTGCCCAGGATCGGACCCAGTACTTCGAGCGCGGCGGCGACGACCAGCCAGAACACGGCCCAGCCCAGGTGGGTGCGTTCGGGTCCGGCTGCGCGCCGCAGCAGCGCGACGGCCTGCCTGGTCGGGCCGGCCGGTTGCCGCACGCGCGATGAAGGGCCCTGGCGCCCGGTTGAGCCTGGCCCCTTTTGTTTAGACTGCATCGAGGCTAGCCTCCAGTTGCTGCTCATCGTTCATTTTGCCACTGGCTGGCATGGCTTCAAAGTGGTCAGACTGCATCGAGGCTGGCCTCCAACTGCTGATAGCGCCACTGGCTGGCATACCAGCCGTTGGAGGCCACCAGACTGTCGTGGGTGCCGCTTTCGGCGATGCGGCCCGAGCGCAGCACGACGATCAGGTCGGCGCCAGCGACCGCGCTCAAGCGATGGCTGGCGATGATCGCGCTGCGCCCCGGCGGGTTTTTCTTATCCTGTTCCTTCAGACTGGCCAGATGCTGCAGGATGCGCGTCTCGGTGCCGGTGTCGACCGCCGACAGCGCATCGTCGAGCAGCAGCAATGCGCTGTTCGATAGCAGCGCGCGCGCAATCGCGACGCGCTGGCGCTGGCCACCCGACAAGGTCACGCCGCGCTCGCCGACATGGGTTGCGTAGCCATCGGGAAATTGCAGTATGTCGTCGTGCATTGCCGCCAGGCTGGCAGCAATCTCGATATCAAAGTGCGTCGCGTTTGGTCGCCCAAGCGCGATGTTGTCGGCGATCGTGCTTGAAAACAGGAAGGATTCCTGCGGCACCCACGCGATCGCTGCGCGCAGCGAGTCCAGCCGATATTGGTCGATTGCATGTGCACCCCACAGCACCTTGCCGGCCTGCGGCGCCAGTTGCCGCAGCAGCAAGCGCAGCAACGTCGACTTGCCGCAGCCGGTCGGGCCGACCAGGCCCAGCGTCTGGCCCGCCGGCAGCGTCAGCGTGATGCCTTCGAGCGCGCAGTCCAATTGGCCCGGATAGCGGTAGTCCACTTGTTCGAAAATCAAGGCGGCCGGGCCCGTGCAAACAAGCACGCCATGGTCGTCCATCGACAGCGGCGCATCCAGCAGCGGCTGCAAGCGCGCCATGGCGGCGCGCCCCCGTTCGATCAGCGACAAGACCCAGCCGGCGGCGAACATCGGCCAGATCAATTGTCCTAGGTACATCGTCAAGCTGGTCAGCGCGCCTATCGTCAGCTGGCCTTGCCATATCAGATAGCCGCCCAGGCCCAGCGTCAATGTGCCGGCGGCAGTCAAGCTCAAGCCGACCGCCGGTTCATAGGCCGCTTCCCAGCGCTGCGCGCTCAAGCTGGCTCTAGACGCATGGCTGGCCAAATCGGCGAACTGGTCGCCGGCCCGCCGCTCAAGGCCGAGCGCGCGCAAGGTCCGCACGCCCGACAGCGATTGCTGCACATGGTCATTGAGGGCGCCAAAGCGCTTGAGCGCATCAAGCGATGCAGTGTGGATATGGCGCGATATGCGCCAGAACGCCAGCGCCATCAGTGGAAAGGGCAGCAGCGCAATCGCCGCCAGACGCCAGTCGACGCCCAGCAGCATCACGGCGATGACCATCAGCAGCGTCAGCGTGCCGTCGAAGCCTGCCAGCATCGCTTCGCCGGCCGCCATTTCGATCGCGTCGATGTCATTGGTGGCCAGCGCCATCAGGTCGCCGGTGCGTTGCTGCTGAAAAAATGTCGGGCCTTGCAGCGCCATGCGCGCGTAAAAGCGGGTGCGCAAATCGACCCCGAGTCGATACGCTGCGGCGAACAGCGTCAGGCGCCAGCCGACCCTGAGGAAATATATCAGCGCGCCGATCAGCAGCAGCGCACCCAGTTCCAGCAGCAAGTCGCGCCCGGCGAGGCGGCCGGCCGCGAGCGCATCGATCATCGCGCCTATCTTGCGCGGCACCCAGACTGTCAACGCCGCAACCCCGGCCAGCATCAGCGCCGCTGCCGCGTAAGCGCGCCATTGCTGGCGCACGAAGCGCGTGACCAGCCGCGATAAACTCATGAGACCCTTTGTGTGTTGCCGACCCTGTTGCAGAGCGCCCGCTTGCGAACCTTAACAATAAAAAACGGGCCGCAGCCCGTTGTCTTGCCGAGGCCGGCTGGCGCCGGCCGCCTGCATCACTTGCCGACCGGGCTTTTCGGGAAAGGGGCGAGGCCTTTTTTCGCAGCGGCAACCGGCGCCGCTGCAACAGGCTTGATTGCGGCAACCGGCGCCGCTGCAACAGGCTTGATTGCGGCAACCGGCTTGGCCACTGCAACACGCTTGTCAACTGCAACAGGCTTGTCAACTGCAACAGGTTTGATTGCCGGGGCCGACTTGGCGACGGCTTTGATTGCTGCGGCAGGCTTGGCAGGCTTCGCAGCTGCAACTGGCTTGGCCGCTGCAACTGGTTTGGCCGCTGCAACATCTGGCTTGGCCGCTGCAATTACCGGTTTGGCGACAACTGCGGCAGCCGGCTTGGCCGCTTCGACCGGCTTGGCGACAACTGAGGCATCCGGCTTGGGTGCCGCTGCAGCCAACGTGGCCGGAGCGGCGATGCCGAGCAACTCGCGGCCGTAAGCCATCATCGAGACCAGGTCAGGCTGTGCCGGGACTGCGCCAAGGGGTAAAAAATTGCCCGCATCCTGGGCTGCAAACAGCTGTTTCGCCGCAGCCGACGATTTTTCCAGCACCGCCTTGGTGGCGTTGATGTTCAGCGCGATGACCTTCTCCGCGCTGTCGAATGCCTGAATGGTCAGTGCATTGATGATCTTCAATTGCGCTTCAAATTGCGCGTTGGTCGCTGCCGAAAATTGCTCTGGAACGGGAAACATGGTTTCTCCTGGTACGATTTAAATGTTGGTAAAACGTCCTGCGAAATTCCTGACGCCCGATTCGCTTGCGAAGTCGGTTTTTTCAGCTGGCGCTTTTCAGCTTGCTCTTTCGCCCGCATTTCACAGGGTGTTTCAAACTGGTCTAATTCAATTATGCATGGTAAAAGAATCAGTTTAGCGGCGAAATGCTTTGTTTGAAAGTTATTTTTTCAGCACCGGAGCAGTCGCATATTGCGATAGAACAAAGAAAAAACATGGCGATCACATTGGCGCAGGATGTGGAGCAGCGTTTGCTGTCGTCGATACAGCGTTATGGCGCAGAGCACCTGGATCAGCAGGTCGGCATGTTGAAGGCGAAACTGCTGCGCGATTTTTGCCTGCGCGAAATCGGTCCCTCGGCCTACAATCAGGCGATTGTGAATGCGCAGCAGCAGAGGCAGCAGAAAATCGCCGAAATCGACGCGACGTGCGACGAAACCGAATTCGCATACTGGAAGAAATGACGCAGGCAAGCACACGCAATGGATCGCAACTCTCACCGGGAGCAGCAGATGGATCTTGTCATACGCAACGCCAGCCTGATCGATGGCCGCCAGCAGATCGACATCGCGATACAGGGCGGGCGCATCAAGGAAGTCGGCCCGGCGCTGGCGCTTGGCGGCGCGCGCGAAATCGACGCCGAGGGCGATCTGGTCACGCCGCCCTTCGTCGACGCCCACTTCCACATGGATGCGACCCTCAGCTATGGATTGCCGCGCGTCAATCAATCGGGCACGCTGCTGGAGGGCATCGCCGTCTGGGGTGAACTGAAGCCGCAGCTGACGCAAGATGCGTTGATCGAACGCGCACTGACGTATTGCGATTGGGCGGTGGCGCGCGGTTTGCTAGCGATTCGCTCGCATGTCGACATCAGCGACGCGCGCCTGCTGGCGGTCGAGGCCTTGCTCGAAGTCAAGCGGCTGGTCGCGCCTTACCTTGATGTGCAACTGGTCGCGTTTCCGCAGGATGGCTTGCTGCGCAGTCCGGGCGCGTTTGACAACCTGAAGCGCGCGATCGCGATGGGCGTCGATGTCGTCGGCGGCATCCCGCATTTCGAGCGCACGATGGTGGACGGCGCCGAATCGGTGCGCCTGCTGTGCGAATTCGCCTGTGAGCGCGGCTTGATGGTCGACATGCATTGCGACGAATCGGACGATCCGATGTCGCGCCACATCGAAACGCTGGCTTTCCACAGCAACCGCCTCGGCTTGCACGGGCGCGTGACGGGTTCGCACCTGACCTCGATGCACTCGATGGACAATTATTATGTCAGCAAATTGCTGCCTTTGATCCGCGAGGGCGGCGTCGCGGCGATCGCCAATCCCTTGATCAATATCACGCTGCAGGGCCGTCAGGATAGCTATCCGAAGCGGCGCGGCATGACGCGTGTGCCCGAAATGCTCGATGCCGGCATCGATGTCGCGTTTGGCCACGATTGCGTGATGGACCCGTGGTACAGCCTCGGGTCGGCCGACATGCTGGAAGTGGCGCACATGGGTTTGCATGTGGCGCAGATGACGGGCCAGCGCGCGATGCAGGATTGCTTTCTGGCCGTCACCGAGACGCCCGCGCGCATCCTCGGCCTGAGTGGCTACGGTCTGACGCCGGGCTGTTACGCCGACCTGGTGGTGTTGGACGCCGGCAGCGCCATCGAGGCGATCCGCTTGCGTGCGGCGCGCCGCTTCGTCGTGCGGCGCGGCCAGGTCGTCAGCACGGCGCCGCGCGCAATCGCGCAGCTCAGTTTGCCGGGCCGGACTGCGCAAACGAACTACAGGCCATCCGGCGCAAGGTGAAGATACGGTGAAGATACTGGAAACGGAGCGCCTGTTGCTGCGCACGATGGCGCCGGACGACGCGCCTTTCTATCTGGCGTTGGTGACCGATCGGACGTGGATCAATTACATGGGCGACAAAGGCATACGGACGCAGGCGGCGGCGCGCGCGGCGATCATCCGGGGGCCGTGCGCAATGCAGCGCCGGCACGGCTTTTCGCTGTACCTGATCGAACGCAAGAGCGATCAGGTGGTGCCGGGCATCTGCGGCTTGATCAAGCGCGCTGCCTTGCCCGATGTCGACATCGGCTTCGGGATGCTGGCGCAGTTTCGCGGCCACGGCTATGCGCATGAAGCGGCCAGCGCGGTCATGTTGCATGCCGAGCACACACTAAGCTTGCAGCGCCTGCTCGGCATCACCGGAACCGACAATCTGGCGTCCAACAATCTGCTGAAAAAGCTCGGCTTATGTTTTGAAAAAAGAATGCTTCTGCTGCCCGGCGACAAGGATTGCAATCTGTACCGCCGGGATTTCATCGTTCCCCATTAGCCGCTTTCGCGCGCTGGTCATTTTTTCGCCTGGAATGCGCTCACCGCAGCCCGGCCCACTGCCGGATCGTCGGTGAAGAAGCCGTCGATGCCGGCATCCAGATACGCTTCGATCTCGGCGACCAGGTTGCCGCGCTGCGATGGCGAGTTGACGTCCGGTGCGCGCAGGCTGACCGGCAGGAACGGGTTCTCGGGGCGGAAGGTCCACGCATGCACGGTCAAGCCGGCCGCGTGCGCATCGGCGACGAAGGTGGTGGGCTTGCCCAGTTCATTGTCGGCGGTGCGCGCGATGATGATTTCCTTGTACGGCGACACGACGTCGGCGTAGCTGGCCACTTCCTTCAAGCCGTTGGGTGTGATCAGGTCGGCATAGCTGCGATTGTTGCCGGCGGCGGTGAAGTCGTAGGGCGCATTTTTCGGGTTGTCGATCAGCTGCACCAGGCGCATTTCGGTCATCGTGCGCAGCTGTTTCAGGTTCGCCACTTCGAACGACTGGATGAAGACGGCGGCTTCCTTGCCGCGATAACCGTTGGCGACCAGTTGATCGACCAGGCGCTGTTCCAGCGCCAGGCCGATCGATTTGAAATAGGTCGGATGCTTGGTCTCCGGATAAAGGCCGATCACGCGGCCTGTTTTCGTACCTTGCTGTTGGACCAGGGTAATCACTTCCTGAAAAGTCGGAATGTCGAACTTGCCGTCGTAGGCGGCATTGGCGGGGCGGTTGACCGGGATGCGTTCCTTCGCGCGCAGGGTCTTGATGTCGGCCAGCGTGAAGTCTTCGGTGAACCAGCCGGTGATTGCCACGCCGTCGATTATCTTGGTCGTCTTGCGATCTGCAAATTCAGGATGGTTCGCCACATCGGTGGTGCCCGAAATATCGTTTTCATGGCGCGCAATCAGCACGCCATCGCTGGTGCTGACCAGATCCGGTTCGATGATGTCGGTGCCGTCGTCGATCGCTTGCTGATACGCGGCCAGCGTGTGCTCGGGGCGCAGCGCGGATGCGCCGCGATGGGCAATGACGGTCGGCAGCGGCGGCCAGGACAGGCCGGGATTGCGGTTGTCAACCGTTGCTCCACCGCCGCAGGCCGATAGTACGCCAGCAAAGCATAACAAGGTGGCGGTGCGGGCGGCGATGTGTCGGGGGGCTGATATTGGCAAGGTACTCTCCGGTGCAAGGTTGAAAGGGGTAAAATAATGTTCAATAAATTACTATAAAGAACTATAGCAAGCCAGCATGACCGCACGATGACGCGCCCGCCTGCTGTCCATTCGAACAAGCGCACCAACCTGGCGCTGGAATTGGTAAAATTGACAAATCAACCAATACGGAACCCCATGACGATACACACAGTGGCGACGACGCCGATGCCGGGCCAGCGCCCTGGCACCTCCGGCCTGCGCAAAAAAGTGACGGTATTCCAGCAACCGGGTTATCTGGAGAACTTCGTGCAGTCGGTGTTCGATACGCTGGGCGACTGCGCGGGCCAGACGCTGGTGCTGGGCGGCGACGGCCGCTTCTTCAACCGGATCGCGATCCAGACCATCTTGAAGATGGCGGCCGCGCACGGCTTCGGCAAGGTATTGGTCGGGCAGGGCGGCATCTTGTCGACACCGGCCCTCAGTTGCATCGTGCGCAAGCGGCGCGCCTGCGGCGGCATCGTGCTGTCGGCCAGCCATAATCCGGGCGGGCCGGACGGCGACTTCGGCATCAAGTACAACATCGCCAATGGCGGACCGGCGCCCTTAACCATCACCGACACGATCTTTCACCATGCCGAGGCGATTCACCAGTACCGTATCAGCGACGCGCCCGACATCGATATCGAGCGCCTCGGCTGCGCGCAAATCGAGCAGATGCAAGTCGAGGTCATCGACCCGGTCGCCGATTATGCGGATTTGATGGAAACGCTGTTCGATTTCGTTGCGATCAAACGCTTGTTCGCCGGCGGCTTCACGCTGCGCTTCGACGGCATGCACGCGGTCGGCGGCCCTTACGCCACGGCGATCCTCGAAGGCAAGCTCGGCGCGCCCAGGGGCACGGTCATCAACGGTATTCCCCTGGAAGACTTCGGCGGCCATCATCCGGACCCGAATCCCGTCAATGCGGCCGAATTGATCGCGCTGATGGCGGCGCCTGACGCGCCCGACTTCGGCGCCGCGTCGGACGGCGACGCCGACCGCAACATGATCCTCGGGCGCGGCCTGGACGTCACGCCGTCCGACAGCCTGGCGATCCTGGCGGCCAATGCCTTGGTCGCGCCCGGCTACCGGGCCGGCATCAAGGGCGTGGCGCGCTCGATGCCGACTTCGCAGGCGCTCGACCGGGTCGCGCTGGCGCTGGGAGTGCCTTGCTTCGAGACGCCGACCGGCTGGAAATTTTTCGGAAATCTGTTGGATGCCGGCATGGTCACGCTATGCGGCGAAGAAAGTTACGGCACCGGATCAAGCCATATCCGCGAAAAGGATGGGGTGTGGGCCGTGCTGTACTGGCTCAATCTGCTGGCCGCCAGCGGCAAATCGGTCGAGCAGATCGTGCAGGAACACTGGGCGCGCTTCGGCCGCCATTATTATTCGCGCCACGATTACGAGGCGATCGACAGCGCCGTCGCCGACACGCTGATGAACCATCTGCGCGATCAGTTGCCGCTGCTCGCCGGCCAGGTGCACGGCGCTTACACGGTCGATTTCGCCGACGATTTCAGCTATACGGACCCGGTCGATCTGTCGGTCTCGCACCAGCAGGGCGTGCGCATCGTGATGACGGATGGCTCGCGCATCGTGCTGCGCCTGTCCGGCACCGGCACCGAGGGCGCGACGCTGCGCCTGTACCTGGAGCAATACGAACCCGACCCGGCGCGCCATGCATTCCCGACCCAGCAAGCGCTGGCCGGCTTGATCGCCATCGCCGATCACATCGCGCAGATCAAAGCGCACACGGGGCGCACCAGTCCGAGCGTGATTACCTGATGTCGCGCAGCGCGGGTCCGTCGTCGGCCACGATGCGGGTTTGCGGCTGTTTTTCATTGCGCCAGCGCTCCAGGCTCAGCACATCATCGGTGGCCGGATCTTCGACCAGGATGTCGCTGCCGCCGGACTCGACCAGGAAACTCTCGATATGGTGCGCCGCTTCGGCGCCGTTTTCGACAAAAGCGAATTGCCAATAGCTTTTGCCGTTCAGGATGCGCGGCTTGGGATCGTATTCGATCAGTGCGCCGCGTAATTTTCCGCCCGAATTTTTCTCGATCTGGCCGGACCAGAGCTTCAGCTCGGGCAACGCCATCAGCGCCTTCGTCGCCTGCTCTCTGGAGCGTTCGGTCTGGGTCTGCGGCGCAAACCCGCTCGGCGCGTACTGAAACAGATAATAAGCCGCCAGACCAAGCGCGACCAGTGCGGCGAAAATCCATCCTGTGACGCTTTTTTTCAACGGCGATGTGGATTGCGACATGGTGTGCCTAGAAGGAGGGAGAGGGGAAGAGCGGGTGGCGGCCATGTTAAAGCAAAGGCTGCCCGCCTGCAACACGCGCGGCAACATGCGCGACCGGGCTGGAGGCCGGGCTCGTCACTGTACTTGTACTGTGCTTGTACTGTACTTGTGACTGTGCCTGTATACGCAAACAGCCTGCAAGGCTGAAAACCTTGCAGGCTGTCGTCAGATGCGGCGCGCAGTTCAGTGCGCGTCGCTCCGGGCTGACATTACATCATGCCGTCCATGCCACCCATGCCGCCCATGCCACCCATGCCGCCGCCCATGCCGCCGGCTGCCTTGTCGTCCGCCAGTTCGCAGACCATGCAATCGGTGGTGAGCATCAGGGACGCGATCGATGCAGCGTTTTGCAGCGCCGAACGGGTCACTTTTGCTGGGTCCAGCACGCCCATTTCGACCATGTCGCCATAGGTGCCGTTGGAAGCGTTGTAACCGTAGTTACCCGTGCCAGCCAACACTGCAGCGACGACGACCGACGCTTCTTCGCCGGCGTTTTGAACGATCATGCGCAGCGGCTCTTCCATTGCGCGCATGACGATCTTGATGCCTGCATCTTGATCGGCGTTGTCGCCTTTGATGTTGACATTGGCGCGTGCGCGCAGCAATGCAACGCCGCCGCCGGGAACGATGCCTTCTTCAACAGCAGCGCGCGTAGCGTGCAGTGCATCTTCGACGCGGGCTTTCTTTTCTTTCATTTCGACTTCGGTGGCGGCGCCAACCTTGATCACTGCAACGCCGCCGGCCAGCTTGGCAACGCGTTCCTGCAGTTTTTCGCGATCGTAGTCCGACGATGCTTCTTCGATTTGCGTGCGCACTTGCTTGACGCGCGCTTCGATCGACGATGCGTCGCCATTGCCATCGATGATGATGGTGTTTTCCTTGCCCACTTCGATGCGCTTGGCTTGGCCCAGTTCGGCCAGCGTGATTTTTTCCAGCGTCAGGCCGACTTCTTCAGCGATGACTTGACCACCGGTCAGCACGGCGATGTCTTCCAGCATGGCCTTGCGACGGTCGCCGAAACCTGGCGCCTTGACTGCGCAAGTTTTCAGGATGCCGCGGATGTTGTTGACAACCAGGGTTGCCAGCGCTTCGCCTTCGATGTCTTCTGCGATGATCAGGAGTGGACGGCTGGCTTTGGCAACTTGTTCCAGTACCGGAAGCAGATCGCGGATGTTCGAGATCTTCTTGTCGCACAACAGAACAAACGGATTTTCCAGGATCGCAACTTGCTTTTCCGGATTGTTGATGAAATAAGGCGACAGGTAACCGCGGTCGAATTGCATGCCTTCGACGATGTCGAGTTCATCATTCAACGATTTGCCGTCTTCGACAGTGATGACGCCTTCCTTGCCGACTTTTTCCATCGCTTCAGCGATGCGCTCGCCGATCGAATAGTCCGAGTTGGCCGAAATGGCGCCAACTTGTGCGATTTCCTTGGTGGTCGTGCATGGACGAGCGA
>Ga0326735_1000078_pt1 | contig 19811 bp, 18 predicted proteins | sample 37_GP2_1092_FD_207945 | JGI IMG/M metagenome (GOLD analysis project Ga0326735, IMG submission 207945) | Glacier ice microbial communities from Ngari, Tibet, China - 37_GP2_109.2 | ecosystem: Environmental > Aquatic > Freshwater > Ice > Glacier | place: China: Ngari, Tibet | collected 2018-07-31
CAATAAATTTGACGGTTTCGCCTTTTTTGACGGCAATGTGAGAGGGCGTAAAACGCATCGCATCGTTCATATCCACTTCGATGGTGCGCGTTACTTGGGCGGCGACGCCAGGCTGGCCCATCGCAAAGGCATGTACTTCCTTGCTTTCGGCATGTGCGTGCTTGCTAGTCGGATGCGCATGCAATTTTTGCGCCTCCTGCGCACTGGCAGTCATGGAGAGCAGGCTGAAAGATAATGCGGTAGCGATTGAAAAGAATTTCATGCTGTTTCCTATTGTCGTAAAAAAATTGCCATGTCCAGGGCACCATGCCTGGCCGTTAATGCGCGCCGTGTCCGCTGCCTTTGCGCACCTGCAACACGGTCTCGCCGGGTTTTATCTTCGACGTAGCAGCGTCCGGGGCGGGAGTTGCCTGCGGCATCGCACTGGCGTCGCCTTTCCACTCGTAGGCAACCGTGCCGGCCGGGTGAGTGTACCAGCCAGGGTCCTTGTAGTCGTTGCGCGCCAATCCTTTGCGTACCTTGACGGTGGTAAACATGCCGCCCATTTCGATGCCGCCAAACGGTCCGTCACCGCTCATCATCGGCAGGGTATTGTCCGGCAGCGGCATTTCCATGCCGCCCATTGCCCCTCCTTTGTCGCCCATCACCATGTAGCCTGGGATCAGCTTGTTTATTTTATTGAGTACGCCGCGTTGATCGACTCCGATCATTGTCGGCACATCGTGGCCCATCGCATTCATGGTGTGATGCGATTTGTGGCAATGGAAAGCCCAGTCGCCCGGATCGGTGGCGATGAATTCGATCGCACGCATTTGCCCGACCGCCACATCCGTCGTCACTTCCGGCCAGCGCGCCGATGGCGGCACCCATCCGCCATCGGTGCCGGCAACGACGAACTCGTGCCCATGCAAATGAATGGGGTGGTTGGTCATCGTCAAATTGCCGACCCGGATGCGCACCTTGTCATTCTGGCTGCAAACCATCGGGTCGATACCGGGAAACACGCGGCTGTTGAAGGTCCATAAGTTGAAATCGAGCATCGTCGCCGTCGTTGGCGTGGCGCGGCCAGGCGCGATGTCATACGCATTCAGCAAAAAACAGAAATCGCGATCGACCCGGTGCAAGGCGGGCTCTTTCGGATGCGTGATCCAGAACCCCATCATGCCCATCGCCATCTGCACCATCTCGTCGGCGTGCGGGTGATACATGAAGGTGCCGGGACGCTTGGCGATGAACTCGTAGACAAAGGTCTTGCCCGGTTCGATGCCCGGTTGCGTCAGGCCCGTGACGCCATCCATGCCATTGGGCAAACGCTGGCCGTGCCAGTGGATACTGGTGTGTTCCGGCAGCTTATTGGTAACGAAAATGCGCACCCGGTCACCCTCGACGACTTCGATGGTGGGGCCGGGCGATTGTCCATTGTAACCCCACAGATGGGCTTTCATGCCGGGGGCGAGTTCGCGCACGACCGGTTCGGCCACCAGATGAAATTCCTTGACGCCTTGTTTCATGCGCCACGGCAGCGTCCAGCCGTTCAGCGTCACGACCGGGTTGTAGGGCCGACCATTGGGCGGCGACAATGGCGCTTGGGTCGCCGCCGAATCCATCATCGGTGCTTCCGGCAGCGATGCGGCGCCTGCGCGGCTGACCATGCCGGCACTCAGCGCTACCGCGCCGGCCCCTGTAAAAAAATTTCTGCGTGAAACCATCTTGATATCCTTTGTCTGCTTTAGTGGCCGGCGGCGGGGGTAGCCAAGCCATCCGATAAACCCGGCGCCAATCCAGGGGAACTGGAACGCCCGGTTTGCGCCATTTGCAGCGCCGACTCGGCCATCCAAAAGTCGCGCAGCGCCTCGATCGACGCATTCACGCTCGATACTTGCGAACGGGCGTCAGCGAGCAGCGTAAACACGCTGATCAACATGCCGTTGTAACGCAGCATTTGCTCGTCAGAGATACGCTTCTTCAATGGAACGACCTCGTCACGATAGTGCCTGGCGATGTCATAACTACTCCGATAAGCGGAGTAAGCGGTCCGTACTTCAGAGCGTGCATTCACCGCAGTTTCGGCTGCACGGTTGACTGCCTGCAAGTAGAGCGTTTCGGCGCGCGCCACGCGTGCACCGCCCCAATCGAACAGGGGGATTTCGAGCTGGATCGCGTAGCCGGTTTCACGGCCCGGATTGTCACTGTACGTCTTGTTCAGATAGCTGACATCGAGGACGTTGATGAATCGGGTTGCTTTTGTCAGACCCAGCGTCCCGGCCAATGCGGATAATTCGCGTCGCGCCATCATGATGTCGAGGCGGTTTTGCATCGCCCGCGCTTCCATATCGGCGCTTGGCTCGACCATTTTTGGCAGATCAGGCAAACGTTCCGGCAATGTGAAGCCGCGCTCGCCAGCACCCAAACCCAGCAGGCGCGCCAGGCGCTCGCGCTCGACGACGCGCGTTTGCATCGCGCGCGCCAGTTGCGTGACAGCATCGGCATAAAATGCCTGCTCGCGGGCCTGGTCGAGCCGGCTCCAATTGCCCACCTGCGCCATCTGGCGCGCCAGTTCGGCGCCGGCCTCGGCCGATATTTTCACTTGTTCCATGTATTTGACCGTTTCCTGCGCCGCCAACGCCGAAAAGTAGGCTCTGCGTGTGGCATCGGCGACGCGCAGCGCCTCCCCTGCGGCGCGCAATTGGGTCTGCTCGACATAACGGCGCTCGATCCTGGTCGCCATCGGCATCGTGAGCAAGCGCATCACCGGGAGCATCAACTGACGATCGATTTCCACCTGATCGCCGCGCTTGACGCGTCCAAACGAAAACAGCGGATTGCCAATGCGTCCGGCCTGCACCAGGTTGGCCTCGGCGATACCGAGTTCGGCGTAATCGGCTTGCAAGCCTTTGTTGTTCAAGAGGGCGACTGTGACTGCATTGTCGACCGATAAAGTCTGGGCCAGCAGCGGGGCGATGGTTTTTTCCACTGTGACGACATCGGCATCCGATGTCACCCACATCGTGTCCTGACCGATGCGCTCTTTTGTTATTGATTGCACCGGCGAAAATCCACCATCGGCACTGAACGATGCGCAACCACCGAGGAACAACAGGGAAATGGTGGCTGCAAGCGGACGCACAGGGTTTGAAAATAATAACATTGCCGCTCCTTATTGTTTTTTCATGCCGCTATGGTCCATCATTGGCTCGCTTGTTGTTGCACCTTTTTTCGGAGCAGACTCTGGCGTCAGTTTTTTTGTGCTGGCTGGCGCGTTCATCGCTTTCATGTTTTCCATGTTGTGTCCAGCCATTGCGTCCGAACCCTGCACAGCGTCGTTGGCATCCTTCCAAGACTGCTTTTGGTCGTCTTGATAACTCTTATAATTGGTGAACGCGGATTGATAGGCAATGTCGACGTCAGTGCTCTGGGCGACGGAAAAAAGTGGCATTGTCATCATCAATGCAGCAAGAACATGCCGGCAATGGCGGGGCGATCTCATGAAGTGTCCTGTTCGCTGGTACCTGAGGCAGACCAGAGGTAGCTAAAAAATACGCATGGAAAATGGCATGCTCAAACACATTTTATATAAATAAACAGTTTAACCAAGGGTTCCTGACAACAAGATGGCGTGCAGATGACAAATTTGTCATCCACTGGCACTGTGTTTGGAGGAGACAATCTGGAAAGAACAGAGAAACGAGTAAATTATGCGTCTATTGATTGTCGAAGATGAACCCAAAACGGGTGATTACCTGCACCGGGGGCTGCTCGAATCCGGTTTTGTGGTGGATCTGGCGCGCACGGGACTGGACGGTCTGGCTCTTGCGATTGCGCAAGACTACGACTTGATCGTGCTCGATGTGATGTTGCCGGGCATGGATGGCTGGAGCGTGCTGCGCAAGCTACGTGAACGCAAAGAAACGCCGGTGCTGTTTCTGACGGCGCGCGATGACGTCGCCGATCGGGTCAAGGGACTTGAGCTGGGGGCGGATGACTATCTTGTCAAGCCGTTCGCATTCGCCGAATTACTGGCGCGCATCAGGACCTTGCTGCGGCGCGGTCCGGTGCGCGACGCTGAATTGATTCAACTGGCCGACCTTGAAATCGATGTACTGAAACGCCGTGTGGTGCGCGGGGGCATCCGCATCGATCTGACTGCAAAAGAGTTCGCCCTGTTGCATTTGCTCGCCAAACGGCCTGGCGAGGTGCTATCGCGCTCCTTGATTGCATCGCAAGTATGGGATATGAATTTCGATTCGGACACGAACGTCGTCGATGTAGCGATAAGGCGGCTTCGGCTCAAGATAGATGATCCGTTTCTAACAAAATTGGTTCATACCGTCAGGGGGATGGGTTATTTGATGGAGCAGCGGGAATGAGCGCTGCAAAATCATTATCGATCACGGCAAGACTGGCGCTGCTGTTTGCCGCCGTCACGGTCGTCACGTTTGCTGCGGTCGGCACTTATTTGTATCAGGCCCTCGCGCAACAGCTGGAACGCCGTGACGATAGAGAGTTGATCGGCAAAGTGATGCTGGCGCGTCATCTGTTGCGCGAGGCGCCGTCGATCGGCGACGTCTTGCGTGACCCTCATCCATTTATTGATGCTGTTTTTGAACATCCCGGCCTGATTCTTCGCTTGATGGGACCGGATGGGCGTGTACTGGTTCAAAGTACGCCACCGTCACGAGCGCTGCTGCCATTGCCCGTGTCCGTGCCAGCAGAGCGCAATCCACTGGCTTCTGATATTGGCAACTGGCAATCCGCCGCCGGCATGGGCCGTTTGGTGACTGCGACAGGGCACGTAGGGGAGGGCATGCCGGAATCGGCGCCGGTGACGATCGTCATCGCCCGCGAAGGGAGCAATCAAGCTGGCCTGCTGCAGGAATATGGACGTAATTTATTCTTGGCCGTGGGCAGCGGGGCGCTGCTGGCAGCCATTTTTGGTTTTCTTATCGTGCGCCTGAGCATGCGGCCGCTGCGATCGGTGATCGGCAAGGCCAATGACATCAGTACGCTGCGGCTCAATACGCGCTTGACAGTCGAGGGCGCACCGACCGAATTGCGCGAACTGGGAACGGCATTCAATGCGATGCTGGATCGGCTGGAAGATGGCGTGCAACGCTTGTCGCGCTTTGCTGCCGACCTGGCCCACGACCTGCGCACGCCGATCAACACGCTGATGGTCGAGACCCAGGTTGCACTGGCGCGCCCGCGCAGCATTGACGAGTATCAGACGCTGCTGGTATCGAATACCGAAGAATACGAACAGCTGGCAAGAATGATCGAGAACACACTCTTTCTGGCGCGCGCCGACAATGCCCAATTGGCGCTGCATCAGGAAAAACTCAGTACAAGGATCGAATTTGACCGCATTTGCAGTTACTTCGAAGGGCCAGCCGAGGAAGCGGGCGTGTCCTTGACTGCACAGATCGAAGATGTTTCAGTGTGTGCAGATCCGATACTTTTCCAGCGCGCCGTCAGTAACCTGGTCTCCAATGCAATCAGCCATACCCCGCGTGGCGGCACGGTACACCTGGCCGCCAGTGAATCTCCCCAGGGTACCGACGTCTCGGTCGACAATTCAGGTCCCGGCATTGCGCCGCAACACTTGCCGCATATTTTCGATCGTTACTATCGCGCCGATGCGGCCCGTTCTGCATCCCCTCAATCGACCGGGCTGGGCCTGGCGATCGTGCGCGCCATCATGCAACTGCATCGCGGTGAAGTCGATGTCAACATCAGCGACAAAAAGCACACTACTTTTGCTCTCCATTTCCGATGTTGATTTATTAAACTAAATGGCCGTTCAGGCATGTCGTGCCATTTAGCGCTCCATTCCTCTCGCAAGGCGCCACTGCTTGACCAGCGCATACAGCGCCGGAATCACAGCCAGGGTCAGGATGGTCGACGAAATCATGCCGCCCACCATCGGCGCGGCAATGCGGCTCATGACCTCGGAGCCGGTGCCGGTTCCCCACAGGATCGGCAGCAGGCCGGCCATGATCGCCACCACCGTCATCATCTTCGGCCGCACCCGTTCAACCGCGCCTTCCATCACCGCCTCATACAGGTCGGCCGCATTCGGGATAGTCCCGGATGCACGGCACTTCGCCTTGACGTCTTCCCAGGCGTGATCGAGATAGATCAGCATGATCACCCCGGTTTCGGCGGCGACGCCGGCCAGCGCGATGAAGCCGACCGCGACCGCGACCGACATGTTGTAATTCAATAGCCACATCAGCCATACGCCGCCCACCAGCGCGAACGGCACGGACAGCATCACGATCAAAGTCTCGGTCAGGCGCCGGAAGTTCAGGTACAGCAGCAGAAAGATCAACAGCAGCGTGATGGGTACCACGATCTTCATCTTCTCGATCGCGCGCTCCATGTACTCGAACTGGCCGCTCCAGGTCGCGTAATAGCCGGGCGGGAACTTCACCTGAGCATTGACCGCCTTTCTCGCCTCAGCCACGTAGCCGCCGATGTCACGGTCGCGGATGTCCACATAAATGTAAGCCGACAGCAGCGCATTTTCAGTGCGGATGCTGGGGGCGCCCTTGGTCACTTCGATCCGCGCCAGCTGGCCCAGAGGAATCATGGCGCCGTCCATGGTCGGCACCAGCACTTCGCGTGCAATCTGCTGCGGGTTGCTGCGCAATTCGCGCGGATAACGCACCGTCACGCCGAAGCGTTCGCGTCCCTCCACCGTGGTGGTGACCATCTCGCCGCCCAGCGCGGTGCCGATCACGTCCATCAGCTCACCCACCGACAAGCCGTAGCGCGCCAACTGGCTCCGATCGGGCACGATGTCGAGATAAAAGCCGCCAGTGATGCGTTCGGCGAAGGCCGAGGTGGTGCCCGGCACCTGTTTCACGATAGCCTCGATCTGCTTGGCGAGCTTTTCCATTTCTTCGAGGTCATTGCCGAACACCTTGATGCCGATCGGCGTGCGGATCCCGGTCGAGAGCATGTCGGTGCGCGCCTTGATCGGCATGGTCCAGGCATTGGCAACGCCGGGAAATTGCAGCGCCTTGTCCATTTCTGCAATCAGCTTATCGATAGTCAATCCGGACCGCCACTGCGATTCCGGTTTGAGGTTGATGACGGTCTCGAACATTTCGGTCGGGGCCGGATCGGTGGCAGTGCTGGCGCGACCCGCCTTGCCCCAGACCGACGCCACTTCAGGGAAACTCTTGATGATCTTGTTCTGGGTCTGCATCAGTTCCGCTGCCTTGGTGATCGACATCCCGGGCAGGCTGGTCGGCATGAACAACAAGGTGCCTTCATTGAGCGTGGGCATGAATTCGCTGCCGAGCTTCGATGCCGGATACACCGAGACTGCCACGACGATCAGCGCACAAGCGATAGTCATTTTTTTCCAGCGCATCACGCCCTTGATGAGCGGGCGGTAGCTCCAGATCAAGAAGCGGTTCACCGGATTTTTCGCTTCCGGCATGATTTTTCCGCGGATGAACAGCATCATCAGCACCGGCACCAGCGTCAAGGACAGTAGCGCCGCGCCTGCCATCGCAAACGTTTTGGTGTAGGCCAACGGCGAAAACAGTCTTCCTTCCTGCGACTCCAGCGTAAACACGGGCAAGAACGACACGGTGATGATCAACAGCGAAAAGAACAGCGACGGGCCCACTTCCTTGCAGGCGGCGATAATGGCTTCGCCCCGCGACTCGCCTTCTTTTAACCGCTCGATGTGCTTGTGGGCGTTTTCGATCATTACGATCGCCGCATCGACCATTGCGCCGATCGCGATCGCGATGCCGCCCAGGCTCATCATATTCGAACTCATGCCGAGCAGATGCATCGCGATGAACGCGATCAGAATACCCACCGGCAGCATCACGATCGCCACCAGCGCGCTGCGTACATGCAGCAGGAATACGAAGCAGACCAGCGCGACGATGATGCTTTCCTCGATCAAGGTTTTCTTCAAGGTCTCGATGGCGCGATAGATCAGGTCGGCGCGGTCATACACCGCTTCGATGGTCACGCCGGCCGGTAGCCCGATGCTGATTTCGTCGATCTTCGCCTTAAGGTTGTGGATGACTTCGAGCGCGTTCTCTCCATAGCGGGACATGGCGATGCCGGACACCACTTCGCCCTCGCCATTGAGCTCGGTCAAGCCGCGTCGCTCGTCGGGGGCCAGTTCCACTCTGGCGATGTCGCGAATCAGGACCGGCGTGCCTTGGTCGCTTTTCACGACCAGATTTTCGATATCGCCCCTGCCGCGCAGGTAGCCCCTGCCGCGCACCATGTATTCCGTTTCCGCCATTTCGACTACTCGCCCGCCGACATCGCGGTTCGAGTCGCGAATGACCTGAGTCACTTTATTCAGCGCGATGCCGTAGGCGCGCAATTTGACCGGATCGACCGTGACCTGGTAGGTTTGCACGAAGCCGCCGATCGATGCCACCTCGGCCACGCCGTGCGCCTTGGCCAGTTGATAGCGCAGATACCAATCCTGCAGCGTGCGCAATTCGGCCAGCGTCTTGTTCTTGCCCAGCACAACGTATTGATAGACCCAGCCCACCCCGGTCGCATCCGGCCCGATCTGCGGCGACACGCCCTTGGGCATGTCGCCGGAGGCGAAGTTCAGGTACTCGAGCACCCGCGAGCGCGCCCAGTAGATGTCGGTGCCATCCTCGAAAATGATATAGACGAAGGACGCGCCGAAAAACGAAAAGCCACGCACCACCTTCGATTTTGGTACCGACAGCATGGCAGTCGTGAGCGGATACGTGACCTGGTCTTCCACCACTTGCGGGGCCTGGCCCGGATACTCCGTGTAGACGATTACCTGCACATCCGACAGGTCGGGCAGCGCATCGATCGGGGTCTTGAAGACGGCATACACGCCGCCGATGATGACAAACAGCGTGGCGAGCAGGACCAGGAAAATGTTCCTGCCCGACCATTCGATGATCTTGTTGAGCATGGCGTATCCTCGTCAGTTTCCGGCGCGCGGAGTGACAACTGGCGCGCCGACCGCGCTCGTTCCAGTCTTCGCGTCCGGCTTGATTGCGGTGATCACCCATTCGCCTGGCCCGCGCTCGACAAACTCGAATGCCACCGCCGCTCCCGGCGTCAAGCCGCTCAACAGCGCATTGTTCGCGACCTTGAATTCCATCGTCATTGCCGGCCATTTGATGCTTGCAACCGGACCGTGATTGATGCTGATCTTGCCTGCCTTGTCATCGATGGCGTCGACCTTGCCCGCAGCCTTGTGACCTGCGCCGCTTGCGCTGGCCGGCGCCGGTTCGCCTTTCTTGGCACCTGCCCCATGCTCCGCATGACCGAAATTGCCGAGGGCCGCCTTCAGGTTACTTTCGGCATCAATCAGGAAATTGGCGGCGATTACTACCAGCTCGCCATCCTTGACGCCATCGAGCACCTCGACATAGTCATTGCTGCGCGCGCCCAGTGTGACTTCGCGCGGTTCGAACCGTCCTTCCTTCACCTGCACCAGAACGATGCGGCGGGTGCCGCTGTCAATGACGGCCGATACCGGCACCGTCACGGTGTTTTCCCTGGCCGCCACCGCCAGTTCTACTTGGGCGAACATGCCGGGCTTGAGCAATTGGCCTGGGTTGGGCAGCTCGACGCGCACCTGGACCGTGCGGGTCTCGCTTTTCAGCGTCGGGTAAACATAAGTGACGATGCCTTCGAACTCCTGACCGGGGTAAGCATTGATTTTTATCTTGGCCTTGGCGCCCGATTTAACCAGAGCGATGTCTTGCTCGAACACATCGGCAAACACCCAGACCGACGACAGATCGGCGACCTGATACAGCATGTCGCCGGGCATGAAGCGCATGCCTTGTAACGCTTTCTTTTCCGTCACGATGCCGGAAACAGGCGAGCGGAACGTCATGGTGCGCCTGGTCTCGCCCGACTTTGCCAGGGCCTTGACCTGTTGCTCCGAAATATCCCAGTTCTTCAGGCGCGTCAAGCTGGATTCGGCAAGCTGCTTCATGCCGTCCTGCGCTTCGCTTTGTGCTCCCTTGAGGGCCAGCACGCCTTGCGCCGCAATCGCGTATTCGCGCTGCGCCGACACCAGTTCGGGGCTGTAGACTTCAAACAGCGGCTGTCCCTTGGCGACGGCCTGGCCGGTCGCGCCGACATGCAGGCGCTCTACATAGCCTTCGAACTTGGGCGCGATAATGTAGACGCGCCGTTCGTCCGGCTCGATGCGTCCGGCTGCGCGCACGGTCTTGTTTATCGCTTTCATGCTGGCCGCTTCGGTCCTGACGCCGAGCTTCTGTACTTTGTCGGTGCTGATCTTGACCTGATTGGCGGGGGCCGCCTCATCCCCGGCCTCGGCCGCGTAGACGGGAATGTAATCCATGCCCATCGAATCTTTCTTCGGCACAGGCGACGTATCGGGTAAGCCCATCGGGTTGCGGTAGTAAAGTAGCTGGTTCGCTGTACCTGCGTTAGTGCCAGACTCGCTGTTGCCTGCGGCAACCCGCGCAGCAGGGTCGCCCGCGCCTTGCTGACCGGCCCAATAACCGCCGACGGCGGCCAGTGCAAGCAGTGCGGCGACGATCAAACCGATCGTGATGTTTGTCCCTGATTTCATAATTCTTCTCCCGAAAGGCGTTCGATGTCGGCCAGGCTCGCTCGTGCTTGCGCCTGCGCCTTGATCCGGTTTTGTTTTGCCTGGCGAATCTGGCGCTGGGCGTCGAGCAAGGTGGCGAAATCCACTTTGCCGTTTTCATAGCCAGCAAGCGCCGCCTTGAATGTCAATTCAGCCTGCGGCAGCAGACTCGTTGCAATCATCGCTTCAGTACGACGGGCGGCTTCAAATTCGGACAGATTCTCGGTCAGTTCCGCGAGCGCCTGATTGGCGCTGGCTTCCTTGCGCGAGCGGGCCGCCGACAGCATGGCTTCGGCTTCGCGTTCCTGCGCACGGCGCGACGACTGTTGCAATGGAATGTTGAATTCGACCATCAACTCCCATTCCTTGATCGAACTGCGGGACTGGGTTGGGGCGATGCCGAACGCGACATCGGGGAAACGGTTCCTGTAAGTGAGCTCGCGGGTTTTCTCGGCTGCCTTGAGGCGCGCATCTTCCGCAAATAACTGGGGGTTGCGCTCGCGCACACGCGCTTGCAAGAGCGCGTAGTCGAGGCGCGCCGGCGGCGGCAGCGCCCGCAGTTGCTCGGGCTCGGCCAGCGGTGCGTCGGCCGGGCGCGCGACCAGCATGTTCAGGCGTGCCTGGGTCATGCGCTTTTCGTTATCCAGGATAATGAGTTCATTTTTGATATTGGTCTGCTCCACTTGGGCGCGAATCGCATCCGCCTGCGTGGCAAGGCCGCCGGCATAGCGTATTTGCACTACCTGCTCCAGGCGCGACATGAGATCCAGAACTTCTTTGGTCAGGCGTTCGCTCTGATGGAGATAGTAAAACCGGGCGTAGCCGGATTTAATGCGTGACGACAGGTCCGCCCAGGTTCCCAGCGCGCGCCCCTTGGCGGCTTCGGCTTCCCAGGCGGCGACGTCACGCTTGAGATCGCGCTTGCCAAACCAGGGCACTTCCTGCATCAATAGATAGCGCGTGCCGCCGACCTGGTTGGGCAGCACGGTCGGGCGTTGTTCGCCGCCCATCGTGATGTCCTTTAATTCGACGCGCAGCTTCGGGTCTGGCAACGCACCGGCCGGCGCAATCCGCTCGCCGGCGGCTTCGGCTTCATGGCGCATGCCGGCGTATTCCGGATTGCGCTCCTGGGCCAGCAAAAGAAGGCTTTCCACACTGGCTCCCGGTAGCGTTTCGCTGGAAATCGCGGTGACGGGAATGCCGATGGCGAGAAGCACTGTCACAACAGTGCTGCGTAAAACGTGTTGCATATTATTTCTCCAGACAGCTCAAACGAGTACCGTCCGCGCATGACTCATGACGCAGGACGAGGGCATGACAAGCGGTCTGGAAGGTCAGATACGGAAACAGCAGTTACGTATCGAAAGCGGCGGCGCCGTGTTGCGCGTTAGGAGCGAGTTTGGCGTATGAAAAATGGTGGGTTGGTATGCGCTATCGGCATGGATGACAGTTTGCACCAGCATGGTTGCCATGAAAGGAAACACATTGGGCAATTCAGCTTTGTCTAGCGACTGGTTGACGACTTTGCCATGGTTTTGGCACAAGACGGTGTCTTCCGCATCGATTTCCTCGCATCCGGACATGTCGCGATGATAAGCCGCCTCCGCTGCCACTAATGGCGCAACCGATTCCATCGCTTGCGCGATCTGAATGCGCGGACATGCATAGCCGGCCACCGCGAGCTGGGTAAACAACAAGATGAAAAGTGCGAACAGCGCCGCGACAAAACGGGATTGACGGGACATCTTCATTAATTTTTATTATTATTTTTAATCTAACTGGTCATTATTGTGCACCATCTGACTTGTCAAATGGCAGTAATTTATTGTCCTTAAGTAATTTTTCATGGTCTTCGATCAAATTAAATAAAGACGCCGGCAAAATTAATGGTCAATCTCGTTGAAAAAGCCGGGCAAGTCTAACATGTTTTTAATCGGCCTGAATTTTGAGGTTCCCGCGACATGTCGTTTTCCATCAGGCGGCATTTCATGCCGCCCGTTTTTCCTGGTGTTGCACATTGGTTTATTTGGCGGCTGCCACTGAAATACGTTGTTAAGCAAGGCAACAAGTGGCGAAATGATGGTGATCGATGTCCGGCCCGGCAATGCATTCGACGCCGGAGATCTGCCGTTCGCGCCATGCCTGCGCCGAGATATAACAAGCGATCCTGGCGCGCGTGCTGCAGCATTGAAGGGGAGTGATATGAAGCTAAACCAGGCCGAACCAGCCCAGCAGCGCGCCGGCCGCGAGCAGCCACAGCAAATGGATTTTGGTGCGCCAGATCAGCAGGCCGGCGCCGATCGACAGCATCCATAGCGGCCAATCCGTGGCCGGATCGTGATGTGCACCACCCAGAATGATGCCGGTCGATATCAAGAGTCCGATGACGACCGGCGCCATCCCTTGCTTGAAGGCACGTACGCCGCGCAAGTGCCGGTTGTTATGGCCCCACTGCGCGGCCAGGTAAGTGATCGTGGTGCTAGGCAGCATGATGCCAACCATCGTCACCAGCACGCCGAGCAAGGCGGCCAGGGTGCTGCCGGCATTTTGCCCGACATTCCACCCCATCAATGCAACGAACAGCACGTTGGGTCCGGGCGCGGCCTGGGCGATTGCGATCGATTCATTGAATTGAGCTTGCGTCAGCCATTGGTGTTGCTCGACCAGCAAGCGGTGCATTTCCGGCGTCGTCGAAATGGCGCCGCCGACCGACATCAGCGACAGCAGCAAATAATGGCCAAACAGCGTCAGCCAGTCGCTCCACGCCATGATCAATTCCCCGTTCATGGCCCGATCCTGCGCCAGGTCAGCAGGCAGCCGATGCTGCCCACGCCCAGCAGCGCATACAACAGCGGCCAGCGCAGGCATGCGATCAGCAGCACGCTCGCCAAGCACAAGAAAATACTCCAGGGCAATGGCAAAGGGTGGTTTTTCAGCGCACCGGCCAGTTTCAAGCCGGTGGCGGCGATCAGCCCGGCAGACACCGCAGCCATGCCGCGCAGCGCGCCGGCCAGCCCGGGGTGCTCGGAAAAATGCGAGTACGTCAGTGCCAACAACAAGACGATCGCCAAAGGCAGCGCGAGCATGCCGGTCAGCGCGGCCAGCGCGCCGCGCAAGCCAAAATAGCGTCCGCCTATCATCAAGGACAGGTTGATCACGTTCGGTCCGGGCATGATCTGGGCCACGGCCCATTCCTCGATGAATTCTTCGCGCGTCAGCCAGCGCTTGCGCTCGACCAGTTCGCGCTCGATGACGGCCAGCACACCGCCGAAACCTTGCAGGGCCAGCCACGTAAAGGAGAAGAACAGGTCGGCCAGCGACGCAGGTCGGCACGGCTCAGGCGCGATGGAATGATTCATGCCGCGATTATCGCCGTTGCAATGGAGCATTGTCCATCGGCCATTTGCGGCCCTGCAGCAGGGCGTGATTGACTTTGTGTCGCATTGGTCGATACTAAAGCCAGATCAAGGACTTTTTTATCCCCAAAGGATAGCGATGACGAAAAAAAGCTTGCTGTACGATCATGCCGGGATGCGCCTGCAACGGGTCGATGCGCGCAGTCGGCATATTGTCGAGTGCGGCATTGCGATGCAATCGCGTTACAACACGGTGTGCGCGCTCGAATACCTGAAGTCGCACAATGTCGGTGCGGCTGTCATCGAACGTGTGCTATCGCATCAGGCCTTGCACAGACCAGTGTTTTGTGCCATCGGTGCTTAGTTATGCACAAACAATCGTCAGAAAAAATTTATGAAATAATTTTTCGAGGATATTCAGTGATTTTTCAAGTCATTGATTTCATTGAATTTTATTTTCGCCTTTTGAATGGGCAGTTTATTGAAACCCGCATAGCCACTGGCTCCCAGGGCTGTCAAGAGGGACTTATCAACATAGTTATCCACAGTCACTGTGGATATCTGAAAAATGTCTTAATAATCTTCCACTTAGCGTCGCTTTGCGGCTCCTGCCGGAGCTTCCGACGGGATCAAGGCGCGTCGGCTCTGTCAGGCAGGTTCAGCCATTGTTGCCGTGTCGTCACCATCACCAGATGCAGGCGCAGGCCCTTGTCGTCATCGGCCAGCGGCACGAACGTCGCGTGCAATTGGTGCGCGCTGCCGTCGCCCGCTTGTATTGTCAGATCGCTGGCCCAGCTAATCTGCTGCGCCAGGTGCGCGACGATCGCCTGTTGTTGTTCTTGCTGGCAGGGAATGGGGCGCTCGAACAAGTCTTCCGGCTGGTACTGGAAGGCGGCGCAAAATTGATCGCTGACGTTGACGACATGGCCGCGCTGATCCACGCTCAACAGCAAGGTGTGCTGTTCCAGCGCCGTGCCGATGCGCAGGCTTTCCGCCAATGCGGCATTCAGGGCCGTGATCTGCTGCTGTTGCGCCTGCAAGTTGGCGTAGGTGCGCAGTGACGAGATCACGGTCGTAAACAATTTGCGCGTCGTCAGGTCGGTCTTGCACCAGAAGTCGCTGATGTCGTAGTCGAGGATGATGCCGTGCTCCAGCGCCTGGCCGGGCTGCCCGGTGCGCAGCACGATGCGCACCAGCTTATTGCCCAGTTCGTCACGTATTTGCCTGATGACGCGCAAGCCTGCATCGTCCGTCTCCATGATGACATCAAGTAATACCATGGCGATATCCGGTGTGCCTCGCAGCAACACCAATGCTTCGGCGCCGCTGTAGGCGTGCAGGAAGCTGAGCCGCCGTCCCATGAAGCTGGCATTGCTGAGCGAAAATTTGGTGACGACGTGGACATCCACATCGTCGTCCACGATCAGCACGCGCCACGGGTCGTCCGCGCCCGAAGGATTGCCGGCGTCGGGCAAGTCATCCTCGATCAGCCAGTCGGAAACGGCGACATCATTTGTTGCTTTAGCTCTCATTCTGGTTCCTGCTACCTCTCTAAAAGCGCATTATCGGGCCGCGCCGGGTATTTTGCTGGCAGCATGGGTCGACAGCATGGTTGACATTATGCTTTGCGGCTTCTTCACAGCAAACTCACAGCAAATTCATAACAAGCCTTTCAATCTGACCAGCTCGGCAAGAAAGCGCTCGCAAGCGAGCGCCGGTGGCCACGGCTCCCATGGCGTGCAGCCGTACATCGCCGCCAGCGGATCTTCTTGGAGCGGGTCGATCTCGATCTTCAGCGTGTGCCGCACTTCGTCGGGCGACCAGCCGACGACGTGGACCGCCTCGCTGGCCGCCGCTAGGCGATCGGCGTGCTTGTGCAGCGCATGCTGCATTGGCGGCCAGTCCGGCAAACCATAGCGTTCGAATATCGCTTTTTCCAGGCGCAGCGTCAGCGCCCGGAAGCCATCGCCGAGAAAGGGCTTGATGACAGAAATAGCATCGAATCCGAGCAAGCCTTCTTCCGCGTCGTGCAGTAATTCCATCAGCTCATCTTGCGGCGACAGCGTTGCCGCCGCCGAGGCGCGTCGCAACAGCATCACCGTGATCGAATGTTGCGCCACCGACAGCGGCAGCGGCCAGGCCGAGTGCCCGCCCCAGCGGTAGGTGCGGGCCAGGCCGAGCGCGAGATCGGCGTCCTCCCAGTCGGACGGATGGGGCGCCAGCAGGTCGAGGCGCTTGCCCGAAGGCATGCGGACCCAGGCGCGTACCGGCTCTGGCAAAGGAACTGGCATCAGCGGATTGCTCCCTTTGATGCCGCAGCCACCAACGGCGCGGCGCAGGAAAAGGCGCGCCGCCGCGACGGTTCATCGACCAGGTGGCCCAGCATGCGTTCCCCGAGCGGCGCCGCCGTGCCGTTCAAACGCCAATCGTAGATCACGCTGAAGGCGAGTACGCGCGCCACGTAGTCCCGGGTTTCCTTGTACGGAATGGTTTCGATGAAAAAATCCGGGTCCAGCTGCGACCTGGCTTCGCGCCAGCGCCCGATCGGCGTCGGCCCGGCGTTGTAGGCGGCGATCGCCATGTACGGCAGCTTGTCGAAACGATCCAGCATCTGGCGCATGTAAGCGGTGCCGAGGCGCAAATTGGTGGCCGGATCATACAAGCTGTCGCCGCCCAGCCATGGCAAGCCGAGGCGCTGGGCGGTTGCCGCGCCGGTGGCCGGCACCAGTTGCATCAAGCCGCGCGCATCGGCGCCAGATCGTGCATTTGGCATGAAGCTGCTCTCGGCCCGGGTCTGGCCGGCTACCCAGGCCGGATCCAGGCCGTTCAGCTTCGATTGCGCGCGAATGTCAGCTTCGTGGTGCATCGGGAAACGCAGCGAGTAATAATGCTGGTCATCAGGCGTTTGCACCATGCCGGATACGGCGCGCTCGAACCAGCCTTCCGATATCGCCAGCTGGACCGCAACGCGGCGCTCGTCGTCCGTCATCGACTTGATCGCGCCGGCCCATTCGCGCACGGCGAGGTCGGCGCGCTTGATCGCGAACAGGTCAAGCGCGCGCATCAAGGCGGCATTGCTTGATACGCGCTGAAGCAGCCGCGGGTCGGTGGCCGGCTCCAGCGGACAGAGCGAATAGGGTTGTTGCAGGCGCTCGGCGGCCAGCCAGCCGTGAAAGTTCGCGCTCTGCGCCGCCTTCACATACAGGCTGTGCGCGGCGCTGGTCTGGCCCAGCCGCTCTTTGATCCTCGCTTCGAAATACTGCCAGCGCGCATCGCTGCGCTGCGACTCTTTCATCTTGCCCAGCGCCGCCAGCGCCGCGGCGTCATCGCCGCGGCTGATCGCTTCGCGCACCCGCCATTCGTGCAGTCGCTCATCGTAGGCTGATGCCGGGACCGCGTTCAGGCGCTTGGCCGAACCGGGCAGATAGGAAGCGACGGTCCATAGCGCGACTTGGTAGGCGATGCGGGCGCGCTGCTCGGCGTCGATCGCCCCCGCCGGAATTTGCCTGGCCAAGGCCTCGGCCCGGTCCGGATCGCGCCTTGCCAGAGCGACCAGCGCGGTGCTGGTCACATTGCGGCTGCGCGTGCTCGCGGGCCAGTTCGGCAAGGCGCCGGCGGGTTCGGCCAGGAAGGTGGCATACGATGCCGCCAGCAGCGCCGCTTCGCTGCTCATACCCTTGGCAATGGCGCGGATCACGCCGCTGTCACCGCCGTCGATGGCCAGATCGATGCGCTGCCAGCGCAAGGCGTCGTCCAGCTTGCCCAGTTGTTCCAGCCTGGCCAGAGGCGCGTCGCATTGCGGCGGCAGCGACTTGCCGGTCAGCCAGACCTGGGTCGCGTCCGTGATCCATGCAGCACTGGGTGCCCGATCCACGCTATCGATGCTGTTCATATTTGCGTGCAAGTTGGTGCAGCGCAAGGAAAGGTTGTTGCTGGCGCGATAGCTGGCGCGAAACCCCGGCCAATCCTCGCGCTTGGCCAATTCACCGAGCCAGGCGCTGCGCAGCCAGCTGCCGGCGGCTTGTTCGCCCATGCCGGCCAGTACCGTCTGCATTTGCTGCGGCGCGACGGTGGATATCTGCTTGCGCAGCACGCTCGATTGCAGCCACGGGTAAATCGGATCGGTGGCAAAGTGGGCGGCCTGGGCCAGGTCGAGCTGGCCATTGTCGGCTTTGATGAAGGCGGCGTGCAATTGGGCGCGGCGCTCCACGGCTTGCGCCGAAGCGCTCGCGCTGCTGATGGCTGCGAGGGTAAAGGCAAGGGCAACGGCGAAATGCATGGGACGTAAAATCATGGCTGTCAATTTGGTAACCTCAAGTAGGGGGTACTGAGCTTGGCGCAGCCAGCACGGCTGGCATTTTGTCGGTCAGTGCGGCCCGTATTTCACGCAGCTTGGCCTTGATGCGGGTTGTATTTGCGCTGCCGATGCGCAGCAAGACCTTCTGTCCGGCCGAGCGCGCCTGCAGCGCCGGATCGGCGAACTCGTACAACACGTGCGGCTGGGTCAGCGCCATTGGCCCTTTTGCATCGGGCGTGGCCAACAGGTGATCGATGACCAGGATCAGGCGATCGTTGAAGTAACCGTCCGGATAGCCCAGGTCTTGATAAGCGCGCTGAAACAGTGGGTAGTGGCGCGCATACAGGTCGACCAAGCCCTTGGCGTCGGTCAAGTCGGCGAGGTATGCGTAGGCGTTGTAGCGCGCCGCGTTTTGCGGTGCGATCGTCAGGCTGCCGGGCGGTCCTTCGGTCAGTAATGCGCCATTGATTTTTTTGGTCGGCAACAGCCGCGCGGCGGTGTTGGCACGCGGCAAATTATCGATCGTGACGACGATGCGGCGCACGATTTCCTGCGGCCGCAGCATTTGCTGCATTGGCGTCTTGCCGAGCAGCGCGGTCAAGGCCTCCAGGATGATCGGATCGCTGGCATCCAATGCCGGCAGCGCCGTAGCGTGCAAGCCGGCGTCGACCGGATGGCGGGCCGCAGCTGGTGCCGGTGCCGCCAGAATTGCCTGCGGCGCCGTAGCGGCCTCCGGCCCCGGCGGCTTGGGCGTGTCGACAGCAGGGTTGGCCTGCGCTACCGAGGTCGCTGCCGACGTCTTGTTTTGTTGCCAAAGATAAGCGCCGATTGCGGCGCAGCCCGCCAGGACCAGCAACGATAAAATGATTTTTTTCAAGTGTTTTCCTCCATGCAGCAGAGGCGCGACGCGTTGCGCGCAATGCTGTGCGCCAAAGTAATAGCATACCCGATACCGGATTTTTTTTAAAACAGACTGCCGCGATCGCGATTTTTCAGCGGAAAAAATACGCCGCAAGCGCTCAGATGCCCGCAAAGGCGGTTTCAAGCCTGTTCTTTGCGCGTGCGCTTGACGTGAAGTAGGTAATGGGAGACCCTCATTTTAACGAATGCGGCAGTCTTCATGTGGCAACAGACCATTTGAAAGCGGTTTGAAATGTTTTTTGGTACTGAACAGGGCTGACGCGCATTGTCGGCCGCCAGCATGCCGGCGCGGCCAGCGAATGCGACTGGTACGCCAATGCAAGCGCTGTTTCAACCGCCATTGAGACCAGGAGTTGCATTACATGTTCACCTCATTGCCCACTTCAGTGTCAACATCAACATCGCTACCGGCCAGCCACATAACGCAGGAAGCGCGTTTTTCACCGGTCGTCCTGCGTTCCGAGGCGGCGCGCTGGCAGCGCGAGGCGTTTGATGTCATCCGCCTGACGGCAGGGCGCAGCACAGCCGTGCTGGTCGGGCGCGGCAGTTCGGGCAATGTCTGCACCTTCGGGTCTTATTTGCTGGCGCTGCAAACGGGGCGCCAGCCGATCGAGTTCAGGCCGTGGCTGACGAC
>Ga0326735_1000079_pt1 | contig 19772 bp, 12 predicted proteins | sample 37_GP2_1092_FD_207945 | JGI IMG/M metagenome (GOLD analysis project Ga0326735, IMG submission 207945) | Glacier ice microbial communities from Ngari, Tibet, China - 37_GP2_109.2 | ecosystem: Environmental > Aquatic > Freshwater > Ice > Glacier | place: China: Ngari, Tibet | collected 2018-07-31
GCGACGTCTGGGAGCATGCGTACTACATCGACTACCGCAACCTGCGCGCCAAATATGTCGAAACATTCTGGGGCCTGGTCAACTGGGATGCCGCGGCCAAGAATTTCGCCTGAATCTGGCATCGGTGTTGGTTCAAAATAGAATCTGACAAAAAAAATAGATTTTGACAAAAAAAATAAAATTTGACAGATTCTTGTGAGCCCGAAAAGGGAGTCATTGCCTGCTGGTACTGACTCCCTTTTATTGTTTATTGTAAAGAATCAGACCGCGCACCATGATCGCAATCATCACGGAGGGTCCCGGCAGTTTTTTAATATTCCAGAGCATTATCACTATAACTGCCGCGATCATTGCCGTCGGCAAGTCAGCAATCGAGCATTTGGCTGATCACACCGAAGACCTTGCAGTCCATTACCACGATCCAGTGCATTACCTCTGACAGTGGGCGGAACGGTCTCCGATGCGCCCGAGTACCCCGACAGCGACGCGGAAGCCGATCCACCGGCTCTTGGCTGGATCGAATGGGATGATAGAGAACGACGGCCACTGGGGGAGGAATTGCTCGATAGCCTGGAACTGGGGTTTGCCATCACGGCGCACCAGTCGCAGGGATCGCAATGACGGCGGGCTATCGTTTGTCTGCTTGTCCTCGGGTCACCCAATCATCGCTGATCGACCGCAGTCTGATCTACACGGTGATCACCAGAGCGCAGCGCGAGATTGTCATTTGCGGTAATTATGCTTCTCTCGCGAAGGCTGTCCAGCAGAAAAAGACCACCGGCCGTGGGAAGGTCGCCTTCAAAAGCGGCTGGCGCAGATGTCTGTGGATGGGGAATACGTTGGACAAGCGTTCGCTCCGAACGAATCGTGAACACTCTCATAAACTGTTACTGGGACGTAGCAACACCCGACGCAATCAGTTGATAAACGACCTTCGCCGAAAGTAAACAAGCGACACGATGAAAATCGTCATTCTTCGTCTCTGTTCCGATATCAACAACAGATTTCGCACTAAAAAAAAGAGGCGTCAAATTAGAAAGCCGAGCAGCTTCATATATCGCATATGACTCCATTTCAAAGGCAGATAGTTTACGGTGTTGACCTATTAATTCCACGGCTACCGTTTTGTCAGCGACCACTGAACTACCACTGGATGCTGGTGCACAATAGATATTGAAGTCTAGTTCCTCTACACCATCTGGAATTTCAGATTTTTTCAAACTTATCCCTTCACTAATTTTATTTTTAAAATGGCTATGAGCAATACTATTCTCTATCCTGAGTTTTAGATTATGTTCGATTTGAACAGGATAAGCCTCCAATTCAAAGCGACCCCTCTTCCACTTTCCAGAATCGTTCTGAAAACAAATATCAGGAATCACAACATCATATATTTTTGCCTTATCATGAACACCAGCAGATATACCACTCATACAAACAAGTCGTGGTTGGAACAAATTAATTGAATTTGCACAAGTAATTGCCGCACTCACTAAACCCATTCGAGGCGCCGTCACAATCACCCCTATCTTTTCATCTATTTTTATTTCACGACAGGCTAATCCTTTAATGATTTTTCTCTCACCAACCTGGTATCCAGCACCCTCATAAGCATTAGCTTCTTTGTCGAGCGCGCACAAAATAACAAATTCGTAACGTTTCGATGGAATAGATGCCAACACTTTATTTTTTATTATATCTCTCCAGCGCCCATCAGGTCCATCATATGTTAGAACCGTGATATCACTAGAATTTAAATCGCGAAATTTCTCCTCAGCTTTATTATCAAATCCTGTTAACGCGATCACTGGGGTATAGTAGTTTTTCGCAGAATCATCACGTACAGAATCAATAATATTAGCCGTCATGTCTGATGCCTCAAAAGAGTCAGAAAAGGCCGGCACAATAAGATCCGCAATAATCAAGTCAAATTTACTGTCAATTGTTTCTCGATAAAATTCATGGAAATATTTCGATGAAGTAATTAATACATCTGCATAAGCGCTTTCTATTTCAGAAATAACATGCGACCGCTTTATATCATTATCTTCTAGTATTAATATTTTCATATCTATTTAATAAATTTATAAACTTGTATTTCCAGTCTATTTTTTGATCGGAATATTCAATACACGCAACAATGTCGCAATCGAATTTTTCTTTTATTTCTTGAACTACATCCTTAATCGGAATTGATCTACCAGCTATTTTTATTTCGGGATATTGCGTAACAATTACACAATCGTCAGAACGCCCCAAAGAGTTTAGTTCAAATATAATCTCCAATCCTCCATTTAATAGCGACATTGGCGATCCACCACCAGAAACGACAGGGTGACTTGGAAGAGCCATGTCTATTATCACTAAATTGTATTGCCCAGATTCGATTTTTTTGACACCTGTAGCAACATCCGATGCATAAGAAATATTCGCATCCGGGAACGTTGCCAAGACTATAATAGCCAAATCTTCACATTTAAAACTATCATCCTCTATTATTAAAAATCTTAGCATTTAATGCTCCAGATTATAGATTAGTTCAACAACAACTTTTCGATCACGGCAAAATATATTCCCAATAGAAAATGCACAATTCGTTTCCTGCAACTGATAAAGCTTACGTATACCGCTACGAGTTTCAGAGACTTGTGCACCCTGAATATCATTAGGGTCAATTGCTAGTCTTTTATTGACATATTCTTCAGTGTGTTCATCCTGGATTGTGGAAGAAATTTCTATAATCAATCTTTTTACCGGCTCACCAGGTGTCTCGACTATTCTAAAGCTTCTCTCTAGGTGTTCACGACTTTTACCATGTTTTGCAGCGTTGTACACAATAACGTAAAATGAATCATAAAGAACATGATAAGCACCACCAACGATCTCGACGTCGTTATTTAGATCAAAATCAGTTCCAGTTTCAAAGTCTTGAAAAACCTCTTTAACTTCAAAAACTACAGCTTTATAAAGCAATGAAAGAGATGCCTTAGGTGATACGTTTGCTGGTTTTTTAAACCAATTATAAATTGATATTAGCTTTTCATCAATCAAGCGCACAAGAGTTTGACAAAAGTCCTTCGCCAACGCCGAACGATTTACGTGAGCCGAATTCTTAAGATCAGTTAACCGTTCATCATTAATTAAGTTAGATTTTTGATTTTTAAGGAAAGTACTTACTTCTTTGAGATCATACTCAGCGAGACGCCAACAATATTCAGTAATTATCTGAACCGAACCTAAAGAACTATTCGACTCCGAGAAATCTCTCACAATATTGCGTGCGCATGCCGCAACGGTATCGTATTTTACGCTTACATCTATGTTAACGCGCAATACGCCGTCACGCTTAGTACTGGATTGAATATGGAGACGATCTCTAATTATTAAATCTATATTTCTCTCGTACTCTACTTTCCAACGATTCCACTTTTGAACAAAGTTAGGATCGCCAAACAACACTTTGTACTCCTCATCTCGTTCCATCGAAACCACACTTGAAAACAAGTGTCCTTTAAATGTCCCATGTCTAATACGACGACCAAGATAAGATGCAATCCCGAAAATATCGTTCGAGCAGAACGCGACATAACATTTTTCTACGATTTGCAGCAACTGAGGATCATCCGCTTCAGACAGTGTATTTTTATGCTCCAAACTAATCAAGACACTATTTAGATCTCTCATAACTTCATCATTTACCCATTCAGAAAAACGGGCAGAATCGACATAAATCCGATAGTCATCAATCTCATTTCTAATTTTGTTTAATTGATGATCGATAAGAAGAGTGCGGGCACGATCAATATACGATTTTTCATTCGTATGTTCACCCATCCACTTATGCAATGCAGCTCGCGTTTCTGTTGTTTCAGAAGAAGACTGTACGATATGATAAAGTTGCGCAATAAAATCTTCTGTGCAAACATCATATGCATACTCTGCAACCTGCGAAGATTGCTTACTAATCGCCTCGATAAAATTAATAATTTTACCATTGTGAAATTTCAATACCACATCTTGAAAAATTTTTCTTAGAGTATGGCCATCTAGGTCATTATCACTTTTTTTTGCAATTAAAAAATAGATAATTAATTTTGAAAGTTGAGTAGAGCATAATTTCGCCATTACTCGCAAATTACTTGGTTCGATAGTTTTTTGCAGGTCACATGTTCGACCCATTATCCATACTAAATCTAGTTCACTTATAAGTAATTTTCCTGAATTTACGCATATAAAATAATTAAACAGAGCTGATCGGGTTGTCGTGCCTCTGTCTTCTAATACATGTAAATTATTAAAATTATGACACGTCATTTTTGAAACATTTTTCAACTGACTCAAATCACCACGTTTCGCCCAACGGCCTATTCTTTCCAATAAGCAAGAATTAAATTCAAAATATTTTGAATCAGAGGCATCGTAAAAATGATCAATAAGCGTTCGATAATTAATTATTTCTGAAATCTCAAGCCAAGCACTAGAATGTTTATAAAATACAGATTCATCTCCTTCTTTCTCATTTTCGTCTACGTACATTTTAGCTACGTCATCAATGGTATAGTCTGCGCTTTCAATTTTATCGAATAGATCTATTAAATTAGGGAGTCGCGCCTCATATTTTCCTATCAAATGACGATTTACTTTAACTAAAATAATACTATCAAGAAGTGAAAATTGACGACAACTTTGCAAAAATTCAGCAAGGTCATCATCATTCTTTGCTAATGGATGAAACGGAATTCGACAAATATCTCTTGTAAATTTATTTGAAATTCCACGCTTCGGAAGATTAAGCATTGATTTCTTAAGACTCAAAAAATCTTGAGCTTCGTTATAGCAATGTAGTAATGATGATAAAAATATATTATTACGTTCAAGGCCGGAATGCCGGAGAATATTTTCGACACTTGGAATAGATGTTTCGCTATTATTAAGAATACGTATAAGAACGGATTTTCTAATTAAAAGATGGCTCAGTCCATTCTCATCTTTAAATTTCTCCAGCAACATTCCTCCAGAATGCATATCTTTTCCCAAAATTGCTTTATTTAGTTCATGCAGAAGTGCTATGACCTTATCAAGGCGGGCCTTTGATTCTTCAACTAAGACTTCAATTATCTGAAGTTCTTTCTGAAGACCCATATTTTTTAATCGATTATAATTCTCTTGCGTTTGCGGCTCCTTTGGAAAAGAACTCGGCAAAATAGATTCATTACTAAAAGAGTATTCTTGGACTACTCGCTCAATTTTTATAATATCTTTTGGCGACACCTGCGCTCGAAGTTTATCGAGAAGGCGGATCGAATTTTTTTCATCAGCGACCATGATGGCACGAACATGGTTTCTAATTCCCAAACTTAATTTTTTAAGTTGGTTAGTGCTTCCAAAAGTGTATTTATAAAAATTTACGTTCATATTTTATTTTTTAATTTATGTCGTTTTATAGAAACGAAGACATATGCCAATATATATGGAAATTACTATGATCGGTATGACTGCGGAAAAATAAATATTTTGGATAAATAAGATATACAGGTATTTTGTTTTAATATTTCCCCTACTTTCGTTACGATTAGAAACTATAAATTCAACCTAACAATCAACTCGGCATCAGATTTTTTTCTAGAGATGAACATTAAATAGCCAATCACCAGAATATAAACGCCTATTCATTGATGTTTTTCATCGACATAAAGATACTTCTGAAACCCTGCAAACATGGCCCTGATCTGAGCCGGGCCACCCAGATCCGCCACCGCATCAGAAATGGCATTGTTGTACTTGAGCCGCAGCAGCGGCGTCAGTTTGTCGGCATCGAGTTCGTCGACGCCTTGCGTCACGTATTGCGCCAGCACGAAGTCGAGGAATGCTTGCTGGCGGTCGTTGAAGTGTTTGTGCGATTCGGCCTTCGCCATATTGGCGCGTTGGCCGCGCGTCTCTGGCGTTGCGGCAAACGCCACGTAGGCCAGCACGTCGAACAGGTCGCTGTTTTCTGCTTCGATGGCTCTTTGCATTTCGGCCAGCGGTTCCTTGCTGAATCCCTTGTCTGCCAGACCCTCCAACAGGGCCTTGCGTGTGCCTGGCTCGCTCCAGATGGTGCGTAGTTCGTCCTCGTCGTTGAAGAACTCTGGCAGCACGCCATAGAAGCTCTCAAGGAATTGCGCTGCGGACATCGGCGTGCCGTCGGCGCTCCAGAACGTGGTCGCGGTCATACTCTGGATCAGCCGCGATTTGCCGTCGGCCAGTTTCACTTCTATTTTCACTGGCCGTGGCGGCGTCGGCGGTTGTGGTGGCATCGGCGGTCCAGGCGGCTGCGAGTCGTCGTCGTTTTCGCCTCCATTAGCGCCCTTAACACCGCCACCAGGCGGTTCCGGTTCACCATCCCAATCTGGATCGCTAAAATGGTGGTGTGCACGCACGAAGTCATAGATCGTGAAATAATCCTTGCCGTCGAACAGGCGCGTGCCGCGCCCAATGATTTGCTTGAACTCGATCATCGAATTGATCGGTCGCATCAGCACGACGTTGCGGATATTGCGCGCATCAACACCTGTCGACAGTTTTTGCGACGTCGTCAGGATGGTCGGGATGGTTTTCTCATTGTCCTGGAATTCGCGCAGCCATTGCTCGCCGCGCTCGCCATCGTCCGAAGTAACCCGTGTGCAATACATGGGATCGGTGCTGGTCTTGATCTGGTTGATCAGGTCGCGCACCATCAGCGCATGGGCCTGGGTGGCGCAAAAGACGATGGTTTTCTCACGCTGATCGATCATGCCCATCAGCAGCTTGACCCGGTACGCCTCTCGCTCCGGGATCAGAATGATGTGGTTGAAGTCGCCTTCGACGTAGCGCTTGCCTTGCTCAACCACGCCAGCCACCACGGCGTCGTCCGGCGTATAAATGTAATCGTCGAGCGTGGTGGCGATCTGCTTTACCTTGAATGGCGTCAGAAAGCCATCGTTGATGCCTTCCTTGAGCGAGTAAATATAGACCGGATCGCCGAAATAGGAATACGTGTCGGCATTGATCTTGCGCTTAGGCGTCGCGGTCAAGCCCAGTTGCACGGCTGGTGCAAAGTAATCGAGGATGGCGCGCCAGTTGCCTTCATCGTTGGCGCCGCCACGGTGGCACTCGTCGATGACGATCAAATCAAAAAAGTCAGGCGGATAGTCACCAAAATAGGGCGAACCACCCGGCCCGCTCATGAAGGTCTGGAAAATCGTGAAGAAAATATTGCCGTTCTTCGGCACACGCCCGGCGCGTTTGATTTCATCGGGCGCGATGCGCACCAGCGCGCCGGGTGACGCATTCTCGAACGCCGAAAAAGCGTTGTAAGCCTGATTGGCCAGGATGTTCCGATCGGCCAGGAACAGCACGCGCGGGCGACGCCCAGGCTCGCTTCCTTCAGCTTTCCAGTTCTTCAGGTTCCAGCGGCTTTGGAACAGTTTCCACGCCAACTGGAATGCGATGAATGTCTTGCCGGTGCCGGTGGCCAGTGTCAGCAGTATCCGGTCGCGCCCTCTAGCTATCGCTTCCAGCACGCGCGCAATCGCAATGTCCTGATAGTAGCGCCCTTGCCAAGTGCCGCCGTTATCCTCGAACGGCACGACCGAAAAGCGCTCGCGCCAAAGTGTCGCTAGCTGATCGGCAGCGGCGTCCGGATAGGTCAGATGCCACAGCGCTTCCGGGCCTGGGTACTGTGCCAGATCGCCTTCGACGCCGGTCTCCATGTCGATGCCGTAAATCTTTTGTCCGTTGCTCGCGTAGGCAAACCGCACGGCCAGTTTGGCAGCGTAACTCTTGGCCTGGCCCACGCCTTCCGTGTACGGCTTGTCCCACGCCTTGGCCTCGATCGTGGCCAGCTTGGTGTTGCGGTACACCAGCACATAGTCGGCAATCTCGGCCCTGGCCCGCTTGCCTGCGCCGAGCAGTCGCCCCGTCGTAATGCCGTGTTCGCGCAGGATGCGGCTGCCTTCGACGACGCCCCAGCCTGCGGCCTTCAGGGCCGGATCTATGCATTCGGCGCGGGTTTCGGCTTCGTTCATGGCATGATTTCTCTCACAGGTCGCCGTTGAAGGCACGATGCAGCAGCGATTTTTTCAAGTCATCGAGGGCGGCGATCTTGCGCTGGTAGATGGCTTCGAGACGCTGGGTTTCTCTTTTTACTTCTTCCAGTTGGATAACTATTTTCCCTTGAGCGTCAATAGGAGGAACCGGTATAACTAGGCGCGACAGTGTTCCTTGATTCAAACTTCTAATATTTGCACCATTGCCACCATCAATCATTTCTCTACGTACATGCTTAGATTTCAGAAAATGACAAAGGTATGTTGGAATCAATTCCATTCCAATTAGTCGCGCTCTGATCGTGAAGCCAGAGTGCGTCGTTTTTTCGATAACGTCATCTACCAATAAACAACGACCAATAAGTTCTGGATTTCCATTCGACCTAACAAATACCAAATCATCTTTTTGCAATGTGTCCAAGTCACTAAGAAAGCCATCGGGAATGATAGTTTCTAAGTTGTCAAGCGGCGCCCAGTAACTATTGCGAAAGTCTTTTACACCAAGTATTTTTATAGGCTCACCCACGCTCGATTTGGTAAAATTGATGCCATTTCGAAAAACTGCCAGACTTCCCAACGATTTATCTATCCATCCTTGGCCACGTTCTGTGAAAATCAATTGCAGGTAGCTCTCGAAAATGGCCCGCGAATTCTGAAGATTCTTTTCGGCATTAGCTTTGGCGGCGGCGATTATCTCAAAGGCTTCGTCCAGGATCGCAACGATGCGTTGTTGTTCGGGGAGAGGCGGAATCTGGATGTCTCGATCTTCCATTGACCCTTTAGAGACATGCATCATTGTTGTACCTGCTCCTTGGTCTTCTTTGATGCTCTCTGTGTCCCAATTGAAAAAATGGAATAAATATCGTTGATCGATTACGTTTAAATTTGGAATGACTTTCCAGATATGATAGTGATAAATTACCTTTTCTTCAGTCCATATACGGGGACCAAATGAGGCAGACCATGCATAAAGCAGATCGCCTTGGGCGCAGTATTTTTTGTCGTCCAATTCAAGATCAGAGTAATACCAGTGATTATTCGTAAAGAAATTACCGACACGAAGCACCCGATACTTCCCTTCAGCCAAAAGCTCGGGTTTTCCGTATGCCCGGCCATTGACGAGTTCGCAAACGTCCCGTAGCTTCTTCAATTCCAAAACTGCCTTCGTCCTCAGGTGCACGACACTTGCCTCGCCAGTTGACGGCACTGGGCCATTATCCACCGTGGAACGAACGACAAACGCCTTGAGTTCGGCGGCGGTCACAGCAACTCCCGTATCGTCGCCAGCACTTCAGCTGATTCAAGATCGAGCGCCTCTATCTCATCAATGATTTCTTGTGGACTGCGGTGCGTCACGATCGCGCCGCCATTCGGGTTCTTGACCGACAGATCGAACGTGGTCGCGTTGACGGTCTCGGCAGCGACTGACCAGCTTTGCGCGGTGTCGGCAAACGTTTTTTGTGCGGCTATGAATGCAGCCAGATCTGCATCGTTGAGCGGGTTGGTCTTGCCCATGTTGCGCCCGACATCCAGCTGGTAGAACCAGACCTTGCGCGTCGGCGCTCCCTTTTCGAAGAACAGCACGACGGTTTTGACGCCCGCGCCCTGGAATGTGCCGCCCGGGCAATCGAGCACCGTGTGCAGGTTGCAAGTTTCCAGCAGCAACTTGCGCAGGCTGACGCTGGCGTTGTCGGAGTTGGACAGGAACGTGTTCTTGATGACGATGGCGCCGCGCCCGCCGGCCTTCAACGATTTGAGGAAGTGCTGCAGGAACAGGAACGCCGTCTCGCCGGTCTTGATCGGGAAATTCTGCTGGACTTCCTTGCGCTCCTTGCCGCCGAACGGCGGGTTCGCCAGGATCACATCGTAGCGGTCCTTGTCCTGGATGTCGGCTATGTTCTCGGCCAGCGTGTTGGCATGGACAATGTTCGGCGCTTCAATGCCGTGCAAGATCATGTTCATGATCGCAATCACGTAGGCGAGGCTCTTCTTTTCCTTGCCGTAGAAGGTGCGCGTTTGCAGCGTCTTCTGGTCCGTGGTGCTCAGGCCGGGCTGGCTTTGAAGGTAGTCGAAGGCTTCGCACAGGAAGCCGGCGGAACCGCAGGCGCCGTCGTAGATACGCTCACCAATTTTTGGCGCGACCACCGCGATCATCGCGCGGATCAGCGGGCGTGGCGTGTAATATTCGCCACCGTTGCGCCCGGCGTTGCCCATGTTCTTGATCTTCGCTTCGTACAGGTGCGACAACTCGTGTTTTTCTGTCTGCGAGCGAAAGCGCAGTTCGTCGACCAGTTCAATCACGTCGCGCAGGTTGTAGCCGCTCTGGATCTGGTTCTTGATTTCGCCGAACACTTCGCCGATCTTGTATTCGATGGTTTGCGGCCCGCTGGCGCGTTGCTTGAAGCCGTGCAGGTACACGAACAGCGAACGGTTGACGAAGTCGAGCAAGTCGTTGCCGGTCATCGCATTGTTATGGTCGAACTTCCCGTTCGCATCCTTGGGAGCAGCCCAGGATTCCCAGCGGTACGGTGCATCGATGATGTAGCTGTAAGTCTTGCCGTCGAGTTCGGCTTCCAGCGCCTTGTCGGCTTCTAGCGCATCGAGGTATTTCAAGAACAGCAACCACGAAGATTGCTCGGTGTAGTCCAGTTCGCTGGTGCAGCCTGCATCCTTGTGAAGGATGTCGTCGATGTTCCTGAAGGTTTGTTCAAACATGTGTGATGCATTTCTAATGAGTATGGCCGGACGCACAAGGCGCTGCGAGTAGCGGGCACTGTAACGATGGAGTTGGATGGGAACAATAATGACAAGCAACAGTGTACTGCGTGGGACTTGCATTGTGGGCAATAAACTGCGGAATAGGGCTGAACTGGTAACTACGCGCTTGGGTAGCCTCGCCTTCCTATAAGTAATTTTCGTATCAGATTGATCGCTTGCCTGGATCGGGCCATGATGTCGCTCGCTTGGCGTAGTCGGTGTCTGGCCGCCGCCCGTTCGGACGACACAGCTCGCCGTGAGCGTCAATAAAATGAATTTTGAGATGCTGGTGCGTAAGCGCCGACTAGAATTTTAGCCAGTTTATCGCCTCTTCTTCACCGTCGAGGCGATATCTGCAGAAGCCTTTCTGTGTATTGGATTGCGTGTAACTGACCGAGATCATGTGTTCCAATTGCAGATCCACCATTGCAACACAACCATTCAGACATGTTTTTCTGCATTGTTTTCGGCTACACCACGTCGCGATTTCGGGATGTAAGCACGGCCAACCGGAGGGCCAAAACTGTCCCATGGTTGAGGCCCCTCCCAATCTCGGCGAATACCTTGCTTCTTCAGTATCTCGGGAATGGACGACGTTTCAAGGATATCTGTTCGTAACCAATTCCTTTCCAAAAAATACTTGATTAGACGCAATCCCCGCCGATATTCAAGTCCAGCCACCATCAGTAGCGCGCTCGTGGAAGTGATACCCGTATCTGCAAATTCATTGAGGCACCAGAGCAGTCGGCGAGCGTAAAAATGCCAATTTGATTCGACGAATTTAAATATCACCGCTGCAGTCTTGGGATAATTGCTAGTTTTAAAAACGTCCGCGTTTCCTTCAGTAACGCGCAACAAGCGAGATTTTGTGCCTTTGACTGGCTTGCCTTTGGACGCATAGAAAGCCATCAATTTTTCGGTAATGCGCTTGGCCAGCATATCGTCCTTCATCTGCTGTTTGAGGCACAGATCGGCCTTCACATCTGCTGGAATCCCATCTGTTTTCACTCCGGTCAACAGCGCATCGAACCACTCGCGGTCGTTCTGGACAAGAAATTTCATCAGCGAGCGTTTTTTCTGCCAAAGCAGCGGAATCGGCCACGGTTTTTTGTGCATCAGCAAGGCGAGCAATTCCGCACGCTTTTCGGTTTTCGCCGTGTCCTCATGGACGACTGGGTCAGAGCGCCTGCTCGCGCCGGTCGCCTGATCTATCTTTTTTTCATGCGCATTTTTGTCCTGCGCATGATCAGGGCGTTCAGTGTACTCAACCGCTTGCTGAGCTTCTATTTGCCGTAGAAACTGGGCGGAGTCACCGAAAACAAAATTCGCCGTCAACAGATGGCGCGTCATTGGATAATTGTGCATGACAGTACTTCCGGTACGAACCCAGAAGAAAGTTCGATTCGTGCGGTAGGCATGATCGACCCTGGTCAACATTTCGCTGCCATAGTGTTCCTCGATCAATGCAGTCAAGCTGATTCGGTCAACTACCGTTTTCCTCGTGATACCCAGTTCCGAAATTTTTTTCCAGTAAACGTCACCCAGTGTGGTTTCGGAGACTGCCGCCAGTTTTGATTTAAGCAGATCCCGGCAGAATTTGGAAAAGTCATGCTCAACGGCCGAAACGCCATCTGTCACGTCGCTGATCTTTGAGCCCAATCGATAGTGGCAACTACCGCAAGGTTCCCAAGGTACCAGGGTCAGCTTGGAAAGTTCGTCGAATGGGCAATGGCAGATAGGGCATGCGGTCAGCAAACGTGTGCCGTGTTTATGGCAGACCATTACGCCTGGGATCTGTTGACTGAGATGAAAGAATGGCATCCCAAATTCGTCACTATCATCACGCACGCAGCGTTCACAAATCTGCGTCGCACTGGCATTGCCAAGCGATCGCCTCGGAACACGGCCAATCGGCTTCGGCGGCTGCGGACTATCCGGGAAAAATTGAAAATCGAATCCGCAAAAAATTCGCAATAGCGGCAACAGCGTGTGCCGCTCAAGCAGGCGCTCGACCAGCGATGGACAGGCAATGCTTTCGGTGAATTCCTCAAGATGCTGCGGTATCCACTGGCCCAGCTTGAAAGGCACCGAATTGAACAACTCCCGAAACGTGTAACGGTCCGTTCGGTTCACCTTCATCAGATGATATCGGCCAATAATCGACGAAAAATATTCGTCGGGAAAGCCTGTAGGAAACATGGGTAGTGTCATACCGTCGCTCCTTTCCTCTGAACGTCGCCGTACGCCAACAAACCAGCACAGTGAAAAATATCGCACTTGTTACCCACCGCAATTGCAAATCCAAGGATAGCCATTATCCTTAAGTATTCTAGGTGAACTTCCATGAGGCGGACACACGTCACCCTTGCAGATATTGAGCGCTGGCACCGTCAGGGTAGAGGTGTCGGGGTCGGTGCCGCGTACATACCGTGGCTGAAGACGCGCGATGTCGCATCGACCGGCCGTTCCCGGCGGCTGCGTGGACTCAAAACAGGCCGGATTCATCATCTGCTATCTGACCTAGAATTCAAACATTTTCTCATGCTCGAATTTAACGAGCAAGTCATAGACATCCGGGAGCAATACCCGCTTTTTCCGCTCGATAATTTGATGGGGATCGCCAATGCGCTTTCCATCGATTACCCAAACTATGTCGGGACATCAACACCCTATGTGCTTACCACGGATTTGCTCGCTACCTACCTCGACTGCGACGGAAAGCGGCGCCTGCATGCCCGCAGCGTCAAGTATGCATGCGACCTGGCGGACCAGCACACGCGGGAAAAACTGGAGATAGAGCGGGTATATTGGAAGATTCAGGGCGAAACCTGGGATATCGCAACGGAGGAATCGGTAAATAACATCCTTTTCAAAAACTTGAACTGGCTGCGCTTCGGCCTAGGGAGCATTCGACAGTGTTTCGATCAGCCTAAAATCCTGAGATTACTCGATCATCTCCAAAATCACGCTTGCCGCAGCGACTGCCTGCGCACTGTGCTGGAAAAATCGGCACTCCACCTGGCTGTCGCTGACGAGATCATCGTGATCTGGTTTAAATATTTGGCGTGGTGCCGGTTGCTGCCGCTCAACCTGGAGAAGGAGCGGATTTTACTGACCAGGCCGCTTCCTTTCCTGGCTGCGCCCACAGGAATACCGGTCACCCGGGAAGATAGTTTGGCATGGGCGCCCTGACACGCAACTGCGTGATCGACATCATCGATAATGTCGACGGTCTCTCCGGGCTTTATCGAATCCTGCACATCTGCCAATCCAAGGATGCGGTTGTACTCTTCGCCCTGCCGGACAATGAGCATCCCACGACAAGTAGGCCGGCAATCATCAAGTTCACAACCTTAACAAGGGAAGACGAATCCATACGCATCAAGCTTTCCAAGTTCGACCTCCCTGCGTATATGAAAAAAACACCTGCCGAGCTCACACCGGCAGCAAGGGAAAAGCAAGAACGGAACTGGTCCATCATTGAGCCGCTACTCGCGTCTGCGGACGATCTTTTTTTAGGTAAGCGCGGAGCAATGATCAAGCTTCGATCCCTTGAGCTGGGCATTACCGAAAAAGCCATTCACAGGGTACTGATTCGGTACTGGCAATATGGCCAAACCAAGGCCGCCCTCATTCCGGCCAGTGAGCGCTCTGGTGGAAAAGGCCGCACGAGAATACCCGGCGTCACAAAGCGAGGGCGCCCACGCAAAGCTGTTGCCCTGTTGAACATGACAGATCAAAATGGAGTCAATGTTACGGAGAATGACAGGCGTATTTTTCAGCGCGCCATCGATTTATACCATGTGAAGAAATCGCTTTCCATCGTCAAGACGTACCAGCGCATGCGCGAGCGTTTCTATAACGATGGCTATGCTGAAAAAGAAGGCAAGCGCGTCCCGATATTAAAGCCGACGCTGACTATCCCGAGCATTGGTGCATTTCGTTCCTGGTTCGGCAAACTGACCGACGATGTCGCCATCAAGCGCGCGCGTACTAGGGGCCGCGACTGGGACATGAACTTGCGCGGCTTGGTCGGTTCGGCCCAGCAGGATCTGTTCGGCCCCTGCGAACGCTTTGAAATTGATGCGACGATTGCCGATGTGTTTCTGGTTAGCCGGTATAACAAAAAATACATCGTCGGCCGCCCGACCATTTACGTGGTCATCGATGTGTTTTCGAGAATGATTGTCGGGATGTATATCGGCTGGAAGCATCCCAGCTGGGACGGCGCCCGGTTGGCCCTCCTGAATGCATTCTCGGACAAGGTTCAATACTGTGCCCGGTTCGGCGTCACGATTACCTTCGCCGAATGGCCCTGTATGCATCTTCCGCAAAAAATCCTGGCCGACAAGGGCGAGATCGCAGGCGAAGCGCCACTTGGAATCGCCAACAATCTTGATATCCAGATCGAATCTACCGCAACCGGCCGGGGCGATCTGAAGGGCGTGGTCGAGAGCAGATTCTCGATATTTAACGCCAACACGATTCACGACCTTCCAGGTGCCACCACGGAGGAAAAAAGACAACGAGGCGAACCCGATCCGAGGTTGTCGTCTGCACTCGATATCGAAGAATTTACCGTCATCATGATCAAGGCTGTGATGAATCACAATCGCTTTAGCGAAAAGCCGCATCTGCTGTCAAAGGAGATGATTGCGGACGACGTGGTGCCCACGCCGATCCATATCTGGAACTGGGGCTTAGTCAATGCGACCGGCAGTGTGCAAACATTCGACCGTGAGGAGGTGCGTATCCACCTGATGCGGTCTGGAACGGCGACGGTGTATGAGGACGGCATTCATTTCCACCAGATGCGCTACGTGACGGAGCGCGCAGTTCGCGAAAACTGGTTCAGCCGCGCCCGCATGAAACGCACATGGACAATCGACGTGCGCTACACCAACGATACCAACGAACTCTGGCATTTCGATGCCCAAAGCGGAAGCATGGAAAGCTGCGTCCTTATCGCCGCCGACGAACGCTTCAAAGACATGCGTCTGGAAGAGGCTGTCAACTTGCTGGAGTATCAGAAAGTGGAGAGAGAGGGCCGCCTAGATACTGCGGCGGCCAACTTGGCCCGGAACCACGCGAATGACGATGCAACGGTCCGGGAGGCAAAAAAAGCCAGCAGGGCTGCGCGCAAGGGGATGAGCCAGACTGCGCAGACTGCAGATATGCGTGAAAACCGGCACGTTGAGCAAGCTATTGAATGTGCCAAGGAGCGGCAGGAATTGAAAGTCGCCGAAACCGAGCCAGATGCTGAGGCCAAGGCGGAGGCGGAGGCGACTCCCCAGCGGGACGCGAAGGCACTTGAAGACCTGGTCAAACGAAATCAAGGACGCATGATCAACAAATTGAGGGGAGCACCATGAGGAATTTGGATCGTCAGTTTGCGGCCTTGCCGGCACAATATCGCGACGTAGAGCTGCCCGAGTATCAAGGCAATCCCCTGATTGAGGCATTGCCCCCGATCCTCAGCGAGGATGAAGCGCTCCTCATGACCGGACACGCGATCCTGTTCAGCGAATCCGAGCGAGCTCTGTCCAATAGCGTACGCATGCATTGTGTACGCCGGCTTGAGGATTTGGTGGTTGCCTTGCCGCTACATGCGCTATGCGAATGTGAAATTTCGATCCTTCTGCGTCGCGGCTATGTACCACGCAACCCCTGCTATCCGAGTACCTGGCGCAGGATTGCCGGCCACGCCACCGCAAGGAGTGCCTCGCCCATCGTGCTTCCAGAATATCACAGGCCTTCGTCGGCATCGATGTTCCTTACGGGGCTGAGCGGCATTGGAAAATCGACCTTATTGAAGATGGTTTTACGCACATACCCTCCGGTCATATTGCACGAGCGCTACCGCGACATGCCGTTTCAACACACACAGATTGTCTGGCTCAAGATAGATTGCCCTCCTGATGCGTCGCTCAGCGGCCTGTGCAAGGAGTTCTTCAAGGCCGTTGATCGCTTGGTTAGCACCGACTATGCTAGGCAATGGGAACGAGGCCGAAAAACTATTCCCGACATGCAAGCGGCGATGGAGCGGATCGCCGAGATCTTTTTCATTGGCGTGTTGGTTATCGACGAACTGCAGACACTGAGCGTTGCAAAGGCCGGCGGTGCGGACAAGATGATCAATTTTTTTGTGACTATGATCAATCAGATCGGCATACCCATCATTTTCGCCGGGACCTACAAGATCAAGGACCTCTTCGAACGCGAAATGCGCCAGGCTCGCCGCGTGTCGGATATGGGAACCACCGATTTCAGACGCTATGAGCAAGGCAGCGAACTCTGGGCGTACTTGCTCGACGCCATATGGCAGTATCAGTGGGTAAAAGAGCCCCAGCCATTGGATGAGGATTTGCGCTCACTCCTGTTCGATTTGACACAGGGAGTAACAGCGATCCTCATTGGGCTGTTCGCCTTAGCGCAAGCGATGGCGATTCGCGAAGGTTACGAAACGGTGGACACCTCTGTCCTACAAAAAGTTTACGACGAACGACTGGAACTGCTTCATCCGGCACTCAACGCCTTGAGATCTAATGACCCTGAACAATTAGCACTATTCGACGATCTCATACCAATCAACTATAGTATTTTTGAAGACAATATTTTCCAAGGCAAGAGCGCAGCCATTCTTGAGAGACTGCGTGAAACGGCGCTGCATGGCAATAATAACAAGCCGTCCAGCGCAACAAGCCCAGAGATTCCGGCAAGTACCGTAATCATCTCGGATGAAATTCGTGCTGGCGATCTTCGGGGTGCAATCGATGAGAAAACAGCAGCACGTTTGCGGCGCTTGGGGATCATCAGTAGCAATGCTTCAGACATCGGAAAGGGATGAGAAATGGACTATCCGGCATTTTTCCCTCAGCCTCTCCCGGACGAGCTTCTGTATAGTGTCGCAGCGCGCTACCATCTGTTGGCCGTAAACCACTCTTCGATTTTTACGTGCGACTTCCTTTTCTCCAATCGCACCGGTGGGCTGAATCATGATTTCCCGTACGGACTCCAGGCCTTCGCCACAAACACAAATTGCCTGGGTGGCGATGGGAACCGCATCCTCGAACACCTGACAATCCTGCCCTTCTTTGAACCATTCCTTACAGCCAGCACAGCATTGGCCGTTAAGGCAGCCATGCTGTCTTGCAACGCAAAATCCATCAAATTCTCACTCGGTCTCCCACCCGCACAGGTCGACGCCACGCATCCCTTGAGAATGTGTTTTGATTGCTTAGACGCCGATATTCGCACCACCGGATTCTCGTACTGGCACAGGGCGCATCAGCTCCCGGGAGTCTTGATGTGCGCCGAGCACATGAGCCCACTAATTGCCCTGCCCCTCAAGATAAATCGCCTTTGGAAACACAGCTATCTGCTACCCTCCGACCTTGCCACGGACAGTCTTGTCAGCAGCCCACACCATAGCAAGCCGGTTTCAGACAGGCTTGTGGAGCTATCGCTCAATGCCAAGGTACTTATGTTCCAGCAATGGCCACCGCTTGATCCATTCCGGCTTTGGCACACCTATCGTCACGGTCTGCGGGAGCATGGCTTTCTCTCCCGGGACGGCCAGATCCGCCAGCAATACTTTCAGGACGCCTTTTCCGTACACTACGCGCCCCTCAAGGATTTGTTGTACTTCCGAGAATTGTTATCCACGAATGCAATCAGGACGTTTTGCCCAGCGCTTGTGCGCAAACCACGCGCAGGCAAGCATCCACTCAAGCATCTCCTGATGATTGGCTTTTTATTTGGTGACATCGAAACTTTCAAAAAATACTACGATGCGGCCGACGTCCACGCCGAGGGGCGACCGGCCAATCTCGTTCAAATTTCCAAGCCCACTCCAAATAACAGCTGCAGCCCCAGTTCTCGCCAGCTTAATGACCTGCTGATAGCGGAGGGGCTGTCGTTGCGTCAAGCGGCGCACCAGTTGGGCCTGACGGCCTCGACACTGGCCGTTCATGCCGCTCGCGCCGGCATCATGGTCAAGTCTCGCGCAAAAACGTTAACACCCGAGATCAGGGCAGCAATCGGCTTAGAGCTTTCCAAAGGGACGCATCCCGCTACGATTATGCAAATGCATCATGTTTCGCGCACATCGGTCTATCGCATCCAGCAGTCTGACACGGCAATTTTCTCAATACGAATGTCGGCCAAACTGGCCGCTAAACGGAGCCAGTTTGCCGCTTTTACGGACGCCAATCCCGAACACACAAGGAAGATGCTCGAACGCTCGATCGAGAGTGGCTTCCGATGGCTGTACCGGAACGACAAAGCCTGGCTAGTGGATCACCTCCCGAAAATAGTCAGATGTCAGCATCGCAGGCCCAGAGTCGACTGGGCCAAGCGAGATGCCGACTTCAGCGCCGAGATAGAAGAATTTATGCATAGGCCATGCGATGCCGACGATATGCCAACACACATTTCACGGTCGCACATATATCGGCACATCCCGGATCTTGGAAAAAAAGGGCCGGCCACCCACAAGCTGCCGCTAACTACAGAGCTGCTGCGGTGTTCTATGGAACGGACGGATGACTTTCACAGGCGGAAACTGGCTTGGGATATCCGACAGGCCGATGAGGGGCGCATACCGGCCAAGCCGACAGGTTGTCCGGATAAATTATCCTAAAGTCTTCGTCTAAAAGGCGCCAAGACGGTCTGCACTCAGATAAATTTGTCACTTTTTATTTTTTGTCTTTTGTCTCGCTCTCGAATCGCCTGTAAAATTTGTCAAAATTTATTTAGCTTTAAGATGAGTGATTTTGGGCAGTCTGCCCTACGCCAGTTCTGATTTTTGTCATTTTTTATTTTGTCGAGACAATCGGTGCCGCAGCGCTCGCGGCGGCACCAAGCTTGAGCGGTTAAGAACCTATCTCAGTAAAGCGCGTCAGTTGGGGCGGAGGTGGTTTGCGGGCGGAGCCCTGCGTGGCGACGCGC
>Ga0326735_1000080_pt1 | contig 19732 bp, 13 predicted proteins | sample 37_GP2_1092_FD_207945 | JGI IMG/M metagenome (GOLD analysis project Ga0326735, IMG submission 207945) | Glacier ice microbial communities from Ngari, Tibet, China - 37_GP2_109.2 | ecosystem: Environmental > Aquatic > Freshwater > Ice > Glacier | place: China: Ngari, Tibet | collected 2018-07-31
GCGTCCAGCAGGTTGGCGTGAAGCTGGCTGTCCGCCGGTGCGAGGCCGCGCAGGAAGGCGCCCGCTTCCATGCGGCGCCCTCCCGCTGGATCGTTTATCAGCGTCGTCAATGCATGCAGACGACAGCGCATCGTCCATGCATTCCACGGCGCGCCGCGGCCGACAGCATCCTGCAGGGGCGCCGACGGCGTCAGCACTTCACGCAGGATCGCCGGCGCGCCGCCATCGAGCAGACCGGCGAGGCCGATGAAGATCGTATGCGGAAGTGCCTGCGCCAAAGCGCGCCGCACCGGCGCGTTGCGCCCGTAATGGCGCAAGCCGGCACGAATTTGCGGCGCGTGGCTGTGCAGCAGCGTTTGCCAGTGCGCGGAAACGGCCGCGGCGTCACCCGCCATCAGGGCAGCAGCGAGCATGTGGGTCGGCATTGTCGGCGTTTTTGGTGCAGCCGCAACCGGGGAGTCGGGCGTGGGCAGCGCATCCAGATCGAGCGGCGCGCCCGACGTCACCACGGCCAGCACGCCGCGCAGGAAACGTGCCGGATTCTCAGCTTGTTCCAGTTTTGCGCCGATCGATTCAAGCATCAGCGCTTTGCGCCGCAGCGCAATGGCTGGATTGGCGCCCACCTGCGCCGCAATGGCCGTGCGCAGCGCCGCGACGTCATCGATGCTTGCGGCGCCGGGCGCGTCAGGGCGTGCTGTGTGGCCCGACAGCAGCGCTTCGAGCGCGCAGCATTTGGCGAGCAGCGAGCGCGCCATTTGTTCGCGCTGGCGCAGGACCAGGCCAAGGCCGGTCGGGGCGACGATGGGCGCAAGCGCCGGCGTCGATGCGCCGCTATCGTCGATCAGCGGCCGGAATTGTTCGACCATGCCGGCCAGACGGACGAGCGCCAGGCCGGCCCCGCGCTCGGCCCGGCTCGCGCGCCAGGGGACGGTGGCGCCAGCCGGAGGCGCGTCGAGGCGGTGCGCATAACTGGTCTGCGCTGCAGGCGCCGCCTTGCCGCTCAGCTCCAGCGCCACCCTGGCATACACGCGTGCCGGCAAGGCATTGATCGCCGGGCGCGCGACACAGGCTGCCAGCACGTGGCGCCGCCACACCTGGGCCTGGCGGCCATTGCCCGCCGCGCCGGCGCCGGACCCATCCGCCTGCATCGCCGACAGCCGTTGACCCAGCCGCTCCAGCGCCGGCGCGTAGCCGGGAGCGCTCTTTCTGCCCAGGGCGATGAGCTGGCGCGGCGGGAAGTGCGCCAACAGCCGGGCGGCGCTGTCGGCGTGTTCGAGCGCATGCGCCACTATCGGCCACAAGGCGTCGTCGGCACGCCCGATCACGTCGTCGAGCAGCGCTACGTGCAGGTGCGCCTGGTCGGTACCGGCAGCACGCGGCAACGAGCCGCTTTCCAGAAACCGCAGCAAGTGCCGCAGCTGCACGCGGTACGACTGCGCACCCTGCCCGCTGGTGCGCTCAATGGCGTCGTCCGCCGCGCGAGGCGCGTCGTCGGTCGGCGCAGGAGAACCGCCTTGCAGCGGGGCGGCAGGCGCGGCGTGGCCGCTCGTATTCATCATGGAGGCGGGATTGTGATTGGTTTGCGTCAGCAATGATTCCCGCTGCGTCGCCTGGGCAGGCGCGAGGCGCTGCACCACGGCACCCATCTGATGCTGGGGGAAACGTTCGACAAGGCGCCGTGCGCGCGCAGGACTGGCGAGCGAGCGCGCAAGCACCGACCACACCGCACCTCCCCCCTCCTGCAAAAGGCTCGTTTGCCTGGAATCGGCATGCAGCCGCCGCCAGGCCATCGTCGCCGCCTCTGCACCCGCACCAGCCTCCCCTCCTGCCAGTACCGCCAGGCGCCGCGCGGATGCCGCTGTCGCGGCTTGCTGCGGCAAACCCGGCCACGGATTTCCGGGAAATCGCGCCACCAGGCGCTGCACACCGGCAGGGACGGCCGTAACACGCGGGGGCGCAGCCGTGCTGTCGGGATGTTCGCAGGTGGACAGATACGGAGCGAGCGCTGAGCCGATCTTTGCCAGGGCAAGCCGGACGCCTGCACCGGACACCGGCGGCACGCTGCGTTGCGCCAGTACCAGCCGCCACGCCATCGACATCGTTTGCGCCCCGCCCGTCCCTTGCAGGGCCTCCGCCAGCAAGGCTTCGTACTGCACGGCGTCTGCCGGCGCCGCTTGCCGCAGCACGGCCAGCAGCTGACGCTCCGGAAATTGTTCGACAAGGCGGCGTGCGCTGTGCGGCTCGGCCAGGGCAGCCGACAACACGGGCCACAAGGATGCGGCGCCTTGCGCCAGCAGCCGGTCGAACAGCGCCTCGTGCGCAGGCTGGCCCACCGCGCCGCCAGGAGCGCGAAGCAGCTGACCGCTGTCGAGAAAATCAGCGAGCAGATCGATGTCCGGCATTGACGATGCGCCGGCGCCGGCCGCAGTTCGCCCACGCGCCGCCCGAATGTGCGCACACGCCGCTTCCGCATCCACAGCGCCGGCGTTGCCTGTGCAGGCGGCCAGCACCCGCACCCACGCGGTGGCTGCAAATTTCGCTTCCGCCAGCAAGGTTTCGAATGGTTCGGCCCGTGCGCCTGCCGTGCTCCGCACTATGCCGAGCAGCTGATGCTCGGGGAATTGCGTAACGAGCCGGTGCGCGCTGTGCGGCTCGGCCAGGGCAGCCGACAACACGGGCCACAAGCATGCGGCGCCTTGCGCCAGCAGCCGGTCGAGCTGCGCCTCGTGCGCCGGCTGGCCCGTCAGGCTGGCGCGACCGGCCGGCAGCTGCCCGCTGTCGAGGAAGTGCGCCAGCAGGCCGATATCGGAAGTCGATGATGCGTTCGCGTCGTCGGCAGGATGGGCCAGGCAAGCGCGAATGCGCGCGCACTGCGCCTGCGCATCGACGTATCCCGAGTCCGTACAAGCTGCCAGCACGCGCACCCAGATCGCGGCCGGCGCGCCCCCGGCGCGCCCCGGCGACCGCGGTGTCGCCTCCTCGAGCAAGGATTCGAACTGCGCCGAATGCGCACCCGCCATGCGGCGCAATACAGCAAGCAACTGGCGCTGTGAAAACTGTTCGACAAGCCGGCGTGCGGTGCGTGGCTGTGCGAGCGCGCGTGCCAGGACAGATCGCAACTCATCGCCGCCATGTTTCAGCAAGCGCTCGAGCAAAGCCTCGTGCTCCGACTGATCCGGGTTTTTGGAGCCAAGAGGCAGCACGCCGCTGTCGAGGAAGTGAGCCAGTAAGTCGATATCGGCGTGCGGCGGGACCTGTGCCCCGGCCGCGGATGGTGCAAGCGCGGTGCAGATGCGCGCGCAGGCGGCGTGTAGGTCGACGTCAGGGTCGGCAGCGGCAGCGGCGGTGCACGCCGCCAGGACCTGCACCCACGCCGCCGCCAGCAGGGCTGCCCCGGGCGGACGCTGCTTGAACTGCGCAAGCAAGGCCTCGAACAGCCCCGCGCGTGCGCCGGCCGAACCGCGCAGCACGGCAAGCAGCTGATGCTCCGGGAACTGCCCGACCAGCCGGCGTGCGCTGCACGGGTCGGCCAGCGCGCGTGCCAGCACCGTCCACAGCCCTGCGCCAGCGCGCGCCAGCAGGCGATCGAGCAGCGCTTCGTGCAGCCGCGCCTGGCCGATGTCGGCATGCCACGGCATGGTGCCGGTATCGAGAAAGCGCCCAAGCTGGGCCAGCTCCGATTCATGGCGGCTGACGATGGTTGCCGCAACGTCGCCGCGGCCGGCGCTGGCGGCGGCGCCGCCGGCGCCACGTGGTTGCCGGGCGTCGGCCAGCGCCCGCTGCAAGGCGTCGCCCAAGGCCGCGCGCAGGCGTTCGACCGCCGTAGCTTCATAATCGGCCTCGACGATAGCGCCCAAGTCGATTTCCAGCCAAGGCAGCACCAGCACCGTGTCGCCATCGTCAAAACCGTCGAACACTTCCTCGATTACCGGCAGCAAGGTCGCCGTCACCAGCCGGCTGAGGTAAGCATCCTCCCGCATGGTCCGGTTGCGGCTGTCGATGGCGATATCGAAAACCAGTTCATCGATCAGGTGGCTTGTCATCGACTGCCCTCCGGCGTCATCAGCAGTGCCGCCAGGGCGCCGGCGGCGCGGTCGGACGCGGCATGCGCCGCGGGCGCGGCGCGGTCCCGATGCAGCGTACGCAGCGCGCCGCGCCAGTTCCGCCACAGCGCGTCGAATGCCGCCATCGGCGCCGGGGCCAGCCACAGGAAGGTAGGATGCACGTGGGCCGGACAATTTCGGCGCACGGTCTCCTGCACGAACTGGCGAAAGTCGCCATCGACGCAGCGCGCCGTCCAGTCCGGCAAGACAACGCTCATGCGCGCGCCGTAAAAGTCTTTTTCGAGCGGCACCCGGTCGCTCGGCCATAGCAGGATATGCTCGACAATACGCAGGCATTCGCAGGCTTGGTTGGCGGCGACTAGGGTATCCACGCACGCATGGGCAGCCTGAACCGCCGCACGGCGGGTCGGGTAGTGCCCGACCCGGCTCCAGGTGTCGCCAATGCCGCAGTACAGGTCTGTGCCCGTACCATGTTCATCGCTGTCCAATGCGTAGTTTGCCAACGCAACCCCGGCGCGGAACATCGTCGGCGTGAACGCATCGGCCGCAGGCGCCGGCGGCGCATCCAGGTCCAGGCCTGAATCGAGGCCCGGCGCAACGCCTTGCCATCCGGGCGCGCGGGCGCGCATTTGCGCGCCCGCCGTCTCGTGCGGGGCGCCGCTCCATGCCGCGCCGTCATCGCCGCGGCTTGTCCCGCCATCCAGACCAATTAAGATGGCGACGCGTCGCTCCAGCACCGACACGCCGCTCTCGCTGCCCGGTTCGGCCAGGTAGTTGCAGGCGGTGCCGCGCCATGCGCTCAGCACGACCAGGCTGCGCACCAACTGCGCCTTGGCTCCCAGCAGCCAGCGTTCGGTATCGTTGGCGTGGTACTGGTTGAAGCGGCGCAGCGTGGTCTGGGGAAATGCGTCGCCGTGCAGCGCCAGCAAATAATCGAGTACGCGGCCTTTGCGCTCGCAGTAGTCATCCTGTTCTTTCAGCGCGCGGAAATCCGCGCCCTCCGGATCGATCAGCAAGGCTTCGATGTCCGGAATCTCGCGGTTCGACAGCTGCTTGTGAAAATAACTGGCATCGCCGCCGCTGTCCGCAGAAAACAGCGTCGGAATCTCCTGCAGATTTTGCAGGTAGTTCGCCATCATCTGCTCGAAAGGAAACAGGAAGCCTTTCAACTGCTGCGCCTGCGCGATGCGTGCCGGTCCCGCCGATTGCGGCAAGCCGTACTGGCCGATGCCGTACACTGCGGGAAAATCGTTCTGCACCGAGTAGTATTGAGCCAGTTCGCGGTAGCGCCCCACCGGCAAGGGGAAGACGGCGCCATCGGCCGTTATCGTGCGGAACGCATTGCGGTCGAACCGCAGTTTCCTCAGCGCGTGCTCGGCATCCTCGTGGAAAGCCTGGTTTTTCAGCAGTGCCGATGCCGGCTCACGCGCCAGCCCATCCATGCCGAACCCCGCGCTGTCTTCGGCATGCAGGCGCAGGAAGGCGCGCGCGGCGTCCTTCGGCAACTGCAGGCAGGGATAATAGCCATTGCGGGTGTCGCAGCTGATTTCCTCAGATCTGACGCCATCGGCGTCGAGAAAAACCAGGCTGCGCACGCGCCTGACGCCGTCGATCCGCCGGATCACGCCAACCAGCTCGCTGACCGTGACGCTGCGCGCCTGCGTCGGCTCCTCACCTATGCTGATGAAGCCATTCGATGTCGGCGGCCCTTCGTACACCGTCTCCGGCGGCATGCCCTGCGCGACGACGTCGCGCAGCCGAAGCGCCGCCATGCCGGATGAAATGTATTCGCAGCAGTCGAACAGTATCTGCGCCAGGATCTCGGCCGGCGCGCGCTCGCCGTACAACTCGATGTCGCCGTCGAGGTAGTACGCGACCGACTCGAGCACGGTGACCTGGCGTAGGTCTTCGCACAGGTTGCGATTGCTGGCGTAGTGAATCCTGACCTGCTGCGCGATGCTGGCGCGGCCCTGCGGCGTCTGGATTTCGGTCGGAACGGCGACGTCGATCGCCAGCAGTCCGTTGCCGCACGCGCGTACCCAGATCTCGTTGATCGAGGGGATGGCGTCATACAGCGAGCGGCGGTAGTCGCCCACCGTCAGGGCCTGGCCGTGGAACACGTCTTGCGGCGCATACAGGGCGAGCGCATCGTACGCGATGGCGCCGTCGGGCCCGGTAAGGTAGTCGGCCACGTCGAATTCAGTGCGATAGGCCAGGTCGGTCAGTCCATACACCAGCTGCTCGAGCACCGTCACGCCCGGGTCGTGCAGGTTGTAGTCGGTCCACAGTTCGCCGCACAAGCCCCGCAGCGCGTCGATACCTTCGGCCTTGAGGGCGGCGAAATTGAGGCCGATCGGGTCACTGCGCACGGGCGGGAAATCGTGTTCAGCCATGATGGCTCACCGGCGCGCTCATCGCTTGTGCGTAGCGACGCTGCACCCGGCCATCAAGGGGTCATCCCACAGCTCGGTGATGTGGTAACGGATAGCCACTCCTTCGCCGTAGTGACAGTTGACCTTGACCTGCAGGTCGAACTCGCGGCGGCCGCTGTGCTGCAGCCAGCGCAGTTCAAGCCGATGGCGGCGCGCGCCGTAATGGCTGCGGTGGTAGCTTATCTCGCCCTTGGCGTCGAACATCTTCAATGCGAACGCGTGCATCAGGGCGTACTTGCCGCTGCCCTCCTTGCCGGTGCCTGCCACTACTTCGAGCGCCACGCAGCCGTCCAGGCCCGCGCGGATCGTGTGCCAGTCGCTGTCGGCCCAGGCCTGAGGGCCCTCCACGCCGCGGCGCGCGCTCGAGGCGACCGTGCCGCGCACGTCCAGTTCGTAGGCCGGCCTGGGGTTGTTGACGCCGACCCGGGCCGGCGTCTCCGCTGGCACGCCGCCGGGCGCATGCTGGTCAAGGTCGTCGCTCCCGGGTGCCACCAGGGTCAGCACAGCAGTCTCCGCGCCCTCCGTGCGGCGCTGTCCTTCGGCCCCTTTCGGTTGCGCCACCCCGAAAGCCATGCTGTGCCCGCCCGCATCCAGCCCCATCGCCCAGGCGCGCGCCATGCCCTGCCGGTAGAAGCTGAGCAGGCGGCGCTCCTCGCCATTTCTCTGCGTCAGGCACAGGCCGCGCGCGGGGCTGTGCTCAATGCCGTCGTCGTTGATGTTCACCGTCGAGTCGATCAGCATGTCGAAGTCGCTCATGGACGGCATGCTGCCCTCGGCGAAGCGCGCTTTCAGTTCGGTCCTTGGTCTATTCTTCATCTCGTTTGCCTCCAATTATGAATGTGCTGCCGATTTCCATCTGGCCGATGCCGGTCGGCGACGCCGGCGTCGCAGCGCCCGCATGCTTGACCGTGATGTGGTGGCGCTTGATCGGCACCGCGATACTCCACGGATAGGTCGGTTCGATGACCGGCTCGCCCGTCATGCCGGGCGCCGCTGTGTCCTTCAGCGAAAACAGGTCGAGATCGCGGCCGCTCACGCTGAGCATCGAAAAACCGCTTACCGCCAGCACGCCGTCCTGCGCGAGGATGAACGACTCGATGTCGTGGCGCCGGATGATCCAGCCGAAATGGCAGGTGTTGCCGATCGGGTTCCAGGGTGAAATGAAGTCCGAGATCAGCGCGTCGAGTTGGTTGACGTACCAGCCCAGGTCGGCCCCGGCACGCAGCACCAGCGTGCAGCGCACCTGGATGTACTGATAGACCGGGTTGACCACTTCGAGCGTGACGGCCGGTGAAATATGCGCCTCGACGAATTGCCTGACCTGGCCGATCAGGTAGCCGTTCAGGCGCGGAAATTCGGCCAGGTGGCCGTTCGAACGGCACGCAGGCAGGCCGACGATGAGCACATGGCCAGGACAGCAGGCGCCGTCGGGCCGCAGTGCGACCGACAGGTTGGCAAAGCACTTGACCCGGTCGATCGCCGGGAACTGCTGCAGGATCAGCCGTTCGTAATCTTCCGGCGTGATGGCCTGGCCCTTGTGACGCAGGCGTTCGGCGGTGCGCCGGCGCATGTCGTGGCGGCTCTCGGCCAGGCGCCCGCCGTACGAGGCGGTCACCTGCTTCAAGCGGCCCAGGCCTGGGATTGCCTGGCGCGGGCGGGTAATGGTGCCGGCCGCGATCGAGGCAGGCGCCAGCGGCGCAGCGACAGCGCCAAGGTCACGGAATACCTGGGCGGCGTGGGTGCTGATCGAATACAGGCTGCAAAAGCGTTCCAGGTCGGTGTCGCACGACACGCGCAGCCAGAACAGACCGGACTGCAGGTCGGTGTTGTCGCAACTGATATCGGGCGGCAGCGTCAGCGTCACGATGCCGGCGCGCAGGAACGCATGGGTGGAATCGGCGCGCACCGCATATGGCAAGAGTGGGCGCCAGGCGTTATCGGCCAGGTAAGACCAGTACAGCTCGCGGTTGGCCAATTCGACCATCGGCAGCGCGTCTTCGCGCAGGTGGAAGAACAGCGTCAGCGGCGCGCGCAGGTCGCTGGCCGACAGGCCGATGTACAGGTTGCCGCCGTCGTCGAAGCGCGGCAGCAACAGGTCGCGCTGATGGCCGGCACCGCGCGCGGCGTCCCAGCCCAGCGGCGACAGCCGCAGGAAGGCGTCGCCGGCGGCGCTCGGCGCGGCCACGATGGTGGCCGTGGCGCGGTAATTGAGCCAGATCGCGTCGAGCAGCGGCGTGTACGGCGGCGCCGGCAGTTCGCGCAGGCGCGCGCCGTTGCGCGGCTGCCCATTGTAGCTGAGGCAATTAGCCAGAATGAACGGATAGTCGCGGTGGCCGAACAGGAAGTCCGGTCCGGCCAGCGTGATCTTGAAAAAGCCGCCGCGCGCACCACTCGTGTAGACGAACGGCGCGGGACCTTCGACGCGGCCGATGCGCCGTCCCTGCGGCAGTACGCGGTCAAAGCGCAGGCGGCGCGCGGCGGCCACCGGCGAGCTTGCCGATGCCCCTGCCGGTGTTGCATCCGGGGCGGCGGCCGCGCCGAACAGCGTCACCGCTGGCCGTTCGCTTTCGTCGAGGGGCGCCCAGGCGCCATCGGACAGCACGCTCAGGTTTGCGCGCACGTCGCCAAAAGGCGTCAGGCCGTCGCGGGCGTCGCCCGCATAGCCCGCATAGTAAGCGCCCAGGCCGCGCACGGCACGCGGCAGGCCTCCCCACTCCAATACCAGCTCGAAGCCGGTAAGGTTCTTGCACGCTGTTTCGGCGCTGCCGACAATCAGGTAGGAGCCGACCGCCGGCAACGGGCCGAAGGGTTGGAACGGCGAGGCCGCCGACAGCAGGCCGATGTGGTTCTGTAATTCGAGCGCGCGGTGCCCGCTCACCTCGACTTCGATGTCGGCGCGCACCAGCGGCAGCCCGCGCAGCAGGCCGTACGGGTACACGTAGGCCAGCGCGTTGAGTTCGAAGCGCACCATCGGGCAGTTGCCAGGATACTGCTCGCCATGCAGGGCCGGCGCATACGGCACTACCGCCGCGGCCTCGGCGCCGAGGCGAAACGTCAAGCTCAGGGTATCGACGTTCCCGGCGCCGCGCATGAAGCCGGCGCTGTATTCGGCGATGTCGATCCAGCCGGCACTGCCGCTGACGCTGATGCTGAACATGCGCTCCAGCACACGGTACAGGATCTCCGGGTCGTTCGCGTTTGTGCCATGGGTCGTCAAGGGATCCTGCTCCGCCTGCGACTTCTTCATGGCCTGCGTGACCTCGGCCAGCAAGCCGTCCATGCGTTGCCATAGCCTGCCCGCCGGGCCCGTGCCGTCGCTTCCCAGATGCAGGACGACGTCGACCTTGCGTTCGCCCTGGCGCATCAGCAGCACGTTGCTGGCCAGTGCAAAGCCGATGCGCGCCACCGCGCCTGGCGGCGCCATCGCAGCGCTGCGGGGTGCTCCGAACAACGGCGCCGCCTCGCAGCTTTCATCCTTGGGCAGCATCCCGGGGCTGGCCAGCGCGATCGGATTGAGCCGGCAAGCGGTCGGATAGCGCCGTTCGCGCTGGCCGAGATGCTCGTACAGCCTCGACTCCGGAAAACTGAGGCGGTTGCGCTCGAAGAAAACCGTATGCAGCGCCACCACCCTGGCGTCGGTCACGATCATCGAATGTTCGGTGACGAATTCCAGTTCGGGCGCGCTGCGGTCGTACGGCGCCAGGAAACGGGTTCCGCCGTCGACCGGAATGGCGAGCCCGGGCGGCGCCGCTTCGAACACCAGGAAGGCGGCGTCGCGCTCGGGCCCGTGCGGGCGAACGCGCAGCACCTGGTCGTAGTAGAAGTCGAGATGGCGCCCGGTAAACCGGTTCAGCTTTTCCTGCGCGCGCCGGTACAGCTGGGCGAACGCGATCAGCATGCCGATGCCCGGATCGTGCTGGCCGCTGCGCAGCGCTCGCGGCAGGCGCGCTTGCGCGCTCCGCTGCGCCATCTCGACCGCTTTCATCACCTGATGGAAGGCGGCGCGCAATTGCGGCTTTTGCGCGGGTGGTGCGGCGGGCGCCCCTCCGGCTGCTTCCAGTGGATGGCCGCGCTCGGGCGTGCCGTCTGAAACGCCGACGCCGTGCAGCTCGTGGCCAAGCTGCCGGCGCAGTCCGGCCAGCATGGCGCCTAAATCGGCGCCCTGGACGCCGCCGTGGTTGAGCAGGATCTCGGACCAGCGGCCCAGCTGGCCGAACCACTGCTGCAGCATGTGCGCGGACAGCGCGTCGGCGTCCGGCGTAGCGGGCGCCGACTGCGCCAGCACCTGCTCGAAGCGCGCCGTCACGGCGTGCACGCGGGTGGCGAGGATCTCGGCGAAGACGACGATTTCGTCATCCTTGAAGTAGTTTTCCCAGCTGGTGCCGGGCGCGCGCCCTTCAAAGCCGACCTGGCGCGCGCTGTCGAGTGCGACGACCAGCAGCTGCTGCAAGCTCAGCTCGTCGACATCGACATAGTGTTCCGCCAGCGCCTCCGGCACACGCTGCGCCTGGGCCGTGCCGCTGCGTGAACTCATGGTACGCCGCCGATCAGGGGTTCCCGCTCGTCGCCGAGATTGAAGGGAAGCACCATGTTCGCAGCGGTGTTGGTGGCGCGAATGCGGTAGCCCAGTTCGATTTTCAGCAGCGCCTCGTCGAGAGCGTTGGTGTGCACCGCCACCAGCTCGACTTCGACCCGGTGCTCGAACAGCGCAACGGCGCGCACGATTGCATCCTTGATGCGCGTCTTGAGACTTTCGTCGACGCTTTCGAACAGCAGCGCGCGCAAGCCGCAGCCGAAGGTCGGATGCATGACCCGCTCGCCGGGCATGGTCGACAGGATGATCAGCAGGCTTTCACGGATGTCCTGCTCGTCGCTGACCATGCTCAGCTTGCCGTCGCGCCGGAACCGGGGCGGAAACGCCCAGCCGCTGCCGAGGAAAGAATGGCTCGAGTCGACGTTCATGGCTCAGCCGCCGATCATGACGGTGGCGCAGCCCAGCATGACCGTGCCGCCGTGGGCGCAGGCGTCGCCGACACGCGCCGCCGGTTTACCGCCGATCATCACCGTGGCCGAACCCTTGACGATGGTATCGGGCGGGCCAACGCAAAGGCAGGCATCGCCCACCACGGCGGCCACCATCTTGCCCACCATGACGGTGGGCAAGCCGGGACCGATAACCGGGCCACCCACGTGTGGAATCGGCGGCAACGCCGGTGTGACCATGGGACAGACATGAAGATCGGTAATGCGGGCGCCTGGGGGCATGGTTAATCCTGTCGTTCTTAGTTGATCATGACCATGGCGCCCTTGACGGTCGTCTGGCCGGTGGCCGACAATTCCGCGCTGGTCGCGCCCTTGGCCGTAAAGCCCATGCTGGCCTGGCTGGTGATGTTCAGGGCCGCCTGCTTGAGGTCGGCCTTGCTGATGATGTCGACATTGCCGACCGCGTCGATGGTCAGCTTGCCCTTGGCCGAAAGCACGATGTCCTTGGGACTGTCGAGCGTGATGCCGCCTGGCGCCAGGGTCAGCTTGTTGCCGGTTTCGTCCAGCAGCGTGATGGTCTTGGCGTCGTCGCTGAGCTCGACCTTGTTGCCGGCCGGCGTCAGCACGGTCACCATCTTCTTTTTTTCATCGAACTCGATTCTGAGCTTGCTGCGCGTGACGATTGCCTTGGTATTGTTTTCGGCGCCGAGCTGGTACGGCGGTGCGCGCTTGCTGCTGTATAAACTTCCCAGTATCAGCGGGTGCGTCGGGTCGTTGTTGAGAAAGCCGAGGATCACTTCGTCGCCGATTTCGGGAATGAAGAAACTGCCGACACCGTCCGAACCGTAAAAGCTGGTCAGGCGCGCCCAGACGCCGTCGGTCTCGGCCTGCATGACCGGCACCGTAACCTGGATCATGAACTGCTTGTTGGGGTCTTCGTCGAGCTTCTTGACGACGCCGATCTGCAGTCCCGACACACCGGCCGTCAGCCCACCGGCCATCGGCGCGGCCAGGTTGTGGCGCTCGGCCAGGCTGTCTGGCGCCATCCCGAACTGCGCTTCGGTAATCCAGTCGCCATCGGCCAGGGTGTGCGTCACGGCGCTGAGCCATGTGTCGCCTTCGAAACGTTTGCCCACGCCCGCGAGCTGCGCCAGGGTGCCAGGCCTGGCCAGCGCGCTGCCCTGGAAGCGCATGCGCCCGCGCACTCGCGCCAGTCCGGCGCGCATCTGGCGCGCCGCCGACCAGGCCTTCAGGCCCTGCGCCCCGAGCGGCGCAGCCGACTGCATGCGGTAGCTGCCCAGGTCGAGTACCTTGGCAAGCGCGGCGCCATCCAGGTTGCCCTGAGCGTTGAGCGCCCTTGGCTTTTCGGCGTGGGTGACGACTTCCTGCGTGGCCGGGTCCCAGGCCGTGCTATCGACGACGCCAAGCTGGCTGCGCGCATCGAGGTCGGCGTCGAATGCAAGCAGGTCGACGCCGAAGGTGAGCAGCAGTGCCGCCGCGCCGCTGGTCGCCGGCGGCGCAACCGTCAGCTTGCCCGCCTCGACAACCACCACCAGGCCGTTGGCTTCGGCCCGCGCCAACATGAAGTCCCAGTCGCTGACGTCGTACTGGACCAGTTCCTTGTGGGTGGGCTCGGTGCCCCGGACGCTGACAGTCAGGCCGCTATAGGCGCCGATCAGCCTGGACAGGATTTCGGCGTCGCTGGCGTCGACGTAATTGGCCGACCTGCGCCCCAGCGTCATCGCCAGCGCCTTGTCGCGGCACTCGATCGCCAGGCGGACAGCGCCGCCGGCGCTGCGCAGGCCAAGCGAGACGACGACGCCTTCGAAGATCGTGGTTTCCTTGCTGCCGTAACCGGCCGCAATGCGGATTTCCTTGCCGGGCTTGAAGAGGTCCGAGTCGGACAGCGACAGGCGGCCGCGCACCTCGTCGTCTTCGGCCATGACGATGCGCGCACTAGGCACCTTGTTGACGGCGTGGCTGACTACCACCGACAGGATCCCGATGGCCGCATCGATGGCCTGGCCGCCACTGTACACGGACACTCGCGTGTCGCCGTCGCTGTCGAGGATGGGGGAGACGGCCATGCTTATCCCAGTTTCGGCAATGTCAGCCGCTCGCCCGGCAACAACTGGCGACACGTTGTCAGGCCGTTATACAGCGCGACGGCCTGGAACAGCGACGGGTCCTGGTAAGCCGTGAAGCACAGCAGCGGCAAGCTGTCGCCTGCCACCACGCGGATCTGGCGCGTCTGCGGCCCGCTTGGTGCGCCCATCATGGGGCCGCTCTGGTCATACGCGATGAAGCTGAGCTTGACGCGTGCGCGCAACGGCGTCCCGGACGCGTCGAACAAGGTGTAGTTGACCGACATCGAAGCAATTCGGCCACGAAACACCAGCGTGCCCCAGACAACGTCGACCACGGCATTGACGACATTGGCGTCGCCAGCCGGATCGTTCAGCACCCGTCTGAGCAAGTTGACTTGAGCATCTACATCGCCCGTACTGGCGGGCGCGTCAACGATGCCGGTGCCGTCGAGTACCAGCTCGTCAAGATCGAGTTTGTCGACCGCCTTCTTGGCTAATTTTCTTTGCCGCTCCTCGCCTCTCGCCGAATCTTGCGGTTCGGTATAAAAAACGGCGCTGGTGCGGGTGTATTTGGCCGGATTGAGCATGGCGGAAAATTCCAGGCTGTCCTTAGCCTGGAGGTTTCGGGTGTTGACGCGGCGGATGGTCAGCTTTTCTTTGGCGCCGGGCATCACCGCTCCTTGCGCTCGTCGAGCACTTCGCCGATCATGCGCCGGCATTCGGCGCGCCAGTCGCGGCCGAACTGCGGCTGTGGCTCCTCCGCATGGACGTCATTGGCATCGGCGCCGTCGGCGGCCCGCTGCACCACCTGCGATTTGATCAACATTTGTCGGATTTCGATGGACATGGCAATCAGATGAGCCTGGTTGAATACGAGTAGCTGAGCACGATCTTTTCGATCGCCACTTCATTTTTGGTCGAGTTGAACGCGTCGAACTCCCATTTGATCGGAAAAGCATCGGCGAACTGCCAGGCGCGAATCGGCACCTTGTAGGCATTCATCAGGTATACCGCCAGCGGCAGCGTCTGGATGCGCGCCAGGCCGTCGCCGTCCAGCGCCGCGCGGCACCATCGCACCAGCGCCGACTCGACCGATCCCACCCCGCGCTTGAGTTCGAGCGGCACGTGCTTCACACCGGTCGGCAGACGGTGGATGAAGCGGTTCTCGCCGCCTTCCCGGAACTCCTCGAAGGCCATCTCCGATCCCAGGCCAGATACTTCCTGGAACGATGCATCGTCGCTCAGCTCGGCAGCCGCGAAAGCGACCTTGAAATAAAAGGCCGGCACCGGATAGACGTCGCCGAACCAGTCGCCGGGGTGCCCGGCCGCCGTCTGTGTGACGTTTCCAGGTTCAGCCATTGGCGACGGTCAGGCCTTCGTGCGCGATCTCGATCGTCTCGATGGCCACTTCATTGCCCTCGGCCTTCAGGTCGGTGCCGCTGACCTTGGTCGGCCATGCATTGGCCAGCGTCCACACCATGGTCGGCTTGCCTTCCTCGTCGAGCAGGCTGATCGTGACGGGCAGGCGCTTGACCGTGTTCATTTTGATCTGGTTGATCCAGTCCCAGAACTTGTTGTCGCCCTTAAAGATGCCCTTTTTCATCGTCACATTGCCAAACTTGGTCATGCCCGGCATCTTGATGACCGAAAACAGCGGGCTGTCGCCGCTGCGGTACTTGATTTCCTCGGACTGGATATCGAGACCACTGATTTCTTGGAATGACATGACCTGCGCGTCCCACTTCACTTGAAAATGAAATTTCGGCAACGGCCACAGGGCCGCCGATTGTTTTGATCCGTCATCTGCCATCACATCCTCCTTCGGTTGTCGTTATCTGCGTTGTGTTGCTGCGAAGCGGCGCCAGGCGCCGATTACGCATCAGGATTTCTGCATCTGCTGCTGGAAGGTAATCTCGATAAACTCGGCTGGACGCGACAGCGCCACCAGGATCGTCACGTTCATCCGGCCTTCCAGGATGTCCTCGGCCGTCATCGTTTGGCCCAGGCCGACCTGCACGGAGAACGCATCCTCCGCGCTGGCGCCGGCCAAGCCGCCGCGTTTCCAGATGCCGGTGAGGAAGTTGTTCGCCATTCCCTTGACCGTGACCCAGGTGTTGGCCGTGTTCGGCTCGAACACGTAGGCCGCCATCGCCAGGCGCAGCGATTCCTCGAGCATGATCATGGTGCGGCGCACGTTGACGTAGCGCCAGTCCAGGCTGTTGCCGTCGAGCGTACGGGCGCCCCACACCAGCACGCCGGCGCCGATGAACGACCGGATCGCATTGATCGATTTGCCGCCGGTGGTCACGTTCAGGTCTTCCTGCTCCTCGTGGCTGATGTTGACGCTTGGCGCAACGACCGAGTTGAGGCTGACGTTGGCCGGGGCCTTCCAGACGCCGCGGGCGTTGTCGACGCTGGTGTACATGCCGGCGACGGCAGCGCTCGGCGGCAGGCGGTTGAGCTTGACGGCCATCGTGCGCAGCATGGTGTTGTACAGCGCGCTCGACTTCGACAGCAGCTGGTGCACCGCCAGGCGCCCTTTCTCGATCATTGCCTTTGCTTCGTCCAGTTGCTCCGCCGAAAGCAGCTTGGCGCGCGCGTCCGCGTCGAGGGCGGCCGCAAGCAGGCTCACCATCTCGTCGTAACCTTTGTAGTCAGCTTTTTCTTTTACGACCTGGGCTTGCATGAAGTCATTGGCCGACAGCAAGCCGTACTTGCCGTCCTTGACCTTGGCAATCACCCACCCGTCGCTCATAAGACCCAGGGCATCGACCTTTTCCTGGTAACTTTTTCTCGGGATGGCTTCGGCCGGCATGTCGCCAATTTTCATGTCAGCCTGCAGCAGCTGGCCCAGCAATTTGGCACTGGCCGCGTCGATATTGCGGTAACTGAGGTCGCTTTCCTTGACGATGGTCGTCTCGAGCCACGGGTAATATGCAGCAGCAAATTTCAGGCTGTTGGTGCCGAGGTGGTCGCGGAAGTGTTCGACCGGATCGATGACGTCCGCGCGGTCCAGGTAGCCCTGGTAGACGTCGAGGATGGCAAACCGGTTCTTCATGTCGATGCCGCAATGCTGCAGGACCGCCTGCTGCACCGAGATACAATCGGATTCCGAGTCCAGCATTACCGCTTCGGGAATGACGACCAGGGTCGGCTCCAGCTCTTTCTTGAGCTGGCTGACGCCGCCCGTGAGCTTGGCGCCGCCGATCTCCTCCGTATAGTCGCCGACCGAGACGATGTAGCACGGCCCGCCGCCATTTTGGAAAAACAATTGCATGCAAGCGTACAGCAAGTAGGGCGTGCCGGCCCGACCCAACAAGTATTCGGCCCGGGGCGGCGACGCGCCGGGTGCGGGAATCGAAAAGTCGCCCGGCACGGCCGCCGCTTCCGGCTTGCCGTCCGCTGCTGGCGTCTTTTGCGACAACGTCAACGTGAAGCGGCTGTCGGGTTCGCCACCAAAATACTCGACGTACTCGGACATGGAGGTGATGCGCCAAGGCTTGTCCCTGAGCTTATTGCCTTTATTGACCGCCTTTTCGGTATAGCCAACGAAGGCAGGGACGGCAGTCGCGACTTCGACCACCGAGTTGGGGAAGGCATTTTTTTCGACGATGTAGACGCCGGGGGTTTTGTAGGCCACGTTCTCAGCTCCGATGATTACTGGTTGATGAATATTTCCGAGACCAGAATCTGGTTCCCGTCTTTGCTTTCCCGGAAATGCTTGCCCACACTGGCATTGGGCATCCTTTTGATCAGCACCTTGTCCCCGGCCGGCGAAGCGGCACGCAACTGGAAACGCGCTCCGCAAACTTCGCGCATCGCAATTGCACGTTTTGACAGGAACACGTCGGCGCCACGATGGCCGCCGATCTCGACGCCGGTGCAGTGATCGAACTCCATGTCGCCCGCCAGGTCGACTATGGCGGCCTGGGCTTCGCCAGCACCGAACAGACAGTATTTCCAGTGGCTGCTGGCGGCGTCGAAGCGGGAATAAAAATGGCGCTGCCGGGCATCAAGCGCGGTCAACAGGTCAGACGACACGGCGACCTGAAGAACCATGGCCGGCGCTGGCGCCAGAAAAGGCTTGCCGAGAATCGGCTCCAGGTCGGCGTGATCGCGTTCGATAAATGCGGACGCCGACACGTATGGCGTGACATGCAGAACCTGGCGCCCGGCATCGTCGGGGACGCTGCGGGCGGTGTCGAGCAGTAGCAGTTGTCCCTTCGGCCATGCCGGCACCGTGTATTCAAAAAAATGCACGTCGGTAAAAAAGACCAGGAACGCCATGTTGAGCGGCGCGCCGGCCTCGGCTACGTGCAGGCGCAAGCGTTCCACCACCTCCCCGTCACCAAAGGCGGCAATGCCGTCATCCTGGGCGCGCAGCAGCACCCCTGCCCTGCGCAGCAGGTTGTGACAGGCGGCGGACGGCTCGATGCGCAAGCAGCGCAGGGTGCCATCGGCGAAAAACGCGTGTTCGAACGAGACGCGAAAGATCAACTGACAAGACGACGGCATATCACTTTCCTTTCGCAAAATGGACTGCAACGGTTGGCTCGGAAATAATATGCCGGCGGCCGGTGATGCTGTTCGAATCAATGCCGACCATGCGGACGCGATATAAAACCGATGGTATGTACTTTCCGCCGAACATGCCCCAGATATTATTCAATTCGCGGCGATCCAGATTCTCCATATCGAGGATCAGCTTATCGATTCCTTCATCCATGGCCGGGCTGGAGCTGCGGTCAAATACAGGATGCTGTTGAAAAAATGCAATCACGCGCGATAAATACTTCAGGGACTCTGGATAATTTTTGCCGGTAAAGTTTGCCGCCACCATCAGGTATAGATTCAGAAACGTCGGCGCGCTGTGCGCCAGCATGTGGCTGTTGCCGGTGCGGCCTGGCATGGTATCGCGCTCAACTCCTGCCAAAAACAAGACAACTTTGTCAGCGGTCAACTGGTCCGTCCGGCCGTCCGATCCCACCGGATTCGCCAGCACAACGATGTCCTCGCCCGCAATCGACGACCGGCGCAAAAACTGATTCAATTCGAATGCAATATGGTTTATTGCGAGATAAATCATTGCCAACCGCCCGTTGCCATTTATTAAATCAGCTAAACTTATTCAACCGGCATCGCTGTTTATTATTTTCTTTTTTTATCCGGCTTTACTCGTTCCTGAAGCGAACTATGAAACGTTTTTTATGGGCCGTCAACAAATAATTTTGGATATATTTTTACACGTAAAGTGACGTGTAAATTATTACATTTACAGGGGCCAGATAATAATAAGGAAATAACGGCGATTTTGTTTTTGATAAAATCAAGTTTCAATGATTTATCGAAGCAGTGGCCCGAATGCTGATCGTCGTCGTTTTTTTGGCAGTGTTTTCATCTGTCATGAGCGCACAAAGTGCGTGCCTGTTGATGGTCGACACGTCGTGGCTACAAGGGGGTGACAGCCGTCGAGCACGCCGACGGGCAAGGGGAAGTGTTGGAGATGGCGCCCTTGATGGCACCACGGAGGGAAGTTTTGCGCTTGGTACTTGAAACTGCCTTGCCACGTCCCGGCAGAATGCGGCGGTGCTCTCGCCGCTGCCGATATGCTCTGCAAAGCGACAGCCGATTCGCGTCAACGATTCAATCGCCTGGCCAGCGGAGAAGGTGAGGTCCCGAGGGCTGCGTTTGGCGCGCTACTGCGGCTTCCTGTAGCGCAGCCACACCGCGCCGCCTTCCTGGATATCGGCCGACACCAGGGTCAAATAAGCCGGCTTGACCCACTCATCTCTGGCGACCTCGAACGATGCGGGATGCTCTCCACGGCCGTCGATCAGCGGCAGGACCAGCACACTGATTTCATCGACCAGGCCGGCGTTGACAAACGACCCGCTGACGTGCGGGCCGCCTTCGACGATCAGGCGCTTGGTGCCGAGTTCATCGGCGAGGATCGCGACGACGCGCGCCAGATCGATCTCGGTCTTGCCGCCAAACACATACGACACGTCGATCGACTGCAGGTAAGCGAGATAATCGTCGGACACCGCTTCTGTGACGACCTCGACGACATGCGAATCGAGCGCGCAATTATTTTTCCACGCGACTTTTCCGTGCGGGTCAATGGACACCGCGTAGCGAGAAGCGTCGCGTTTGGCGAAATGATGGG
>Ga0326735_1000081_pt1 | contig 19601 bp, 6 predicted proteins | sample 37_GP2_1092_FD_207945 | JGI IMG/M metagenome (GOLD analysis project Ga0326735, IMG submission 207945) | Glacier ice microbial communities from Ngari, Tibet, China - 37_GP2_109.2 | ecosystem: Environmental > Aquatic > Freshwater > Ice > Glacier | place: China: Ngari, Tibet | collected 2018-07-31
TTGCGCGGTGGAAGCAGTGGTTCCATTTGTGCCCAAACCTCATCCGGCAATCTCCAGCCATCATCTTCCTTGACCATACCCATGATCGTTCTCCATCGATTCTCTGAGGGAGTTAGACAGCATTTTTCGTATTTATTTCACCTACTGGAATGTGCTCTTAGTGCCTCGGGCTTATGTTGGGTAAGGGGTAGCGTTATAATCTTAACCTTGACGCCCCTAAGTTGATGATTTGCCATGCGCCGGGCGATCGTCTCGACGCCCGCAGCCGACCAGTACGGGCTGACCATCAAAACTTCTTCCCGCGCACCAGCTAGCAGACCAGCGAGACAGTCCAGTATTCCACCCGGCCAGATGCCGGTTTCGGCAAGCGTGCCACGCATGGCCCGCTCCACCACATCGGGCATGCTGCACACGATGTTGACACCATCGTCTAGTCTCGACCGGTGGGAGACGCCCGCTCGATAGGCCGTTTCGAAAGCTAACCAAGGCAGATGCAGGGTGGAAGAGTTCATCATGCTGACAGGAAGTGCTAGAGAAATTTCCATTTCTAGAAGGATATTTTGCTCAGTTACTCCTCCACTGCTGAGAGGTGATTCACCTGCAAGAACGGCATTGATGCGCGTAGTCAGCAGTTTGGCAATTGTGCGTGATTCGTTTTCGTTTATCTGCGACATCAAATCGCAAAGGCGGGTGAGTATGAGATCCTGCAGGCTAGCCATTTTGATCCCAGAAACCTTTCTTTATATTCAGACGGTAATCCCGGTCTGCGTTTCCACCATGCAGATAGGCGCGTGACAGCCCAGCGTTAAACGTTTCGCATGCGCGCTCGCGCTGGATGCAGCCGCTGCAAGAACCGCCGGTGTCGCTACAGATCGGATCGAAGGCACAGGAAAAAGCATAGGTCGATGCGTCGTTAAACCACGGCAGCAGGTAGTGTTGGAACATGGTCAGCAGTCCCCCTGCCGTGAAATTCTGAACGCTTGTCACGTAGATGACAAATGACAGATCCATAGGCAACAGGTACTCCATGAGGGACTGGTCATCGTAGCCAGTATGGCGGCGAGACGTAGCGAGCAGCGAGTGACAGATACTGTGAAGTAAGTGGAAGGGTGCGCTCTGGCTCACTTTCTCCACAGTTATCTCCTTGATCACATCTCCCGGCGCCATGGTTAAGGCCGGGCTGTGCTGCAGAAGATAAGCCTGCGCCAACTGACGGGATGCCATAATCTCGACGCCGGGATCTGCCCAGCCGACTTCGTCCACACACCATTGCAACACCCGTAGCGGGTCGAGCCGGATCCAGACGGCTTCGGTGTTGGCTGACATGGCATATAAAGAGGTGCGTCCCCGCATGCCGGCGTCATTGGCGTCTTCGAAGCCGTTGAGAACGACCGGCGGTACGCTGACGTCAAGCGTTGGGGCCCGGCGCTCCCGCGTATAGCCAAGTGCTGAGAGGACAACCAGCAGATCCGGTATGTGTGCAATCTCAGCCACGCCGTAACGCGTTTTTACGACCTGCCAGTGATCGGCTTTCGCTGCACGGGCAACAGCATCTTCAGTTGCTGCGATCGCGTCGCCTACGGTCAGACGGCGCACGTCGTGCCTCAGGAAAGCCGCTTCGAGTGAACGCCGCTGCGATACGATAGCGACATAGGTTGCGTCGTTGTCGAGGTACTGACGCACCCCCTTGAAGCGACCCGAGGCATTGGCCAGCAGCGATTCGAGCTCGCTGATTTTCTTGACCATCGAGTTATACATGTGCTGGAACAGCTCGTCCTCGATCATGGGTGCAAGTCTGTCGCGCGCGGCGATGCTCTTGGCCAGTTCCTCGGCATGCGTCTTCATCAGATCATCGGACGGTGCCGCTTCGTCGAGCAACGCGCGCAGCTGCTGCTCCAGCGCCGCGCTGTCGAGCGTTCCCAGCAAGACGCTGGTGATGCCTTCGGCGATGTCGCAGGTTTGGCCCTTGAGAGTGCCGATCGTGGCATTAATCTGCGCATACAGCATGGCAGCTAAGTTACCGGCTTTCGCGCTCAGGGCAATGTACTGTACGATCTGCGAGTAAAATGACTCCCCGCTAGTCACGGGCGTGCCGCGTTTGTTGGTCTCCTGCAAACCAGGATAGGCAAGGCGGCATGCCGGGCAATCATCCTGCAGCGAGCCGCCGAGCCGTTCCTTGGTGTCGACATCGAAGAAAAAACTGTTGAAGAACGAGCCAGAGGCATCTTCGTAGCCTACATTGGGCTTGCGCCGTGCCACCTGATTCACAAAAATTGGGTTCATGATGCCGCAGCGGTGGACTCCAACGTAGGGTACCTGCAGCATCCGGCCCGCGCAGGCAGAGCGCTTGCACTTGATATACGTTTGACCAAGGGAGGAGCGGACGATGCGCCGTTTGATGGCTTCGCCGACTTTTTCTTGTGAAACCCGTGGATCATAGAAATCGATGACCTTGCAGCGCTCACAACGTAACAGCAGAGGATAAGGCGAGATGTAGACTTCACTGGGCGATTGGACCGTGGCTTTGTTGTGGTCGATAGCATTGCGCAGTGCTTCGTCGACCTTGCCGCCGCTGGCTTCCCAGTCAGCCAGGTATTTTTTTACTGTGATCAGCAGCTGTGCCTTGTCGATGGTATCGAGCGCCACGTCGTTGTTGCGTACGCCAACGACTTGCGCATTGGCCTGATAGCGCAGCCGAGTGACAGCACCGGGCAGGAACGCTTCCCGAAAGAGCCTGCTTCGTTGAATATGTTCGTTGTCCATAAGTCTCAGTTCAGGAAAGTGAGGCGACTAGCGCGATAGTGCATCGATGATGCGCTCAGCCTGCTCGTTGACGGCCTTGATTTGGATCTGGTCTTCGATGTCCCGGAACGACTGCATAGGCTTGTGTCCGAAAATGCCGGTCATGGCCTCAGAAATCGACTGGTCCATGCGTCCGGCACTCCAGTGCTCGAGCCGGTGCAGCGCAGCGGAGACGGACTTTGTCAGGGCTTTATGGAAGTCCTGCAGAATGCGCGGATCAAATTCAGACTGCATGCTAGCAGGCACCGACAGTGCCTGTAGCACCCAGCGTTCGATAGCCTGTCGCGCCTGCCCATCCTCGTTGAGCACCTTGTAGACCGACTTCACGTTCAGATCGAGGCTCTTCCCCCACGCAGCATCATGCGGTGCAAGGTTGATTAGGATCGCGGCCAGAACCCCCGGTAAGGTCCGATCAAGAAGGTTTGGCGCGAACCGGTTGATCGGAACCGAATCGACTAACTTTTCAAGGAAAAAGTGGTAGTCTTGAAAATTCAGGAAGATATTGTTCTCGAAGAGCTTGCTGGCCGACAGAACGGCAATCACGATGCCTGGATGCACCCGGCCGCTGCGCGCCGAAGCCTGAATATATTCGGAAGTCGAACTCGGCCAACCTGCAAAAACCATGAAGTTCAGCTCTGCAATGTCAATACCGTGGCTGACCACATTGGTGGCAATAACGTGGCGCGAGGTGTCGTCTGGGCTTTTGCCTTCGACATGACGAATCGCCGCCATGATGTTTTCTAGCGAAGTGTCTCCATCGAGCTGCTTGTAATCGCGTATCACACCGCGCCGGGTATTGCCTTCCTCCAGGAACCGCTGCACTTCCGTGATGCTGCGCTTCATATTTGCGTAGATCAGGTCGGTATTGAGGTTTTTCTCGATGTACGTCAGCGCCTCGCCCGCTCGCTCTGGGGGCAGCCGTAACTGCGCCAGCAAAGCCGGTTCAGCTTCGGCGAGCGCGAGACGCCATGCATCGACCTGGTCCAAAAAACGCGAGCTTATCTCTGCCACGGTACGGATAGTGACGTTACTACCCCGGCTGATTGGCAATATGCCGGAGAACCAGCGCCGCACCAGCGGTGTGGCAGTATCTCTGTCATAAGATCGGCGGGCGTAAAAACTCTCGCCGCGCGTGGCGCCTAGCGCAGGAAAGCTGCACGCCTTTTTCATGTACAGATGGTGGATGTGGTCTTCAAGATCCTTGATGGTGGCGGTAGCGGCAAGTACCTTCGGCGTTTGTCCGCCACTGGCGACCTGAATGGCAGCCAGCGTGGTTTCATAATGTGCGTCGAAGTTGCCGAGCGATTCCCGTAGTAGATGCAACTCATCCTGAATCAGGAACGAGAAGCCGCTATCCTTCATAGGGTCAAGCAGCCTGGTGCGCAAGGCGGAAGTGCGTGAGTTATTACCGCATGCGACCGATTCAAATTCCCCATCGGCCTTTTGCACAATGCGGTTGTGCGCGCACTTGGCCTCCGCAGTAAAACCGTGTTCCGGGCAAAAATGCCGGAATGCCCCGAAAAACCCAGCAAAGCGACGATTAAAGGAGATCACTGCGAGTTTGTCGATTGTTCCCACCATCACCGTCGGTAGATAGCGGTAGCACTCTTCATCGCTGACATAAATCCCGATCTCGCCCTTGATCGACTCACCGTGGGTACCGGTGCCGGCGGTTTGGTTCGACCAGCAGGTTGTATTTTCACAGACATGTTTCAGACGGGAGGTGGGGTAGTCACGTGCCAGCGAGATACCCTTGACGATGCCGCAGTATGGACAGTCGGTAATGAACTGAAACTCGGCAAGGCGTTCTGGCGATAATTCTGGAAGAAAAGTTTTCTTGTAATACTCGCTGTTCGAACTGATCGCGCTCGGCGTGCCGCCGCCGGTGTAGTAGCCGATCGTGAAAGGATGCCCTCCCAGATTTTCGCGCTGTCTCAGAATGTTCGCCTGAGCTACAACGTAGGACAGCCGCTGGAACTGCTGGACCGATAGCATCCGCAGTGGGAAGCGCATCCAGGCGTTGCAGCCGTATAGCCGACCCTTGACGCGTCCGTAGAACATCATCAGCGCAACGATTCCGAGATAAGCTTCTGTCTTGCCGCCGCCAGTGGCAAACCACAGCACGTCGACTGTATCGGCATCAGGATTCGTTGCTTCGGTATGGCGCTCGTAAATGGCACGTACCTGCGTGAGGATGAAGCCGAGCTGAAAAAGGTGCCACCCTTTGAACGATTTTTTTTGCAGAGTTATGGCCTTTTGCATGGCCTCGTTCATCCACCGGAAACACTGGAGCAAGTCGGGTGTAGCTTGCAGTAGAGCCACGCCGTCTTCGATGCGTGCTAGTTCCCGGTCGAATTTCGTGCAGTCGGTTTTGGCTTCGAGAATCGAAGCTGGCTTTAATGGGTCTATTAGGGCAATTTCTCGAGTCCACGTGTCCCTGTATTCCCTTAGTGCTTTCAGAAATGCAAACAGTACCGGAAGCGGATCAGCAGAGAGGCTGGCGTAGTGCGGCGGAAACAATGCCATCCCGACATCTTCCGGTCGCGGCGCTTCCACCCGGGGCTGTGCCACGCGAGGGAGAGAATCGGTAATAAAGGTATCCGGGCCGACGTGCCTGAGTCCGCAAGTGATGCCGTAACCTGGCAAACCATCCTCAGCGAGATAGCGGTAATCTTCCGGACGCAGACGGTGCGGCACGTTGAAATGCTCGCCCACCTCCATCTGCGCAGTAAAACGGACATCGAGCAAAATCGGGCGGTCGAAGCCGAACGGCTTCATCGCTTCCGCTGTGGAGATGTTTTCGAGGTAGAGCTCCATAAGAAACCGGTTATGGGTCTCCTCGAAAGACGGCGGTAGCCTGCGCAGTCGACCGCGTAGCCTCACCTGGTAAGGTGCTACGCAACTGGTATCGGTAAAGAGCGCGGACGTAACCGTGGAATTGAGCACCTCCTGGCTCACCACTAGTGCATCGAACCAGTCGAAATAAAATTGTGCGTTCCCGCGATCATTGACGTTGCATTTTCGAAATATCCGGGGATCCTGAAGACACTGCAGTTCGTGCGCGGCGATGCGGGCCTGTACAAGATCGCCGTCGTACACCCACTCGCCAGCATTTTCGCTGTTGAATGCGAGGAGTACGTCGTCGAACTGAATCGTAAAGCGTCGGTATGCAATGGCGATTTGCTGCTTGAGTTTCAGGCCGCTTGCTTCAGCGATCAGGTTCTCGCGCATGAATGCAAGGTCAGGGATTTCCCTGTGGACAACATCGAACTGGCCAGACAAGCGACACTTGACGTAACCCTTGGTGTCAGGCGCAACCATCAGCACAATGCCCATCGCTGAGGGGGTCGGCGGCCCTGCAAAAGACGGATCGGGTGCGCCGCCCAAGCTACCTAACAGCGACTGCGTGGAGGGATCCATCGTTTGGTACAGCTTACCCTCGGGTGGCAGTACATCATCCGTTTTGTCTGTCAGCTTCAGTCGCAAGGCATCTTGAAAGGCCAGCGTCAGTTGCATTTCTTCGAGGTAGGTCAGCGGCATGGTCTTTTAAAATTGAGGTCAGATTAGGGTTGGCCAGCTTGTGCACTGCCGGACGTGGAAATGACCAGTCACTTCAGTCGGCGTTGGTTCTGAGATGGACCCCGGCATGATGAATTACGATCAAATTGTCAGTGCTATCATAGTGATAATGAATGCGCATGGTCCGGGTTGGATCGTATGTCATACCGAGCCGAAAATGCTTCCCGATATCAACCCGCACGCCACGGTAGGTGCGGTCGTAATCGGTGAAACGCCCCTGCGTGGTGACAGCCATTTGTGGCACGAATGTGATCTGATGCGCCTCAAACTCGGGTAGGATCTCATTCATGCGCGCCGACTGGTGCGAATACATGGCGTATAGGCGCGTTGCCATGAGCAGAAAACACTGCCGGAATTTCTCGGCATCCAGGTATTTACAGTGCGAGAGTGAACGCGTTGCCGCCGGTGTGAGATGCAACGTGCCGGGATGCTGAAGGAGGATCTGCTCAGCAATATCGCACAACGCTGACGAGACAACCTGTGTGGATAAGGGGGGGAGGGTCACTTCATTGACATGGCAGATTTCGACCATCGAATCGAGTTCATCGACATCGATGGTCAGCTTGCCAATCTTGACACTGTCGGCCCCTCTTCTGCGAGCCAAGATGGCAGCATTCAGATCACGGCCGATCGCGCGTCGTTCGGTTCGGATGCGCACGATCGCATTGTTGATGCGTTTTGCCAGTTCAGCCGGTTTTTTGAGATCGAGGAAGCCGGCTAGCACCGCAATGGCCTTCGGGTTTTCCGGTCCGATGACATGGTGCGCGACCCAGTTGCGGATAGTCGCCTCGGTTACTTCCACACCACCTGTTTTGAAGCAGCCACGCAAAGCTTTGACTGTCTTGCATTTGGAAATTGCCGAATTGATGAAGCTCTGCCATTTTTCGGCAACCAGCGTGAGCTGTTCCAGACCTGTGGACTGCGCGACGAAGAGCGTGAACAAGGCGTTATGGGTTGCAGAACGCTCTTCACTATTGACCAAAAGAATGATTTCATCACCGAGTTTGAGGTCGGCCGGCAGCCGCGTATTGATCTCTTCCCCTTGAAGGACCAGCATCTGACAGTGCCGGTTGAATGGCATGGGGGAAGCATATTCTTCAAGAGCAACCCAGACCATGTCCGGGTCTTCCGCTGAAGCTTGTTGCGTCGCACCCGGAATAATCTCTCCGGCGTCGGCAATGAGCGCCTCAATCCAGTCGGGGTGGCGGTCGCCTGCTTCGATGACCGCAATGTTCGGTGCGCGCGGATGCGTTCCGGGATAGGGCAAGCTGTTTACCATGACTGGCAACAAAAACGGTACAGCCAGATCATCGAGCAGACGCTTGCCACCCCAGTTGAGATCCCACAGACGCAACTTGTCGCCGTCGCCGGCGCTAGCGCCCCCGTAAGCAGTCAACCATGCTCTGAGTTGACGTTCATAGGTAGTCTTTTCAAACGGGTAGACCAAGACCAGCATATGCACGGTATCGATCGCCAGCCAGTGTTGCCTGCTTCGCCAAACCGTCCCCAGCACCAGCACGTGATCAAATGCCAGGCCACCGACCGCATTGGTTTTTTTGTCGTCCATGGCCTGGACGGTTATTGCATCGTGCAGGTCACTGTCGAGATGGCGGTCGAGCAGGCTATGAAGTAGGCGCACGTCCGTTGCGGTACCGACCAGAACAGCAATACGTCTTCTTTTTTCAGCCCATGTACTGAGCAGATCCAGTACGGCGGCTTCCTTGCCAGTAGTAGCCGTCAGAAGGTGGCTGTAGGCGAGTGCCAGGGCTGTCTTGGCGGCCGTATGGGCAGATAGCGTATCGCCGTACTTCGCCTGGACACCTACGGCAAGCTCCATCCATCGTGCCAGCGACCGCACGGGGAATCGCCCCGGCTTGGTGTCTCGCATTAGTTGTTCTTCCAGCGCAACAAGCGGCACGCATAACGAACGCAATGCGTTCATGACACGGTTCAGCGGCCCAAGAAGGTTTTGCTGCGTCAGCGCGTCTTCGGTCGCGCACGTCCTGCGCAGCGCAAACAGTTTTAAACTGGCATTAGTTAGCAATGCGTCGGTTGTGGTATCGGTGAGGCAGCCGATCTCCAACTTCATGTTGCCGGGGAGTGGCTTCGAAGGTAGAAACAATGGCGGAGCACCCTTGCCGGGCATCCGGTCGCCGAGGCGCATCTGCCATATATGGCCTGCGCTGGAGCAACGACTGATCGCACTGGCACTGTCCACGTCTCCTAGTGCCGTCAGAGTAATGCGGGGTACTTCCGGAAATTGCAGTTCGAGTGAATGGATAAGTTGCACCGCCTCCATTCCCAGGCCAGTTGGGGTGGCATCGATGACGAACGCAAACGGGTGCGTCTGGCGCTCAATACTGTCGAAGGCAGTCGCGGGGTCGACCTGAACGCTGATCAGCAGCGTGGCAAGGCGGTCGGGATGCGCGGGTCTGCTCGTAGGCGTGTCGCGCAGAATGTTGGTGTGCAGAGCACTTTCACGCGACAACTGGTGGTGGCGAATCACAGGGCGCGTAAGTACTACTAGATGCGGCTTGCTTGGCATGTTGTGGTGGTTCAGCCACGGCGTGCGGATGACGTCATCAATCGCATCGATTCGCAGTCGGTGTAGATAGAAGCATAGGTGAAGGAGCGTGTCGCCGTTAGCCAGTGGCAGCGCCAGTGTGGCCGACTGCCCATGTTTGAAACATCGCGACAATGCAGCAAAGGCGATGGCTTCGCCTGGCGTAATCGGATTAAAGCCTTGTGCGGTGAAGTGGCCAGCAATCGGATCGAGGATGTCACGCGCTGGCACCGCGGGCCACCCTTCCTGCACCGTGACCTTCCAGTTCATCAGTTGAAGGGATACGGGCGCATTCACTTCGTGGCTCCGACTCGCGCAATTTCCTTGAGTGCCATCGCAATGCCAGGGTTCACCTTGTACTTCACTGCCTTGCTTTTTGCCGTCGACGCTTCGGGATTGATGAGCCGCAAGCGTTCCAACCAACGCAGGATTGCCGGCGCCAGCGTTGCATCGAGGCCTAGCGCGGGTCCGAGCTCCATGATGACGATCTGTAGATCATCGGCATCGAACGACCCGTTCTCTGCAAGGGCGATGAGGATCGGGGCCGTCCATTCGAACTCGGTTACCCCGCTCTTGGCCGCAAGCTCCAGTAGCCTTTTGCTTTTCTCCTTATCAAAGCCGACAAAGCCGGTCAGTTCGGCCAGACTGCGTGCCGATTTTTTCTGTGTGCGTACCTGCAGTAACTGCAACAGGGAGAAATACCAGCCCTCGGACAAGGTCTGAAGTGACTCGACCTCGTTCGGACCACTAGTCAGACCAAGCTGGTTCAGGAGGTAGGACAGGGCCGTCTTACCCCAGCGGTCCAGCACGATGAACGTATGCAGGTCCTCTCGGGCGTGTGTAAGACCAGCGTGCACTTCCCATTGCCACAGAGCTTTCGGTTTTAGCAGGAACAGAACGCGGATGTTCGAACGCAGCTTGGCCGTCGTCGGTATCATATCATTAGCAATATCTAGCAGATCGAGCGTGAAGGCGATTGGCAGGTTACCCTCGATTTCAGCCAAGAGCATGAGCGGTGTGGAGGCAGTGAGACTTTTTTGGGTAATGTAGCCTTCCAGAAGAGTACGAAACCCGGACAGGCCTTTGACCTTCAGGTCGCCGGCGAGCTTGACTTCGTAGGCCGACCGGCTGTCGGTGCCGTTTTGCTCATACGTGCCCAGTGCTGGTAATGAGACCTTGAGTTTGTCGAGGTCCATGCCGCTGGCTTCGGAGCCAGCAATGATTGCAACCGAGTAATGATGCGGTTTGTTGAGCTTGGCCGCCATCTTGACGGCCCTGGCATCGATGAGGAATTTCTCATCCCGGTAGGTGAGCGGCGACAGTTGCGGCACGCCGATGCCCACGCCCTCGATAATCGCGTGGCCACTAAGCGGATCATCGAATTCAATCTTCTCAACGGCTTTAAGCAGCTTGTCTTCGACTTCAGAAGCACTGCCGACCAGTTTAAGAATATTGACGCTTCGTAAAGCGAATTCGCGTCCGTCCGTGCTTACCCGCAGCACGCCCAGACCCACGAGTTCATCCAGGAATGCAGTGAAGGTTTTTTCCGTCATTGGCTTGAACACGTCGAACAGCCACAGTTCGGAAGTTGCCTTTGCCTGAGAGGCCGTGAAAAAACCGGTCGAGCGCTGACTATTGATCAGGGCATAGATAATGACTAAATACCTCATGTCAAGATTCAGTGTTGAATCGAACCGGTCACGGATCAGGTTGAGCACACCCTTGTCCCGAGCAATATGGTCGACGTCGCTGACCGTGATGGTCGACGAGCCAACGACTCCCTTGTGCCGTTTCGATACCCTCAGCAGAAGTTCGGCGCAGAAGATGTGAATCAGCCCGGGATGACGATTGGTGGTGAACAATATGCTCGAGGCAAGCATCGAATTTTCGAATTCGTAGCCGAAGGCGCGCAGGGGCTCGATCACCAGTTGCATCGCGTCTTTTGCATCAAGAATCGACACTTGGCGTGCACTGCCAAGTTGAGGCAACGGAAAGTTGGGTGCATCCTCGAACCGCTTGACGTTTTCCAGGCCAGCAATCACGACTTTGAACCGCCCGTTGAGCTGATTCACCAGTGCGCTGATGCCGCGGAAGATACCGAAATCGTTGGCATGATCAACCCGTAGAATCGGGTCGATTTCGTCCATGCAAATCAGAACCTTGCTCGGGCCATCTTTTTTGAATTCATCATTGATGGCGGTGATTTGATCTTCGATACTAGAATAGCGGTTGTTCGGTAGAATCTTTGCCTTGACCAGACTTTTATATATCTCGCCCCAGACCCGTTCCCGGGTGCTGGCAATGAGGTTTTGTGAAATGGCCTGCAGCCGGGCCATGTCGCTGTCCATCTGGTTGTAGTACGCGTACTGTGTGATATCCGGATTGTGAAACTGGCGCACAACCTCGTGCAGAATCGTCGTCTTGCCGAGCTGCCGCCCGCCGAACAGGATGGCAGGCCCACCATGCTGCATGAGTTCCTTGACGATGTTCTGGCGCCCGTAGCGCATCTCGAACGGCGCCGGGCGGCGCGTATCGCCCTGTGTGTACGGGTTGTAGTAGGTCCAGGGTGTGCTCAAAAACAGGAAGTTGCGCAACTTGTTGTCGTTCGGCGGCAGGGTTCCCATGTACGCCGCGATCACCGGATCGAAGTGGTGGATGGTGATTTGCTCATTCTTGCAGAAAACCGCGAGCTGGTTGCGCTCTACGTTGGAGAGAGGTTTCGACGAGAGAATTAGCGTGCGGTTGTGGGGCTGCGCCCAGCTTTGCAAATATTCACTGAGGTCGGCCGTGGTCCAGTCGCTGAACGCCATGATGATGCTAATCTGGCTGCTGCCGCCTTCGGCATCCTCAAAGAACGGGAACGGCCGCCCGGTCTCTGTGGGCGTCACAGCAATCGTGGCACGTTTGAATCGCGAGCTCTGCACGAACCCCAGGGTGTGCTCGGTGGTGCTGGTGAGCTTCTTGCTGCCAACCTGAAAGCCGATGTATTCAAGAACCGACAGCAGCGAATCGTAGAAAGCCTGATTGAGCCCTTGCTTCGGCTTAATGCGCCACTCAGCCAAGCAAACCAGGACATTAACGCAGTTCGCCTGGGCTGTGTGAAAATCGAATCCATTGATCGGTTGTGCCTGTAGATGCTTACCGATTTCACGTGGGTTCGGGTGACTGTCGATGACCTTGAAGAGGGCTGCTTCCGCTCCGAGAAAACCGGTGATCAACTTATTGGGAGCGAAATCCTCGATAACGACCTTGGAGGTGCCGTCCTTGATTGCGCCTTCGAGTTGGTTAAGCATTTCGTCCACTACGGCAAGATTTTGGCTATCAAGTGCGGCGTTGATCTGAGCTTGCCAGGAGTCAGCAACCGCGTCCTCACCGAGTTGCACCCTAGCTTTACGCACGAGGTCGTCGAGTTTTTCGCGATTACGCTGCGTCTCCTCAGAAAATTTCGACTGCAGATCTCGTTCCCATGAATCGACATCGACATCGAGCTTGCGCACCGAGTCCAGTGCGTCAAGTGTGTCGATCTGCTCGAGCACATAATCGATATCGCCGCTCAGCTGGACCATGCGTTCATCGTCGATTAGATTGACTAGCGAGGCGTTATGTACCATCGTCTGCACCATATCGACTTTCTGGCGCAGCAGGCGGCGATCGGTGTCCGAGTGCTTCTTAACATCTTGAATCTCGATACCGACATCTTCGCCGTGATCTTGCCGCAGCATGAGACACAACTGGGCCAGCCGGAAGTCGCGTGCTTTCAGTGCCCTGTGAGTGGCGTCTTTCAGGTCAAAAGGCGTGACCATGTTTTCTGATAGCCATGCTAGTTGAGCGGGATAGTCGTTTTTCAAGCCGTCGATGGCAAACAGATCTTCCGGTAGCAGGAAGGTCGCCTGGACGCGCCTGTGCGGCCAGACTGATGTCAGGTCACCATCAATTGCCAGTAGAAGGCCGGTGACGCTGGCATGCGCCATGCGGGCGCCGCACTTATGCTCGAAGACGGCATGCCGTTTAGCAATATCGTCGAATTTTGCCTGCACGGTCCTCAATCGGGTCATCAGCCGTTCTGCAAAAACTTGCGTGTCGGTCGTGCGGATCTGGCGATTGCGATGTTCAATAAGCCAGTTTTGGCCGATGTCACACAGCTGCTGGATGTTATTTTGGAGCCAGTTGCGAGCATTCGGTTCGATGTGGGGAACGCCTGTCCCGGGCTGCACCTTCGCAACCTGTGAATTAATTAAATCGTTGACCGTCACCGCGTCGCTGTATTTGTCAACGAAGGCTTGGACGCTGTCGGCGGCAGTTGGTCCCGATCCATCGATCGCGGCAATGACGATGGCGAACTCCGGCTGTGACAGACAGTCGTTGAGCGCCTTCCGCGCAGGCGCCCATCCAGTTTGTTTGTTGACGATTCGCTCGCGCCAGTCCAGTACGTTCATGCGCAACTGCACCGCTTTCGTCTTTTCAGCGTCGACTGGCTGCTTTAGGCGCAGGGTTTCGAGGTCGAGCCGGTTACCAGGATTGCTGAATATGACGATTTCTTCGATCATGTCGCGCACCGATTCATCGAAGCAGTCCGCAACCTGCGCCAGCAAGCGAGGAGCGTTGGTGTAATTTCCCGAAAAAATTGAAGGCTGGAAACAGGCGCAAAAAATCAGATACGGTACAAGCTTTGAGCCGTGCCGACGGTTCAGCGCGTCATCGACCGCTTGGTGCGAGATGAAGTTGAGTTGCCTCTGAATCGTGGATAATCCGGCCTGATCGCCCGGCCAGACGTGGGTGCCGAAGTAAGAAGCCCGAATGATTGTGCGGTCGAAGATTGCGCCTTCCACCCATTCTACGTTTTCAGCTGCGAGCAAGGTAGCGAAGGCAAAATTGGGGTGCCCTTGCGACAGCCAGTGCAAAGCAATGTTTTCTGCCAAAACTGCCGGCACTTGGCCCTGACACGTGTGTGTCTGCTTGAAAATAGTATTGGTTTCCGCCGAGTCGGTTATGTAGTGGGCGGTTGAAACTGGAGTCTGCCCCTCAACAGGCATCCAAGCCACGTTGTCTGTCGGCTCGGACGCGGCCACTGCCTCCGGTGCTGCAGTCGTGACGACTGGCTTAACTGCTGCAACGGCGACAGCGGGCGCAGGGGCTATTTCAGCAGGCTGTATCTTGATCGTAGCTTTGGACGCAACGGCTATGTTGCCGAGCGTGGCAGAGTTTAGAGACGGTGGCATCTCTCCATCCGCACCTTGAACAACTGGCTTTGCCGTCACCTCGTTGCTGATTAAAGGCAAGCGGAATTTCAATGGCTTTGAAGGCGCTGTCATGCTAACGATTGCACTGACAGGCTGCTCGGGCCGCTCCGGCAAAGAGGTTACACGACTAGCATTGCTTGTGCCAATTGCAGGGCAGGCAATCGATACGGGCTGAAAAAATGTAATTTTTTTGAGCGGCAGGCTTGCCATTGCTGGCTTGCCCGCATGGAGGACACGCTGCACCGACACGGCTTTAATTTTGCTCGTGGCTACTGGTAGCTCGCTTTCGGACGTGGATTCAATTGCTGCCGTTACACATTCTTCGAACGTACTCGGGTTATTCTGGTAAAAATTTTCGCTCAGCGCTTTGCGTAGCAAATCTACTGCTGTCGGATCGTAATGTTCACACGACAACATAGGGTGTTCCTGACCAGCTGGTAACGTATCTATCGTTACGCCAGGCGGCAACAGTACTGTAATTGCATCTTCAATGAGATCGTAGAGTTCCGAACGACTCACGATCTGGCTACTGTCCAAGCCAGTGATTGTTTTCTGGATCTCGCGACGCCCGCGAAAATCGGCTTTCTCAAGGATTACTTCTGCCTCCATCCGCTTTTTGTCGGTATCGGCGATCGTCGCTTGCAAGCTTTTGATTTCGGCTACCATTTCCCCCATGTCATGCCGAATGCACTCAATCTCCTTGAGAATGTAGTTTTCGGGCACTGGACTCTGCATGCCATGGTCAAAATACTGGTACCAGGCCTCACGATGCGCTAGCAGAAAATTGTTGTCGCTGAACTCGTCGATCCTCAGTTCTTTGCCGAACGTTACGCCTAGCTGAATGACTGTCTCAAAAAGCGCAGCGACACTATCGTGGTCCAGGCTTGGCAGCTTCTTCATTTCATCCAGTTGCTGTAAAAGTAGCGTCAGTTCTTCTACAAGTACCGGATCATTTGGAGAGTCGATGCCTTTTTGAGCAATGGGCAACAGCATCTCGTAGAACCTAGCCATGCTGAGGATGGCATCGGGCTTCGGTGCTTTGGGTTGTACCAGAGGCAGGGTAGTGGCGAAGTTCGCCGGGTCGGACGCATCGACAAATTTTTTGTGTTCTTGATCCAGTCGCCAGCACTGAAGCAAAAAGTGAAAATAATCCATGATTGCCGGGACTTTATCCGCAAGGTGCTTGAGTGGTAAAGGACCAAACAGGGTGTAAATACCGAAAGCGGCTTCAGCTAATAGTTTTTGATCTAGCTTACTACATTTATCCCATGTTTCCAGCTTGGCGACGAGCGTATAGTAGACCTCAAGGCTGCAGGCGAGTAGCGTGTGGTGTTCGATCCCGATATCAGACCGCTTGCTTTTCGAAGTGGTGTTCGAGTCTTCGTGGAGATAGTATTTGAAAAATCCGGTCATCTGCTCTTTTGTCAACTGCGATATGGAGTCATGACACGGCGTTTCGCCGGCACCGGGATCTTTCAGATGCCAGCCTGGAAGTACTGAAGAAAACGCAGGGCAAATGCAGCATGCGTAAATGTTCCGGTTGACGATGGTGGGGGCTTTAAGTTTGCGGGCGTTACCGGCGACAATCCAGACGTTGATCGCGCGTTTCTTATGGTTCATGTGTCTTGAGAGAAACTCGTCGAGCGACGTCGTATTGGCTTTTTTTTCCATCGGGGTAAGCGCGCGAGAGTCAGCCTGATTAAACCCTAGAAAGAGGCGGAATACTTCCACTGATGCCGTCTGATTTTTATCGAAAAACATGTGGTCAAGTAGGCCAATGGAATCTTCGCTTACGCTCTCGGGGAAGTCGGAAGTTTGCAGCGTCATTTGGCACACCCAGTCTCATTTATTCTCGTTCCTAATTATTGCCTATAAACATACAATTATGTTGCATAATAATAGTTTTTTTAATAATACATAGAATTGAGGTGGGGGCGCAAAGCTGAAGGTATGTTGCGAGTTGGCTTGTAGAATGCTGCCACTAGATGGAAGAGTGGTCTACTTTCCATACATCTAGTGCCAGAGCACTAAATGGGACTTTATTATCAATGTTTACAATGAGTTGGGATACTCGTTTAGTGTTACGCCCCGTATAGTCAGCGCAGAAGCGTTGTTCCGCACTTGTAAGTACCCGCTGCATTACCCACGCAAGCCATTCGACGCCGTCGAGGAAGCCCTTGTATGGACGCTTGCGTTTGTGTAGTGGTACAACCATCGGCACAAGCACAGCGGCCTAAAATTCGTGACACCAGCGCAGCGCCACGCCACAGCGGCCAGGCCAATCCCCCCAAATTAAGGAATTTTCTTAAAAAACAGGGCCGAAATTCGATAAATAACTTGACATATCAATCATGAACGGAGCCGCCAGTGAGATTTTTTTCTCGCTGCTTGCCATGTCAGGGTGACACCTGGCTCGCCGGGGAGGCGCGCAGCGAGCGTTTCGAGATGGGGCGGGACGATCTGTTCAAGTGCGAAGTTGGCTTGCCCGAACAGCTCCTTGAACGTCGCGGTCGTGCTCGCGTTGCCAGTCATGAGCTGGTATGGTACTTGGCTACTCGGGAACTGAACGTCTCGTCTGGCAAACTATGGGGGAAAAATGGACGGCGGCCATGTGGGAGACATGCAGAAATGCCCACATGTAGAGTGAAAAATCCCGGAATTATAAGCTGCCCGCGAGGTCTGAGCATAGCCAATCCGGAATGTTTGTTGTATCGTTAATTTGCTGTCACCAGAAGGGATGAGGCGCTCGTGCAACACGCCCCGGTGATCCGCGAAGACAGGGGATACAGGTTAGTTGCGCGTCTTTTCGCCTACAGTGTAAGTGCCGGAAATGGCAGAGAAGCGGCACGCTGGTGTGTAGCCGCGCGCTGGAAAGTTTGAGACGGGCAAAAACTAGCCGCTTTGTAGTGACGCCTATGGGCGCACTACCCGAAATTGTCGAATTCGGTGCCGTCACTCGCCGGCTGGCGGCGGGGCGAGCAACGTTCTGGGCGGATAGAACCCTTGCCGTCCATGGGCGTGGTCGTCGGTGAACTCGATGGCGTTCAAAGCGCGGGCTGTAGCCGGATGCACCGCTTCGTTTTCAAGAACAATGATCTGGCCAGGGCCTTTGAAGCGTGACAGCCAGCCGTAGAAGCTTGTGTTAACCGTGGCGGTTGGAATGTCTCGATCCATGTTGTCTGCCGCCTCCTTTTGAGCGTAAGCCTTCAGCGGCGAATCCAGCACTACTACGCCCAAGTGGGGGTGACCTTCCTTCAGTGCGTGCTGCATCAACGCGATAGTCATGGCGGAAAGGAATAGGCCGCGCTTGCCCGCGCCATAACTGAGACGCCGACGACCGTCGATGACCAAGTCGCAGGCAGCTGGGTCAACGTACACCGATTTGATGGTCATGAACCCCCAGTCGTTGAGCATCTGGCGCGCGATCGCGCCGACTTCGTCGCCGTGCGACCCCACGTTGCGGACGAGGGCTATCCTTTTCTGCTTCGTTTCCTGCTCGAGACGGGCGATCTCACCCTTCAGCCGATCAATTTCGTCGAAGGCGTCTAACCATGACGAGAAACGCGTATGGGACTCGGCAAGCTCGCGCGGATCCACATCAAATTCCTGCCCCGCGGTCCGCAGGACAGACGTCTCCTGCTCTTCCAAGAGATTAAGAGACGTCGTCAAACGTTGCACATCGGCGGTAGCATTTGCGATGCGCGCCTCCTCGTGGGCCACGGATGCCCGCAGGCCGCGCCGAAGTTCACGAATCTTCTCGGCCTCGGCGGCAATTGCTTCTCGGTATTTTGTTGGCGGTCCAGGTTTCAGATTGCCCGGATCCACGTGCTGATTAACGGGCGTGTCGCAGAGTGGGCAAGTCGTCTCTTCTAACCTGAATGTTTCATGAATTGGCATTACGGCAGGTTTTTCTGTTGTCGGCGCTGCGGCTTTGCAGTTGCAGAAGTGGCAGGCGAAGCCTGCCCTACCCATTCGTAACGGGGACTGTGTGACATGGCAGGACGGTTGAAATGGAAGGTATGTGGTCGATTCTCGATCCGACCTGACGTTGTGCGATCAGGACGAGTTGAGAATTTTTGCCGGTCGCGGCAAGAACAGGCGTTCGGTCAGCGTCTGCAACAAATGCTTGACTGGGCAGGCGCTGGGCAGATGCAGGACGATCTTGTTTTTGCACTGGCGAACCTGGACCGCGATTTTGAACAGCTTGGCGATGACGGTCGATGGTTGCGCCTGCGACAGCGCGGTGTGCTGCAACGCCTGGGTGCGCAGTTGCTGGTGCAGGACATAGGCTGCGGCGTGCAGCAACAGGCGCAGGCAATTGGCCAGGAAACTGGTGCATGAGGTACGGTCCGCCGCCAGGTCGCCTTTGAGATGTTTGATGTAATTTTCGGCTTGGCCACGCGCGCAATAAATATCCTCGTACAACGTGCCGGCATCAAGGCCAGACAGCGAGGTGACGATGAAACGCGAGTTCTCGCCGAGCGCCATGACTTCGGCCTTCAACAACACGCGCCAAGCCTTCGGCCACGATCCGGCGCGGTAGTCAAATTCGTCAAACAGACGCACCGCCTCCGGCACCACGTCCTGCGTTTGCACCGTCACCCACAGGTCGCAGGCGCGCAGCCGGGTGGCCTCGGCCAGCTTGAGCAGCTTGGGGTTGCTGGAGAAACCAAAGACGAAATCGATGTTGGGCATCGCGTCGATCAGGCCCATCAATTCAGGTCCGCTGAAGTGACCGTCGCCACGCACCAGAATGTGGGTATCGGGAAAGTGGCGGCGAATCAGCGTCAGCACGCGGCGCATGATCATCGTGTTTTCAACGCCGGTTGGCCGTTTGCCGGGCCGTAGCACCGCCGCCACCAATGCCCCCGACTGACCGTCAAAGATCATCAGCGGCAAGTAGCAAGTGGAGCGGTAATGGTGGTTATAGAACGCCAGCGGTTGCTGGCCATAGACCGCGTCTTCGGAATGGTCCATGTCGAGAATCAGATTCCTTGGCGCTTTGGCGAAGCCAGCGATGAATTGCTCGACCAGGGCCTGGCTGATTCGATAGATGTCCTTGCTGCTGGCGGCATGTTCAAAGCGCGACATCGTCGCCGCAGAGGCTAGCGCGGCGGCGTCATCGAACGGCAAGCGGGCCGCGCCGAGCTTGAACATCGGGTCATGGCGCAAGCTGTTCGAATCGTTGCCGTCCTCGTAGCCGCAGCCGATTTGAAAGATCCGCTGCGTCAGCAAGTCGCGATAGGAATGGCGGATGTAGCTTTGGTGGCGGCGATCGTCCAAGGCCTTTGTTATGCGCTCGGTCAGTCCGATCTGGCGATCGACGCCGCGCAACAGCAGCGGGCCAAGGTCGGACGACAAACCGCCGCCGGCGAAGTCGGCCCGAACGGTATGCGCTGGAATGGATGCAAAACGGA